>Ga0209314_10000773_pt1 | contig 14586 bp, 15 predicted proteins | sample I19B2metaG_FD_184146 | JGI IMG/M metagenome (GOLD analysis project Ga0209314, IMG submission 184146) | Lake sediment bacterial and archeal communities from Gulf of Boni, Indonesia to study Microbial Dark Matter (Phase II) - ​I19B2 metaG... | ecosystem: Environmental > Aquatic > Freshwater >...
CATCTTCTTGGTGGAAAAGCAGTAGGTCTTTCCGGTGAGGTCGGTAATCTGCTCTTAGCGAAAAGAATTGAAAGGTTAGGTTTGGTCGGTGAACCAAAATTAGTAAACGCAAATTTGCTTAGGTTGTTCCTGAAAAATAGGGTAATTCCGGTAATTTCTTCCCTGGGGACTGATGGTAAGGGAGTCACTCTGAATATTAATGCGGATACATTTGCTAGTGCAATTGCTTTGGTTCTCAAAGCAAAAAAATTAGTTTTTTTGACGGATAGACCGGGGGTAATCAACAAGAACGGGAAACTAATTCCAACAATTCGTCAGAAAGAAATTCCAAAATTGATGAGGAATAAAATTGTTTCAGAAGGAATGATACCTAAACTCAAGTCTTCTCTTCAAGCAACTAAAAAAAATGTTGGAACGGTTATCATTACTAACGGAGAAAAAGGTTTAGATTACGGAACGAAAATAGTGAATTGGTGAATTGGTAAATTAGTGGAATGGTGGGAGAGAATGAATTGGACTGAATTAGAAAAGAAATATATTTTGCAAACCTATAAACGTAATTCAATAGTTTTAGTGCGTGGTAAAGGCAAATATCTCTGGGATGAACAAGGGAGACGCTATTTAGACTTTTTTTCCGGGTTAGGGGTAAACCTTTTTGGTCACGCTCATCCACGAATTACGAAAGTAATAAAAGAACAGACGGATAATTTGATTCATACTTGTAACCTTTATTACACTGTGCCGCAGATTCTTTTAGCGAAAAAACTCGTTCAATTGTCTTTCCCGGGTAAGGTATTTTTTTCTAATTCTGGTGCGGAAGCAAATGAATGTGCAATCAAATTAGCGAGAAGATGGGGAAAATCAGTCCGAAGTGTGAAGTCCAAAGTCCAAAGGTATGAAATTATTGTTTTTGAAAATTCGTTTCACGGAAGAACATTAGCTACTTTAAGTGCTACCGGACAAAAAAAATTTCACCGGGGATTTAAGCCACTTCTTTCCGGATTTAAGTATGCAAAGTTTAATGATTTAGATTCAGTGAAACGGTTGGTTAACCGAAAGACCTGTGCGATAATGGTAGAATTGATTCAAGGTGAAGGGGGAGTGAATGTTGCAAGAAAAGAATTTGTCCAGGGTCTAAAAAGAATTGCTCAAGGTCACCACCTACTTTTGATTTTTGATGAAATCCAGACCGGATTAGGGAGAACGGGTAAACTTTTTGCTTACGAAAATTACCGAGTTAGACCGGATATTTTAACTTTAGCGAAAGGACTTGCCGGAGGTTTACCCTTGGGAGCAACGATTGGAAATGAACGGGTAGCAGATTTATTTACCTATGGTGACCACGGTTCAACTTTCGGTGGCAATTTAGTTGCCTGTAGTGTTAGTTTAGAAATATTAAAAATGCTTACTCCGAAGATACTTTCTCATGTAGACGAAATGGGAAAATATTTCTTAAAGAAGTTGAAAGATTTACAAAAAAAATATAATTTTATTAAGGATGTACGTGGTATGGGATTAATGTTAGGCATAGAATTGGATTTTCCAGGTGAGAAAATTGTTAATAAATGTTTGGAAAGAGGTCTTCTTATTAACTGTACACAGGAAAAGGTTTTACGTTTTCTTCCTCCGTTATTTATCACCGAAAAAGATGTTAATTGGGGAGTAAATATTCTTGAACAATCCTTTTCCAAACTTTAGTATAATTATTCCTACCTATAATGAAGAAAAAAGAATTGAGAATACACTTATTCGTATTGCCTCCTATTTGTCTCAGAAATTTGGTGCTGATTACGAAATTATTATTGTTGATGATGATAGTGAAGATAAAACAGTGGAAATAGTTAAAAAATTAAGTAGAGAAAATGAGAAAATAAAACTTCTTCTTAACGAAATCAATTCGGGTAAGGGATATAGCGTGAAAAAAGGAATGCTTTCAGCAGAAGGGAGCTATTTACTTTTTAGCGATGCCGATTTGTCAACACCAATTGAAGAATTAGAAAAACTTTTTTATTGGCTCCAAAGAGGGTATGACATTGCGATTGCTTCACGAAGTTTAAAAGAATCAAAAATTCTGGTCCATCAGCCTTTATATCGAGAAATGATGGGTAAAATTTTTAACAAATTAGTAAAGTTATGGTGTTTGCCAGATTTTCTTGATACCCAATGCGGTTTTAAATTATTTAAGAAAGAAGTAACAAAAAAAATTTTTTCTCTTAGTAAAATCAACCGTTTTGCTTTTGATGTGGAAATTCTTTATTTAGCAAAAAAGAATAATTACTCCATTAAAGAAGTGCCGGTACGCTGGATAGATTCACCCGCTTCCCGTGTCCACCCTTTTTTTGACAGTTTGAAAATGTTACTTGACTTAATTAGAATAAAATTTCTCCATTGAGAATTATACCTGAAGGTCAGAGTGGCGGAGGTCAGAAATGGAAAAAATAAAAAAAATTGTTCTTGCTTATTCAGGTGGGTTGGATACTTCGGTAATTTTACATTGGCTAAAAGAAAAATATCGTTGTTCAGTAGTTGCTTGCACAGTTAATGTTGGACAAGGAGATAATTTAAAAAATCTTCAAGAGAGAGCGTTAAAAAGTGGTGCGGATAAATTTTATTTTATTGATGCAAAAAAAGAGTTTATTGAAGAATATCTCTGGCCGGCATTAAAAGCAAACGCTATTTATGAAGGGAGATATTTGTTAGCCACAGCGTTAGCCCGTCCTTTGATTGCAAAAAAAATTGCTGAAATTGTTAAAAAAGAGAAAGCCGATGCGGTTGCTCATGGCGCTACGGGTAAAGGTAATGACCAGGTAAGGTTTGAACTCGCTTTTCAGGTTTTAATCCCCGGGGTGAAAATTCTTGCTCCCTGGCGAGAATGGGAAATAAAATCACGGAGAGAAGAGATTGCTTACGCTAAAAAACATAATCTGCCAGGCTCTTTTGTTCAGGGGGAACCTTATTCAATTGACCAGAATTTAGGACATACAAGTTTTGAAGGGAGTAATTTAGAAGATTTACAATTTGTGCCAGAAGAAAAAATGTTCAAATTAACCATTTCTTCTGAAGAAGCACTGGATAAACCTACTTATTTAGAAATCTATTTTGAACAAGGAATACCAAAAAAAATTAATGGTAAAAGATACGATGGGGTTACCTTAATAAAAAAATTGAATTTCCTTGCCGGTAGAAATGGTATCGGACGGGTTGACCTTGTTGAAAATAGAATTACCGGAATAAAATCACGCGGTGTTTACGAATCACCAGGACTAACTGTTCTTCATCTCGCCCATCAGGAACTTGAATCTTTAACTTTAGACCGGGAAACTTTGCATTATAAACAACTTGTCGCCTTGCGTTATGCGGAATTAGTATATTCTGGTCTCTGGTACTCACCACTTAAAGAAGCATTTGATGCTTTTATCAATCTTACCCAGAGGAGGGTCACGGGAAGAATAAAACTAAAACTTTATAAAGGTAACTGTCAAGTCATTGGACGCTGGTCACCCTATTCTCTCTATTGGCCGGAATTAGCCACTTTTGAAAAGGGGAAAATTTTTGATGCAAAAGATGCGGAAGGATTTATTAAACTCTTTGGTTTACCGTTGCGGGTAGTGGCTTTAAGACAGAAAAAGAAATGAAAAAATTATTTGCTATTTGTTACTTTCTACTATTTATTATTTCTACTCTTTATGGTGAGCAACCAAAGGTGGAACGGACTCTTGATTTGGAAGAATGTTTACATCTTGCTTTATTGAATAATGAATCCCTTCTCTCGCTTAAAAAAGAATATGAAATTGCTCAACAACGGATTGTTGAAACCAATGCTTTTCTTTATCCCCATTTAGATTTCGGTTCTAACTATTTTCGTTACAGTGTAGAAGGAGAAGGCATTCCTTATGAGTACGCTTTTTTACCTCCAACTTTGGGGAAGACTGAAGATTATTTTATTACCCGGTTTTCTCTTACTCAACATCTTTACTCTGGTGGGCGGGTTATCAATGCGAAAAAATTAGCCGAAATGAATTTGAAAAAGGCAGAAATTCAACTTGAACGAACAAAAAAAGAAGTTATTTTCCAAACAAAAAAAGCGTTTTATGATTATTTACGAGTAAGAGAAAAGATGTGCCTTTATGGGGATGGTTTAAATTTTGCTGAACAAATTTATTTGCAGGTAAGTAAACAAAATATACCGATTGAGGAAGAAAGGAAAACTTCTTCTTATCGTAATCGGCTAAGAAGCAGTTTCAATAGCAGTGAATACGAGTTTAAAGAAGCAAAACTACAAGTTCTCAATACACTGGGGATAGAACTTAACACTGAAGTTACTTTGCAGGGTGAACTGAAAACTTCAGCACAGGAAATAAATCTGGAGAAATGTCTTGCCTGGGCTTATCAATATCGTCCAGAACTAAAACTGACCCGAGTAGAAGAAGAAATTGACCTTTTAGCAGTAAATCTTGCTTTAGCCGAACGTTATCCTGCAATAAGTTTAGGAATTAATTATTTTTTCGTCGGAAAAATTTTTCCTTCTCCGGAGAAAAATTGGTCAGCAACCCTCGGTGTAAGTCTACCCCTTTTTGATGGTTGGGCTGGTTGGTCAAGAATAAGACAACGGCAAATTCAAGCTGAGCAGAGTAAATTAAAAAAGACGGAATGGGAAGACCTGATCAATTTGGAAGTCCGGCAGGCGTATAACGGATTTATTTTCTGGCAAAAAGAATGGGAGTATCGGTCTAAAGAAGAAAAAGAGGAAGAAAAGTTTCTTGAAATTTTGAAAGCAAAATGGTCAACTAAGGAAATTAAAGCAGAGCAACTTCTTACTGCCTTTGAGAGGTATCTTTTAGCAAAAGAACGTTCTTTAGAAGCAATCTCTGAATATCTAATTTCCCAAGCGAAGTTAGAAAAAGCGATGGGGAAAAGTTTAATTGAAAGATGAAAACGCGAATTTACCCTAATTACTTCTGCGAATTTAAGCGAATAATACGAATAATATTTGTTACCTTTTTTGTAGTTCTTTTTTGTTTACCACTTTCCGCAATAAATGAAGAAGAAATTTTCAAGGAGTATCTCTGGAATGAAGTAAATATTCTTACCCCACCGCAAAGACCACGGATTGGATTGGTTTTGGGCGGTGGCGGCGCACGGGGATTAGCCCATATTGGCGTATTAAAAATTTTAAGAGAAGAGAATATCCCCATTGATATAATTGCTGGGACAAGCGTTGGCGCACTTATTGGTGGTTTATATGCGGCTGGAGTTTCAGTGGAAAAATTGGAACGTTTAATAGAAGATATTGGCTGGGAAAAAATTACTAATCTTTCAGCCGAAGCAGTGGTTAAACTCTTGGTTGCAGAAAAATTGCTTTCTACAGAAAAAATGGAAAAATACGTTGCTCTACAAATCGGAAATAAACGATTTGATGAGTTGAAAATACCGTTTGCCTGTGTTGCCACTGATTTAAAAACAGGCGAAAAAATTATTTTCCGTGAAGGATTAGTTGCTCCCGCAGTACGTGCTTCGGCAACTATCCCCGGTGTTTTTCAACCAGTGGAATATCGGCAACGCTATTTAGTTGATGGCGGGCTGGTTGATAATTTACCAGTTGAAGTTGCAAAAATTTTAGGTGCGGATATTATTATTGCAGTTAGTGTAGGAGCGGATTTTACTCAATATTCTACAGCTAATGTTTTACTTACCTTAAATCAAGCAATTTATATCCAGGGTGAAGTGTTAATTCAGGAACAATTGAAAAAAGCAAATTTGGTTATCCATCCACAAGTAAAAGATGTTACCGCAATTGAACTCTGGCGTGCACGGGAATGTATCGATGCCGGTATAACTGCCACCCGGAAAATTCTTCCTCAAATTAAAGATTTAATTATGGAGCAAACCTATACACGTCTTTTCTTACAATGAAAAAAAGCACAATCCTGGCTATCTTTTTTCTTTTTTCTCTAAGTTTTGCCAAGGAAGAAAAAATTTACCTGCTTGAAGGAAAAAAATTAGTTTCCGCAGGTAAATATAAAGAAGCAATTGACCTATATCAAAAGGCATTAGAAAATAATTCTCAAGATTGGCAAATCTGGTTTTCCTTGGGTGAAGTATACAATGAAATTGACCTAATTGAAGAAGCAAAAAACTGTTTCCAAAAAGTAATTATCCTAAAAAAAGATAATCCTCAAGTCTACCTTTATCTTGGTGAACTTTTCTTCCGAGAAGGGATTTACAGTCAAGCAATTAAAAATTATGAACGGAGTATGAATTTAAATCCAGAGGAAGTAAAAAATTATTTACGTTTAGCAATATGTTATAAACAAATGGGTGAAAACAAAAAAGCAATTAGTTATTTACAAAAAGCGATTAGTATCGTTCCGGAAAAGGAACATTACTATCAATTGGGTCGGCTATATTTTCGGAGTAAACTTTACGATGAAGCCCTGGAAGCGTATAAGCAGGTCTTAAAATTTGACCCTAAATATTTTTCTGTTTATCTTGAACGAGCAATACTTTATTTTAAACGAGGTGAATTTGCCCAAGCTATGGAAGAAACTAAACAAGCATTAAAAATTAATCCAGAGAGTAGCCTTGCTTATTTTTTACAAGGATTGATTTTTTACCAAAAAGGAGATAAGGAATCGGCTTTAATTTCAGCGAAGAAAGCGGAAGAGAAATCAGCAAGCAAGTTTATGAATGATTATATTAACAAACTCATAGATAAATTGCAAAAATGAACACTTTTTTCTATAGAAACAACGAACTTTATGTAGAAGAGGTTAAAATCAGGGAGATTGCAAAAGAAATTAAGACACCTTTCTATCTTTACAGTAGAAAACAAATTGAAAAAAACTACTTTGAATATAATTCTGCTTTTGCTTCTCACCCTCATTTGATTTGCTATGCGCTGAAGGCTAATTCTAATATTGCCATTGGAAGAATCTTAGCCCAACGAGACGCAGGGGTGGATATTGTCTCCGGTGGAGAACTTTATCGGGCATTAAAATCTGGTTTCCCGGCCAAGAAGATTGTTTACGCTGGTGTAGGTAAGACTGCTGAGGAAATAAAATTAGCCCTAAAAAAAGATATTTTAATGTTCAATGTTGAATCTTTTGCCGAATTGAAACTGATTGGACAAATTGCTCAGAAAATGAAAAAATGTGCACCGATTGCCATCCGGGTTAATCCGGGAATTGACCCCCATACACATAGATATACTACTACCGGAAAGAGGGAGAATAAATTTGGTATCCCCTTAGGACAAGTTCTCTCCGCCTGCGAACAAGCATGTCAATCAAAGAATCTTGAACTTTTAGGTTTACATATTCACATTGGTTCACAGATTACCGTTTTGACCCCTTTCTTGAAAGGCTTGAGTTGTTTGCTTGGTTTAGCAAAAAAACTTGAAAAGCGGGGAGTAAAAATTCGCTATCTTAATCTTGGCGGTGGTTTAGGTATACGTTATAAGGACGAAAAACCGCCCACACCAAAAGAATTAGCCCGAGGATACTTATCCCTGCTTAAAGATAAAAATTATATTCTGCTTCTTGAACCGGGCAGATATATTGTTGGAAATGCAGGGATTCTCGTTACTAAAGTACTTTATTTTAAGGATAGCGGGAAAAAGAAATTTATTATTGTTGATGCCGGGATGACTGAACTTATTCGTCCGCTGCTTTACGATGCCTACCATGAGATATTACCGATAAAGAAAAAAGACGGAAAGAAAATAATTGCTGATGTTGTTGGTCCAATCTGTGAATCTGCAGACTATTTTGCTCAAGGACGGATTTTGCCGGCCTGTAAACCGGACGAACTTTTAGCGGTGCTCTGTGTCGGTGCGTACGGATTCTCAATGTCTTCAACCTACAATTCCCGTCCCCGGGTAGCGGAAGTTCTGGTTGACGGTGAAAATTGGGAGATTATCCATAAACGAGAGTCTTATGCTGATTTAATCCGTAGAGAAAAGACCACCTAACTAAATTATCTCCGCCAAAGGCGGATCCGCCTCAGGCGGAAACTTATGAACTTATCAACTAAGTTAATTCATTTTGTTAAAATGCAGGCTGGCGGTAACGATTTTATTGTTCTTGATAACCGGAAAAATATTTATTCAGGTAAATTTCCGCAGTTAGCTTCTAAACTTTGCCAGCGTAAGATTTCTATCGGTGCCGATGGTTTATTGATTCTTGGGAATAAGCCAGGATATGATTTCCAGATGCGTTATTTCAATGCTGACGGTTCCGAGGCAAATTTTTGCGGTAATGGTGCGAGTTGTTTGGCTTTATTTGCTTACCAGAAAAAAATTGCTCCGGCAAAGATGAATTTTCTTACAAAAAGTGGAATTATTTCGGCGACTGTAGAGGAGGGGAAAGTAAAACTAAAAATGCCTAACCCGGAAAGATTAAATTTAGATTTTTCTTTAGATATAGATGGAAAAAAATATCTTTTTTCTTTTATTGATACCGGCGTGCCACATACAGTCAATTTTGTTCAGGAAATCAATAAAATTAATGTTAATAATTTAGGAAAAAAAATTCGTTACCATAATTTTTTTCAACCAGCGGGGACAAATGTTAATTTTGCGAAAATAAAAAATAGAAGTGCTATTTCAATCCGTACTTATGAACGCGGTGTAGAAGGAGAAACATTGTCCTGCGGGACTGGTGTGGTAGCAAGTGCAATTATTGCTGGATTAAAAAATTTGGTTTCACCACCAGTAGAAGTTTTGACCCAAAGTGGGGAAACTTTAAAAGTCTATTACCAGATTAAAAATAATCAAATTGACGAAGTTTATTTAGAAAATTCACCCAAGATTGTCTATACGGGAGAAATTGAAATTTAGAATCACGAATTTTTTATCACCCTCGCCTTCCCCTCTCCCCTCGGGGGAGAGGATTAAGGTGAGGGGGGAGGTAAAAAAATGTTTACCGGTTCTTGTGTTGCTTTGGTTACGCCGTTCAAAAATGGTAAGGTTGATTATGAAACACTTAAAAAATTGGTTGAATTTCATTTAGAGAATGGAACCTCGGCTTTAGTTCCTTGCGGGACAACCGGGGAATCGGCAACTTTAACTTACGAAGAACATGAAGAAGTTGTCCGTTTTGTTGTTGAAGTTACAAAAAAAAGAATACCAGTAATTGCTGGCGCCGGGTCAAATTCAACTCAGGAAACTATTGATTTAACTTGGGCAGCAAAAAAAGACGGTGCGGATGCGGTATTATTAGTTGTCCCTTACTATAATAAACCAACCCAGAAAGGTTTATACGAACATTTCCGTAAAGTTGCTGAGGAAGTAAATATACCGATTATCCTTTATAATATCCCTGGACGAACAGGGGTAAATATGCTTCCCGAAACAGTCGCAAAATTAGCTAAAGATTGTAAGAATATTGTCGGGATAAAGGAAGCCGCCGGCAGTTTAGACCAGGTAAGTGAACTGATTGAAGTTTGTCCGAAAGATTTTATTCTGCTTTCTGGAGATGATTCTTTAACTTTACCCAAACTTGCGGTTGGTGGTAAGGGAGTAATTTCGGTAATTGCGAACATCGTTCCCAAGGATGTAGCCGAGATGTGTAACGCTTGGTTTAAGGGTGACCTTGAACGAGCAAAAAAATTACACCATAAGATGTTCCCTTTAATTAAAGCACTTTTCATTGAAACCAATCCAATCCCGATTAAAACCGCAATGGGTTTAGTTGGGTTCTGCTCTTCTGAACTTCGTCTTCCTTTAGCACCAATGGAAGAAAAAAATTTAGAAAAACTAAAAAAAGTAATGCACGACTACGGTTTGTTGTAGAATCCCGTTTACGATCATTGCGCACCTACTTTTTTTCTTGCATTTTGTAGGTTTTTTTATTAAAATTAAAAAGACTTTCTCATTTGTAGTTTTCTCCTCTTAAACTATCAACTCTCAACTATGAGCTATAAACTGTCTCAATCGGGGGTGTGGCGGAGTGGCCAATCGCACCAGACTGTAAATCTGGCGGGCTTAGCCCTTCGGAGGTTCGAATCCTTCCGCCCCCAAACTTGTGGTTACGCGGGAGTAGTTCAATGGTAGAACAACAGCCTTCCAAGCTGTATATGGGGGTTCGATTCCCCTCTCCCGCTTTGCCCGGGTAGCTCAGTTGGTAGAGCATCCCGCTCTTTTTGCCGATGTAGCTCAGTTGGTAGAGCATCTCATTGGTAATGAGAAGGTCCGCGGTTCGATCCCGCGCATCGGCTTACTAAAAAGTAACCACCGAAGCACAGAATCAAAAACAGAAGCACGGAAGGGTCTTTTCTGTGTTTCTCCGTAAAGTTCTGTGTAATCTGTGATTGCAACCACCGAAGCACAGAATTAAAAATAGAACCACAGAAAAGTTTTTCTCTGCGTTTCTCCGTCAAATTTCTGTGTTTCTGTGATTGCAAAGGAGGAAAAGGAAAAATGGCCAAAGCAAAATTTGAGCGGACAAAACCGCATGTAAACATCGGGACAATCGGTCATATTGACCACGGGAAAACCGTGCTGGTAGCAGCGATTACCAAGAATTTAGCTAAAAAGGGTCAGGCGAAAGAGATGAGTTATGCGGAGATTGCCAAGGGTGGGGTGGTGCGTGATGAGTCAAAGATCTTAACCGTAGCGGTCGCCCATGTTGAATACGAGACGGATAAGAGACATTACTGTCATGTTGACTGCCCCGGTCACGCCGACTACATCAAAAATATGATTACCGGTGCCGCCCAGATGGACGGAGCGGTATTGGTTGTTTCCGCATCTGATGGACCGATGCCCCAGACCAGGGAACATGTATTGTTAGCCCGTCAGGTAAATGTCCCCCATATCGTTGTATTCTTAAATAAAATTGATTTAGTTCCAGACACCGAAATAATTGACTTAGTAGAGTTAGAAGTGCGTGACCTGCTCAGCAAATACGAATTTCCCGGAGACAAAATCTCGGTTGTGCGGGGTAGCGCCCTAAAAGCCTTAAATTGCGGTTGCGGGAAAAGGGAATGTGAGAAATGCGGCCCGATCTTTAAGTTATTGGATGCGGTGGATGAATCCATCCCCGTCCCCAAAAGAGAAAGTGACAAACCCTTCTTAATGTCAGTTGAGGATGTCTTTTCCATAACCGGAAGAGGAACCGTGGCCACGGGGAGAGTGGAAAGGGGACAGGTGAAAGCCGGTGACCCGGTTGAGATTGTCGGCATCCAGGAAACCAGAAAATCAGTGGTAACTTCGGTAGAGATGTTCAGGAAGGTTTTAGATGCCGGGGTCGCCGGAGATAACATCGGAGTGCTCTTGAGAGGTATTGAGAAAGACCAGATTGAACGGGGACAGGTAATCGCTCAACCGGGGACAATTACCCCCCATACAAAATTTAAGAGTCAGATCTATGTCTTGACCAAAGAAGAGGGAGGTAGACACACACCATTTTTTACCGGTTATCGTCCCCAGTTTTATTTTCGCACCTGCGATGTCACCGGAAGTATAACTTTACCTCAAGGGGTGGAGATGGTTATGCCCGGGGATAATACTGAGTTAACTGTGGGATTGATTACCCCGATTGCTCTGGAACGTGGTTCAAGATTTGCAGTGCGTGAAGGTGGGCATACTGTAGGTGCAGGAGTAATTACCGAGATAGTGGAATAGTGAAATGGCGATTACTACTCAAAAAATACGAATACGGTTACGAGCATACGACCATAAAATTCTTGATGATTCTTTAGCTCGTATTGTTGATACGGCAAAAAGAACAGGGGCAAGGATTTCCGGTCCAGTGCTTTTACCAACGGAAATTAAAAAGTATACTGTTTTGCGTTCGCCACATGTGGATAAGAAATCACGTGAGCAGTTTGAAATGCGGATACACAAGAGGCTAATTGATATAGTTGACCCGACGCCAAAAACAGTGGAAGAACTAATGAAACTTGATTTGCCCGCTGGCGTAGATGTAGAAATCAAAACCTGAATCACGAATGAACGCGAATAAAAAGTCACGAATGACACAAATAAAACCACGAATGCTCACAAATATTTGTGTTAATTCGCATGAATTCGTGTAGTGAAAAGATGAAAGCAATATTAGGGACTAAAGTTGGGATGACCCAAATTTTTAATCAAAATGGTGAGGTGTTGCCAGTGACTGTGATTTCCGCTGGACCGTGTTATGTGGTACGGAAAAAAAATACTGAAAGCGACGGATATGATGCAATACAGATTGGTTATCAAGAAAAGAAAAAAAATGTTAACCATCCTGAGCAGGGATATTTTACCAAATATGGAGTTAAACCGTTAAAATTTCTTAAAGAATTTCGTATTGAGGAAAGCGAAATCCCGAACCTTCAGGAAGGGCAGGAGATTAAAGTTAACATTTTTTCTCCGGGTGAATATGTAGACATTTTCGGTAAAGTTAAAGGGCGAGGTTTTACCGGGGTGGTCAAACGTCACGGTTTTGCCGGGGGTCCAAAAACACACGGGCAATCTGATCGTTTACGTGCCCCGGGAGCGATTGGTTCCCAGCAGCCACAAAGAGTAAAAAAAGGCACACGTATGGCTGGGCGGATGGGCGGTAACCAAGTAGCAATAAAAAATTTACAAATTGTTCAAGTCGATCCAAAAAATAATTTACTCCTTATAAAAGGTGCTGTCCCGGGACCAAAAAAAGGATTGTTAATTATTAAAGAAAGTATAAAAAAATGATGGAAGCAATTCTATATAATTCGGTAGGTGAAGAGAAAGGTAAAGTCAATTTGCCGGCGATATTTTCCACCAAAGTAAATATACCATTACTTCATGAGGTAGTAACTGCCTATTTAGCTAATCGACGAAAAGGATGTGCTTCAACAAAGACGCGCGGGGAAGTTTCGGGTGGTGGTCGGAAACCTTGGCGACAGAAAGGCACCGGACGAGCACGCGCAGGTTCAATTCGTTCACCGCTCTGGCGTCACGGGGGAATAGTTTTTGGTCCTAAACCTCGTGATTACAGGCAAGATTTGCCGAAAAAAAAATTGAAAAAAGCGTTAGCCTGTGCTTTAGCCGCAAAAGCGGACGTAATCAAAGTTTTAGAGAATTTAGAAATTGTAGAGCCGAAGACAAAAAAGATAATTGAAATATTAAAAAAAATTGGTATCAACAGTGAAGAAACTGTATTTGTTCTGGAAAAAATTGAGGACAACCTTCGACTTGCTTCAAGAAATATAACTTATTTAAATTTAGTTGAAAGAAGGAATCTTAACGCATACGATGTTCTCAATTGTAAAAATTTGATTTTTACTCTTGAGGCACTAAAAAATTATGAATCCTTATGAAGTTATCAAACGTCCAATTATCACTGAAAAATTTACTCGTTTGAAAGAAAAGGAAAATAAATACATTTTCGTTGTTGATAAAAAGGCAGATAAACAGGAAGTTAAAAAAGCAATTGAAGAACTTTTTAAAGTGAAAGTGGAAAAAGTTAACACCGCAATTTTCTCAGGTAAAAAAAGACGTTTAGGTGTTCATGAAGGTTATCGTCCGGATTGGAAGAAGGCAATCGTTACTTTAAAAGAAGGACAAAGGATTGAACTTGAAGAAAAGGTATAAAACATGCCAATAAGAACATTTAAACCTTACACACCCTCAAGAAGAACAATTACAGTTGAGGATTTCTCGGAAATCACGAAACTCAAGCCGGAAAAATCTTTAACCATCCCTCTAAAGAAAAAAGGTGGACGGAATATTACCGGGCAGATAATGGTCCGTCACCGCGGTGGCGGACATAAACGGCGCTACCGAATTATTGATTTTAAAAGAGATAAATTTAGTATCCCCGGGAAAGTCGTTGCTATTGAATACGACCCAAACCGTTCAGCGAGAATCGCTTTAATTGAATATGAAGACGGGGAGAGACGCTACATCCTTCACCCTTCAGGTTTAAAGGTCGGGGATAGAGTAATGTCCGGTGCGGAAGCCGAAATTAAAGTTGGCAATGCTTTACCTTTAGCCAAAATACCTGAAGGAACATTGATTCATAATTTAGAACTTCTTCCCGGAAAGGGAGGACAACTTATTCGTTCAGCGGGGGCATCCGCGCAGTTAATGGCTAAAGAAGGTGATTATGCCCAGGTAAGAATGCCCTCCGGAGAAATTCGTCTTTTCCCAGTAAATTGTTTAGCTACCGTTGGTCAAGTAGGTAATTCTGACCACGCAAGTGTTAGTCTTGGGAATGCTGGTCGAAAACGTCATTTTGGTTTTCGTCCGACAGTAAGAGGAACCGCAATGAACCCAGTTGACCACCCTCACGGCGGTGGGCGGGGCAAATCGAAAGGGCACAATCAGCCGCGTTCTCCTTGGAACCAGCCGGCAAAGGGATATAAAACACGTAAGAAAAAAAAGATTTGGGATTGGATGATTATCCGGAGAAGGACAAAAGTATTAGAAACAGTGTGACACAGTTTTTTTATAATTCTTCTTAAGGGGGATACAGTGAACCTGTCTTTGGCTAACGAAGTGCCAAAGCAGGTGAACGCAATAAGGGGTCGCTGACCGACACTGTCTGAGCGACGAAAAGGAGCTCGTGTCTTGACAGGCCCGAAGGGCAGGAGGTCGGGACTTGCGACGGACGAAGTCCTTGA
>Ga0209314_10000774_pt1 | contig 14577 bp, 13 predicted proteins | sample I19B2metaG_FD_184146 | JGI IMG/M metagenome (GOLD analysis project Ga0209314, IMG submission 184146) | Lake sediment bacterial and archeal communities from Gulf of Boni, Indonesia to study Microbial Dark Matter (Phase II) - ​I19B2 metaG... | ecosystem: Environmental > Aquatic > Freshwater >...
CTTCCTTTTCTTGCTGGTTACGTATCGCCGAGCCACATCGCTGATCTTGACGTTAATGTCGCTGGGGTGCTTCGCCATTCGCACTCGGACGTTCACTTCTTTTCGTCCTAACCGTGCGGCTTCCTCGATTTTTGCGGTAGCGAGGGAGGCCACGGCGTCAAGGTAGTTAAACCCTACGGAAACCCCTTTCTCTCGAACCTCCCTCACGATGGGCACGCTTTCCAAGCCCTTCTCAGGAATGCCCAAAACGTTTCCTTCATAAACGTAGATGCGGTTGAGAGCCGCCGGGCCTAATAGACTAGCTCCTACATCAGTTTCGTAAATGTACACCTTGATCACCTTTCCAAACAACTTTCCCTCATATGCCAAAAATTCGCATGGAGCTAACGCATCCGCGTGTTTAAGCGCAGCGAACCGAATTTCTTCTCGTATTTTTACGCCAACCTCGCTTTGTGGTTCTGCCGCAATTTCTATCATTTTCGAAATTTCAATGTCAGAAAGCTCCCATTCCGCGTAGAACTGGGGATACACGAGCCTTCGCATATCGGTCTCACCACGCAACACCATCGCTACACGTTCCACACCTATTCCCACGTTGAGAACCGGATACTCAAGACCATACCTTGCGAGAGCGATGGGATTATACAACCCATAATTGACGATTTCAATCCACTCATTCATGTCTGGGCGAAAGATGTAACCCTCGAACTCTGTTTCTGGCGTATAATATTTGGAAGTCACCCTCTTTTGAACGAAGCGAAAATGCTCGAAGCCTAGAGGCTTTAACAAAGCCCTCGTGACCTCTTCGCCGTCCCTCACATCTACCTCTTCATTCATAACCACACAACTCGCAGCATAATGTGCGCGAAGATGGGTTGGGTCTTCCCTCTGTTCACGTCGGAAGCGAGTATCAACGGAAAAGAGTTTTATGGGCAACTCAAGCTTGTGTTGCAACGCCTGCAGCGTAAGGAACCAAGCGCTTGTCATGTGGGACCGCAGTGTGTGGGTAGAGGGTTCTGGCTTCAGGGCGGCGAACTCGGGAAAGACCTCGGATAACACAAGCGTGGCGGTGCTGTCAGAGACGTCGAGAGATTCTGCAATTTTTTCCACCAAATCATCGGAAGCTATTTCCCCCCTCTTATAGTCTCGTAGCACCTCCTTTAAGGAGGCGATTTTCTCCTCTGTTAGTTGAACCCCACGGCGCTCGATCTCTTGACACTTTGCCTTGCTTAGGCCGATGTCAGGTCGTGGCAGGGTTGCTAGATAGTAGCAGCGATCCAGTATGACGGGAGCCTCAGACCCGTACTGCTTGTAAACCTCTATCTCATCGACAATAATGGGATTGGAGACTTCCATGAAACCCATGTCAAGAAAGGATTGACGCATCCTTTGAAGAAGATCAAAGAGAGGGTGAGATGTCCCCCGCTTGAAAACAAGCTCAAGCCTCTTCGCGGGCTTGGGGAGGAGGCTCGCGCTCTCACGCCAAACCCGTTCAAACCCCTCCTTTTCCACCCTCCTCAGGATTTCGTTAGGCTTTAACCTTCCCAACCTTCCTTTTCCTCTTAACAACTTTCTCTAGCTCTTTAATGGAGCGCTCTAAGGAACTTCTTCGAGTCTCAATGGTGACGTCTCCCCTTGTGGTTTCGATGATGCGCCTCGCAATGTCGCACTTTCTTCGCAATCCTGGAACAAGGAGGTAGGCATCCTCAAGGGCCATCAACTCCATGTAAATGTGCTCCATCCTCTGCAAACATTCGTCCGCCAGTTTCATGTCTCCCTTCCGGAGGGAATCGAGGGACCTACGCCTAAGCTCCCCGATAACATCCGCTAGCCCCAGCACGTAGGAGACCGCAGGGACCCCCAGCTCTTCAGGTCCAACAAAGCGGTTTTCTATGATCAATTCGAGAAGCGTATGCGCTTCAACATACTCTTCAAAAGCCGCATTCACTAGGCCCGTGTAGACGAGTTCTGGGTGATCCTTTGAAACTTGAAGAAGTTTGGTGAGGAGTTCCCTCGCCTCCTCAAGCAGCTTTCTTGCGTCGTCAAACCTTTGTTGATGCGTGAAAAGAATCGCCTGCTTCGAAAGGCGGGTTGCTCTGCGCATGTCCCTTTGAACCTCCTCCCGAGCCTCCTCCTTCCTCCTCAGCTCTTCCTGAATTCTATCAAGAACCGATTTTAGCGACATACCCCTCACCACCACGGATACTTTCCAAAATCATGCTTTAAGCGAGCCTAATAGGCTTTTCCAAACGACTTAACAAAACCACTCGGCTTTCCGGGGCTTCGTCAAGAAGGTTGTAGCCCATTTCCTCGGCTAGCTGAGCTGCAAAGTCTCGAATCTCTCGATGGGTGGGCATGTTTTCGAAGCCTAGGCGCAGGCGTGAAAAGCCTACGTGCATGTATGCTTTAGGCTCCACATACGTAGGCCTAGTCTTTTCGATTAACCGAGCGTATAGCTCGGGGTGTTTCAGATTCATGCTTCGCGCTAGCGTGATTCGGATCACGGTGGGGCACTTGAAACTAGGCAGTAGAGAGAGCGTTTCGTTAAGGTTTTCCCAAGCTGCTGGGATTTGTGGGCGACACGTTTCCAAGAACGTCTTCTTGTCGAAGGCGGAAACCGACACGTAGAGCTGGGTGGGCTCCTCACTCAATTGAGATAGGGCTTCAGGAACTGTCCCGTTGGAAACAAGAAAAGTGGTGAAGCCACGCCTATGAAAGCTCTCGATCAATCCGCCTAAAGGCGAGTAGAGGGTAGGCTCGCCTGTTAAACTGATGGCCGCGTGCCTAGGCTTTAGGGCCTCCCTGTATTTCTCTGGGTTAGCCTTTGGATTCCCCTTGTATCCGCTCAGAATCTTGAGCTGTACCTTAATGCAGCCCTCCACAATCTCTTCTGGATCGTCCCATGCAGGCAGTTCCATTTCATCCCATTTCAGCCCGAGATCTCCACTTTGAATGCGCCAACAAAAGCGACAGCGCATGGTGCAGTAAAGAGCCGAGGATGTCATTTGGATGCACTGATGGCTCCTTATCCCGTAAAACCTTTGTTTATAACACACCCGATCATGAATGAGCGCCTCATAAAGCCACCTGCAACGCTTCACAGCAGAGTGACTCCCAACCAAGTGATATTTCTGATTTCTCAGCACCCGAAGGATCTCGTTGGAAACCAGAGACGGCAAAGCCGAATCACCATCATGCTCAAGGACATACAATTATCTTTATCATTAATAAGAATGCCTCGAATCTCAAGGTCCCACCATTTTCCCCGTTTCTATTGCTTCCACAAAACCGTCCTTACAAAAACTGACACACGCATAGTTTCTTAGCTAGCTTTACCGTATAGTATTCTTTCCTGATCCGATAGGCGCCGAGACTTGAGAAGATTATGGAGGCGTGAACGAGAAAAAATAAAAACTAGCTGTCACAACTTATGACAGATGGAGGAACTGTGAAGGCGTGAAAGAAGAAACTGGGGAAACGGCGGCTCGTGCCAGAAAGGCGGTTTTCAGGATAGAAACAGCGAGGAAAATCACCCAGTTTTGTTGTTTTTTGTTGTTTAACGCTGTTGTTTTTGGTTTGGGGCCGTGGCCCATCCTACTCCCGGTTCTCGGAAGCTTGGGAACCCCTTCAAAAACTGTGGGCGAAGCCTTTGGGGCCCTCCAGTTCACGCTTTATAGGCTCTCTTTAGCAGCGCTGCTAGCCTTAGCCTCGATTTTTTTGACAGCGGTTTTCTTGAGCAGGGCCCTCTGCGGCTGGGCCTGCCCCTTCGGCTTTGCTCAAGACCTGCTGGGATATGTTAAAAGGAAACATACACAGGTTTCTTTAAGCACCCACAAGTGGATGATTAAGGTCAAGTATGGGGTTTTGGCAATCGCTCTCTTTGTTAGCGGAACCCTAGCCGCATCATTCGCCATGGGAATGGGCACGAGCTACAGAGAAGCATTGGGCGATTTTGCTAAGGCGCCGTTTAACGCGTTGAGCCCAGCAGACACTCTTTTCGCCGTCTTACCGAGAATCGTGTTTGACATTCGCTACGCCATACCTACCTTAGAGTCTTACGAGGCAGCAGTCGCGGGGATCTTGTCGGTGCCAACACTCCTTTGGATTCGCTTCGCCATAATGATATTGATCATAGCCCTAGCGATGTACGTCCCGAGGGGGTGGTGTCGATACATCTGCCCCCAAGGAGCCTTCTCAGCTCTAATAAGCCGATTCAGCTTCCTCGGCTTGAAAAGAGATCTAGTGAAATGCGCAAAGGTTGGGTGTCGCGACTGCGTGGAAGCATGCCCCATGATGGTGCGCATCCTAGACCTACCGTGGGAAAAATTCACTGATCCCGAATGCATATACTGCTTGAAGTGTGCTGACGCATGCCCAACGAAAGCCATAAAGCCTAAATTTCCATGAAAAACGACGAGATCCTCCCGAGGCTGAGCTTAAGAATAGTTAAAATAGGCCAACCGCAAAGCACAAAATCCGAAAAATTTATTTTTCATATCTCTATTTTGAGTCAAATGCAACTGTTCATTCCCTCTACCTATAAGGAGGTTGTTTATGGCAGCGATTAGGGAGGTACCAGGCAAGGTTGGTCGTTTCGAAAGAATCGGAGCCCACACCCACATAAAAGGGCTGGGTCTCGATGAAAACTTGAAGGCTGTTAAGGTTAAGGATGGGATGGTGGGCCAGGAGAGGGCCAGGGAAGCAGCCGGTCTCGTCATCCGGATGATCAAGGAGGGAAAGCTAAGCGGGAAGACAGTAATCCTCGCAGGTCCTCCGGGCACTGGAAAGACCGCTATCGCCGTCGCTATTTCCAGAGAGCTGGGCGCCAACGTACCTTTCATACAGATGAGTGGAAGCGAAGTGTATAGTAGCGAGCGAAAAAAGACAGAGATTCTCATCGAGGCCATAAGAAAGTGCATCGGAGTGGAGATCCACGAGATGAGGAAGATATACGAAGGCGAGGTAACTAATGTCGATATTACAACGGCTCCTCACCCCTACAACCCCTACCAGAAGGTACCTGAGAGTGTTCGACTCACACTAAAAACTAGCAAGGAGGAGAAGACCATCGAGGCTGGAGCCTCCATAGCTCAGCAGATCATCCAGCAAGGCATCACGGAGGGAAGCGTGGTGCAGATCGATGCAGAATCCGGGAGAGTGGCCAACCTCGGCCTGAGCCTAGAGAGCGTTAAGGGCAAAACCTATGACGTGGACACCAGCAGAAAGGTGCCGAGACCCCCCGGCAGCGTCTTGAAGGATAAGGAGTTCGTGTACACACTAACGCTGGCGGACATGGATGAGATTAACGCCCGAAGCAGGATGGGGGGAGGCCTCTTCTCCCTCTTCATGGGGGGCGCCGAGACCAAGGAGATCGACACCGAGATCCGAACGGCGGTGGATGAATCCGTGAAGAAGCTGGTTGATGAGGGTAAAGCCTTCATATACCCCGGCGTCCTCTTTATCGATGACTCTCATCTACTGGATCTGGAAGCCTTTAGCTTCTTGGGAAGGGCTATGGAGAGCGAGCTGGTGCCCATCATTATCTTGGCCACCAACCGAGGCGTCACCACCATCCGAGGAACAGACGTTAAAAGTCCTATGGGCTTTCCCCTGGACCTCATCGACCGCTCTGTCATCATCGGAACCCATGAGTATGATCCAGATAGCATCCGAGAGATACTCCGTATACGATCCAGTGAAGAGAAAGTGAAGATGGAGAATGACGCTTTGGAAAGACTTACTGAGGTTGGATCTAAGAGCTCCCTGCGATACGCGGTTCAACTGCTAAGTCTAGCCGCTCAGAACGCTAGAGCAATGAAGCGCGAAAGGGTAACGGTCGAAGACGTGGAAAGGGTCGATAAGCTCTTCATGGACATCGGAGAAGCGGCCGAACACCTTAAAAAATACGAAGAAAGAATGATGCTACATTAGGAAAAACATTAACGTCCTAGTTGCCTTTCAACTTTGCCTCAGTCGAGCATGGTTATGGTAAACTCCTTAACAGCCATATATTTACCAATTAACACCTGACTCATAGGGACTACAACAGCCCTGCTAATTCCTATAAAAGAATACAGCATGAGGAGGACATTGAAATTAGGAGCTACGGAAGAGCCAAGAGCCGAAATGCTCAAGAGCACTAACCCAGCTACTAAAAGCTTTTATGACTGAATCGATGCAATGACGTCGAAGTGTGAGGTGGAGCCAAAAGGAGATGCTATCGAGGTGGAGTATTACGGTCCTATTCCCTTAAAGGAGATACAAGATGCTCGTAAGCGCGCAACTGGTGAGGTCGTTCGGACGCCTCTTGTCCGTCTAAATGTGGATGACGTACCTGCGGAGATCTTTCTCAAATTAGAGGTCTTGCAGCCAATTAGATCCTTTAAAATTCGTGGAGCCTGTAATGCAATGAAACTGGCCGATAAAGAACAATTGGAGAAGGGAGTGTGGACAGTAAGCGCCGGAAACTGGGCGCAAGGCGTTGCATGGTACGCCCGTAAACTCGGATTGAAATGCACAATTGTTGTGCCTGAAAACGTTCCTCAAGCGAAAGAAGCTGCGATCAAGCGCCTGGGCGCCAGAGTCGTGAAAGCCCCTCATGATGAATGGCTGGAAACGTTCAAGACTAGAAGCTACAAGGGAATGAATGGGTTATTCCTTCACGCTTTCAGCGATCCAGCGGTCATAGCTGGTAACGGCACCATTGGACTGGAAATAGTAGAGGACCTCCCTGATGTTGACGCTATCGTTATTCCTTGGGGCGGGGGAGGTCTAAGCTGTGGGATTGCCTCAGCGATTCGTGCCCTCAAGCCAGACGTAAAGCTGTATGCTTGTGAAATAGAAACCGCGACGCCATTAGCCACGTCGTTTGCTGCTGGCAGACCAGCGGTCAAAATCGCTTATACCTCCAGCTTCGTTGATGGTATAGGGGCCCCTCTTATCTTTCCTGAAATGTGGACCCTTGCCAAACAGTTACTGGATGGATCCCTAGTCGTCGGGTTAGATGAGACGGTCAATGCAATCCGCCTATTAGCCGAACGGAATTGTGTCATCGCAGAAGGTGCTGGCGCGGTATCAGTCGCAGCCGCACTCGCTGGCAAGGCAGGTCGAGGAAAAGTTGTATGCGTCGTATCGGGAGGAAACATCGACACATCAAAACTGATAAAGATATTCCAAGGTAAAGTGCCATAATTCACATTGTTTGTATGTATGTGATGAGCGAAAATAGGTCCATTGATAAGGTTCACGAACAGAGACAAAGCCCCAGGTCTGGAGACAGGGAGCCCCCGAATAACTAATACGTTTCAGTTAAGGAGCCTTTCTATTCAAGCTGATCAGTCTGAGGCTTTTTGATTCAAAGTTCAGCAATTTCTTTCTCTAAAGGCTTGGGTTTGGGGTAAAATTTTAATTCACGCTTTCATTTTTCCTTAAGGGGATAACGAGAGATGTCTGAGCGAAGAAAGAGGCGGCTTTTTGACATCTTCGGTTTTGGTGAGGAAGAATTTCCATTTGGACAAAAACCAGCTGAAGGCGGTTCTGGGTATTCCATATCCGTAACGTATGATGAAAGGGGCAAGCCCGTAGTTCGGGTTGAGACTTACGGGGACGTGGACATGGCGAAGCTGCGTAAGGACATTGAGCAACGATATCCGGGAGCTAGGATTGAGGGTTTGGAGAAGCAACCACTGATTAGGATAGTGGGTGAGGAGGAAACGAGAGAGGAAGGAAAGACGGAGAAGGAGAGACGGAAAGCCAAGGAGCATTCGAAAAAATCGTTAATAAGGGAAGTGGAGTAAAACATAAACGCGTTGCCTTCATTCAAGAAAGAAACGGTTTTCGCCCAAAAATTGAGATTCAGACACGAAATTAAAATTTAATTAATCACCTCCTTTTATATTTAACCGTTGAAAAGATGCCAGAAGTTGTTTAACAATTAACTAGAATGGATCAAAATTTATGGATGATGTGCTAGTTAATGATTTAATAATGTAAACTAACAATGTTTGTGGGGGACGGAAAAATGAACTTGAAGAAAGCAGAAAAAGAAGCTACGTATCCGCCCTCTTTGCCGCCCCCAAGGTGGCCAGAGACACCAGAGGAGCGAAGATGGCCCTCACCAACCCCTATGCCCATTGTTCCCACTGAAGACATTGGCAGAGTGCTCAAACAAATCCTAGACCGTTTGAATGCTATAGAAAAGCGACTGGAGAGAATGGAGAAACTCTTGGTGGGAAAACAGCCTCCCCCATAGAATGCTGAAGGTTTCATGGAATCAATAACAGTCGTGTTAGGTTATTACTTAAAATGGGAAGCGCCATTTTCTGAAGGGCTTGCCAGTGATGGGGATGGACTGGTTACATTTGGGGCACTTTTTTTCATCCGTGATCCTGTACTGGGCTATCGTGTAGCCGAGCCTCTTAATCAGCCGTTCTCCACAGTTGGGGCAGTAGGTGTCTTCGCATCCGTGTCCCCGGACGTTTCCGAGGTATGGGTAAAGACCCCCAGCTTTCTTCGCCATCTCGTATGCCCTTTCCAGTGTTTCAACCTTGGTTGGCGGGTTGTGGAACTTGTAGGCGGGATAATATCGGGTGAAGTGTAGAGGAGTCTCGGGTCCCGCCTCCTTCAGATGCCTCTCGATCACCCATCGTAGGCATTCCTCGTCGTCGTTCACAGCCGTGACTACCAGATTCACGATTTCCACGTGAAAGCCCATCTTCTTAGCCTCTCGGACGTTTCTCCAAACCTTCTCCACATCTGCTCCGCCACAGTATTTTTGGTACGTCTCAGCATCCCCCTTCACATCGATCTTAAGCCCGTCCATGCCCGCCTCCCTCAACACCCTCAGAGCCTCTAGCGTCATATACCCGTTAGACACGTAACAGCAGTACAGCCCCCTTTCACGACCCATCGTAAACACCGACAAAGCCCAGTCCGTCAGAATCGTGGGCTCTTGAAAACTGACACATAAGCCTTCATCCCTCCTGTGAAGAGCGGTGTTAACGATCTCCTCGGGGGAGCAGTAGGTTGCCTTTGCAGGGTTTGGCTCAGACTTTGAAAGATGATGATTCTGGCACCAGATGCAATCGAAATTGCATGACCAAGTTGAAAAGGTTAGGGCTGTGGAGCCGGGCCAATAGTGGAAGAAGGGCTTGATCTCGATGGGTCTGCTTTCCAGGGCGCTGATGTCACCGTAGACGAGGGTGTAGAGCCTCCCCTCAATGTTCATCCTAGTTCTGCAGAAGCCCCTTTCGCCGGGTGAGATGAGACATCTTCTCTCACATAAGCCGCACCTCACCTTCTCGCCAGATAACTTCTCGTAAAGCAAGGCTTCGTGAACCGTAGGACACCGAAGTAACTTCTCCACTTCCAACACTCAAGTGAAAGGCATAGTTTGCGAACTACATTAACCTTTTCAGAGACCATATGAACGAGCGACTTTTACAAACTGAGGATCGCATATAACGCAAACGTGTTAAAAATTTTACAAGAGTTTTATCTTTTAGCCTATTCAATGAACAATTTCACAAATTGGAATTTTTGAGTGTCTACTAGGCCCTTATCCGTGATTCTAAGCTCCGGAAGGACAGGTAAAGCGAGAAGCGACATGGTCATGAAGGGCGACGCCATAGTGCAGCCCAATTCAACCCAAGCTTTATGCAGTTTTTCCACCTGCTCACTAACCCTTTCCACAGGCTCGTCAGACATGAGACCGGCAATTGGCAGATTAACCATTCCAAGGGGTTCACTATCTTTAACAGCGACCATTCCCCCTCCAATCTCCGCGAGTCTATTGACGGCGAAAGCCATGTCGTGGTTGTTCATGCCTACCACCAGTAGGTTGTGGCTGTCATGAGCCACACTCGAGGCGACGGCCCCCTCCCTAAAACCAAATCCGCAAACAAGGCCGAGGCCGATGTTTCCTGTAAGCTTGTGCCTCTCTACGACCGCTACCTTTGCTACATCTTTTTCCACGCTGGGCTGAACCACCCAGCTTTTTACGGGAAGCACTTCTTGTAGGTGCCTTGTAACGACCTTGGCTTCGATTACGCCTATAACGCGAACCCTTACTTTTCCTTCCTCTATTGGAGCCTTGATCGAGAAGTCTTCGGGTGCTAGTGGATGCTTTAAGTGAATGGACCTTTTAACAAAGTCAGGGTAATTGGGAGGAACTAGACTAACCGTCGTCCTTCCTTGTTTGGCAACGACCACACCATCAGCTATCACCGTGTCGATGCTGACCTTGGAAAGGTCGTTGAGAATGAGCACGTCGGCACATTTGCTGGGCGCAATGCTGCCTATATCTCGGCTGACCCCGAAGTGTTCTGCGGTGTTTAGGGTGGCCATCTGCACAGATGTTATGGGGTCCACGTCCTCTTCGATGGCTCTCCTAACGACATCGTCCATGTGACCGCGGGTTATCAGGGTTTCTGGGTGTCGGTCATCCGTAACCAGAACTACATGGCGCGGGTCAAGTCTCTGCTCTGTTACGCATTTGATCACTTCGGCGAGGTCGCGCCAAGCCGATCCCTCTCGTATCATCGCGTAGAGGCCCAGCCTCAGCCTCTGAACCCCATCGATCTTTCTGGTGGATTCGTGACATGAGGTTATGCCGGCGGCTGCGTAGGCGGCCAATTCCATGTTTAGAAGACTGTCGGCATGACCTTCGACGACTTTGTTTGCTTGGAGAGTTGCTCGAATTTCCTCATGCACCTTTTTATCGCCATACAGAACTCCTGGGTAGTTCATCATTTCACCCAGCCCAACGACTCCCTCCCATCTCAGAGCCTCTTCAATGTCGGCGGGAGTTATCTCGGCCCCAGCGGTCTCGAAGCCGGGGGCGGAGGGAACACATGAAGGAACGCACACAAACAACTTGAGGGGCAGACCCTTTGCTTCGTCCAGCATGAGTTTAACTCCATCTAAGCCTAGCACGTTGGCGATCTCGTGGGGGTCTATGAAGACGCTGGTGGTTCCATGGGAAAGCACAGCCCTAGCGAACTGAGTTACAGTAACCATGCTGCTTTCTACGTGAACGTGACCGTCCAGAAAACCGGGAGTGATATACTTGCCGGCCGCGTCTATGACGACTGTTTTGTTTCCTATGGTGTGGTCCGCCTTTCCTATAAGTGCGATTCGACCCTTCTTAATTGCCACATCCATGTTCTCTAAGAGTTCTCCAGAGTTCACGTTCACCAGGTTGCCGCCCCTGATCACCAAGTCGGCTTTCTCCCTCCCCATGGCTGTGTCAACAAGAAGTTTTGCAACATCCTCTAGCTTGGTTCTCTCAGCCCATGACGGTCTACGCTTTCTCGTCCCAAACCGCAAAGTCATTTCCATTCCACCAAATGACAACTATCACAATTATGTGGCGAAGCCTCTAACAACGCCAGAAATCCGTTTTAAACACTCTAGAGCGCACTCGTAGGTGGGGAACCCTTTGAGCCCGCACTCGGGACCGGCGTATGGAACCCTCTCCGCCCCGAATCGGTTCAGAATCTCGGTCAACCGTTCCCCCATTGACTTATCGTTTTCTAGGAAAAGTTTGGGGTCCAGTTTTCCACTGGTAATGTTTTTCCAAGCTTCAGCGACCCTTTCATTGACAATTATTTCGCTCACTTTTTTTGGCAGGGTAGTGACGACACTCTCCCTAACCAATCTCTCGAAATCTACGACGCCTATGCTCGCTTTCAAAAACTTGTCCGCGGATTCTAAAAGTTCTATGGTTCTCTTCGCGTGGTAGATGGGGTCGTTTGCGTGTGACTCGATTACATGGAGGGATTCCACCTCCCAAAACAACTCGTCCGCTGTGTTGTGAAGGTGTAGGCATGTTTGCACGCCCTTAGAGGTGGCTTTTCGAAAAATGGATTCCCAAGCCCTTCGCAGGTTTTCCCTCCCCTCTGAGCCTCGATCCATCAGCGGGTCGTCTAACAGCCCGAAAACGGGCTCATCCACCGCAACTAAACTCACGCTCGCATGTTTCTCTTTAAAAACGTTGCTGTCCACTATTTTTGAAATAATGTCTCCCAAACGGCTAAAGATCTCCCTATCTTTATAAAGGAAGAGGGAGGAAAGCGTGTACGGACCTGTGACACAAATCCTCATCTTGAAGGGTTTGCCCATCCTTTCCCAAATCTCTTGGGAGCCCTTCTTTATGGCTATCACCTCTGGTATGGCGCCCTTTCCCTCTTTTATCGAGAGGATTCCGGTTTCCACGTAGCCGCCCTTCACCTTCTCCACGCCCTGCATCATTTCCAAAAACATCTCGTTCATGTCTCTGAACTGGGGATAGTTAGGAACATCCATACCCGCCTCAACCTTATTGAGAAAACCCTCGATCACCCTTTTTTCAAAATATCTAACGGAATCATCAGGGGGATAGGACCCAAAACGTGTTGCTCCCACTAAAAATTTCTCAGCGTCACCAACGAGGGGTAAGCTGCCCACATCACATGATTCAATCATAAGAGTCTCCTCCTAAGCCTATCATGTTTTAACCTGGCAGTTTTGAAGTGTTCCCATCCACGAGCCTCGATGGGGACGGTTTTTTCCCTCATTCTAAGAGTGAGGACCTTTTCCTTGGTGACCACCCCGATTTTATTTAAGGATGCCTCGACGCGCTTCAAGGCTTCCTCTGCCTCTTCCCAAAGCCTAGGTTTGACCGTCACTAGGAGCTCGTATTCTTCACCACCATATAAACTCAATTCTACCGGATCGAGGTTGTGGATTTTTGCAAATTCCTTCGCTTCTTGGGCAACGGGAAGCTGATCGAGGAGGAAGCCTACGTTGCTTGCGCGGGAGATTTCGTGGAGGCTCCAAGCCAGTCCGTCGCTGGAGTCGATGGACGCCGTCACCGCTCGAGTTTGAGCAAGGGCGAGTCCCTCCCTAAGCCTAGCGTGAGGCTTCAAAACCGCATTGACAAGCTCTTTTCCTATTTTTTGGGGAACTGGAAAATCTTCAAGCAAAATCTTTAACCCCGACGAAGTTTTGCCGAAAAGGCCCGTGACAGCCACTAGGTCGCCGGGTCTCGCTCCGCTTCGCCTCATGAGATAGCGTCTCTCACAGACTCCAAAGGCGGCGCAGCTAATCACCAGGTCGGAGGCTTCGTTGGTGTCTCCGCCCAGAACGTAGGCGCCATATTCGCGAGCCCCATCGTTCAGACCCTTACCGATTTGTTCCATGTCCTTGTCCGTGAGCCCTCGTGGAACGCCAATGGACGCCAAGATGGCTGTAGGCTTCACCCCCTTGGCGGCTAGGTCGCTAATGTTCATAACCACCGCCTTGCGAGCCGCCTGCCAAAAGCTCATACCGGGCGGGATATCGGTCTTTCCAACGAGCATGTCGGTTTTTATTACAGCCAGCTTTCCGCGTCCAAGGTCTACGGCTGAGACATCGTCCCCAAAGGGAACCGGCGTGTTGGGCATAGGGTCTAAGCACCCCAAAATGATGTCAATTATTTTGCGCTCACCCAGCTCCTCCACCAACTTCAAGTGAAGACCCTCCACAACAATGGATATTTCATCTGAAAGCCTTAAAAATGTAGTTAATACAAAAGATTCGAGTTATTCTGTAGGGTAGACAAACAACTCTCTAGGATCACGATCAAATGTTACAGACAACGTGTTAATCAGTTTCTAAGAGTAGAAAATGATATTATGTAGCTAGCTTCAATGACGCTATTGACAACAACGGCTGTGAGCCTTTTTCTTATGAGCCTCAAGTTCTTCCTTAGTTTTGAAAGTTTGTCCGCAGCACGTATATTCTTCTTTCTTTCGACACATCTTTTCGGCTTTCCCCCTTCTTTTAGAAAATACTAGTTAAACACCTTTCGCTGTCGTGATACCCCTTTATACCAAGGCCAAGGTCCTACAGGACCACATTATTTCTTTATGAAGAACATGGATGTCAAGCTACAGCTCTCTACAGATCGATTATTTTGTATTGGTGAACGTATTGATGTAAGTGTGGGTGTATCTGTTTCTGAGCAAGCATCTCCTCACCATGAATCTTTTGATTTATAAAGCGAAAAAAGAGACTGATTTAAGACTCTTATCCTTAAAGAAGGCTCATTTTATCTTATTTTCTCAAGAAAAGATTTATAGGATAAATATGTAGTTTGAAGAGGAGGAAGAGAAGTGATAGACTAACCTCAAAAGTGTGGCGACCATAATTGAGATTGGTAACGCTTTTGCTACCCGAAGCCTACTTGCAGGGGCTGGACAGACTGGTTGGGATGGGCACGTACCACTCCAGAAGCGCAGTCATCAGATACGCTGTCATGGATCTGCTGAAAAAGGAATTATGGCGACAAGAAAGAGAAGGAGAGCAAGAAAGAAAGAGAAATAAAGCAAGAGGGGCTGTTAAAGAGCTGGCTGTTGCGACGAGAAAAGGAACTAAGGTAACAAGAAAAGGTCTCATCAGTAGAAAGAAGATTCGTAAATGAATTTTTAAAATATCTAGAAATCAAAATCTCTTAACTCCCACTTTTTCATTTAAATAGTATTTATCTCTGGCTGTGACATGTTAGATCTCATCGAGTTGTTGAAGCGGAGCGATTCTATTCTTAGTCGTATGGTGGAG
>Ga0209314_10000775_pt1 | contig 14575 bp, 8 predicted proteins | sample I19B2metaG_FD_184146 | JGI IMG/M metagenome (GOLD analysis project Ga0209314, IMG submission 184146) | Lake sediment bacterial and archeal communities from Gulf of Boni, Indonesia to study Microbial Dark Matter (Phase II) - ​I19B2 metaG... | ecosystem: Environmental > Aquatic > Freshwater > Lake...
GAACGCAGTGAAGGTAGACCGTAAGGACTACTGGAGTGTTCGGAAGTGAGGATGTCGGAATAAGTAGCGATAATCCCGATGAGAATTCGGGACGCCGTAAGCCTAAGGGTTCCTTGAGTAAAGTTCGTCTGCTCAGGGTTAGTCGATCCTAAGCCGAGGTCGAAAGGCGTAGGTGATGGGTATCCGGTTAATATTCCGGAACTAACTTGATCGCGTTATTACCAGTTATGATACGCATCAGAGTAAAACTATCTCCGTTTCGGTTTGCGGAGTTTAAATCCGACGTGAGTCGGATGAATACGAATCCCGATAATTTCGGGAGGAAGTAGTTGAATCTGGTGCCAAGAAAAGTCATAATCGGGAGTGATTAGGTTAATCGTACCGTAAACCGACACAGGTGGGCGACCAGAATACGGCAAGGCGCGCGAGTGAACCCTCGTTAAGGAACTCGGCAAAATAACCCCGTAACTTCGGGACAAGGGGTCTCCGATGTTGCATCGGAGCGCAGTGAAGTGGCTCCCGCGACTGTTTAACAAAAACACAGGCCTCTGCTGAAATCACAAGATGATGTATAGGGGCTGACGCCTGCCCGGTACCGGAAGGTCAAGGGAGGGGGTGCAAGCTTCTGACCGAAGCCCCGGTAAACGGCGGCCGTAACTATAACGGTCCTAAGGTAGCGAAATTCCTTGTCGGGTAAGTTCCGACCTGCATGAATGGCGTAACGAAGGGAGCGCTGTCTCAACGAGGGACTCGGCGAAATTGGAATACCCGTGAAGATACGGGTTGCCTGCAGTGGGACGGAAAGACCCCGTGGAGCTTTACTGTAGTCTAATCTTGGATCAGGAGACAATTTGCGTAGGATAGGTGGGAGGCGTTGAATGTCCGATTTTGGTCGGACGGGAGCCAACCTTGAAATACCACCCTGATTATCTTTTGATCCTAACTCCGTACGGTGAAACCCGTCGGAGGACAGGGTTAGATGGGCAGTTTAACTGGGGCGGTTGCCTCCTAAACGGTAACGGAGGCGTCCAAAGGTTCCCTCATCCCGGATAAAAGTCGGGAGTTGAGTGTAAAGGCAGAAGGGAACTTGACTGCAAGACTGACAAGTCGCGCAGGGCGGAAACGCGGGCTTAGTGATCCGGTGGTGCTGTGTGGAAAGGCCATCGCTCAACGGATAAAAGCTACCCCGGGGATAACAGGCTTATCGGGCCCGAGAGTCCATATCGACGGCCCGGTTTGGCACCTCGATGTCGGCTCATCGCATCCTGGGGCTGGAGCAGGTCCCAAGGGTTTGGCTGTTCGCCAATTAAAGCGGTACGTGAGCTGGGTTCAGTACGTCGTGAGACAGTACGGTCCCTATCTACTGTAGGCGCAGGAAACTTGAGGGAGGCTGTCCTTAGTACGAGAGGACCGGGACGGGCGCACCGCTGGTGTACCAGTTGTTCCGCCAGGAGCAATCGCTGGGTAGCTATGTGCGCAAAGGATAAACGCTGAAAGCATCTAAGCGTGAAGTCTTTCCCAAGATAAGGTTTCCCGTCTCTCCGATTTTTCGGGGAGCCGAAGGTCTCCTGTAGACTACAGGGTTAATAGGCCGGAGGTGTAATGTTCGTAAGGACTTGAGCTGACCGGTACTAATTGACCGTGTGTTTTAGCCACATCATTTAATTCTATTTTTTCATTGGAATTTTATTTTCCTGGTGGTTACACTACCCCCACTTTTATTCAGATTTTTGAATGTCTGGTGCTTTTACCGGAGGGGAAACACCTCTTCCCATTCCGAACAGAGAAGTTAAGCCCTCCAAGGCCGATGGTACTTAGGGCTAACTCGCCCTCGGGAGAGTAGGTCAGTGCCAGACATTTTAAAATTTGAAAGAGAGGAGGGCTCGCAGTCAGGAGAAGAGTTGCTGCCAGGAAATATTTTCGCCAATGCAAAAAATTTTTCTATTTTTTCTTTTTTTTTGTTCTTTGAATAAAAGTATTGCCGCTGAACTGATGACTTCGGCAGGGCAAATTAAAAAAAATACCTTTTCTTGGTCAATTTATTATACAAAAGGAGAAAAAAAAGTTGATATTAAAATTGGTGAGGAGGTTAAACTCTGTCAGGAGGAAGGGGAAAAATTTATTTTCAGACTCAGTTATGGTTTCCGGACAAATTTCTATCCCTGGATAAAGATTGGTTTTAATCTTAAAGGTTACACCTTGTCCATTCCTTCATATACAGTAACTAATCATTACCAGAGTAGTTCCCCGGGTTTAGTTTACGGTTTTGGTGGACGTTTACTTCTTTTTCCCGATACCATTGTTACGCCAGCGATTTCTATAGATTTAGGATACATAGAATCAAATTCAGAAGTTGACGGATTCCCTTTAAGAACTTCCCAATTCCAAGGTGCTGCTTTAATAAGTAAACAATTTTCTCATTTCGAATTTTATAGTGGTTTTCGTATCTCTCCACACAATAGTAAAATCAGAGATAAAAATACTAACGAGGAATTTTACGGAAAAAGGGACAATTTTGCCTTCTTTTTGGGCTTGCAGGGGAGAATGCATTTTTTGGGAAAATTAATTTTTGAAGTAGATTTAGGTGATGAAAAATTTTTTTCTGGAGGAATAACTTCCCAGTTTTAAAAAGAACGCAAAAGCGCCAAAAGAAGTATTTAGCGGCTTTGGCGGATATTTAGCGTTTTAGCGTTTGAGGAAAAAAAGTGAACCGCAAGGAAAAAGAAATTTTCGTTACTCAATTGATAGAGGAATTAAGAGGGCGAAAGAACTTCATTTTTACCAGTTACCAAGGAGTAAAGACTGGTGAAATTACCCAACTACGAAATAAATTACGCTCTCTTCTTTGGGAATGTCGTGTGGTGAAGAATTCTCTTTATCAACGAGTATTTAAAAATTTGGATTTAAATTTAGAAGAATTTTTTCAAGGACCAACTGCACTTTTGTTGGAAAAGCACATAAAAGGAACGCCGTCGAGTTCTCAAAAAAGTGGAGAAAATAACCTAATTGAAGTGAGCAAGGTGCTGGTATCCTTTATTCAGGGATATCCAAAATTTAGAATTAATGGTGGGTTAATTTATGGACGACATCTTTCGGCAGAAGAAATTGCCAATTTAGCAAAACTACCTTCTAAAGATGTACTTCTCAGACAAGTAGTTGGAGGAATGAAATTCCCTTTAATTCGCTTGAGTTACGCGCTCAAGGTTTCGCTCTTGCGTCTAATTTACATTTTAAACGGAGAAGTTAAGAAAAAACAAAATAAGTAAAATCGGAGGTGAAAAAAATGGTAGAAAAAGGTAACGGGAAAGATGCGATTATCGAAGCTATTTCCAAACTCTCAGTAATGGAATTAGCCGAATTGGTCAAAGCCTTGGAAGAGAGGTTCGGCATTTCGGCTGCGGGGATGGGTTTTGTAGCCCCGGTAGGAGGTACAGCCGCTCCTGCTGGTGAATTGACTGCTGAGAAAGAAGAAAAAACTGAATTTAGTGTGATTCTTACTAATCCGGGTAATAAAAAAATTCAAGTGATTAAAGTTGTTCGAGAAATTACTGGTTTAGGGTTAAAAGAAAGTAAAGATTTAGTTGAAGCTGCCCCCAAACCGGTTAAAGAAGGCATATCTAAAGAACAGGCAGAGGAAATCAAGAAAAAACTTACTGAGGTTGGCGCAACTGCAGAGATTAAATAGAAATTATTGGAGAAAAAAATGAAAAAATTTAGTTTTTCCAAGATTACGCCAATTTTAGATTTACCGGATTTGCTTGAACTACAAAAAAAATCTTTCGCTGATTTTCTTCAGGAAAGCACTCCTCCGGAGAAACGCAAATTTCAAGGTTTACAAACTGCCTTCTTGGATGTTTTCCCAATCAGTAATACTGATGATACATTAAGTTTAGAATTCATTAGTTACAGTCTTGATCGACCGCGTTATACAATTGAAGAAGCACGAGTTAAAGGTGTGACCTACTCAGCACCGTTAAAAGCAATTTTTCGTCTTGTCCAAAAGCAGCCTGGGGGCAAGGTAAAGGAAATCGCTGAACAAGAGGTGTATCTCTGCGATTTACCTTTGATGACCGAAAATGCAAACTTTGTAATTAACGGTGCGGAAAGGGTGGTAGTGAGCCAATTACATCGTTCCCCGGGGGTAATTTTTGAAGAAGACGAAGAGAAAAAGATTTCCTCTTTTGGGAAAAAATTGTATTTCGCACGGATTATTCCTTATCGTGGTGCCTGGATTGAATTTGAATTTGATTTAAACAATCTCCTTTATGTACGAATTGATAAGAAACGTAAACTTTATGCTACCACTTTGTTAAGAGCCATTGGGATAGAAAGTGATAGTGCAATTTTAGGTCTTTTTTACGATTTTGAAGAAGTAGAACTTAGAGGTGACCTTTCCCAATACATTGGCAAAATCTCTGCTTGCGAAATTATTGACGAAAAAACTGGTGAAGTAATCCTTGAATCCAATCAAGAACTAACCTTGGAAATTCTTCATCGACTCAAAGAAAAGAAGATTTCTTCCTTAAAAATAATTGTTTATAATCCTGTCCTTAATGATGTTACTATCCGTGACACCCTTTTACGGGATACAATAAAATCACGTAAAGAAGCGATCCAAGCAATTTATCGTTCACAACGGGCACAGGAATTCATTCCTCTTGAACAGGCCGAAAGTTTCCTTGAGTATTTACTTTTCAAAACTACAAGGAAATATGACCTCACCCATGTAGGAAGGTATAAAATCAATAAAAAACTTGCTCCCATACTCAAAGAATTTGAAAAAAGAAAAAACCTCCCCTTTCTCTGGGAGACTCCTTCCGAGCGAAAGCGTACCCTCACCAAAGAAGATATAATTGCAACCATTAAATATCTTCTTAACTTAAACAACAATTTATCTGGCGAAATTGATGACATTGACCATCTTGGTAACCGGCGTATACGCGCAGTTGGTGAACTTTTGGAAAATCAATTCCGTATTAGTTTACTTCAAGTAGCACGTTTAGTTAGGGAACGAATGAACATGCAAGAACGCGCTACCCTAACTCCACGTACTTTAATTAATAGCGCACCCTTAATCGCAATTATCCGCAAATTTTTCGGTACTTCGCAGCTTTCCCAGTTTATGGACCAAACTAATCCTTTAGCGGAACTTACTCATAAACGTAGACTTTCGGCTTTAGGACCGGGTGGCCTCCATCGTAAACACGCTGGATTTGAAGTTCGGGATGTGCATTACACCCATTACGGACGATTTTGCCCAATTGAAACTCCCGAAGGTCCGAACATTGGTTTGATTACTTCATTAGCCACCTACGCCCGAGTTAATGAATACGGTCTATTGGAAACACCTTATCGGAGGGTGAAAAATGGTAGGGTGACCGAGGAAATAGATTATCTTACTGCGGCTGAAGAAGATGAGTATGTTATTGCTCAAGCCAACGCACCACTTGATAGAGATAATCGATTTACCAGCGATTTAGTTGCTGCCAGATACCGTGGTGATTTTCCTCAAGTTGATCCCCGAAAAGTAAACTATATGGATATTTTGCCAATGCAAATTGTGAGTGTTTCCACTGCTCTTGTTCCTTTCCTTGAGCATGACGATGCTAACCGGGCGTTGATGGGTAGTAACATGCAAAGACAGGCGGTACCATTATTACGCAACGAAGCACCTTTAGTTTCTACAGGAATTGAATCCCGTGCAGCTCGTGATTCCGGTGCAGTCGTGGTAGCGAAAAGGAGCGGTGAAGTAATGCGGGTTACCGCCAATGAAATTTTTATCTGGAGTGAAGAAGGGGAACCCGGTATCGATGTTTATCAATTGAGAAAATACCAACGTTCGAATCAAGATACTTGTATAAACCAGGTCCCTCTGGTAAAAAAGGGGGAATGGGTAAGAAAAGGGCAAGTTGTTGCTGATGGTCCTTGTACAAGTGAAGGTGAACTTGCACTGGGAAAAAATCTTTTAGTCGCTTTCCTTTCTTGGGAGGGATACAATTTTGAGGATGCAATTTTAATTGGAGAACAGGTAGTTAAAAATGACATTTTTACTTCTGTTCATATTCAAGAATTTCAGATTGAATGTCGCGATACAAAGATGGGTCCGGAAGAAATTACCCGGGATATCCCTAACGTCAGCGCTGACGATTTACTTAATCTTGACGAAAATGGAATTATCCGTATTGGTGCGGAAGTCGGGCCGGGTGACATTCTTGTTGGTAAGGTTACGCCCAAAGGAGAGGAATCAGTAACTCCAGAAGAACGACTTTTAAAGGTTATTTTTGGTAAAAAAGCAGAAGATGTTCAAGATGCTTCTTTGCGAGTACCGCCAGGAGTAAGAGGTAAAGTTTGTGGAATAAGAATTTTTGTTCGTCAGGAAAGATTAAGTAAAAAAGAGAAAGAGAAAAAACTTGAGGATATTGAGAAAAGGTATAGAGAGGCGTTAGAAACTTTACATCTTGAACGCAAGGAAAAAATTGCCCAAGCGACAACAAAAGAGAAAGAAAAAATTCGCCAATTTTACCTTTATAAAGAAAAGGATTTAAAATATCAATTAATAAGTGAAAAAGAAATCCTAAAGTTTGGTGATGAACTGCCGGTCACAGTAAACAGAGTAGTTAAAGTATACATTGCTTCTTTAAAGAAATTGCAGGTGGGTGATAAACTCGCTGGTCGGCATGGGAATAAAGGTGTCATCGCCAAAATTTTACCTGAGGAGGACATGCCTTTTCTTCCTGACGGGACACCTGTGGATGTAGTTTTTTCGCCTCTTTGTGTGCCTTCAAGAATGAATGTCGGTCAACTTTTAGAAGCGATATTAGGTTGGGCAGCAAAAATTCTTAATGTTCAGATGGTCTGTCCGGTATTTGATGGGGCAAAAGAAGTCGAAATTAAAGAAAAAATTAGAGAGGCAAAACATTATTTACGCGATTCGGGAGTGAGAGAACAATTTTTTCCTACTGACGATTGTCGAATTACTTTGTATGACGGTCGTACTGGTGAACCTTTTGCTGGTAAAGTGACTGTTGGTTATATATATCTGATGAAATTAGTTCATTTAGCGGAGGATAAAATTCATGCACGTTCCACCGGTCCTTATTCTTTGATTACTCGTCAGCCATTGGGCGGTAAAGCACAATTTGGTGGGCAACGATTTGGTGAAATGGAGGTATGGGCACTTGAAGCTTACGGTGCAGCCCATACATTGCAAGAATTTTTAACGGTTAAAAGTGATGATGTCCCGGGGAGAACAAAAATGTATGAAGCGATAATTAAAGGAGAACCTACTTCCTATCGTGGTGTCCCCGAATCATTTAAAGTTTTAGTTCGTGAATTACAGGGTTTAGGTTTGAATATTGAACTAAAAAAGGAGGGATAAATAAAAGTGGCAATAGTTGAGTTAAAAGAAAAGAAAGGAAAAATAACTTTCTTTCCCAAACCAAAATTTAAAAAAGTAGTTTCTCAACTCAATTTTGCTGATTTTTCTGCTATACGGATTTCCTTAGCCAGTCCTGAACAAATCCGTTCTTGGAGTTACGGTGAAGTGAAAAAAACCGATACGATCAATTATCGTAATTTTCGTCCAGAACGCGATGGACTTTTTTGTGAACGTATCTTCGGTCCTTTAAGAGATTGGGAATGTAATTGTGGTAAATACAAGTATATCAAACATAAAGGGATTATCTGTGACCGTTGTGGTGTAGAAGTAACCGAGTCAAAGGTACGCCGTGAACGGATGGGACACATTGAATTAGCTGCGCCGGTTGCGCATATCTGGTTCTTAAGGAAAACACCTTCTCGGATTGCTACCCTTTTAGGGATGAGAATAACCGATGTGGAAAAAATTATCTATTACACTCGCTATATCATTTTAGAAGACCTTAAGGATAATCAAGGGAAAACAATCTTAGCAAAGAAACAAATTCTTAATGAGGAGGAATATCAAAAATATAAACAAGAATATGGACAAAAATTTAAAGTTGATACTGGTGCTGGGGCAATACGCCAACTTCTCAGTGAATTGGATTTAAAGAAAGAATCTGAAGAGTTACGGAAAAAAATTCAAACCTCACAATCTGACTCTGAACGCAACCGCTTACTTACCCATTTACGCGTTGTTGAAGGCTTCATTCAATCGGGTTGTCGACCGGAATGGATGATTTTGACTGTTCTGCCAGTTATTCCTCCGGACTTGCGTCCTTTAGTGCCCTTAGAAGGTGGAAGATTTGCTACTTCAGACCTTAACGATTTATATCGGCGGATCGTTAATCGTAACAACCGACTGAAACATATTATCCAATTAAAAGCACCGGAAGTAATGATCCATAATGAAAAAAGGTTGCTTCAAGAAGCGGTAGATGTTCTATTTGAGAATGGTGCTCGCGGTAAAGTAGTAACTGGTGCCGGCAACCGTCCTTTGAAATCGCTTTCCGATGTTATTAAAGGTAAACAGGGGCGCTTCCGACAGAACCTTCTGGGAAAAAGAGTTGATTATTCTGGAAGAAGTGTGATTGTTGTTGGACCAAATTTAAAACTTCATCAATGTGGATTACCTAAAGAAATTGCCTTAGAACTTTTTAAACCCTTTATTATTCGGGAATTAATGCACCAACATAACGTTACTCTAAGGACAGCAAAACGTATGCTTGAACGGGCTAAACCAGAAGTTTGGGATATTTTGGAGACAGTAACGAAAAATCACCCGGTACTTCTTAATCGCGCACCCACATTACATCGTTTAAGTATACAGGCTTTTGAACCGGTTCTTGTCGAGGGTAAAGCGATACAACTTCATCCCTTAACCTGCGCTGCCTTTAATGCCGATTTTGATGGTGACCAGATGGCGGTTCATTTACCTCTTTCTCAGGAAGCACAATTAGAGGCAAGACTCTTAATGCTTGCACCGAATAATATTCTTTCCCCGGCTTCCGGGCGACCAATTGCTGCACCTTCACAGGATATGGTTTTGGGCTGTGCTTACTTAACCCGCGAGAAAATCGGAAATTTGGGGGAAGGGAAAATTTTTTCTTCGACTGACGAGGTAATTTCTGCCTATCAGAATAAAGAAATAGATTTAAATGCAAGAATCAAAGTTCGTGGAATAAATAATAAACTTAACGAAGGAAAAAATCCACAAGAATGGACTGACTATACAACTGTGGGAAGAATAATTTTCAATCAAGTTATCCCGCAGGAGTTGAGTTATATCAACCAAAGCGTTGATAAAAAGAATTTAGCCAATTTAGTGGAAAAATGCTATCACCGCTTGGGTGGATATCGGACAGCACTTCTCCTTGATGATTTGAAAAAATTGGGTTACCATTACGCTAATTTAACCGGTTTAACTATTTCTATCTCCCAAATGCATATCCCCTCAGTCAAAGAAGAATTTATTCAGAAAGCGCTTGCTCAAGTAAAAGAAATTGAACGACTGGCAAAAAATGGATTGATTACTGAAACCGAACGCTATAATCGGATCATTGATATCTGGACTCATATTACTGAACGGATAACCGAAATAATGCTTAAAGAAATGAGCAAATACGACGAAATACCAACGCCACCCGAGGAAGAAAAATTTAATCCCTTACTTTTAATGGTTAATTCCGGTGCGCGAGGTTCATTAGAGCAAATTCGACAACTTTGCGGTATCCGTGGTTTAATGGCCCGACCGCAAAGAAAAATTGTTGGCGAGGTGGGAGAAATTATTGAGTCGCCCGTCCTTTCCAATTTCCGTGAGGGACTAACCGTATTAGAATACTTTATCTCAACCCATGGAGGAAGAAAAGGGCTGGCTGATACTGCGTTGAAAACCGCTGACGCGGGATATTTGACCCGCCGGTTAGTTGATGTTACCCATGACACGGTGGTAACCATGGAAGATTGCGGCACATTTAATGGTGTGCGAATTGGTGCACTGCGTAGCGGTGACGAAATAATTGAACCCTTAGAAGAGCGGGTTATTGGGCGTGTTGCCTTGGATAATGTTGTTGGTCTTCTACCCGACGGTAAAGGTGAATTTCACGAAGAGGTAATTGTGAAAGCAGGGGAAGTCATTACCCCCGAGCAAGCACGAAAAATTGAACAAGCGGGTATTGAGCGAATGCGGATACGTTCGGTTTTGACCTGTGAAGCGTCTTTTGGTGTCTGTGCGAAGTGTTATGGTTTAAATCTTGCTACCGGGCGATTAGTTGATGTTGGTGAGGCGGTTGGGATAATCGCTGCTCAGTCAATCGGTGAGCCGGGGACACAACTTACTTTGCGTACCTTTCATATTGGTGGGACAGCGGCAAGGGTGGTGAAAAAGTCACAAGCGCAAGCTGGCCGCGCCGGAATAGTGAAGTATCATAATATTCGCACCATTAAAACTAAAGAAAAACAACTGATTAATATCAGTCGTAATGCGGTAATTAGTATCCGAGAACTTACCGGGAAACAGATAAAAGAACACCATGAAATTCCTTACAGTGCAAAGTTGTATGTTAAAGATGGTCAAAAAATTTCTGCAGGCGAGCTTCTTGCTGAGTGGGATCCTTATGTTTTGCCAATTTTAAGTGAAGCTGAAGGAACGGTTAAACTTCTTGATGTAATTGAAGGGATTACTTTGCAGGAAGAAAAAAATCGTGTTACCGGCTTGGTGGAAAGAAAAATCATTGAACACCGGGTTGACCGCCTCCATCCGCAGGTGGTGGTTTTAAACCGCAAAGGAGAAAAGATAGCCTCCTATTCTCTTCCGGTGGATGCACATTTAGTAGTTAGTAGTAACAATAAAGTTGAGGTGGGTACGGTTTTGGCTAAAATTCCGCAAGAGGTCAGTAGAAGCAAAGATATTACCGGTGGACTGCCACGGGTTGCCGAACTTTTTGAAGCACGGAGACCAAAGAATGCAGCAATTATTTCTGAAATTGATGGTATTGTTAAAATTGCCCCCGCTCCTAAAGGTATACCTAAGGTCATAGTAACCAATGAAGAAACTGGTTTCTCTCGTGAATATCTTATTCCCCAAGGCGAACATTTAGTCGTTTATGAAGGAGATCGTGTTGGTGTTGGCGAACCATTAACCGCTGGAGCAATTAACCCTCACGATATACTCCGGGTAAAGGGTGCGAAAGAAATGCAAGAACATTTAGTTAATGAAGTTCAAGAAGTTTATCGTCTTCAAGGGGTAAATATCAATGATAAACACATTGAAATTATTGTTCGCCAGATGGTCCCCCATGTAAAAATTACTAAAAGAGGTGATACAAAATTTTTGGTTGGTGAGATTGTGAAAAAAACTAAATTTGAAGAAGAAAATCAGTTAATGAAAAAATTAGGCAAAAAGCAAGCGGAAGCTTATCCGGTACTTCTGGGAATCACTAAAGCGTCACTCTTATCTGAGTCGTTCATTTCCGCAGCGAGTTTCCAAGAAACATCACGGGTTTTGACTGAAGCAGCAATAAAAGGTGGAATAGACCGTCTTAATGGGCTAAAAGAGAATGTGATTATTGGACATCTTATTCCTGCTGGAACCGGGTTTCGTGAATATCAAAAAATCTGAAGGTCGCCTCTTCGGTGACCTGCCGATGAGGCATGGAGAGATTCCCAATGCCTACAGTTAATCAGTTGCTTCGTTTAGGTAGAGAAAAAATTATTAGGAAGAATAAGGTACCGGCGTTAAAAGGCGCACCACAGCGTCGGGGGGTATGCATACGGGTTTTTACCACTACACCCAAGAAACCAAACTCAGCGTTACGTAAAGTCGCACGGGTGAAATTAACTTCAGGAAGCGAAGTAACTGCCTATATCCCTGGCATCGGACATAATTTACAAGAACATTCTATAGTTTTAGTTCGTGGGGGAAGAGTGAAAGATTTGCCTGGGGTGAAATACCATGTCATTCGCGGCACTCTTGACGCTGCCGGTGTTGAAGGTCGACAACAAGGTCGTTCAAAATATGGGGCAAAAATGCCCAAAGCCTAAAGAAGAAGATGCCCAGAGATCAACGTAAAGTAGTAAAAAGAGAAATATATCCTGATTGGAAATACAATTCTGTTTTAATTAAAAAATTTATTAATAAAATAAATTTCCGAGGTAAGAAATCTGTTGCCGAAAATATTGTTTACAAGGCAATGGGCTTGATTGAAGAAAAAGTCAAACAAAATCCACTACGTGTGGTTACCGAGGCGATAGAAAAAGCGCGTCCTTTACTGATCGTTAAACCTCGTCGGGTTGGAGGAGCAACCTTTCAGGTGCCAATACAGGTGAAACCCGAACATTCACAAAGTTTGGCAATGCGCTGGATTATTGATTTTGCCTGTCAGCGTAAAGGTAAACCAATGTATCAAAAGTTGGCCGAAGAAATTCTTGATGCATATCAAGGGCAAGGTTTAGCAATTAAAAAACGTGAAGATACACATAAAATGGCGGAAGCAAACCGTGCTTTTGCCCATTATCGCTGGTAATTTCGGTGATAGAGATGGAAATTAATAAAATCAGGAATATCGGAATCATCGCTCATATTGATGCAGGTAAAACTACAACTACTGAGCGTATCCTTTACTACACGGGCAGGATTTATAAGCTTGGCGAAGTGGACGAAGGGACAGCAACAATGGACTGGATGCCTCAAGAACAGGAGCGCGGGATAACTATTACTTCCGCAGCAACAACTTGTTTTTGGCGGGAATATCAAATTAATATTATTGATACACCGGGTCATGTTGATTTTACTGTTGAGGTTGAGCGTTCTTTAAGGGTTCTTGATGGGGCAATAGTAATTTTCTGTGGTGTCGGTGGAGTGGAACCCCAATCGGAAACCGTATGGCGGCAAGCGGACCGCTACAAAGTTCCACGGATAGTTTTTGTGAATAAACTTGACCGTACAGGAAGTAATTATTTCACGGTTATCGACCAGATTTATAAACGGTTGGAAGCGAAACCTTTAGTTTTACAATTACCTTTAGGAAAAGAAGAAAACTTTTCTGGTGTAATTGACTTAATTCAGATGAAAAGTTTAATCTGGGAAGATGAAACCGGGATAAAATATGTGGAAAAAGAAATACCCGAAGAATATTTAGCAAAAGCAAAAAAATATCGTGATAAATTTTTGGAAACTTTATCGGAAGTTGATGAACAAATTTTAGAAAAATATGTTCACGGGGAAAGCATTAGCGTGCAAGAAATAAAAAGGGCTATCCGGGAAAATACAATTAGTGGTAAAATTTTTCCTGTATTTTGCGGGGCGGCATTCAGAAATAAAGGTATTCAACCCCTGTTAGACGCAGTTATTGATTATTTACCATCACCGGTTGATTTATCTGCAATTGTTGGTGAAAATCTGGAAACTAAAGAAAAAATATCCATTTTACCGTCAATTAACAAACCTTTCACCGCAATTGCTTTTAAGATACAAGTTGATCCTTTTGTAGGTAAACTTACCTATCTACGGGTTTATTCTGGCAGGCTGAAAAGCGGTGATACTATTTACAATACCACCCGTTCTTTAAGAGAACGTGTTGGACGAATCTTGCGTATGCATGCTAATCGTCGCGAAGAACTTAAAGAAGCATTTGCTGGTGATATTATTGCTTGCGTGGGTCTAAAAAGAGCTTTTACAGGTGATACCTTAACTTTAGGGAATATGCCGACAATTCTTGAACCCATTCATTTTCCTTATCCAGTAGTATCCATGGCAATTGAACCAAAAACTAAAACCGATGAAGAGAGACTCGCCTTCGCTTTAAATTGTCTTGCGGAGGAAGATCCGACATTTAAAGTTAAAATTGATCTTGAGACCGGACAGACGATTGTTTCAGGTATGGGAGAATTGCATTTAGAAATTCTCCTTGATCGGATGAAGAGAGAATTTAATGTTTCAGCAAATATTGGTCGTCCTGAAGTTTTTTATAAGGAAACTATTCGCCGAACTGTGCGGGAGGAAGGTAAATTTATCCGGCAAACCGGAGGACACGGACAGTATGGACATGTTTGGATTGAATTGAGTCCTTTACCCGGAGGAAAAGAATTTGAGTTTGTAAATAAAATAACCCGTGGCGCTATTCCCAGGGAATATTTTCCAGCAATTGAGAAGGGTATTCGTGAGGGATTAGAAGAGGGTGTTCTTGCCGGATATCCTATTGTTAATGTTCGTGTAACTTTGCTTGACGGCTCCTATCACGAAGTCGATTCAAGTAACATTGCCTATGAAATTGCCGCCTCTTTAGCCGTAAAAAATGCGGCAAAGAAAGCCGAGCCGGTGCTTTTAGAGCCAATAATGAAACTTGATATTTTTACTCCTGAAGAATATCTTGGTAGTTTGATTGCTGACTTAATCTCGCGCCGAGGTAAAATTAAAGAAATGGAAATGAAAGGAAAAATACGAATAACTCATGCTTTTGTTCCTTTGTCTGAACTTTTTGGTTATGCAACAGTTTTGCGTTCTTTAAGTCAAGGACGGGCAAGTTATTTTCTGGAACCATTCCATTACGAAGAGGCGCCAAAGGAAATTGTTGATTTAATTCTGGAAAAGGTCAGCGGATAGAAAGTAACCACCGAAGCACAGAATTAAAAATAGAACCACAGAAAAGTTTTTCTC
>Ga0209314_10000776_pt1 | contig 14554 bp, 18 predicted proteins | sample I19B2metaG_FD_184146 | JGI IMG/M metagenome (GOLD analysis project Ga0209314, IMG submission 184146) | Lake sediment bacterial and archeal communities from Gulf of Boni, Indonesia to study Microbial Dark Matter (Phase II) - ​I19B2 metaG... | ecosystem: Environmental > Aquatic > Freshwater >...
AGCCTGAGGAGGTGCTCGATTGCGGGGGGAATGAGACGGTGACTGCATATTACGCTAAAGTTCTCAGGACAATCGTTGAGAAGTTCGATTCCGGTCATGGGGGCGGTGGTCTCGAATCCTATGGCGAAATGGACATACTCTCTGTGTGGATCCTTCTTCGCCATCGTTACTGCGTCATGTATACTGTAGACGATTTGCACATTTCCGCCGATCGCCTTTGCGTCAGCCAGAGAGTGCTTGGTGCTTGGAACTCTGAGCATGTCGCCGAAACTCGTTACCATCGTGTTCTCTCGCTGGGAGAGCTCAATAGCTGCATCTATCTCATTCGGGCTTGTCACGCAGACAGGGCAGCCTGGACCTGACCGTACCTCAACATTGCTAGGAAATAGACTTCTGAGCCCATGTTCTACGATTGTGGCTTCGTGGTTCGGCTGGCCGAGTCATGGTTCTCGGTCATGTGCCGCACACATGGACAATCAAGTAGTCCCTATTTCTTGAGATCTCCCGTATGTGATCTGCCAGTTTGACCGCGAGAGATCGGTCTCTATACCCTGACGCAATCAAGCTTCTTCGGTGATCTGCGAGAACTCCGGGAAAATAAACATTCAGCGCGCACTATTCGATGAATGCGGCCGGACCGTTATCGTGCACTTACGAGATAAGTTGTAGGAATTGCCTAGAGCGAGGATAGTAGTTCTTCAAGTGACTTCAGCATGAGGTCGATGTCGCTTGTCTCTACGTATCCCATGTTCCCTATCCTGAAGGTGTTCTTCTTAAGGGAACCGTATCCCAAAGCCAGCTCGAATCCTCTCTCTCGCATCTTCTCATAGATTACTGGGCCTTCGACCTCTTTGGGACTATTGATGCAATTTACAGTCGGGCTTTCAAACCCGGGCCTCGGGAATGGAGAGAGACCAAGCCTTCCGACACCGCGTCTTATTCTTGAGTTACGTTCCTTATACAAATCGAAATACCACTTCTTCCCTCCTTTCCTCTCAATCATTTTCAGGGCGGTGTTAAGTCCAGCGATCTGGGGTATTGCGGGAGTCACCGGGGTGCCGACGCCTTTCTTCTGGTCATCTTCCCAGACCTTGAAGTCGAAGTACCATCCCTTGTCCACAGCGGTTTCCGAGAGTTTCAAAGCTCGTTCACTGACACTTCCAATGCCTAGGCCAGGTGGAACTCCGAAACATTTCTGCGAACTGGAGAAGCAGACATCAATATTCCATTCGTCAACCTCTATCTCAGTGCCACCCATTGAGCTGACCGCGTCCACGAAAACCAGCTTGTCATGATTCTTGGCAACGGAGACGAGCTCCTTCAGTGGATTGATCAGACCTACACTTGTCTCATTATGCGTGAGAGCTACAGCCTCAACCTCCGGATTTCTCCTTAGCATGTCGTCAAGTTGATCAGGTAGAGTAGGTTCGCCGAGTGGTGGTTCCAGTTTCTTGACTGCCCTACCGTTGGCGGCAGCTACTTCACCGAATCTTTCTCCGAAACTGCCGTTGATGCAGCAGAGGATGTTCTTCCGAACGCAGTTTCTCACGGATGCCTCCATGAATCCTGTGCCCGTGCTGGAAAACAAGAAGACTTCGTTCCTGGTCTCAAGGAAGCTCTGCAGGAGTTTCACGGTCTCATAGTGAAGAGCGAAATACTCTTTGCTTCTGTGGCTGTACATCTGTTGCCCCATTGCCTGGAGCACTTCCGGGTAGCAGGCCACTGGTCCCACTGTGAACAGTTTCAATATAGCGCACTCTGTCTCATCCAACCGATTCTAAAGATAAAAGGTTTAGTCAAGTATTGTGGAAGGAGTTTGTTCTGACCAAGATCTCTATTAGGCCTACTGCAATTCTACTAGTATGAAGTGGACGATGAAGATCATCGGACTGCTCTCTGACTTCGGCCTTAGGGACTCGTATGTTTCTGAAATGAAGGTAGTGATACTTTCGATGTGCGCTGAGGCCACGATGGTGGACATCAGCCATGAGATTCGAAAGTTCGATGTTCGGATGGGAGCCTTCGTGCTTGCATCTGCTGCACGGTTTTTTCCAAAGGGATCAATCTTCCTGGCTGTGGTAGACCCTGGGGTCGGGTCAGAGCGTGCCTCGCTCATCGTGGAATCGGAGAGATCGCTGTATGTGGGTCCGGATAATGGGCTGCTCATGATGTCCGCGTTGAGGGAGGGCCTCCGAGGAGTCTACAAGATCGACAGTCACAGGTACGTCAAGGAGTCAGTTTCGGCGACGTTTCACGGCAGAGATGTCTTCGCTCGTGTTGCTGGGGAATTGGCGATGGGCGCTCTGCCATGCACCATCGGCTCTCAATTTCCAGACTACGTGGACCCTGGGTTTCGTGAACCTATTGTCGAGGGAAATTCGGCTAGTGGGGAGGTTGTTCATGTTGATGACTTCGGCAACATTGTAACGAATATCGATGCTCTCCATGTCGAGAGAATCGGCCTTTCTGGACGGAGATCAGCCTCCCTCATGATCGGACGTAGAAGGCTGAAGGCTCCGTTTGTGCGAACCTACGTAGAGATTCCTGAGGGCACTGTTGGATGCTTGATCGGAAGCCATGGATTCTTGGAAATAGCTACGAATAGAGGAGATGCTTCACGGACGGTTCAAGCCAAGCCCGGCTCAAAGGTGACAGTTAGAGCTTAGGAAGCCTATCTGAACCACTAAGATTTCGCAGCCTAGCATCTCCTTTGATCTCTCTGACATACTCGGCTACTGATCTGGGAACCAGTGTGGACCATTCTTGCCTGTTTATCATGCGTTTACGTATCTCCGTGGCAGAATACTCCTCCCGGCTGAAGAACGGGATTGCCTCAACTTTGAAACCCGCTTCCACGAATAAGGTCACGGTCAAGGGCTCGTTTGAATAGACGATATGGAATTCGGGTGTCTGGGAGACGACTTGGGCCACCCATAGCTTGTGCACATTCATGTCAGGTATCGGCACAACAAGATATTTCGTCGGGGATATTTCGGCCTCGTCCAAGGCGCGTTTTATCATCGTTAGACGTTCTCCGGCGGTGAATGGATTCTCAAGTGTGTGACTGTATTGGGCGCTCCCGATCACGATGATGATGCGGCCAACTTTTTCAAGGACGTGTTTCACAACTTCAAGATGACCAAGATGAAAGGGCTGAAATCTACCTATGTAGAGCCCAGTCTCAGCCATATCCTGCGCCTTCACTGAGAGTTATGTTTCAACTACATATTTACGGTTGTGCTATCTAGGATTAGGCGTCCAGACTGACAGCGGAGAAACTTTTCGCCCAGAAAAGAATACCCCCTCTCGTCTCAACAGCTCCCTTTTCACTTCAGGGCCGCGGCCATAGTTGCCAATCTCAAGCGTCGAGCGAACAACTCGATGACACGGAACCACAAGCACGAATGGATTCATTGCCATAGCATGTCCTACTGCTCTGCTGGCCCTCGATCGCAGGCTCCGAGCGATCGCTCCGTACGTTGACACTCGCCCGATGGGTATGCTTCTGGTCTTCTCGTAAACAGCTTGGTGAAAAGGCGCGATGTGATCTAGGCTGAGCCTCGCATCAATTGAAGCGGGCTTGCCCTGATACATGTCGTAGAGGGCTTCGATAAGTCGACCAGCGCGAGCATCCGTTCCTCGTTCCACTCTATCGAATCGACGCAGAACCGAGGCAAGTGAAACCGCTATGTCGTGTTTCCCTCTCTTTGAGATTGTTGAGGCAACGAGCTCATTTAGATCGTTGAGTGCCACGGCGAACCAACAATCCTTCACCTTCTTGACCGATACCAGAACCGACATTCCAATTGCACCGCGTATTCATGGCCTGCAATTATCCTTTTAGCTTGCCTTGGGATTTGCTTGATTCGACAGGTGAGATGCTGAAGTGAGATTAGGAAGCATTGTGCGGCTTGTTCGACCTGTCAATGCCTTAATTGCATTTCTCGCAGTCATAACAGGAGCGGCCACTGTCACCCGATCCCTTTTAGATCTGCGAGTACTCCTCGGGGCCGCCTCTGCGGCATTAGTTCTGATGAGCGGAAACGCGGTCAATGATGTCTTCGATGTGGAAGCGGACAGGGTCAACAGGCCAAATCGCCCTCTTCCCAGAGGAGAACTGTCGCTTAGACAGGCGTCGAGCGTATCGCTGCTTTTCGCGTTCTTCGCAGTAGCACTTGCCCTCTCGATAAATCTCACATGTTTTCTTGTGGCGCTGTTCTATGCGGCGATATTCTATGCTTACGCTGCCTGGTTGAAGCCAACTGGATTGCTGGGCAATATCGCGGTGAGTTCTGGAACCGGAATGAGCATTGTCTATGGAAGTCTTGCCGTTGACTGGGTTCAGCCATTGACGGTGCTGTTGGCTGCGTGCGCGTTCATGTTGAACTTGGGCAGGGAGATTGTGAAGGGGGTTGAGGATCTGGAGGGAGACAAAGCTAGGAACTGTGGGACTATTGCTCTGAGACATGGATCTCATGTGGCAGGCCTCTCTGTGGCGGTGTTGTACCTGATCCTGCTTCCTGTAAGCCTCACGCCTTTTCTCCTAGGCTATACAGGGTTGCTGTACGTGGCCTCGATCCTTGCAGCTGATCTGGTTGTGATTGCTGCGATTAGAGAGTCTCTTCTATTGCGAATGGAGAACGCGTCCAAGACAAGTAGACTCATCAAGATTTCAATGGTAATGGGGATTATGGCCTTCCTGATAGGAGCTGCCTCACGTTAGAGCCTCAGCCATAGTTCAATGTTTCTTTGAACTTCTCAATATCGCGGTAGAGAATGTTTCCAACAACTATTGTGGCGTGTCTCGCCATTTCCTTGGCCCTCTCCTTGCTGTCAATGCCTCCTCCATAGAAGAGATGTGCGTTGGAGAGATTTTGCCTGACGGCTTTGACGAGTGCGGGATTACCGTAGGTGCCGCTGTATTCTATGTATACTATTGGAAAATGCATGTAGCGATCTGCGCACATCGCGTATGCGACGGCCTCCTCTATCGACAGGTCGGTTTTCGCTTTTGTCTCGATTCCGACCGCTGACTTCGGATTCAACACTATGTATGCTTCGCCATGAATCTTGTCCCATGGAAGATCACCGTATTTCGATGTCCAGTCCTTCACCCAGTCAGTGTGTAGACCAACAATCCATTTCGGGTCGGCGCTGTTCATAATCGAGGGCACGAAGAGGTAATCCACGTCCTCAAAAACCACGTTGGCCGGGTTGGATGGCTCCTGAATCTTCACAACATCATAGCGTTTCAACCGTTTCAGCAGCTCAGCAACCTTCTGCCTCGTTACCCCTCTTGTTCCACCTATGAGAAGTGCATCAGTTCCACATGTGGCAATGGTCTTCAAATCCTCATCGGATATTTCCCGGTCAGGATCAAGTTTGGTTATGTGTCTCCAGTTTCGCCACATCAATTCGACCAGCTGAACAGGTCGGGAACTGCTTGAGTCTTCCCCAGCCAGTTTCCGCCTATATTCTGAGATTGAGACTTCTCCGTTCCTTATGCTTTAAGGATTAGTAGGGCGCAGATCTCGAAGCAGGGAATAGCCTGATGATCGAAGTAGATGGGGCTATGCTGGAAGGCGGAGGCCAATTACTGCGAGTTGCAGCGGCGCTGTCTGCTGTCACGAGCACTCCTATCAGAGTAGTGAACATTCGAGCGAAACGGCCGAATCCGGGCCTTCGGGCGCAACACCTTAGCGCGATGCAGGCTGTGGCTAGGCTTGTCAACGCAAAGACCAAGGGACTGGCCTTGGGCTCTCGGGAGATAGAGTTCGAACCCGGTCCCATAGAGGCGAAGAATATCGAGGTTGATGTGGGAACGGCTGGATCAACAAGCTTGATCCTTCAGGCCATGATGCCGGCTATGGTCTTCGCCCAGAGCCCGCTCACCGCCGTCCTTAAGGGAGGTACAAACAACCCCATGGCGCCACCGGTGGACTTTCTGGAGAGAGTCCTTCTTCCCACCCTTCGAGGAATAGGTGCTTCTGCTTCGTTGGAACTTGTGCGCAGGGGATTCTATCCGCGTGGGCAGGGAATTCTCAGGGTGAGCACGAACCCGGCCACAACGCTATCTTCCATCACCTTGGAGGATTTTGGAGACATTGAGAGAGTCTCGGGGTTGGCTTACAGCTCTCGGCTTCCCGAGCACGTCGCCAATAGATTGATTTCGTCAGCCAAGTCCCACCTTCTGAGGGCGGGATTCCGAGATCCTGAGATAGATCGTGAGATACTGCAGCCTAGTGACGCGAGATGTGCAGTTGATCCTGGATGCGGGATAATTCTCACAGCGGAACTCTCATCAAAAGGAATCATTTCGGGTGATGCGTTGGGGGCACCAGGAAAACCTGCAGAGAAGGTGGGTGAAGAAGCGGCTCAAACCTTGACTAGGCAACTTGAAAGCTGTGCGCCTGTGGACAAGCACCTAGGAGACCAGTTGGTGATCTGGATGGCATTAGCCGAAGGCACTTCTGTGATAAGAGTCAGTGAACTTACACTTCACACCCTGACATGTGTGAGATTGGTGGAGGATCTGATTGGGGTCAGATTCAAAGTTGAGGGAGAAAGAGGAAAGCCTGCAATGATCAGATGCAAAGGGGCGGGTCTTCGAAACAAGACGCTGTGAGTTGCCTTCTCTCACATTCCTTTTTTGCGCCACAACACGTTTCCGGAGCGCGTATTCTTGACCAAGGTCACCCTGTGAAAAGGAATGGTCGTCTCGTTCTCCACATCGTCTCCATACGTGAACCAAGAATTGCCGACCTCTCGGATCTTTGTGAGCGAAATCGTCTTCACGTCTCCAAGGGCGCCTCTGTGGATGAATGAGAGAACATAGTGATCTGGATTTTCCCGCTTGTCCCAGAAAACCTTGTTCAGGATATTCTTCAATGGATGCAACTCTTACCCTCTGATGGATTCTGGGCCTCTCAGGAACAAGCTTCTTACAGGGATGATTACAGCATGCCTTTATTTTACGATACACCTTGATGAATATTGATTCTCAATAGTGGTCTTGGAGAGGAGTTGCTTGAAGAACCCAGCGTACACACGCGTTCTGCGTATAGCTGAAGACATCAAGGCGATGAGAATAAGGGGCGCGGGTGAAATAGCGAGATCAGCTGTCGAAGCCCTACTTATCACAGCAGAGAACTCCAAAGCCAGCAACACCAAGGAATTTGTTGAGGAGATTGAAGAGACTGCAAGGACGATGATGCGGACCAGGCCGACCGCGGTTTCATTGCCGAACGGCATCAGATATGTCATCCACAGAGTAAGAGAGGGAAATCTGACCGGCCAGACCCTTGAAGCACTCAAGGAAACCTCAGCCAAAGCGTGTCATGAGTTCATTGAGAATTCGAAAACAGCGATTGAAAGGATAGGCGAAATCGGAGCGAGAAGAATACTCGACGGAGACACTTTGATGACTCACTGCGACAGTTCTGCGGCGCTAAAAGTAATTGAAACAGCCTGGAAAAAAGGAAAGAAGCTTAAGGTATATGTCACAGAGACGAGACCGAGATTTCAGGGAAGAATCACAGCCGACAGGCTTGGCCAATTGGGCATACCAGTGATTATGATCATTGATTCGGCTGTTCGACACTTCATGAATCAGGTTGATCGCGTAATCGTTGGAGCTGACGCAGTCAGCGCCAATGGAGCAGTCGTTAACAAGATCGGAACCAGCCTCATGGCTCTTGCAGCCAGAGAGGCCCGAACACATTTCCTCGTGGCTGCGGAAAGCTACAAATTCAGCCCCGAGACAATGTTCGGAGAACTGGTCAAAATCGAGGAGAGAAACGCATCCGAGATCATTTCTCCTTCTGACGTGAAATATCCAAGCATCACCGTAGCAAATCCTTCATTCGACGTGACTCCGCCAGAATATGTTGACCTGATCATCACTGAAAAGGGCATAATCCCGCCTCAAGCCGCCATTCTCCTTCTACAGGAATCGCTCGGAGTGATAACTCCTGAGGAGCTAGAGGAGTTTCAGACATACGAATTGCACGAAGAAGAAAGTGTCTGACACTCTGGGAGCGTGATTCTGCGCGTTCTCCGACTCAACGATAACCCGCGCTTGCAGAGCTCCAATGATCGGAGCCCCTCAAGTAAGTATAAATTCGCGATTATTGTAGGCCTCGGCCAACAGGTGTCACTATGAGCGAAGAAATGGCTTTCATGCCAGGAGCAACCACGGTTGGCGTTGTCTGCAAGGACGGTGTCGTTCTCGCATCCGAGAGACGGCTTTCTTATGGCTACTTTGTGATGAGCAAGACTGCGAGAAAGACATTCAAGATAACTGATAGGATCGGCACTGCTTGCGCCGGACTGATCTCTGACATGCAGATCCTTGTCAGAGAAGTCGGAGCGTATGTGACATTGTACTCGTATGAACGGGAACGCTCGACGTCCGTAAGAACTGCTGCCAAGGTCATGGCCAATCTGCTGTTTGAGAGACGTATGTTTCCGTTGCTCACTCAGACAATCATTGGAGGAGTCGATGAGGAAGGACCTAGCATGTACGTTCTTGATCCCATAGGTTCTTTGATTCAGGACAAGTTCACCTCTGTGGGGACGGGAGCCGAGATAGCAATGGGGCTGCTTGAGGCTGAGTACAAAGATGATCTAACAGTTGAGGAAGCGAAGACCCTTGTCACGAAAGCAGTTAAGACCGCGATCTCAAGAGACATCGGTAGCGGAGAAGGCCTGGATCTGCTCACGATAACGAAAGATGGAATGAAAGAAGAGTCTGTGAAGTTCGCATAGTACCCTGTTTTCGATAAGCTGCCTCTTCGTTACACATGTTCTGACAGCAATTCGGCAAGGGTAGGTTTGATTCATGGCAAATATGCTTGAACTCAAGTTGTTTGTGCAGCAAACGTGCCCAAGGTGTCCCGCGGCAAAGGCTGTTGCTGAGGAGCTGAAGAGCAGAAGGAGGGATGTGGATGTCAAAGTCCTTGACATCGCAGATCGAGATAACTATCTGAGTGCTCTTATGCTGCAGATCTCTTCGACACCTGCTTTTGCTGTTGGTGAAGAAATGCTTTTCGCGGGAGAAGTGCCCACCGTTGACGAACTCAGCCGAAAACTAGATGAATACTCTTCTCGAATGAGCAAGTAGCTTAGTATCAGGTAGAGGCATTGCCGATTCCTGAGGAGCTTGTTCACATATTTCTGAGACAGAAATACCAGATCGTGGGCAGACACAGCGCGGTCAAAACGTGCTTCTGGACAAGACGTGCTCTCTACACAGGTGAGAGAGAGTACTGCTACAAACAGAAGTTCTACGGGATCAGAAGCCTCCGATGCCTGCAAATGACCCCTAGCTTGGGCCGATGCCTTCAAGCCTGTCTCTTCTGCTGGCGAGCCACCAGCACGGATTTGCAGATCAAATGGAATGAAACAGTCTTTCCTCAGGATGAGGCCGAGGAACCCTCCGTCATAGTCGCCGGGTCTGTGAAGGCTCAACGCAAGGCCCTCATCGGTTTCAAGGGAAACGAGAGGGTCAACATATCGCTTCTGGACTTGGCTCTGAAACCCGTCCATGCGGCGATAAGTCTTGAGGGAGAGGTGACACTCTACCCGAAGATTTTGGAACTGATTGAGGAGTATTTTGACCGAGGGTTTCAGACTGTCCTTCTGGTAACGAACGGCCTGCGCCCAGATGTCTTGTCCCAGATGAGAAAAGAGCCCTCACAGCTCTACGTCAGCGTTTCTGCCCCGGACGAGGCGACCTATCGATCGGCTTGTCGACCGCTTGTTTCTAATGGATGGAAGAGGCTTAACGAGAGTCTAGAGCTTCTCAACAGTTTCTCATGCCCCACCGTCATCAGGATGACTCTGGCGAAAGGAGTGAACCTGAAAGATCCAAAAGGTTACGCCAAGCTGATTGAGAAGGCCAACCCGACCTATGTTGAACCCAAGGCGGCGATGGCTGTAGGGTTCTTCACTAACCGTCTTCCTTGGAAAGCCATGCCTTTTCACAGAGAGATCCGAGAATTTGCAGAAGAACTGGCCGAAGTGACGGGGTATGCGATTATCGATGAGGCTGAGCCCTCAGGAGTTGTTCTGCTCAGCAGATTGAAGAAGGCTAGAAGACTGGTGGAATGACTGGTTCCGGGCCGATGCGGAAACGTATTTCGGCTCGTACATGCTTGAGGCTATGGACAGGAATCCAATAGCAGCTACCCTAGGCATCGTTATGGCAGGGCATCGGGCCAAGAGAACAGCATCTAGAACAAACCGTTTATGATCCGTTCACGATATTAGAGGTAGCTGCAAGGAGTAGTCATGTCAATCTCAAGCAGGGATCTGAAGCGAATCCAAACGGATCTCACCAGCTTCGATGAGGTTCGCGAAAAGGTCTTCGAGGCCTCAAGAACTGCCACCCGGCTGTCTGGCTGGTCCATAGTCCAAATGCATAGAAACGACATGGAAAACGCAGAGAAGTCTCTCAAGGAAGCAAAAGAAACCCTCAAACGGATTAGAGATCTTGTGAAGAGAAAGTCCGAGCTGGGGCAACTGGGAGGCGTTCTTGTCGCCTATCAGGAGTATGTGGAGGCGGCGCTTCTTCATGGCTTGCTAAGAGAGCGTAGAGTAGCTTCGCTGAAAGAGATCGGCGTGGAATCGATGCCATACATCCTGGGAGTCTTGGATCTGATAGGTGAGCTCAGACGGGTGGCGCTCAATCATTTGAGACGAGGAAGGAGTAAGGAGGCGGACAAGACATTGAAGACCATGGAGGAACTATACGAGAACCTCATGAGTCTGGATCACACTGCGATAGTTCCAACCTTCAGGGTCAAAGCCGATGCGACTAGACGCATCATAGAATCCACAAGAGGCGATGTCATCACCGAGATCCGAAGAATGTCTCTTGAGGAATCCATCAGAGGCCTCCACAACGACATCAAGAAGAAAGGTCTTTCAACCCCCTCGGTTTGACGATCAACTATGTGACGGTACTTGGGGAATGAATCGGATCTGCTCCAAGACAGATAGAACACATCTGATCAGTCCACCCAAAGGCTTCACGCTGCAAGAGGCTGTTCAGCTGCAAGAAAGATGCAGGAAAATGGTACGACGTGGCGACAATCATCTCGGTGAAGTACGGTTCGTGACAGGTTTGGACTCAGCATATGAGAGCGACAGAGCCTTCGGAGCCGCTGTGACCTTGGATCTCGAAACTATGGAAGCAGAAGATGTTGGAACCGCAGTAGTGAAGGTCGAATTCCCTTACATACCAGGGCTTCTTGCATTCAGGGAAGCCCCAGCTATCATTGCAGCGGCGAAGAATCTGAGGAGACCGACAGATGCCTATCTTGTTGACGGACAAGGATATGCTCATCCTAGGAGATTCGGGTTGGCATCCCATGTCGGTGTAGCCTTGAATACGCCGACAATCGGCGTTGCGAAGAGTAGGTTGTGCGGAACGGTTCTTGGGGCTAGACTCATAGACCGAGGCAGGACCATTGGAGCCATTGTTCCTAAACCATCCGGGAAGTTGCTCTATGTCAGCGTGGGCCACAGGATTTCTCTGCGAGATTCCATCAGAGTAGTTACGCGATGCCTTCGTGCAGCACCTAATGACCCTATCGGCTTGGCACATCGGGAAGCAGACAAGGTCAGGCGGCGAATAAGTAGATGAGATCTTGGGTGTTGACCACTCTGTACAGATTGGCGGAAATCACTCTGAACTCAGGCACACTTCAAACGACGATTGACATTGCCAACAAACTGGGATTGTCACAGCAGACAGCTTCGAGACAGCTGATAGAACTGGAGAAGGAAGGCCTGATCAGACGCGAGAGACTCATGAGAGGAACCTCAATCAGAATAACTGACAAAGGCATGCGAGAACTTCGCAGAATGCATGTTACGCTTCACAGAGTCCTAGAGAAACCAAGAAGGCAATTGACGCTCGAAGGTGAATTGTTCACTGGCTTGGGAGAAGGAGCCTACTATGTTAGTCAGAGCGAATTCCTGACTCGGTTCAAGGAGAAGATGGGCTTCAAGCCGTTTGTGGGCACTTTGAACTTGAGACTGAAGGACCAGCAACTGAGGAACAGAAGTCACCTAGAATCAATGAGCTTCACGGAGATAGATGGTTTTAGAAATGGGAGGCGAAGCTTCGGCTCGGTGAAATGCTATCCCGCGGTGATCAATGGAGAAATCGAGGGCTGCGTAATAAGACCGGGAAGAACACACTACGGGGAAGAGGTGATTGAGGTTTTGGCTGCGGTCAACCTGCGAAAGAGACTGAAGCTTCGTGACGGAGACATCGTCAAGGTGAGTTTTCCTATCTAGAAATCTACGCCTTACCTTTCTTTCTGTCGCGACCCATCAATTCGATCCAAATGCCGTCCGGATCTTTCACAAAGGCCAGCCTGTATCCGTCTTCGGAGAAAGGCCTAACTGCGATCTTTCCACCTTTTGAGATGATTCTTCTGAACTGATCATCAACGTTTTTCGTCCAGAAAGCAAGGTGATCCAGTTCCGACCCAGAATAGTAGGGCTCGTGATACTTGGTCTTGGCTGGGTAGTAATTCAGCTCCAGTCGTTGTTTGGATCTTGGGCTTCTTAATTGAACGAAGATCCCGCCCGCTTTCATCTTGCCCCGCAGACTTTCCCTCATTCCCATGGCTTTTGTGTAGAATCTTAGAGATCGATTCAAGTTTCGTACCCGGATGCCAGCATAGAAGTGAGTTGCTCCAGTGGCCTTCTTACGGGCTGTTCTTTTCAAGTTCAATGACTCTCCTCTTGATCTTTGATGTACTGTCTAATTCGTCGACAGCGAACCTTTTCGCCTGAAAGATCTGAATCTTCGCCCTCCTTGCTTTTATCAGCTCTTCGACTGATCTCTTAATATCTGCCTGATCATGGCCGACCGCGATAATGTCAGGCTTCAGCTTCTCTATGACAGCCTCATAGTTCATGTCCTCGAAACCAAGGATCGCGTCATCCACAGGTTTCAATGCCTCAATCAAGGCACGCCTCTGGTCCTCAGGAACAACTGGCTTCCTTCCCTTCCTTGCCTCAACAGTCCGATCCCTTGCGACTATGACAACAAGCTTCGCGTTTCTGCCTCCGGCCCTCTTTGCCTCCTGAAGAAAACTCAAATGCCCATAGTGAAGAAGATCAAATGCTCCAGTTGCCAGCACCACTCTTCTTTTCAACATCTATCACCTCTGGAGTCAGGCCAGGTAAACCTCGCCAATCCAAGAAATCTAAGAGCATCCAATAGACCTTCAGCATATGAAATGGCCGCAAGCGCCGTCGAAGGGTGTTCTTCAAGATAATGCTTCGCATCCTTGGCGTATAGTTCAGCTGAGGCAACAACTTCTTTGATTTGTTTCTCATCGATGCTTGACATACTGCTCAGTTTCATTTCGCCCAAAACCTTTTCGATTGAAACCAAGTATCTCTTCGTCTTCTCATACGCCGTCTTATCCAATGCTTTTTCACCTTTGAAGCTTCTGGCTCTGTCACATCCTCACTGTCGACCCTTGCTCCACTTGGAGGTATGGTTTCGTCACGTTTTTCGGTTCACCGTGAAATGTGAGGCCTAAGGATTTCAGGTGTTGCGCCAGTGAGCACTTGGAGTGCCTCTGCCTCCATGAAGTGAAGCTTGGAGGGCATAATCAGGCAATGGGGTGGCCCCCCGAAATTAGCTCTTCGAAGATCGTTCATCGCCCCAGTCTTCACCATTGCGTCTTCTATCCCTGCTCTCGCAACTCCAACAAAGATTGCATCATCACGAATGACTCCCTCTTTTCGGTTGGATTCTATTCGACTAAGATATTCCAAGCCTTCGCTGATGGTCATGTAGTATCTCCTCTCTGCCACCAGATCGAGTAAGATCAAGGTGTGTAATCCGATCTCAAGGTTCGCTCTGATGTATTCATAAGGTGATTCAGGCGGGCTCTTCGAGTCCACATGCGGCAACGTTACAGTTCTACCAAACTTGTATGCCTGAAGACCTGTCAAGGCGCAGACAGCTGAGAAAATCGAGGCTGCTGGAATCACATCAGTCTTTATCCCGGCCTTTTCCGCGCGCAGACGCAGATCTATGTGCGTCGTGGCAATCATCGGATCGCCCGGAACCAAGAAAACCGCATTCTTGCCGGATATCTGATCCAGAAGCTTCTTCTCAGCATGTTCCTCAACATCGCTCCTACTCAAGACCATTATCGACTTGCCGATCATCTCCTGCAAGTTGGCCAAGTCAAGCCCAGGCATGAGACTCGTATAGAACTCAGCGAACACCAGATCCGCTTTTCTGGCCATGTCCAGCCCCACCACCGGCATGCTCCGTTCGCTGCCTAGGCCTAGGCCTATGAAGACAAGTTCACTCAAGGTCAAATTCTCTTGTCTAACATGAGCTTCCCTTCGCATGTTTATTCCTTCCTGAACAACCGAACAACAGACAGAGGATCTGGATAGAAGGTCTGGCCCTCCAGAAGCGCATATCCTACGCTACGAACCGATCGAACCCAAGGACCATGAGGGTGGTACCACCCCCACCCCCCAGGGGCTAAAGTGGCAAGGGTGGTAC
>Ga0209314_10000777_pt1 | contig 14551 bp, 11 predicted proteins | sample I19B2metaG_FD_184146 | JGI IMG/M metagenome (GOLD analysis project Ga0209314, IMG submission 184146) | Lake sediment bacterial and archeal communities from Gulf of Boni, Indonesia to study Microbial Dark Matter (Phase II) - ​I19B2 metaG... | ecosystem: Environmental > Aquatic > Freshwater >...
TCAAAATCAAAGACGGGACATTCTCTGACAATGTATCCTCTGTCGCGAAGGTCGCGGTAGACTAGGTACTTCACCCAAGTCTCTGGCTGCTTTCCAGAAATCGATTTAACCAATTCTTCAAGAGTGATCTTCTTCGCGGTCCTTCCCTCTACTGCGATTCTCCCTTTCTCAAGCAGGTAGAAGCTCTCGTGCGGTGTGAGAAACAGTCTCTTTCCTCTCAGTTCTCCGAAGCCGCGTTCCCGAAGCTCCATGAGTTTTGATGCTCTCGGAAGCAGAACTTGACCTCCTCGAAGGAAAGCTTCGAAGACTTGGAAAGGCTTCTCGGCTTCTGGTTCACTCACTGGTTACTCAATCCTGTCCAATCAATCAAAGGCCATCTACGCTGACGCTGTACTTTTAATGTGATCGCGTCATCCTCTACGATGGCGTCATAGTTGGTCGATGTTGCGAATCTAAGAACCGTCGAATGGACTCGCGGCGGCGTTCGTTTAGTGGATCAACAGAAGCTTCCCGACCGACTGGCCTTTGTCATGTGCAGAGATCATAGACAGATCGCCCGAGCGATACGCGACATGACCGTCAGGGGCGCGCCGGTTATCGGTGTCACTGCCGCGATGGGGATCGCGCTCGCAGCAAAACGGAGCAGACACGACGACAGCAAGTTGCTCTTGTTGGATCTTGAGAAAGCTGGAGAAATGATGCGCGCAACACGTCCGACGGCCCGGAATCTCTTCTGGGCGGTCGACCGGATGCTCCGGAAGGCCAGAGACATAGCTGATGAGGGGCGAGATGTTCGAGAAGCCATGGTGGCTGAGGCAAAGCTCATGGCTGATGAGGATGTCAAAGCCAACCATGCGATTGGCAGATTCGGCGCGGAGTTGATTGAGGACGGCGACACGATTCTCACGCACTGCAACACAGGAACAATGGCGACCGTTAGCCACGGGACGGCGTTTGGAGTAATCCGATCTGCGGTCGGCCAAGGGAAGAAGATCAAAGTCATCGCAACTGAGAGCCGACCCAGGTTGCAGGGCGCTAGGATAACGGCTTACGAGGCCCTATCGGACAAGATCCCTACGACTTTGATTGTCGATAGCGCTGTAGGCATTACGATGTCGAAGGGCATGGTGAACAAGGTCATCGTGGGCGCCGACCGCATCACCAGAACATCAGTAATCAACAAGGTCGGCACATTCATGATCGCCGTAGCTGCCAAACACCACGGGATTCCATTCTACTCCGCCGCACCTACTTCGACCCTAGATTTGGCCGGAAAGACCACAAGCACATCGATTGAGGAGCGTGACCCTCGCGAAGTGACCGAGATCCGAGGAAAGCGAATCGCACCGAGAGGGGTCAACGTGTTCAACCCTGCCTTCGATTCAACGCCGCTAGAACTTGTGACCGCCGTGATCACGGACCAGGGGATATTCTCCCCCGAACAGATTCAGAACATGACGCCTGCCTGACGCGCGAGGTGCGAGTCCTTTCGGTCTTCACTCCAACTTCTTGAAGCTGCACAGTTCACTTGGCTCTTCTAGGTATCTGTTGATCGTAACCTCTGCGATCATTTGGCAGTATCTGGCGGTCTCTGTCAGATTCCATGCGATAGACCTGAACGCCAGCGCAACGTTTCGGCTGGAGACATCATCCACGATCTTCTCTGAGACCTTCCTATTTCTGGCTTGAGCGCGAGCGCCGTCTTCGATCGACTTGTTCGCCAACCCCACGTCGAGTTTTGCGAACGCCTTCATCGTATTATCTGAGATCGACCGGACTGCCTTGTTCATCTCGGAGATTTCCTCGAGTACTGGTCCATGCTTTTCGTAGTCTTCATCCTTGATTGCTATGACTTCTTTTGCTTCGCTTTCTGCACAGTCTGCGACGCATTCCAAGTACTTTGCAACGATGCGGTTCCCGAGCGCGTGCTGCGGGTTGAAGACTCCGATGTCGCGTGCGGCAGCGAGTTTCGTCGTTGCAAGTATGAGTTGACGAACAATCAGCCAGTAGATCCTATCGGCTTCGTTTTCCATCTGGAGCACCTCCCCCGCCACGTCTTGCCTCTTATCCAGAAGCGCCGTGATCGCTGCTTCTTGCATCGAAAGCCCCACTTTGTGTAGTCTCTGAATGAGGCCGCTGACAGGAAACTTGGAGGGGTCCAAGAAGCTCTGAATTACCACTTGCTTCGGTGTCTGTTCGACAATGCTGAGCCCCATTAGTCTCTGAACAGTGCTTCTAATCTCCCACAAGTGCTCAGAGGTCAGATCCTTGCTCGACGTAATGATCAGTGAATCTCGCCCCTCAATGTAGTTTCCAGTAATGATTCTCGACAGCAGCTCTCGTTCTTTGCAGAGATCGGCGTTGATTCTCGACATAGTAGGTTCCGTTTTCTCGGCAGCTAATCCTGGAAGTAATCTGATGCAGCCATCATCAGTGCGTCTCAGGGTCACGACATCGCCCTGTTTCAGCCCTACCTGTTCGACCCAATCTCGTGGAAGCGAGACCGTCAGTGTCGAGTGCCCGACTTTCTGTACTTTTCTAATTTCCATCAAACTCACGCCGCGCGACGGTATGACGTGGCGCTGGTGGTCGTTGCGCACGCGTCATTACCTCGTCTAGGCTGCTTCTGAAGAAGTTCTGAGCATATATATTCCGTCTAGAAAGCAAATAGAATCACTAGCACATTTCCCCCCGCAGTTGCGACGGGTTTCGACTATCCGTCTCGTGAATTGCAGAAGTCAAAGACATTCCGGATAGTTGAGTGGGATAAGCCGAAATAGCATTCAAAACTAGGGTGCAATACACAGTGTATTGCACCCTGATTTTCTCATCTTCCGAGGCTCAAATGGGCCACCCAGCTCAAGTATACCTCGACTAACTGTCCGACAAGTCATTGACTCCCGCAATCCGTCTCATGAATAGTCGGCCTGAAGATTCCAGGGCCCGTACAGGCATCGGATGGGCGCTCTTGTACTAGGTGCGACAGCTCATTGCAGATATGATCCTGTGATCCGCCCAGATCTTGCAGGTTCCCTCAGCCGAAACCATTGTCGGCCCAAGCGGACTCGCAGGCATACACTCCTTCATGTAGAACGGGCATTCAGGAGGATCGATCTTCCCGATGATCACGTCAGCGCATCGAGCGTCTTTCACAAAGTCTGCGTTCTGCTGTTCTTGAGTCAACTTGTAGTGTTCGCGCGCATCCAAGTGAGAGAACTTGGTTTTCAGGTCGAGCCCGCTGTTCGGTATAACTGCGACTCCGCGCCAGTACCCATCGCGCAGGTCGAAGACTTCTCGCATGGTTTTCTGTGCTTTCAGGTTTCCTTCCCAGGTAACGGACCGAGTGTACTCGTTCTGCATCTCGGGCCTATCGTTGCGGATCTGGGTTAGGATCATCGCGACAGATATCAGCACGTCGAGCGGCTCGAACCCTGAGAAGACCATAGGCTTCCGGCATAGATCAAAACATGTCTTGTAAGCCTTCATTCCAGTTATGGTGGAGGCATGTCCCGCGTTGATGAAGCCGTCAACTCGGAGGTCTGGCGACCTTGAGACTGCCTCCACGGCTGCTGGAACATATCGGTAGCATGTCAGGAAGCGAAGGTTCGGGGGCGGTTCTTGAAGTATCTCGTACGCGGTTGCCGGTGCCGTGGTCTCGAAACCGACGGCAAAGAAGACAAACTCTCTCTCTGGCCGTGACTTTGCGATCTTGACGGCATCGTGAACGCTGTATACTATGCGTACGTCCGCGCCAAGTGTCTTGGCCTCAGTCAATGATTGTTTCGATCCTCTCGCTCGAGACATGTCCCCGTAAGTGAGGACTGTCTTCCCATCAAGCGCCAGCTCGACCGCGGCATCGATGTCTGCGGCGGGCGTCACGCATACTGGACACCCAGGGCCAGCCCGAACCTCTACACTTCGGGGCAGTAGGCTTCTGACCCCGTGGTGCGTGATAGTCCATTCGTGAGATCCGCATACGTGCATGATCAGAAGGTCTCGTCCGATTTCCTCGCCTAGTCGCTTGATCTTGCTCTCAAGTCTCTGCGCTAGCCCAGCGTCCCTGTATCCATCTAAGAGTGACAAACGTTTCACCGTGCAGAGGAATTTGTTTCTTCTTCGTAGGTGAGTATTTCTCTCCAATATGAGAGGGTCTTCTGCGCTTCCTTTTCATCCATCACTTGTATCGCGTACCCTGCGTGGACTAGAACGTATTGCTCGGGCTTGACCTCTACGAGGGAGACGTTGATGCCCTCTCTGACGGTGCCTTCGCCAAAGTCGACCCTAGCAAAGTCGCCGTCTATGGTGAGGACTCGACCGGGAAAGGCAAGGCACATGGAGACCTTCGCAGGCATGCAAAGAGTAGCTATTAGAGTTATTGATCTTGCGGACTTGGTCATTCTCACCGGCATGACACAGTTGCAGTCCCTCGGCATGAGAGCCCCGGCTGACCGAAGCGATGCACATCAGATCCTATGTGAACCAGGTATGAGGGTTGCGCTGCCAGTACTGGCGCAGGTCCTGCCCCTTTCCGGCTCTTCCTCCACTTACGCGTCTTCGCCTAGTGAGTTAATTCTCGTCGTCTGTCTCTTGCGATCAGGAAGAAAACAGTCACGCACGCCAGAATTGTAACGAATCCAATTCCAGACATCTCGTCGACGACGAGACTCGAAGTTGGTTGCGGAATGACATAATGCACATTTGGCATCTGCTGAGCGAGGAGTGTCCCGAGCCTGTTATACGAATCTGTTGATCCATGCATTGCAATGACATCAGTGGGTTCAAGGGCTTTGACCATCTGGAGAGCTTGCTCGGGTGACGCGGTAGGAGACGCGCCGCCGGTCGGGACCATTGCGAGTTTTGCCTTCCCTTTGTAACCGTTCAGCACCGAGTTGAATCCTGAGTCTGACCCGTGGAATGCCGAGAAGTCGCTGAAGGTCAAGATGTACGTCAACGGTTTGTCTCCAGGGTGAATCGAAGCTATCGCGGTTATGCTGATCCCTGAGAGAACCTGACTGTTCCCAGAAGTCATCTTGACCAACTTATCCGAGGGGATCGACCTAGATAACGCATTGAACGAGCCCGGGTTGACAACCACAATCGCCGCGGTCCTAGATTGAATGGCAATCACGGCTGACGACGAAAAGTGGTCGGTATGCTCGTGGGTTATCAGGAGGATGTCAAGTTGTTGAAGCCGTTGCACAGCCTCTCCTGCAATCGTGTTCGCCGGGTCTATCAGCACAACTTTCTCATGGTTCTTGAGCAAGATCCCTGAGGGAGCACTCGCGCCCAACCACATGACCACCACTTCTCCAGAGTTCACTGGATATGCATAGAACGTATCCAGGGCATCAGGCAAGGAAGCTTGGGGCGTGACCCCCAAAGCATAGACCGAAAACGTATCAGAAATGTTCGAGTGACTCGCGTGGCCGACGCTGCTCAAAGCCCACGCCGCATGCGTCAAAGCTAGGATTGTCAAGGCTACGGTCGAGGCCAGCAGGATTCTGCTCCTCAACTGAGTTCACACAAGTGGTTGAGGCTAGAGGACTTAGCCCTTTTGCTGGCTCTTACAGGGGGGGCGTTTCTGTTTAAATAAGGCGCCGCTATGTTTCCTTTTCTAAGAACTAGCGTACGCCCGGAAATCCTCAGCTATGAAACCTGCGCAGCCGCAACAGCCTGTCCGAAGGACACGCCGCCATCACCGGGCGGCACAGTCTCGTGTACCAAGAAACGAAATCCCTCCTTCTCCACGGCGGCTCTGAGAGTACGTGTGATCTGTTCGTTACACGCAACGCCCCCGGTGAAGCCTATCGATTTGACTCCCAGGTCGCTTGCAATTGCTGCTGCGCTCTCGCTCAGTGAGCGTGCCATGTATGATTGAGCCGAGTAAGCAAGGTCTCTAACCGCTACTCGCCCGACGCTCTCGAAGATCTCACGAACCATGGTCCTCGTCTCAATCACATCTCCGTTAAGAACTGGCTTGAGGTTCAGAGAGTCCTTCCCGCCCAGTGCAGCGGACTCAAGCTTCATTGCCGGTTCACCCTCGTAGGTGCGCTCATAGCACAGACCTAGGACAGCAGAAACGGCGTCTAGCAAGCGGCCACAGCTGGTCGTTGAGGTTACCTTGCTTGACCGGAGCTGTTTGACGATCAGGCCGACTTCTGCTCTTCCGTGGGGGAAGCGGTCTGCTCGTTCAAACAGCCAATTGGTCATTTCTAGATGATCTCTGAGGATTCCTGCAACCATCCTGAGGGGATATTTGGTCGCAAGATCTCCTCCGATCATTGGCTGAGGTTCTAGGTGTCCGACGCGCTTGTGGCCGGCCTGATCCGCAAAGAGTATCTCTCCACCCCAAGCCGCTCCATCATCACCATATCCATAGCCGTCGCAGCATACTCCCACGATCTCATCGACATTATGTTCAGCCATGAGGGCCGCAACGTGAGCGTAATGATGCTGCACAGGAACTACTTGCACGCCATATTCCTCTGCTAGTTCATCTGCAAACTCACTCGTGATGAACAGCGGGTGCAGATCCCGCGCAACTATGGCGGGTCTGCAGCCAGTTAGCGTCAGGAGGTGACGGGTCGCCTCCTTTTGAAACTCGAAAGTCTGGAGTGTCTCCACGTCGCCGATGTGCTGAGTCATGTATGCTCGTCCTTGGTACACGAGGCAAGAGGTTACGTTCAGCTGACCGCCAACACCAAGCGCACAGGCAGCTCTGGGAACAGACACCGAGATCGGCGCGGGCGCGTATCCCCTAGATCTCCTCAGCAGTGTAGTCGCACCGCTAACCAATCTTATGACAGAGTCGTCACACCTCTGCGAGATTCTGCGATCATGCACAAGGAAGTAGTCAACGACATCTTTCAGTCTGACAAAAGCTTCCTGGTTATCCTTTATGATCGGCTCGTCCGGAGGATTCGCGCTCGTCATGACGAAGGCTCGCTCGTTTGTCCCATCGAAGAGCATGCTGTGAAGCCCGGTGTAGGGAAGCATAACGCCAATATTGTGAAGGCCGGGGGCAATTTGCTCCGAGAGGTCGAAGTCAGGCCGTTTCTGAAGAAGAACTATCGGTCTGACATAGGAGGTCATCAGCTGCTCTTCGCGTTGGGTGACCTCGGCAAATGATCTTGCAGCACGAAGGTCCCTCGCCATTACGGCCAGCGGTTTCTGCAACCTGAACTTCGTCTTGCGAAGCCTCGCTACCGGCTCATTGAGCAGTGTCGATGATGCGAGATGGAACCCGCCATTACCTTTGATTGCCACTATGTTGCCGCGCTCCAAGAGTCTTCCGGCCTCACGTATCGGGTCGGTCGCGTCGACTCGTTTCCCATCGCGCGAAGTCAGAGTCACTGACGGACCGCATTCCTCGCACGCAACGGTTTGTGCATGAAATCTCCTATTGTTTGGATCTTTGTACTCGAGCGAGCAGTTCTCACACATAGCGAAGTCTATCATGGTCGTGCGCGGACGGTCGTACGGTAAGGCGTCGATGATCGTATAGCGCGGACCGCAGTCCGTGCACGTGATGAAGAAGTAGTCGTGTCTGCGGTCTGTCTTGTCCCGCAGTTCTCGAAGGCACTTCTCGCATATGGCAATGTCCGGGGGGATGACAGACCCCGCATGTGCTCGTGACTCATCACTCTTGATGATCTGGAATTCCCTGAACTCTCCGGTCTCGATTGGATACGTGATGTCGACCTCATGTATCACGGACGTTGCTGGTCGGTCGGCCTTGAGTTGTCTCACGAATCTTGAAATGGATTCAGGCCTGCCCTCGACTACCACCTCTACACCGGCATCGCCTAGGTTCCGGACGAATCCAACAAGCCTGTTGGCAATTGCGATCCTGTAAACAAAGGGTCTGAACCCTACTCCTTGGACAATGCCTTTGACAATGAGCCGAGCTCTCGTCATGCCTCACATCCGATTTCTTGTCGAGCGAATGGATTTGATGCTTTGACAAAGGCCTCCGTGGTTGCGCCGACTGGACGGTTGCCCCTGCTAATTAGATTCGCTGTGCTCGAGTCCAAGGGCCTGCCTCTGCATTTAGATTAGCGGCGAAACGCACATAAGCGGCCCAGAGAGACCGCATGGCGCCCTAGAGGTCGGGACCTTATTTGGCACAGACTGCACAGGAAAAAGCGCTAGTCAGAATTCTTGAGGAACGGTGCAAGGGCTGCGAACTGTGCGTAGTCGCGTGCCCTCAAGGGAACCTCACCCTCTCAGACAGGTTGAACAGAATGGGCTTTCACCCGGCAGTGTGGCGGTACGCGGGAACGAAAGGGCCCTGTACCGCGTGCGGGATCTGCTATTGGGTCTGTCCGGACTTTGCCATACACGAGGTCTTGGTGAGGACCTGATAGATGACCGATCGCGTGTACATGAAGGGCAACGAAGCGCTCGCATACGGCGCGCTCAAGGCGAAGCTCAACGCATACTTTGCCTACCCGATTACGCCTTCAACAGAAATCCCTGAAACTCTCGCCAAGGAATTCGGGAGCGAGGAATACCCGGACTTCAAAGTGTTCCTCCAGGCAGCCAGTGAACTTGAAGCGGTGAACATGGTATTGGGCGCCGCCGCAGGCGGAGTCCGCGCGATGACGGCTACGTCAAGCCCTGGTTTCAGTCTCAAACAAGAGGCGCTGTCGTACGCGGCCGGAATGGAACTGCCGCTTCTCGTCGTAAATGTCAACAGGGGCGGTCCGGGGCTGGGAAACATCGCGCCCGAGCAAGGGGACTATTTCCAAATGACAAAGGGAGGCGGACATGGCAGCTATCGCCTGATTGTCCTGGCGCCCAACTCGGTTCAAGAAATGGCAAGTTTTCCCAAGATCGCGTTTGATCTCGCGTTCAAGTATCGGAACCCTGCTTGCATCGCAGGAGACGCTTTCACAGGCCAGTTGAAGGAAGACATCCTCTTTCCGACCATAGAGGCCAGAGACTATGACGTATCATCTTGGGCCGTCACGGGCGCGATGGGAAGAGAACGCCACGTGGTAAATTCCATGAATCTGGATCCGGAAGTGCACGAGAAGCACGTAACGCATCTTGATCAGAAGTACAAGATGATCCAGAGGGATGAGGTCAGATACGAGTCGTACCGGACCGACGATGCTGAGATCGTGGTTGCTGCTTTCGGTATTACTTCGCGCATCTGCAAGAGCGTCGTGAACAAGCTCAGGGCTGAGGGTTCAAAGATAGGATTGTTCAGACCGATCACTCTGTGGCCGTTTCCATACGAGCCGATTCGAAAACTGACCGAGTATGCCAAGCGGTTCCTCGTCGTAGAGCTGAACACCGGTCAAATGGTGGAAGATGTTCGCCTAGGTGCAGAAGGGAGGGCGAAGGTCGAGTTCTTCGGTAAGGTGGGCGGGCTGTTGCCGACTGAACGAGAGATTGAGGACAATTTGCGGAAGCTTGCAGAGGAGGCGATTACCGCTTGACCGCACAGGAACCAAGCCTGAAACAGTACCGTAAGAAGCTTGGAAAGCTCGAAACCCTGACGGAGAAACCTACTCACTACTGCCAGGGATGCGAGCATGGCGAGCTAACCAGATTGATCGCCAACGCGATTGAGAATCTCGGAGTTCGAGAAAGAACCGTGATGATAGACTCAGTGGGGTGCAGCGTTCTGGCATTCGATTACTTCAACGTAGATCATGTACAGTCACCTCACGGTCGAGCACCTGCAATAGCGACAGGGCTCAAGAGGGTGAGACCCGACCTTGTCGTGTACACGGTCCAGGGAGACGGCGATACGCTGGCAATAGGTCTGCTTGAAGTCATGTATGCAGCCATCCGTGGAGAGCCAATCTCGGTCTTCCTCGTAAACAACGCGATCTACGGAATGACAGGCGGACAGATGGCACCGACCACACTGCGAGGTCAGGTCACGACAACCACCCCCTACGGCAGAGATACTCAGTTTACCGGCGCGCCTATCGACGCAACGAGACTGATCTCAACCATCGACGGCTCTGCCTACGTGAAGAGAGTAAGCCTAGCAATCAGCGAGCTGGAGACCGCTAGAGGCAAGACATACAGCATCAAGAACATACTCGAAGCCAAGCAAGCGATTGAGAACGCGTTCAAGGTTCAGATGATGGGAGGATTTTCCTTTGTTGAATGCCTCTCAAGCTGCTGGGTGAACTGGAAACTCCCAATAATGGAGGCCAAGCGCTTCGTCAACGACCAACTCGTGAAGCAGTATCCTCTTGGAACGTACAAAGACAAGTTCGGGATCGAGAAGAAGTGAGCAAGACTCAGATTCTCCTGTCGGGGCATGGCGGACAGGGCGTGCTTCTGCTCGGAGACTACATAGCATACTCAGCAATGCTTGATGGAAAGCACGTAGTCTATACTCCTTCGTACGGGCCTGAAACACGAGGAGGAAAGGCAAGATGCTACGTCGTGATTTCCGACGACGAAATCGACACGCCGATCCCGGAGGCGCCGGACCTCATGATCATAATGAACCAACCATCCATGGATTTCGTACCGGTGCTGGGAAAGGGCGGCCTGCTACTCTACAACAGTTCACTGATAGATGGACAACCCGAAAGGAACGACATTGAGAAAGTCCCTGTTCCCGCGACCGAGATTGCGGACTCGTTCGGGAAGGAGCTCGGCACTGAGATTCTAGGAGATACAGGAGACACGAGATTCGTAGCAAACTCTGTGATGTTCGGCGCCTATCTGGGAACGCCTGCTGGCCAGTCGGCCAGAAAGTATCTCGGTGAGATTCTGAAACACTTCCTCGCAGGGAAGAAAGCTGGCCTGCTTGAGCTGAACCGTCTGGCTGTTGAGCGAGGGATCGCTCACATGTCAGCAGCGGCCGCAACGAAACGTTGAATCTGGTCCCCGACTCTTCTTGTGCGACTCTTCGCCGAATACAGCATTGATAGCATATACGGAACGCCCATAACTATTTACCGAATACGCATTGAGCGAACGCCATCCGCAATGGCCAATAGGCCTCCTGGAGGCCGTTTCCTGCGGAATGAGCGCTCACGGAGACCTGAGACACGATGACGATAGTCACAAAGGAGCAGCTGCTCGAGAAAGCGAAGAAGCCCGCAAAAGACGCGATGCGTCTTCACCCATTCTACAGGGGAAAGGTCCAAACCGTCCCAAGATGCGCAATTCGTGATTTCAACGACTTTGCCATATGGTACACCCCAGGAGTGGCAGAGCCATGCCGCGCGATCGCAAAAGACCAAAGGCTCGTCTATGACTATACTAGCAAGTGGAACACGATCGCTGTTGTTAGTGACGGGACTAGAGTTCTCGGTCTCGGAGACATAGGCCCCAAGGCCGGCCTGCCAGTGATGGAGGGCAAGGCGCTACTATTCAAGTACTTGGGCGGCGTCGACGCGGTCCCAATCTGCCTTGACACGAAAGACGCTGACCAGATAATCACAGCCGTCAAGTGGTTACAGCCCGCGTTCGGCGGAATAAACCTGGAGGATATTTCTAACCCGAAATGCTTCTACATCCTGGACAAGCTCCGCGCTGAGGCAGAGATACCTGTATGGCATGATGATCAGCAGGGAACCGCGACCGTCACTCTTGCAGGTCTGATCAATGCTCTGGAGATTGTCGGCAAGAAGATCGACCAGATCACCTTGGCCATGATCGGAGCAGGCGCCGCAAATGTCGCTTGCGCTAGGCTAATGTTCGCCTATGGGCTGAAACCAGAGAACACATTCGTCGTTGACTCAAAGGGCATACTGAATCGTCAAAGAAAGGATCTTGAGGCGAAGAAGGCCGAGTTTTCAGACAAGTGGAGATTTTGTGAGACGACGAACAAAGAGCAGAGGTCTGGTGGAATCCCAGAGGCCCTCAATGGCGTCGATGTTTGCGTCGGCTTGTCGCAGCCTGGCCCAGGCGTCATCAAGAAGGAGTGGGTTGCGAAGATGTCAACGGACTCCGTCGTCTTCGCGTGTGCGAACCCGATTCCTGAGATCTGGCCCTGGGAGGCCAAAGAGGCCGGGGCAAAAGTGATCGCGACCGGCCGATCCGACTTCCCGAACCAAGTCAACAACTCTCTTGGTTTCCCAGGTATCTTCAGAGGGACACTCGACGTTCGCGCTCGAACAATCACAGACGAGATGTGCATCGCCGCGGCTGAGGAGCTTGCAAAGTGCGCAAGGGAGCACGGTCTGAATGAAGAGTACATTGCCCCAAACATGGATGAGTGGCAGGTGTTCCCGCGCGAGGCCGTCGCGGTGGGGATGAAAGCCCAAGAACAGGGAATAGCCGGCGTGAAGATCGGCCGAGACGAGCTCTATGATCGCGCTTCAACCATAATTAAGCAAGCACGCGATTTGACAAAGACGATGATGTCAAGCGGCTTCATCGCCCCGGCCCCGCCGGAGTGAAACAAACAGCTAAGACGGCTTGGGTTCACTGCGAACCACGTTCAATCCTCAGATGCGTAGACTTCCTGTGCAACAATGAATGCTAGATGTCACACAAGTATCCGAGCAGGCGAAGCACCTAAAACTGCCTTCCGTGTGTACGGGTACACGTCAGTGCGCGGAGGGCGTGGGCCGCGCTGACGGTTGGAGTGGGTAGTGCCCACAGTCTCTGACAGGATCGATCTTCTCCATATTTCACCTATACGACGCGTCTCCGCTTTGCTGGCCGATGCCAGAAAGCAGAGAGACATAATCTCCTTCGGCGGTGGTGCCCCAAGTCTTCTGCCGCCACAAGAGGTACTGGACGAAATGAAACGGGCGCTCACAGAGGATCCGAAAGCCACGTGTGCGTATGTTGGGACCCGTGGCCTCTTGGAACTACGCCGCCTACTGTCTGACGACTTCGCAGGCGAGGAAGGAACCAAGTACGACCCTGAGACTGAGATGGTCATCACGGATGGCGCAAGCGAAGGCGTCTTCACTGTATTCATGTCCCTCCTCGGAAGAGGGGACGAAGTGATCCTCACAGATCCGACCTATCTCGGTTTTCGTGAAGCAGCAATGCTCGCAGGAGCACGTGTCATCCCGCTGCCTGTCTACGTCGATGAGGGCTATCAGCCTGACATTGAGAAGCTCAAGAGGTTGATCACCAGAGAGACAAAACTGTTTGTCCTGCTCTCTCCCGACAACCCTACTGGGAGAGTCGTCAAGGATGAGTTCGTGAAGGCGTTGATAGATCTTGCCGTCGACCACAACTTCTGGATCTTGTATGACGCTACGTACCGAGACATGATCTTCGAAGGAACCTATCTTAAGATCTGCAGCTTGCCAGGTGCGCGAGACCGCGTTGTGGTCGTGGGTAGTTTCTCGAAGGAGGCCTCCATCCCAGGGCTTCGGCTTGGGTATGTGATGGGCCCTCCTCTGGTAGCTGACGCCGTGGAGAAGATCAAACAGTACACCAGCCTTGCTCCGAACACCCTCAGCCAGACCGCGATGATCAAATTCCTCTCGGACGGCATCAAGCGGAGATATCTGAATGAGACCGTATTGCCGACCTACAAGGCAAGACGGGATTACATGGCGAAATGCATACGGAAGTACCTGCCTGAAGCGAAGATCTCAGTACCGCACGGCGCCTTCTACTTCTTCGTGAATCTGAACTACTATCTGGAAGGCATGAAAAGAGACGACAGCGACTTCTGCAACAGACTACTCGAGCGAAAGAGCGTCGTGCTGATCCCGGGCTCGTTCTTTGGAGCCAACGGCGCAGGACACACACGAGTTACTTTCGTAAGTGAACCGGAGGAAAGAATCGAGGCGGGAATAAAGGCAGTCGGCGAGTACGTCTTCAGCTTCACGTTCTAGCCTACTGAATCTCCTGCAACGGTTTCTTCGCGACTTGTAGAACGATCTCTACAGGCGCCCTAGCAACCTGTTCAATCTTTGTCTTCCAGTCGCCGCCTATCGATACAAGGGCGTAGATGCCGCTCACCTCTGCCTTGGCTTTCTGGACAATGCGCGCCAAGGCCACTTGAGTCTCGCCACTGTCAATTACGTCATCGACGATCAGGACACAGTCTCCTTTTCTCATGGCGTCTCTTGGTACGAAGAGGCTCATCATGATCGCTGTCTTGCTTGGAATGTATATCTCCTCGATGAACTCACGTACACCAACTTCACGGCTCTTCTTGGCGAGGACTAGGCCAACGCCGAGCCTATGGGCCACTAGGGTGGCAAGAGGTATGCCGTCCACTGCCGCCGCTAGCACCTTCGTGATCCGCTTGCCGGCGAAGGCATTGATCGCGTGCTGTACAGCCCTTTCTAGAAGAAGTGTGTCTGAAATTAGCCGGGTGTTGTCGAAGTAACCGAGCTCGTCGAATCGAATTCGCTGCTGTATCTCGCCCTCCAGGCGCATGATCTTCTGAAGGGTCTGATTGATGGACTGAGCGCGGTCTATTGTCGGTAGAACGTGTCCTTTGACGTATCTGCTGAGCACAGTCTCCGGTAAGCCGATAATCTGCGCTAATTCTCGATATGTATAGTAGTTCTTGGCGAGATTGAGCAGTTCGATCGTCATCAGCTTGTATTTTAGGTCAGAAATCCTAGAACCTGCTCTCACGGCTGTTTCC
>Ga0209314_10000778_pt1 | contig 14533 bp, 12 predicted proteins | sample I19B2metaG_FD_184146 | JGI IMG/M metagenome (GOLD analysis project Ga0209314, IMG submission 184146) | Lake sediment bacterial and archeal communities from Gulf of Boni, Indonesia to study Microbial Dark Matter (Phase II) - ​I19B2 metaG... | ecosystem: Environmental > Aquatic > Freshwater >...
ACCTGGATGTAAGCCGAAGAGTAGAGGGGAACTTCGATAAAGCGGAGGAATTAGCTGGGAAGATTAAGGAGGATGTGAAAGCCCAGCAAGGGCTTACCTGCTCAGTCGGCGTTGGTCCGAATAAACTCGTCGCTAAAATCGCGGCGGACAGTCAAAAACCTAGCGGATTAACGATCGTGAAGCCTGAAGAAGCCCAAAGCTTTCTATCACCGATGCCTGTTAACCGCCTCATCGGCGTGGGGGGTAAAACCACGGAGAGGATGCGCGCTTCAGGGATTAATACAATCGGTGACTTGGCAGGGTACGATGTGCAGAGGTTAATCGAGGTTTTCGGCAGGAAGCTCGGCGTTTATTTCCACAACGCCTCACACGGAGTAGATGATGAACCTGTTCAAGAACAGGGTGAGGCTGAATCCATAAGTAGGATATCCACTCTGAAAGAGGACACACGCGATCTGGAGGTCATTCTAAGAGAAGCTGACAGACTGTGCGAGGAGGTTTATACGGAGCTCCTCCGAGGAAGACTCCGTTTCAGGCAAGTAGGTATCATCGCCGTGATGAAGGACATGAGCGTACACAGTAGGTCCGAGACCTTTGAAAACACAACGGATAAGTTGGAACTCCTTAAGAAGGCTGTGAAGCAGCTTTTCAGGGAACTCTTAGAGGATTCCAACCTCGATCTAAGGAGAGTCGGGGTTAAAGTGTCTTATCTAACCAAGGAGCAGATTAGCCAGAGAAAGTTAACAAACTTCTGACTTTCGCTAACTCTTTTCGGGTAGATGATTCCAGTCGCGGCTTCAGTGGTAATTCAACGGTATTGAAGAGTGTGGGGGTTTTACGATTAGACCACGGTTTCCCCGGGCCACATGGCTTCCCTAAGCTTTCTCCCAACCTTCTCTATGGGATGCGCGTCGAGTTCCTTAAGGTGTTTGTCGAAGGCGTTCTGTCCCTCGGCTTCCCATGCCTTAACCCATTCCTCAGCGTACCTCCCCGCTTGAATGTCGGCTAAGGCTTCGCGCATACGCTTCCTCACCTCATCCCCGATAACCCTTCCACCCCTGGTTAAGCCTCCGTGCCTCGCCGTTTCGCTTACCCGCCTGTACATACCGGCGATCCCGTAGCGTTGAATAAGGTCGGTGATCAGCTTAAGCTCATGGAGGGTTTCGAAGTAGGCGACCTCAGGCGTGTAGCCGGCTTCAACGAGGACCTCGAAAGCCGTGGTTATGAGTTTATGAACGCCGCCGCATAGGTCTACCTGCTCACCGAACCAGTCACTTTCAACCTCTTCCTCGAAGGTTGTAGCGATGACCATCGCCTTGGAGGCGCCGATCCCCTTAGCCATAGCTAGAACCCGGTCCCAGGCCCTACCTGTGTGGTTTTGGTACACGGCTACAAGGCTGGGAACACCGAATCCCTGCGTGTAGAGCTCCCTAACCCGCTGCCCAGGTCCTTTAGGCGCCACCATGATGACGTCCACCCACTCCGGGGGTTCAACCCATTTCCAGTGGATAGAGGCACCGTGGGAGAAGCTTAGGGCTTTCCCATGGGTCAGATGGGGTTGTATCTGGGACGTGTAAACGTTAGCGTGCTCCATATCCGGGATTAGGACATGGATGATGCTGGCTTTATCCGTGGCTTCAGACACCTCGTAGACCTCATACCCGTCGCTTACCGCCTTAGCCCAGCTCTTCCCGCCTTTCCTAAGCCCCAGGATCACTTTAAGCCCTGAATCCCTGAGGTTGCTGGCTTGAGCTGAGCCCTGAATCCCGTAGCCGACGACGGCTATCGTCTCCTTTCTAAGAGGGTCGAGGGAAACATCCTTATCGTACCAAACCTTCACCAACGCGGACCACCTGTTTCAACATCAAAGATCCGGGTAGCATTTAAAACTAGGGCTTAGGCCTCGACTCTAACGGATTTCAAACCCCTGCCCAGGGCGGTTATACCCGTCCTAGCCACCTCTTTAACGCCGAAGGCCCGCATCAACTCGATGAAGGCGTCGATCTTATCCGTTGTCCCCGTCACCTCAGCCGTTATGGACTCATGGCTTACATCGACGACGCGGCCTCTGAAGATGTCAACGTAGGTGACCACGTCTGAGCGTACTTTGGAATCGGGTGTGTGAACCTTTATGAGTGCAAGCTCCCTGACAACGGTTTCCATAGGCTCGAGTTTACTCACTTTAACAACTTCGATGAGCTTCTGAAGCTGCTTAATCACCTGCTCAACGAGGGCTTCATCCCCGTTCACGGTGATCGTCATCCGGGCGAGGTCTGAGGCCTCTGTTGGCCCCACGGTGATGCTCTCGATGTTGAAACCCCGCCGGCGGAACATGTTCGAAACCCTGTAAAGGACCCCGGGCCTATGTTCAACAATAACTGCGATGATGTAGCTCTGCGTCATAAAAGTCACTCCCACATCATCTCGTTTAAAGCCTTCCCTGAGGGGACGATGGGGAAAACGTCCTCCTCAGGGGAAATAGGCACGTCGATGACCGTTGTCACATCAGCCTTAGCCGCTTCCCCGATGGCTTCAGCGAAAGCCGATACGGAGTTCACGTGGACGCCCTTAGCCCCGTAGGCTTCAGCGAGCTTAACGAAGTCCGGGACCTTGCCGAGCTGAACCTGGGAGTACCTGCGTTTGTAGAACAACCTCTGCCATTGAGCCACCATGCCGAGCATGGAGTTGTTGAGGATAACCACGGTGACGGGGATGTCCTCCATAACCGATGTGGCGAGGTCCTGCTCCGTCATCATGAAGCTTCCGTCGCCGGCGATGTCGACGACCGGCACATCGGGTTTAGCGACTTTAGCTCCGAGGGCTGCTGGGAAACCGAAGCCCATGGTCCCTAACCCCCCTGAGGTGATGTACGTCCTGGGTTTGAAGACCTTAAAGTGGAGGTAGGCCCACATCTGGTTCTGCCCAACCTCCGTAGTCACGATGCCGTCTTCGGGAAGAGCCTTCCTTATCTCAGCTATGACGTTGCTGGGCTTGAGAGCTGCTTTTTCAACCTCGGCTTCGCTGGCAACGTGTTCCCTCAGCCTCTTAACCCTCTCAAGCCACGGGGAACTCTCCCTTCTTGAAACCTTCTGGATAAGCGCGTCGTATATAGCTTTCAAAGCTCTCTTCGCATCCGCGACGATCGGTAGATCTGCCTTCGCGTTCTTCCTAATCTCCGCGGCGTCGATGTCTATGTGTATGATCTTCGCCTCCGGGCAGAATTCGTCAAGCCGTCCAGTGGTCCTGTCTGAGAAACGGGTTCCAACCGCGAGTAGGACATCCGATTCTATGATCAGGGTGTTAGCCTCAGGGTTTCCATGCATCCCAACCCCGCCAAGGTAAAGGGGATGGTTTTCAGGGATGGTTCCCTTGCCCATGAGGGTTGTGGCTACAGGGGCGAGGAGGAGCTCTGCGAGGGTTAGGAGTTCCTGAGACGCGTCGGATATCCTAACGCCTCCGCCTGCGAGTACCATAGGGCGTTCAGATTGGGTTAGGAGCTCAGCGGCTCTCTTAACCTGGAGGGGATGCGGTTCATACGTTGGCTTGTAACCCCTCACGTTAACCTCCTCGGGGAAATCCATGTCCGCAACCTCTGTTTGAACGTCTTTAGGTAGGTCTATGAGAACGGGCCCAGGTCTTCCCGTTGAGGCTAGGTAGAAGGCTTCCTTCACAACCCTTGGGATGTCAACCGCCTTCCTTAACTGATAGTTATACTTTGTAACAGGCGTCGTTATCCCGACGATGTCAGCTTCCTGAAACGCGTCCTTACCAACCATAGGCCGGGGAACCTGCCCTGTTACGGCGACGATGGGCGATGAATCCATGTAGGCGTTGGTTATGGCGGTGACGAGGTTTGTGGCGCCAGGACCAGAAGTTGCCATGCAGACACCAACCTTACCGCTTACCCTAGCGTAACCGTCAGCCATATGCCCGGCGCACTGTTCATGCCTTGTAAGGATATGCCTTGGACCAGAATCGTATAGGACATCGTAGACGGGCATGATGGCGCCGCCGGGTATGCCGAAGATGACTTGAACGTTCTCCCTTTTCAATGCTTCAACGAGGGCTTGAGCACCTATCATCTCCCTCATGGCTTCCCTATCTCCCCCTTCAGCTTCTCGTAATCCATGGTTAAAACGTTCATGCCGTTGAGCATGGCTTCAACGCTGGCCATAACGATGTCTCCCCTCGCGCCGAGGGCTGTGGCAACCCTGTCTCCCTTCCTCAACCTGACGATCACCTCCACCACGGCGTCTGTGCCCCCGGTTATAGCCATAACCTGGTACTGCTCAAGCTGTATGGGCTCAACGGCTGAAACCGCCTTTCTAACGGCGTTTATAGCGGCGTCAACGGGTCCTATGCCCACAGCGGCCTCCGTAAGGGTTTTACCGTTGAATACAAGTTTAACTGACGCCGTAGGTGTGACCTTATCACCGGTTACCACGGTTAATTCACTCAGCGTTATAGCACGGGTCTTAGGTAAACCCATAACAGCCTCCGCGACGACGTGGAGGTCAGCGTCCGTAACCGTCTTACCCCTGTCCCCGAGGGATTTTACCCTTTGAAAGATCTCCTTCAACTGGTCACCTGATGGATGTATGCCCATAGCTGCAAGGCTTGCGGCTATGCCATGGGATCCCGCGTGCTTCCCCGTGGCGAAACGCCTGTGCGCCCCAACCAGCTCCGGCGGTATGGGTTCATAGGTTAGGGGATGAGCGAGGACACCGTGGGTGTGCATACCCGATTCATGGGTGAAGGCGTTGTCGCCTACGATCGCCTTGTTGGGTTGAAGAGGTATCCCCGTAAGCCTTGAAACAAGCCTTGAGGTCTCGTAGAGAAGCTGGGTTTTCACCCCGAGCTTAAGCCCGTAAAGCGAGGTAAGCGTCATCACAACCTCCTCCAACGCCGCGTTTCCAGCCCGCTCCCCTAGACCATTCACTGTGACATGAACCTGGTTAACTCCGGTTTTTAGGGCGGAGATGGAGTTTGCCACAGCCATGCCGAAGTCGTTGTGGCAGTGGACGCTTATCGGTAGCTTAAACCTCTTCCTCAGCCGGGAGAAGAGCTGATAGGATTTTTCAGGGGTGAGTACGCCGACGGTGTCGCAGGGAACGATCCGGTCTGCACCCGCGGAGACGCCTACGCTGAACATTTTCTCAAGGAATTCAAGGTCGCTGCGGGTGGCGTCCTCGGCTGAGAGCTCAACGATGAGCCCGTGGCTCTTAGCGTAGCTTACACAGTCCTCAGCCATTCTGAGAACGTCGTCACGGGTCTTCCTGAGCTTACGCTCGATGTGGAGGTCGGAGGTGGGGATGACGAGGTGGATGCTCTGAGCGTTGCTCTTCAAAGCCGCGTCGATGTCAGCCCTAACCCCCCTCGTCATGCTACAGACCTCAGCCCTAAGCCCCTGCTCAGCGATGAGCTTCACGGCTTGGAGCTCCCCCTCCGAAGCCGCTGCGAAGCCTGCTTCGATAACGTCTACCCCAAGCTCGTCGAGCTTTTGAGCAATCCTAAGCTTGCTCTCCGGTGTTAAGGAAACTCCAGGGGTTTGCTCCCCATCCCTTAGAGTGGTGTCTAAAAAAAGAACCCGTTCAGGCCATTCACTGGGCATCGATAAAGTAATTCCCCATATCGTTCCCTCTCGGAAACAGATTAGGAATCATACTGCTCGGAAATATAAAAGATTTTCGCCGTGTATCAAGCGTTTGAGCTAGGTTATAGAAGGGATGACTCGTTGACACATACATTTCCCGTTACTGTAACCTTGTCTGAGGATTTACAGCATCTCTCTTAATGACGGCTGGTGTGTTAAAGGAAAAAATTGAACGTAAACATTCCAAATGTCTATGATTGTTATAGAATAGCTCTAATTTTTTTCTCCATGTGGTTTAAAAACACGTTCGGCAACCATCCTTCCTAGGCATCGATGAAAAGGTGAGCCTGATGGGGAACATCATGGGTGAGTTCACGAAAGCCCTCGACCAAGCCTACCCCGACGTGATCGAGGTGAGAAAAGCCTTCCTCCAGTACAGGGAAAGGTATCCAGCCCTCCTCGACTCGTTGAAAAAAGAGTTTGGGCTTTGGCTTGACAAGAGGTTTAAAGGTGCATAGAAACACCTAGGCTGGGGCTGAAGCCACAAGAGTGACCGCGCCTCACAACCATAAAGTTAACCTAAAGACTGCTAAACTCGATCCCCTCAACTTAGACCAGTTCTCACCTCATAAGCCTTACTACACATCATAAAAAAGGCTTTCATCCCAGACGGTCGTTGGAAGCGTAAACATCTTTACAATACCTTTAAACGGGATACCCCGATGATTCTACAAGGTCTTGCAGGTGTAGGAAACTGGAAGATGCATCAGGTTGAGGTGATGTTTTAGATGAAAACAGGACTTGAAGAGAGGAGGGTTGTGTTCAAAGCTAAGGATGTTGTTGCGGTTGAAAGCTTTAACCTCGAACAACCTGCACAAGGCGAGGTTTCAGTCAAAACCGCGGCGTCCCTCATCAGCACCGGAACCGAAACAGCTTTCCTAAAAGCCTTACCTAACACCCCGCAAAGGTTTCCGCAGTATCCAGGCTATTCCAACGCAGGCATCGTTGAAACGGTGGGGGAAGATGTTACAGAGGTCGAGGAAGGGGAACGCGTTGTCTCGAGAACACATCACGCAAGTCATGTCTTAACCCGCGAGAACGAGCTGTGGAAGATCCCTGAGAACGTATCGTTCGAGGAAGCCACGTTCTTCGCCCTCTCCGCCGTGGCGTTACAGGGTGTACGGAAGGCGCGGGTAGAGCTAGGGGAAACCGTTGTTGTGCTGGGACAAGGGTTGATAGGTCAACTAGCCCTTCAGCTCGCAAAACTCTGCGGAGGTCTACCGGTGGTTGGGGTTGACCTCGTAGACAGCCGTCTAAGCAAATCGTTCAGCTTGGGAGCAGACTATGTCTTCAACCCGAGGAAGGTCGATTTGGAGAAGGAGGTAAGCGCTGTCAGTGGAAGCGAAGGTGCCAAAGTCGTTATCGAAGCGACAGGTAACCCTAATGTGATCCTTACAGCCTTTAAACTTGCCAGCACATACGGAAGAGTTGTCCTTCTTGGGAGTACAAGGGGTTTAACCGAGGTAAACTTCTACATGGACGTTCACAAGAAGGGTGTCACAGTCATAGGCGCCCATGACTCCGTTAGACCGCGGAGAGATTCTTACCCCCATGAATGGACGTTAAGTGATGACGTTACACTAGTCCTAAGGCTTCTAGGCAAGGGAATACTTAGAGTCAGAGACCTCATAAGCCTCAAGGTACATTTTGAGAGGGTTCCTGAAGCCTATAGACAACTTCTTGAAGATAAGAATGTCCTAGGCGTTGTACTGGACTGGCGTTAGCATTTACTGGTAAAAATCCGTAAATAGAGGAAAAAGATCTAAGGTTTAGATTGGTAGAATGTGGAGGATTTTCTACATTGGTATTCAATGAGTCAGCGTTTCGCGGGATGGAGAATGGAATTGATCCCCACAGTGATCGGGTGGGCTCTTTACTTGAAGTCCGCTAGAATAGTGTAGGGTTTAGGGGGCTCCGTAGAGAGGCAGCATTTGTTCCTGAAGGGTACATCCAGTCCTTCAGTGGTAAAGCCATCGATGTCCCTTCCTCAAACCCGCAAGACTCCGAAGGGCTTATTGGTGCACCCTGTAACATGTGAAAGCTAGCAGACTTTTCATACAGTTCAAATCTCAGGGTGTAGGCTTACAACTTTATGTTACAGCATATCTCTTGAGGGTTAAAGCCATTTTTCGAACCAGTCGAAGGCTTTCCTCCCGCTGAACATGTGGGCTCCATCGAAGACGTCTATGTCAACCCTACCCGATGCATCTAGGAGACTGTAGGCAGCCTTAACCTTCTCATACTCCCTTTGAACAACTTCAAGCGTGTACAGTGGGTCTCTGGCTCCGTTCTCGATGAGCAAGGGTCTGGGTGCTATGAGGGTGACGATATCCGGGAAATCCGTGTACTTCAATATGTTCGGAACGTATTGGCATGGACAGCACCCCCTGTTGACGAGCATGTCCTTGAAGCTGCTGAAGTAGCCGCTGATAACGACTGCTTTAACCCTTTCATCGACGGCTGAGGTGTAGGCTGTATGCGTTCCTCCCCATGACAAACCTACGCAGCCTATACGCTCCTTATCGACTTCCGGGCGGGTCTCCATGTAATCGATGGACCTTATGGCATCCAGTACACGCATCCCAACCAGCACCTTGCCCATCAACAGCCCGCTTGTGAAAGCCCATGTGCAGCCCATACCGTCCTTTAACCTTTCCCCGAAGCATCGCGCGTCAGGGGCTAAGACGAAGTACCCGCGTTTAACAAACTGCACAGCGTAATCGTAGTTCAACGGTCTTATGTACTGCTGTCGCTGAACATCGTCAGCGGCGATTCCCGCAACGTCGTCCTTGCCCCTACCGTGACCGTGGAGGCACAGTAAAGCCTTAAGCCTCCCAGTCCTTCCCTTCGGAATCAGTGCGTAGGCTGGGACTGAAACCCCGACCTCGCTGTCGTAGACAACCTTCTCCCTTACGTAACCCTTCTCCTCAACGGTTTCCAGAACCTCAGCGTTGAGGGGACACTTCTCAACGGGGAAACCTCCTAGTAACTCGACAAGCTTTGTCTTCAGGTTTTTCCTCCAAGCCTCCCATTCACCCTTGTCCGCGGCTTTAAAGGCAAGGGATGGTTTAAGCCCGTTAAGGTAGTCGGTTAGGTACTGGTAGGTGGAATAGTTACTCTCTTCCCTTTTCAAGTAAACCCACCAATAGACTAGATATAAGTAACGAGTTGAGATAAAAGGCTAAGGCCTCACATGGGATGAGTGGTTGTTAAAGAAGGGCTTTCTCCCTTACCCTGTTAGCTCTCTTGAAGTATTCCTCTCTAGTTTCCAACCCGAATTCCTTGATTAAATCGTCGACTGAGAGGTTACGGTTGTTGGAGAATAAGGCGAAGACAGCCTCAGGGGTCGCCACCTCGATCTCCACATCAGCTCCATGCTTGAGCTTGATCGCGTCCCAGTGCACGTTGTTGTAGTCTATGTGTAACACCCTGTAATCCAAGTTTATCGTTTTTGATATGATACGGTTGTGCAAGCTCGAGGTTGCGAGCACCCGTCCCAGAGGGTTAACGATCGCGCTTCCCTCACCGGTGTAAGCCGACGCTATGTAAACACCGCAGTTGAAGGCCCATATGGAAAGCTGCAGTCCACCGCGGTACATGGAGGGAAAGAGGATGAGTTCAGCTCCGTTAGCCTTCAAGCCCGCAACCACATCCGTGAAGTTCAGGTCGAAACAGATGGCGCAGCCTACGTTCCCGAAGTCAGTTTTGAAAACAGGGGTTTCCACACCAGGGGTGATGCCGCACTCGATCTCCCCGATTGTTGGATGAACCTTATGGTATCTCCCGACGATTTCACCTTCACGGTCTATGAGAACAGCTGAATTGTACACCTTATCATCGACCCTTTCAACGATGGGGCAGACCACGTACATACCGTTTTTCCAAGCAACCTCACGCACCGCCTCCGTGGTCGGTCCTGGAACCGGTTCAGCGCTTTCAAACCACTCCTTAGAGGCTAGGCCTAACGCATGGAAGGTTTCGGGGAGGCAGACGATGTCTGGCTTATCTAAAGCCGCTCTTCTAAGCCACTCCAAAGCACTTTCACGGTTACGTTCAACCATCCCCTCAGGGTTTCCCCCAGCGCCGCCGAAGGAGATCGTTGAAACCCGAACGTATCGCGCCATACATACCTCCCTCTATGGTCAAGCCAATCTCTATATAAAACTTTAACACTTTAACATGAATGCTTAGTGAGCCCTGAAAATTTATGGCGGCTCAACCCCGTTGATTCCGACGGGCGTTTAATTTCTCGGTTTCCAAATTGTTCTGGTAGTTATTCTACAGTGCAAAGAATGGGCTCAAATACGTGTCGAGTCCACTTTTTTCCGAAAGATACTTTAGCGAGTGAATATGACGTTAATTCTCCTGTCCCCAGATTTTAAACCATTGCTTGAAATCTTTACAAGACCTGCCTATTCTTTGTGCCAAAGATTCGTCTGTGACTTCGAACGTGTCAATTAAGTTGTTTATGAAGGGTTCTCCGTATTTGCTGTACAGTTCGAAAACGCCCATGAAGAACTTCCCATGATACCACGCGTAGTTCAAAAATCCAACACGCGCATACAGTCTCTCGAAATCCTCCAACGTTGTATACTTTACAAGAGGGCGTCCACCCTCATACATAGTCTTAGCCACAATCTCAACCACCCGTAGATCTTTCTTGTACTCTGCCTCAAACCTCTTCAGGAATGCGTAAGTTGTATAGTCAGCGAATAGCTCGCTGAGCCAAGCCGCTCCAAAACTGATTCGCCTCTTTTCCTGGAACCCATGTGTAAACTCATGCACTACGAGGTGATCAAACAATGTTTGCAACGCCCGGGTGAAGGCTGCTTCTTCATCACCTACGGCTGAAGTCAATGATTTTCTCAAATCCTGAGGGCAATTGTCAAACATTGGTGACAGGGATTTGATAGCAGGTGTTTCAATGTCGGCTGTAAGATGTACAGCGCCCATGTCTGCGTAAAGTACCCCATACGGGAAGGATGTACGCTTGCTCCAATCGTCTGAATTGAGTACAAGCAATGCTAAGTCTGCGTCGGCTTTGAAAAAGTCCTTGAGAAAAGCATAACTTCTATCCGCCATTGACGCCAGTTTGTAGGCTCTCTCACAAGCCCCAGGAGAGTAGTAGGTTTGAACAACTTTTATCCTCAGAGCATCCAATCCCTTTACGTATTCCTCTAAAGTACTCACTTCGTAACCTCAAACTCAATTTATGTCGGTTAAGTTTTTTATAACTTACGGAAGGATGCCATGTTGAATTCAAAATTAATGGAAAATCATCGAGTTCAGGGTTGTGGTCTTAGCAAGTAGAAGCTCGTCTGCTCAAGCCGGATGAACTTCCAGCCTTCGTTTCCAGGGTAGTTGTACCCCGCTTCATCACTGAAGAGGGGGCGGATGATGATATCTGCGCCTATGCTCCGCGCTGTTTTAAGGATCTGTGGAACCATCTCCGGCGGCGGGTGTAGCGCGTACATGAGGGCTGCGTCAAGGTAGACTTCTGAGCAGGGATTCCATACGTCATCTATTACGGCTTCAAGGTCTGGGCATACCTTCCTCACGTTGGCTATGTGCTCTGGGTTTATGTCCACTACGACCACCCTTGTGCGCGGAAGCCCTTTCTGAATACCGTGTGCAACCCATGGATAGGCGCCGACGCCAACCTCCACGATTTTACTGGCGTTCATGTAATTCCTAACGATGAAGGAAGTGAGGTCCCTAGCATCACTTGTTAAGAAGCCGTTTGATTCCGTGTTCCTCATCTGGTTAACCCCTTCTTCCATCACACCTGGCTTTCTTACCCGTAGGCGGTGATCTTTTCCGTGACGAGGGCTTCAAGGCGTATACCGTCTTTCAGGGCGTTTCTCAGCGTAACCTTGTAACCCTTACCGGTTTGGGTTAGATTCTTAGGCTCTAAGAGCAACCAACCCCGGTGTACGCCCTTAAACTTGACGGCTAGGAGGGGTTTAGCCCCGAACTTCTCGGAGAAACGCGTTAACTGCTCCAGGGACTCCTTCCTCGCATACAGGGTTTTCCTATGGGTTGTCTTCACCTCGAAGGCTATGATGAACCCCCTTCTACCGGCAACTAGGTCTGGGCGGTCGAGTTTCGTACTCGAACCTGAGGAGGGAGCCCTTAAAACAGCGAAGCCTAAACCGTCCAATCGACGGACGAGTTCACGTTCCTCGCTTACTCCCCTCCTCAAACCGCTCCCTTTTCCCCCTACGTCACTTCTTTGAAAGAGCTATAAAAGAAGATAGGTGGGGCTGGGCTTATGCCTTAGTCCAACGTGTTTTAAAGATGCGTTTCTCCAAACCATGGGTTCTCTCACGGGCTTCCCTAAGCTCCTCAAGCAGGATTTTCTGCTCTATGGAAGCGACGAGAAGCCTTGTTTCAATAACCTTATCCGGGTTCACGGACATGCTCGTCGCCCCTTCTTTTACGAGGAACTCCACGATCTCCGGGTAGTTGGAGGGGGCTTGTCCGCAAACGCTGGTGGTGACGCCGTTCTCCCTGCACACACGGATGACGTGGCTCATAGCCCTCAGAACAGCCGGGTCTCTTTCATCGTAGATCTCCTGTATTGAAGCATCGTCCCTGTCGATTCCGAGGATGAGCATGGTTAAGTCGTTCGTCCCGAAGCTGATGCCGTCGATGCCTTCCTCTATGAACTTGTCGATGATGAGGCATGTACTCGGAACCTCAACCATGATCCAGACCTTAAAGTCTGGATTCCTCATAAGACCCTCCTCCTCCATCAACTGCTTAGCTTGCCTCAGCTCCTTAACGGTTCTGACGAAGGGAACCATAACCCAGAGGTTTTTAAGCCCAAACTCCTCCCGCACCTTCTTGATGGCCTGACATTCAAGCCTGAAGACATCGGGTTCCTTCATGTAGCGGAAGGCTCCACGGTAGCCGATCAACGGGTTTGGACCCACATGTCCCGCTTCCCTCTCGTACTTCTCCCCGCCCGGTAAGCCGAGGAACTCGTCTGGCTTAAAGTCTAGGAACCTGTAGACCACGGGTTTCGGGAAGAAGACCTCGACGACACGCCTGATACCGTCTGCGAAAGCGTTCACCATCGTATCCACGCCGCCCTCCTCGATGAGCAGCCGCGGATGCTTCCCAACGCTCAGCATGAGGTGCTCAGCCCTAAGCAAGCCTACGCCGTCGGGTTGAGACTCCTTGAAAACCTTCTCAGCGACCTCAGGGATGGACATGTTAACGTAGATCTTCGTGGCCGTGATGGTAGGCGCGGAAAACGCGACGATCCCGGGAGCAACACCAGCCGTCGATACAGGGGCTAACGGGGGCTTCACAAGCTCTTCCACAATTCCGTCATAGACAACCCCCGCCTTCGCATCAACCGTGTATTCATACCCGTTTTTAAGGACTTTTGTAGCTTCCCTCGAACCGACGATGCACGGTACACCAAGCTCCCTGGAAACGATGGCCGCGTGGCAGGTCACCCCCCCATCGTCTGTTACGATGGAGCCTGCCACCTTCATGTAGGGAACCCAGTCTGGGTTCGTCATCTTCGTGACGAGGATGTCACCCTTCACTATCATCTTCCCCGCTTCCTCCGGGGTTAACACGACCTTAGACTTCCCCCCGTGGACGCCAGGGCTCGCCGATAACCCCTTGAGGATAACCGGATGCTCCCCCGACCTACCGACAGCAGGAGCCGCTTCAGGCTTTGGAACGGCTTTCTTAAGGCTCCAAACTGTTTCAGGTCGTGATTGGACTATGAAGACGTTGGCAGGGAAAGACATGTCCCTGTCGATGGCGTACTCGATGTCCTGAGCCCGCCCATAGTGGTCCTCGATCCTCTTAGCGAGCTCAGCCAGTCTGGCAACCTCATCATCGTTGAGGCATGGGATGTTCTGCCGATCGGGTGGAACTGTGGCGTGGACGGTCTTACCGGTTTTAACATCCCTGATAAACTCGATCTTTTTATCTATGATGTCTCGACCAACCACCTTCAGCGTTGCCTTATCTACGGTGAACCTGTCAGGGTTGGAAGTCCCTGAAACGAGGCTTTCACCGAGGCCCCATGTCGCCTCGATCACGATCTTCGACGTATCCCCGGTTACGGGGTCAAGCGTGAATATCACTCCCGCAGCCCTACTGTTGACCATCCTCTGAACGCCTACGCTGATGAGGACTTTCTCATGGGGGAAACCTTTCTCAGTTCTGTAGAAGATCGCCCTCGGGGTGAAGAGGCTTGACCAGCATTTCCTAAGGCTTTCAACGAGTTCCCTCTCACCCTTTACATTGAGGAAGGTTTCCTGCTGCCCTGCAAAGGATGCGTTCGGTAGGTCCTCGGCTGTGGCTGAAGACCTAACGGCGACGAAGACCTGGGCTAAACCAGTTTCCCTACAAAGCTTTCTGTAAGCCTTATTCACGCTATCCTCGATATCCTTCGGTATAGGTGTTCTTTCGATAAGCTGCCTAATCTTCCTAGAGGCCTCCTCGTACTGCTTGGGGTCCTCCTTAACCTTAACGGTTTCACGGATAATTCCGTAAACCTCGTCGGAGATACCGGTTTCTACGATGAACTTCTGGTACGTATAGGCGGATACGGCGAAACCTGGTGGAACAGGGATGCCAGCGTTGAGCATTTCACCGAGGTTCGCGTTTTTACCGCCGACCTTAGGGATGTCACCCTTCCTCAGCTCATTGAACCAAAGGATTAAAGACTCTTCCTTCTCTACCATACTCTCTCCACCACGGGTTTAAACACGTTGCTTTTTCCCTTCAGATATTTAAACATTCACGTAGAGTGGCTTTGTAGAAACCCTCACAGACGGTATCTAATTCCTATCAAAAACGAAGCGGGTGGCCAAGTGGAGCATGCGTCTGTTAGGCACATGAATGAACATC
>Ga0209314_10000779_pt1 | contig 14522 bp, 15 predicted proteins | sample I19B2metaG_FD_184146 | JGI IMG/M metagenome (GOLD analysis project Ga0209314, IMG submission 184146) | Lake sediment bacterial and archeal communities from Gulf of Boni, Indonesia to study Microbial Dark Matter (Phase II) - ​I19B2 metaG... | ecosystem: Environmental > Aquatic > Freshwater >...
GCATTCTGATCGTTGATGTATCTCCAAATCTTTTCTACTGGTGCATCGAATATTCCGTCGTCCGTTACGTATACCATTTTACATCACCAAGTCACGCAGATGGCTTGCCACAAGAAGAGACTGCCTCTTTACAAAACCACAGAAGGAGCCTCATCCGTTAGAGGAAGTGGGTTGTCAGGGGATTCCGCACCAGATGTTTGAGCGCCTCAAGAGCAGGAGAAGACTAGTTTTGTGAGTTTTGTCATGGCGTGGGGGCTCCAGATTCGAACCATCATCTGAAAGGAATGATGTCGGACTGCTACGCTCGCTTTCTGCATAACTTCTGCCAAGCCAAGGTCGGAGAACATTGGCTTGGCCTTGTCCAGATCTGCGCACTTTTTTTTCGGGGCCTCTGATGGTGCTGCGGAGGGAATGTAGAGTCCTTCCTTTGATTAGCTTCCCGCAATCCAGTTGAGTCTATGCCTTAACCGTAGCCTTGGTTTCAGGTACAGGAGAGAAAAACGATCGCTCCCAGGAGAGGGACCATGACTGGATTCATCTCACCTTCAGTAAGATGAATCCGGCTCGCCTAGACATGCAGAAGAAAAGAAGGGCAGGGTGAAGACCCTCCCTCATCTTGCAGTACTAGACGAATCTACTGGCGATGGTCAAGACGAACGCTAGCATCGGAATTTCATCCCCGAAATCTATAGCGTCACCCGTCTCAGTCATAGTGCCATACAGTTTGAAGATCAGTGCAACCCGGCTACTATGACGTTCAACTATGGTTCTTGGCCACTACGACATTCGTTGATTGAGGCGGACTGGACATCTCGGATCCAGATTAGAAGCCTCATCGGATGAGTAGTTGTGTGCGGGTCTCTTCGTGGGGATACACAGAAAACTACTCTTCTCCCGCTCTTGACGCTACAAAAGACCAAGCGAGGAATTCCCTCACAGCTCTCTTCCACCTCACGAACGAGGTCCCTTCTACGGTTTTGTAAAGAGGCAATCTCTTCTTGTGGCGAGCAATTCGTGCATGCGATTTGATGAACAATGAGTCAACTAGGTCGTGGAGGTGAGATATGCTATGAGCAAATTGGAAGTTAAGAGTACGAGCGTTCCCGAAGAGACGAGAACGTTTGAGAAAGGGAAAATTGAGCTTGTGAAAGTGGGCGGAACGACGATTGGGCGAGCTGTGTTCCAGCCTGGGTGGCGGTGGTCCATTCACGTCAAGCCGATCGCAAAGACGAATAGCTGTGAAGCTACACATCTCTGGCTGGAAGTGTCTGGAACACTGCATCTGCGCATGGATGATGGCACAGAGAGAGACGTGAAGGCTGGCGAAGTCGCCCTGATTCCTGCAGGCCACGATGGGTGGGTTGTCGGAAACGAACCAGTCGTAGCCTTCGACTTTCAAGGCTTGGCCGATTACGCCAAGAAGAAATAGGAAATAGACTTCTAGTCGGCACAGTCCCTCCTCTTCCTCTTTTTTCCTTCATGATTATTGCGAAGATGTCTGCGATTTGACGCCTTGATCTGTGCGTGGTGTGTGCGCACCAAGATACCACAAAGAGAGCAGACAGGATCAGCCCGCGGACCAAGCTTCGCCCAAGCGCCTCGATGACGGTCGTGTGCGGATCATCCCTATCGGCGCAGGGAAAGTCCAGTAGCATACCCGAAAGGAAGAAGCAACTTCGTGGTCACATTGAATACCTCTGCAGAAAGGTTGAGCGGCTGAGTGGACGGCAAGTTGAACGGAAACCCAACTAGGATCCACAAAAACCAGTCAACTATGAAAGCAGATAACAGAACTATCGATAGTCTCCGCAACGCGAAATGTCTAGCTGCCTGCAGTAGGCCAAGAAGAATCGAGCACACCAGTAAGCCAACTCCCCAGAAAGGGAGCATGTCTGTCGGAGGAAACCCTCCGGTGACGTTGAAGAGAACCTCATAGAGAAAAAAAGTGAAAAGCGCGGCTGCGACCCCGTTGTAGAATGCAGCTATCCATCCTTTGCTTCGAAATCTCCAAGTCACAAAGACGAAAACCAACAAGAATGTTATGACGGTTGACAAACGAACGGGGGCGGAGCCGACAAGGATCCAAAGCCTGTCAAGATAGATCATCGGGCTTGAACTCCGCATACGCATGCTCCTAGGAAGGTTTCTCTGCGTGTATGTAGAAGACAGGCCAGTCGAAGACGAAGCTGTTTCTCTTGACGAATTCTTGAAGGCGTTTTCTCAGCTCGGATAGGAAGAGTCTATGTTGGGTCGGAGACATCTCTGAGATCTCTCGTCTTATTGTGGCGCGGCACAGTCTCATCCTCATGTAGTCTCTAGTCCCTCTCATGCGCACTTTGTACCGTCGATTCGTGAGCCGCGGTCTTCTAAACTCGGCATCGTGTACCATTTCTAACAGTCCTTCGGAACTGAGCGAACGGCTGTAACTTTCCGTGCTAGCGAGCGCTAATCTCTCACGAGCCAGGCGCGGGGATGGAGTTAGGGTCCTGTACTCGCCGAGAACTTCGCCGAATACTCGATGAGGCTTGACATCGATTAGATGCCAATCGTTGAATACGAAAACGCCACCGGGTTTGAGGACTCTCAGAACTTCTTTCAAGTCGTTGCTGAACTCTGCAACGTCGATGCCACAGTTGGAGATTACGGCATCGAAGAATTCGTTCGGAAAGTGTAGATCTTCCGCAGTCATCTCATGGAATCTTGCGTTTCGCAAGTGGGCTCTGGCTGCTTTCTTGCGAGCGAGTCGAATCATAGCCTCCGATCGATCGATTCCAATCGCGACGCCGAGAGACGGTACCGCCTTGCATGCTTCGATGGCTGCAAGTCCTGAGCCCGTTCCTAAGTCGAGAACCACGTCCCCGGCCGATAGGGAAGCGTCCGCGACTAGCTCTCTCGCAAAGAGCGAGAAGACTGGCACCCAATATCTATCCCATGCAGCCACGTCGCGATCCCAAAGAGATTTCAGAACCGAGTCAGCCTCGGTGAGCGACATCTTTGCGCGAGCACTGCTTGATCGCTTTGGCCCTGTCAGCGGTAACTCCTTCTTCTGATCACGGTAAGCCTGACTATCGCGTGGCATGTCCGTTAGGATTGATATCGGTTTCCTCCAAGACGTTGGGACTCCGTGGAGGAGGGCAAGAAAGCATGCTTGTACCATCGCTGACAGTCGAGATCCCTGTCAGGAGGTTCGGAAGCCATTTATCTCCGCCTTGGTCGCTCGGATTGAGAGGGACGCGAACTGTTTGACCGGCAAGCCCAGCTGCTGAAGCCCAAGCAGCTGAGAAGCATCCAGCAGGAGAGGGTTAGGAAGATCGCACGCTACGCGTACAGGAGCGTTCCGTTCTATCGAAAGCGTTTCGACGAGGCTGGAGTGAAGCCCGAGTCTATCAAGAGACTCGACGATGTTTCAAAGATCCCGTTCACCGTCAAGACCGACCTGAGAGACTACTACCCGCTTGGCCTTCTCGCGGTTCCGCAGCATCGACTGTACTGTCTCCACGCGTCGTCCGGAACCACTGGAAAGCCGATCGTTGTGGCATACACTCGAGGAGACTTGGAATGCTGGACGAGACTGATGGGTAGAACGTTCGATGTTGCCGGCGTCAGAAAGGGCGACATCGTGCAGAACATGTACGGGTACGGCCTATTCACGGGCGGGCTCGGCTTCCACTACGGCGCGAGGGCGGTCGGCGCGACCGTCGTGCCTACAAGTGTGGGAAACACGAAGCGGCAGCTAATGCTCCTAAAGGACCTGCAGAGCACCGTAGCGGCATGCACGCCGTCTTACATGGTCTATCTGTGCGAAGCAAGCCGAGCCGAAGGCTACAACCCGAGAGAGGATTTCGCGCTGCGGATCGGGCTCTTTGGGGCTGAGCCGTGGAGCGAGGAGGCTCGAAAACGCATAGAGGGCACCTTTGGTCTTCGAGCTCACGACTGCTACGGCCTGTCGGAGCTTTACGGCCCAGGAGTGGGGATCGAGTGCGATCAGCGGAATGGGCTCCACGTTTGGGGTGACGAGTTTCTAGTCGAGACCATTGACCCGGACAGCGGCGACGTTCTGGAGCCGGGGAGGGATGGTGAGCTCGTCTTCACAATGCTTACGCGGGAGGCGATGCCCCTGCTGCGGTACAGAACTCGAGACCTGTCGAGGGTCTTCGAGGAAGAATGCGCGTGTGGCAGATGTCATAGTCGGATTCAACGTATCAAGGGACGGAGCGATGACATGCTCATCGTCGGCGGCGTGAACGTGTTTCCAAGTCAAATAGAGCACGTGCTGATGAATGTGCCCGACCTCGGCGACCAGTATCAGATAATAGTATCACGGGAACAACTCGACCGATTATCCGTGAAGGTCGAGACGCCGAAGAACAAGCGGAATGACCCAGCACTTCTGAAGAAGGCTCAGGATGAGATCCTAGCTGTCCTCGGAGTTAACGCTGACGTCGAGCTGGTAGAGGAAGGAACTCTTCCGCGGTCAGATGGCAAAGCGCGACGTGTCATCGATCTTCGTCCAAAGGAGTAGACAGTAGGACAGTGCTGATTTGGCAAGGGTCCCGCTCGGCCTGACGCTAGTGGTGGTGCTGGTGGTTGCTGGCGCGTTTCTTAATCTGAAGTTTGTCCTCGCCATCTTCGCTCTTATCGTGGTCTTCGTTGGAATTGTTGAGTTCCGTCAATCCGGAGCAACCATGGCGGTTGTTGGACTGGCGGTGGCGTGGATCCTGGCCGTTGTTTTCTTCCGTACCAATCCTCTGGTGGCCACGGGAGCCGCAGTCTATGGAATCTTCAAGTCGTTCGGTATCACGATCTCAGTGCTCGCAACTATGCTCATGATCTTCTTGATGAGGGAGGTTGGAGCGCTCCAAAGAATCTCCACGGCCATCAAGGTGGCAGCGACGACGAAGGAGCAGCAAGCGCTATTCCTAGGTGTCGGGTTTGGATCCTTCGCCACATCGCTTGGAGTGGTGACTCCGTCGCTCTTTCCTCCGCTGCTGGTTGCGATGGGGTTCTCGCCCTTCGCCGCGATAGCCATCTCAGTCCTCGGGTATAATGCAACTACCTCCTACGCGCTTCTGTCGGTCCCGATCAGCCTTCCTGCGGACATCTTCAAGCTTGATCTCTTCATGTTCACTTACAAAGTGAACATCTTCCTTCCAGTTGTTGCGGTGCTAGTCTCGATCGCTATGCTGTGGATCGTGGGAGGAAGATCATCCGTTAGGAAAGGCGTTGTGCCGGCGATTTTGGCGGGCGTCTCGATCGGGTTCTCGTGCCTAATCTTCGGACTGTTGCGGGCGCCCGTCATGCTGATCGGAGTTCTTGCGGGTTTCGTGAGTATGATTGTGCTCTACCTGTTCCACCGGCTGGCCATTCGAGCGCCTGCGACCGCTCAGACCGTGGATCGTACGCAAACGGTCAGGGCCCTCAGTCCCTGGGTGATTCTCATAGCCCTAGCATTGGCGGTCAGTATTCCTCAAGTCACAGATTGGTTAAGACATCTTGACGGACCCGCTTTCTGGATTTTCAATATGCCCTTGGACTTTGACGCCTTCGCGCAAGTCTACACTTGGATATTCGCAGCGACTCTTCTCTCATTGCCGATTCTGAGGCCAACCCGGCAGCAGCTCGGAAAGACAGTGGATCTGTGGGTGAAGAGAATTGGGCCGCCGTTCGTCGCATACTCGCTCTTCTTTGGAGTCGCATACGTGATGGCTTGGAGCACGATGGGCCTATCGAATGGCAGCGTGGTTCCGACCCCGGAATTTGCGGCTATGAACATGAACAACGTTGTCGGCCTGACACTAGCCGCCGTCTTCGGCTCGATGTTCGTCTTCGTCGCGCCTTGGCTCGGCCTATTCGGCGCGGTGGTCGGGGGCTCTGAGGCCAGCTCGAACGTGATGTTCTTCCCGATACAGCACAAGGCGGCGGAGGCCATAGGACTCACGGCTGCCGGGCAGAACAGCTCGGCTTTCATGACGATCTACGGATCCCACGCAAACGGAGGAGGCATAGCCTCAGCCATCACCCCGTCCAAGATCAACAACGCCGCCGCCACAATCGGAGCCGAGGCGAGGCTGGAAAGTGAGATCATGAGAAGTCACGTTCCGATCGTGCTCTTGATCACTTTCATCGTGGGTCTTCTGACCGCCCTCTTCATTGCGCTCGGAATTTAGAACGCAGCCCCAAGCGGTCCCTGGCCGATTGGCCGTTACGTCTTTATCGTCTTCAGCAGTTTGGAGTAAAGCGACGGCAAGATGGACTACTTCGAAGCAGTGAAGGCGAGACATTCAATCCGAGCCTTCGAGAGCCGACCTGTCGAAGACGAGAAGATACGCAGGATCATTGAGGCCGTGAACCTCGCGCCTTCTGCGGGAGATCTCCAAGCGTACGAGATTGTAGTCGTCAAAGACGCGAAACGTAAGAACACGTTAGCAGACGACGCCTTGGGGCAAGGGTTCGTTGCGGAGGCGCCCGTCTGTCTCGTCTTCTTGGCTTGTCCTGAACGCTCCTCGAGAAAGTACGGGCGGCGGGGTTCCGAACTGTACTGCATTCAAGACGCGACTATAGCCGCGTCATACGCCCAGCTGGCAGCTACAGCGCTCGGACTAGCCTCAACTTGGGTTGGGGCATTCGATGAAGACGCCGTCTCAAAAACCATCGAGGCGACGAGAACGGAACGCCCCATCGCAATCTTACCCATCGGCTATCCTGCAGAGACTCCAGACATTACGCCAAGGCGAGCCATCAGCGAGATTGTATGCTCCGAAACCTCGGGAACCCCTTACCCGTTCTCTTTCACGGATCCGAGTTATCAGAGGCCGGTTTGGAGGCCTAGGGTCTAGACCTCTGCGCACACGAGCCAGCGCTTCAAATTCGGATGCACGTACCAGCGCATCCACCACCCGCTCTGCTGAAACTTGCTATGACCATGATGGGCGAACGGTTTTTCTTTGTGGCGGCAACCATGGTATTGGATGACTCTGCATTGCTGTGTAGCAAGCAGCAGCATGGACTCCTAATGATCGCCCTGATTCTTTCAATCGTGGGCAGCCTAATACCGATATCTTGGGCGGAAACGGGTCAATGGGTCAAGTATTCGGGTAACCCCGTCCTGAGCCCCACACCAGGCGGATGGGATGCACGGGAGGTCCTTATGCCGAGACTCCTCTACGATGGGACAATTTTCAGAATGTGGTATCTTGGATACAGAAGCGAAACTGAACTAAACTTGGGTAAGATCGGGTACGCGACTTCTCAAGACGGGATCGCATGGACAAAGCATCCTGACCCTGTTCTTACACCAGGCTCGCAGGGAGCTTGGGACGCCTCCTCAGTGTGGGGGGGTTCCGTGATCTGGAATGGGTCAAAGTTCGTCATGTGGTATAGGGGAGAGGGCCGAGGGTTTGAGGAGGGTGCTGTTGGGTTGGCAACTTCGTCGGATGGGGTCTCATGGACCAAGTACGCAGCAAACCCTGTGCTGAAGGCTACTTCCATTGACAAAGCTGAGTTGGGGCACCCGTATGTGATCTGGGATGGTAGCGAGTACAAGATGTGGTACAATGGGCGGAGTGACAGCGGAAAGATGAGGATTTTCTTAGCAACGTCAGGAGATGGAATCGCGTGGACAAAGCGAACGTCGCCGGTCGTTTCGACCTCACCGAGCGGATGGGATGCTGGCTGGGTCTACTGTCCAACCGTAATCTTCGATGGATCCAAGTATGGAATGTGGTACTCGGCAATGGACCGGAACTACCAATACCGCGGGATAGGGTATGCGACATCGGACGATGGCGTTTCGTGGAGAAAATCCACAACCAACCCCATCTTGAGCGGCGGACCCGCGGGTGCTTGGGATGGATACGGCGCGGTTGACAATCAAGGAGTACTTATGTTTCGTGGCAAGGTTATGCTCTACTATTCCGCTTACCAACTCGTCGGTCAGGAACAGGTCAGTTATAAGATAGGGCTTGCCGAGTCTCCGGAGGGTTTCGCGATTCCTGAAATGCCTCTAGGAGCTTTTGGTCTGATACTCGGGTTAGTTCTATTCACGGGTTACGCAATCATTCGCCGGCGGCGTCCTAATCTGGACTGATATTTCGTGTGTGACTTTATGAAAGACGTTGCATAATGTGTCTTGGCTGGGTCAGTCCGTCGAGAGCGCGGTACGCGACCGAGTGTGTGACTGGATAGAATCCTGAGCTTCTAAAGAACTGGGCTCCTGCGCCCGGATGAGTGAGTGCAACCCAATGCCAGCCCGCAAACGACAGAGACAGATGAGACGCGAAGCGATAGATGCAGATAGGCGGAACTGCGAAGATCGCTGACTATGCAGAGAACGGCTAGCATCAGACAAATTTAGGATCACCAACCAGGACCACAACGTCTTTCATGGGTGTCGGTCTCTAGATCTCTTTGAAGAGGAACGGGCTAAGGCACTTCATCTTTTCGCGCCAACTGTCTGGATGGAGCATCCGTTCCGTCGCGGCGACGCTGCTCAGCAGGCTATTTCCGTCCTGCGGAGTGAACGTGAAGCCTAATACCTCTCCGGGGTTCCGAACGCATAATGTTGGTAATACGATGATTGTTTGGTTAAGGATGCGGCCGTAGTGGCCGTGGTCGCGGCCAAACGAGAACGCCAACGCGGTTTCATCCTTGTACGTGGTTGCCATGAACGGATTCGCTTTGATCCGCGCTAATGCTTCTTCAAGCGTCATCGCTCCGTAAAGCTCGAGTGAGAACCATATCGAATGCATGTACTGCGTCGGCATCTTGATGCTACTCGAGAAGATGTCAAGATCACAACCAATGCTCTGAAAAAGTGCGTGCGTGTCACGGGCGTGGTGTGTTCCGAATCGGCCGAAATCATGATTGTCCACCTTAGGGCTTGCCGTGAACCCCTTCTCTTCGCTGATGTCTGAGGTTCGACGCATGCACACGAACCGGCCCTCTCTGAGGCGCGGCATTCCCTCCTCGAACGCGAGCGTCTTGATTATTGCCGCGATGTTATGCGTGTTGCATGAAGCGACTTGCACGTACTTCTGTGACTCCGAGAGTGCAGCGTCGTTTATGCCGTGAGCGTAGATCGTCCCAAATCCGAACTCTGAACCTTGTGCAATGAATCCTCGCGGGCCTTCAATTCTTTCATAGAATTTCCTCTTGTTGTCCAGCCCCGTACCAGATGGGGTGCAATCGATTACAACTGACGCACGCCGTATTCCTTCTTCATACTCATATGTCGGTTCCATTTCGAGTTCTTGGAACTTCTTCCACTTCTCTCTCTCAACGCATAGCTTCGCATCTCGCTTGAGAAGGCCCCAAATCTTGGTCCGATGGGTCAGCAGCGGGGTTCGCTTTGAGAACGTGACCTCATCGATTCCCAGTTCTTTGCGGAAGTCGGCAAGGAGACCAATCAACGGTTCGCCAATGGTCCCGGTTCCGACCACATGAACGACATTCAAGACTTTGGTTCCAAGCCTCTTGTTCGACATAACAAATGAGATAAACCTACTTGTTACCTCACGCGGCCTCTCATTACGGGTTCAATAAGCCTCGTAGCTGTGATGGCCGCGGCTGATTGGATGTTGGCGAACGTGTTTTTGCCCAGATCGTTCAGGATCCTCGTCATCGTATCCAGCAACACTGCACGCACCTCCAACGTAAAATACCCAATCGACTCTTCAATCTGTTCGAGCCGGACCCGGGTGTCTTCCGGTCTTGAGGCTAGGACTGCTGCGGCAGCGATGTCCTTGAATCTTCCGACTAGGCAGAGCACTCTTGCCTCAGCAGCGATTGAGGAGAGACTCCATGCCTGCTGATCCTGTTCGCTAGGTTTCATGACAAATCGTGCGTAGGCCGCTTGGTCTTCGACATACCCATTCGAAACAAGCAGGTTCGTGACTTCCATGTCCTTGACGGCCAGCCCGAGAAGATACAGTATGTCTGTGATGTGGCTTGTCAATGTGGGAAATTCATCCGCGACTCTTAGGAGAGGCCTTGGCGTGGGAAAGACGTAGTACTCAAGGCTTCCATGTAGGATTGAATGGCCGACCTCATGGCGAAGAGCCCCCTCCCAGACGAGGGGAGCCAGCCCCTTCTGGCGCTCCAGAGAGATCGAGATCCTAGGAATACCCGTCCAAGCGTCATGAGCCGCGATGAAAGCATCGTCAAACTCTGCAGACCGAACCCGCGCCTTTCTTCGCTCAGCTGCCATGTGGCCGCGCCACAGGCGGTCATTCTCAAAGAGCGCGATCTCGACAAGGTCCAGACTTTCAGGTTGAAGACGACCATAACACTCCTCGAAGAAACTTAGTATCTCGCGCTCTTCCTTGTCGAGAACCTGTCCGTGCCTCTCCACATGGAGCAAGGGCATGGTTTGGGAATAGGCTGAGCCGGGCCTAAAGCTTGTCCGCAAGGCGCAGACTGAAGACACTTGCGTGATCGGATGCAGTTTGAGAATACCCTAACCGTTATCACAGGGGAAAAACAAACCTACGCATGCTTGGGCCGGTAGTTCAGCTGGTTAGAAAGCTCACGCTTGGCTTGAACGTCGGCTTTACACGCCGAAGGTCGCCGGTTCGATCCCGGTCCGGCCCACCACATTCCATCTCGCAAGACACATCTTCCACAACATTACTGAGATTTCCATGCCAGCATCTTGGGCGTCAAGGCTGCGTATCGATCTGAGAACCGCTACGTTTTTAGAGCAGGCAGGCCCCCTGCGCTTCGAAAGAAGCGCTCACAGCTGCGTGGACACCCACAAGACTTGAGTTCTTCTCCATAACCAAAAGCCGAGGCAGTAGGATCGCGGAAGTCTGAGAAACCAACCGAATTCTAGTTCCCGTAGCTGCACATAGCATGACAGAACGGCGGATTCAGTTTTCGGCAACTAGTACAGACCTGCGGCTCAACCGCCGAGGCTGAGGAGCAACGAACAATGAGTAGTTTCGAAGAACTGGGCTTGAGCCCAGAGATACTAGGCGCTATCAAAGCGCTCGGATTTGATGTACCGTTTCCCATTCAAGAAGCGATTATTCCGCTTCTTTGGAGCGGAAACGATGTTATTGGTCAAGCACACACAGGAACTGGAAAGACCGCCGCATTCGGCCTTCCGATCCTAGAGATTGTTGATGAAACGAACCCGAACATTCAGGCTTTGGTGCTCGTTCCCACACGCGAGCTTGCAATGCAAGTAGCGAGCGACATCAACTCGTACGGCAAGTTCACGGCGAAACATGCTTTGGCGATCTACGGCGGTCAGTCGATCCACGCCCAAATCGACGCCTTGGAAGACCATCCGCAGATCATTGTTGGAACACCAGGTCGCATCATCGACCACCTAGAACGCGGGTCTCTTCACTTAGAGAACGTACAGTGCGTTGTCCTAGACGAGGCCGACAGAATGCTCGACATGGGCTTCATACATGATGTTGAGCACATTCTGGCGCAGATCGGAAAGCGTCAGACCGCGTTATTCTCAGCGACGATGCCAGGGGAGGTACTGAAACTTGCCCGAAGACACATGAACAATCCTCGCGAGATTCTGATCGAGTCAGAGGATCTCAACGTCAAAGAGATCAAACAGTACTTCTGCGAAGCAGACCGGGAAAGAAAACTTGATGCGCTCATGAGAATCCTACGGGACAGCAGCGTCCAACGCGCGATAGTGTTCTGTCGAACGAAGCGGACAACGTTCTGGCTGAGCCAGTCACTCAAGAGAAGAAATGAGTATGCTACAGCCATAAACGGCGATCTCTCCCAGAACCAACGCGACGAAGCGATGAAGGCTTTTCGAAGCGGGCGAAGCCGCGTACTGGTTGCCACCGACCTGGCGGGAAGAGGCCTCGACATCGACGGAGTTACGCACATCATCAACTACGATGTTCCTGAAGACCCGTACACATACTTCCACAGGATCGGCAGAACCGGACGAGCTGGCAAGACAGGAACCGCGGTGACGATCGTATCCGCCGAGCAGAGTCCCGACTTTCGCGCAATACAGACGCTGGCTGACTACCGGATTGAACCTCTTCAAGCTGGCACGCCCAACATGCGCACAGTTGTAGCTAGGCACGAAGGGCCGAACCAGTTTCATCATGAAAAACGCAGGTTTGAAGGAAGCCCTCATCGGCAGATCAGGCACGCTCACGGCTCGAACTTCCGGGGCTTGCATCGACCAAGCGGTGCGTTCATAGATAACCTCCGGCCTTGAGAGCGGGAGTTCATATGCCAGTATCCATGAGGAGCCTTGCAAGCCAGCGCGGTTCCGACCGGGATCTAGTGTACCTCCTCATGCTTGCCAAGAAGTATGGCTTGGAGCCTGCCGCTCTATACGGTGCCCTAGTAAAGGCCAAGGGGAGCAAAGAGGCAAGATGCGGTTCGCTGTCGATAGAACTGCGTGAACGTCGAGACAACACTTTGCGTTTCATGTTCTCGCAGAACAACAGATCTGTGGCGCAGGCTGCTGTTTCGGAAAGCTCATTGGAGAAGCTTCGGAATCTGCCTGTCGAACTCGGCCGACTGTTAGGCAATCAGAACCAGCAGTTCGCCGCCGATGATGATGTCGAGTTGGAGAGCCGCATCGGCGACCTTCAAATTGGCTCAAAGCACGTGAGTCTAAGGGCGAGAGTCATTGACAAGTCAGAGGTCAGAGCGGTCGAGTCAAGAAACGGTTCACCACTTGTGCTGTGCATAGCAACTCTCTCCGACGGCACAGGACAGATTCGACTGCCCCTATGGAACAAACAGATCGACTCCGTCTCCAAGAACGACACAGTGGTAGTCCGTGACGCGGCCGTCAAGAACTTCAGAGGCGAGATGCAACTGTCTCTCCCATGGAGAACGGGAAGCATCTCAGCTGTGGATTCCACTCATCGAGCAGTGCGATAGCCAAGTGCCCTGCTTCATGGTCCGCCTGTGTTACCCGTTGAGAATGAAGAGGTGCGACAGACAAGTCTGTTCTTTGCCGCTGCAGGAATTCCTCTTTTCTCGGTGGTGCATGAGCTTCGTCAGCACGACCTAAATACGATGGCTCCAATTCAGCCAGCATTCAAGAGAGTCCAGCAGACTTGTCACAAGAGAACCCAGAAACAAGAGGTCCGATGAAGCTTGATGTTGACAGGCCGCAAGATTTCAAGTTCCATCTTGCGTACGGTGTTTACGCTCGAGCTTGGGAAGAGAATACCTCCGAAACTGTCAGAAACAGATTGAACGAGTTGATGTCCTCTCTCGCGAAGGACGATAGCGAGAACGGTTACTTGACATTCTACGCGGGCATACAGGAGTACCGTAGAGACTCGATCTCCTTCAGGTCTGGCAGGATGAGGATTCAGACTCAGAGAAAGAGAGACTGGCAACGGAGAGACAGTAGAGACAGGAGAAACCAACGCCACAGATAGGGACACCAAACGAGCAGAGAGCTCGACCTGTGCGGCTAGTCGCGAGCCTTTCCGTTTCTATTGCAGATTCTCGAAGGTCAGATCGGTCACGTTCTTCATCGTCCGCAGCCGTCCCGCACACTCATCACACACGCGTTTATCAAATTCCATCTTGGCAACCCGCTCTTCAATCAGGAGCGGAGTGGGGTCTGCCTGAAGAAAATGCGCCGTAAATCTTGCCTTGCGGGTTGCGGGCTTCCTCTGGCATAACTCGCAGTCGCTTGCTCGGTCGCGCTTTCTTAGCATGGAATCAATCATCGTTCCTCAACTTGACACCCGAGTGCGGAGGCCCGTCCGACTCTAGTAATCTCATAGACCGTCAGGATTCAAAATAGTTGCGACCGCAAGACCGCCGGCAAAGACAGCGTTTCGGCAAGTGAGATATCCTCCTGACGCCAAACTGACAGCGATACGCGTTGAGGCGGTGTGTCCTCTCACTTGACCAGGGAACGACGAGTTCACGGGCCGTTCTGTTCGATGAGCGGTGCAGACTATTGCGGTCCGCGAAAGAGGAATTTCGCCAGATCTTTCCTCGTGCTGGGTGGGTTGAGCATGACCCGATCGCAATCTGGTCAACTCAGGTTCGAACAGCCAAGCACGCCTGCGAGAAATATAGCAGCAAGATTGCTGGAATTGGAGTAACGAACCAGCGGGAGACTACGGTCGTCTGGGACAGACACACGGGCAAGCCAATACATAACGCGATAGTATGGCAGGATAGGAGGACCGCCTCGATCATAGACGGGCTACTATCGAGAGGCTACGGATCATACATCCAGAGAACCACGGGCCTTATTCCAGACGCATATTTCTCAGGGCCTAAGATCAAGTGGCTCCTAGACAATGTTCCGAAGGCCAGAAAGAAAGCTAGGAAGGGCGACCTTCTCTTCGGAACAGTGGACACCTTCCTGATCTGGAAGCTTACTAGAGGACGAGTCCACGCAACGGACTACTCGAACGCCTCGCGGACCCTGATCTTCAACATCAATAGAGGATCTTGGGATCGTAGACTGCTCGACATTCTCGACATCCCGCCAGATATGCTGCCCGAAGTGAAACCCTCAAGCGGCATACTCGGCTACACAACCAAGACCC
>Ga0209314_10000781_pt1 | contig 14502 bp, 11 predicted proteins | sample I19B2metaG_FD_184146 | JGI IMG/M metagenome (GOLD analysis project Ga0209314, IMG submission 184146) | Lake sediment bacterial and archeal communities from Gulf of Boni, Indonesia to study Microbial Dark Matter (Phase II) - ​I19B2 metaG... | ecosystem: Environmental > Aquatic > Freshwater >...
CAAAGCCTTCGTAGTCATCCTCGTTGAGAGGGTCCTCTATTGACCTTAAGGGATAGGTCCTGACGAGGTCCTCGTAAATGTCTATCAACTCTTCTCGTGTAATTTCCCTTCCTCTGTACCTGTACCTTCGCTTCTTGTCATCGTACATGTGTGTTGCGGCGGCGTCCATAGCAAGTATGAAGTCATCTTGATATCCGTGTTCCTCAATCGCCTTCAACATAATCTCGTACGCTTCCTTTGGATCGCTTGGTCCGGGCGGGGAGAACGATCCTTCGTCGCCGGTATTCAAAGAGTACTTGCCATATTTCCTAGCTAGCATGCTGCCCAGTGTGTGGTAAACTTCGCAACCCATACACATGGCTTCAGCGAAGGTCTTAGCGCCTACTGGCATGACGTTGAATTCTTGAAAGTCGAAGTCGGTGGCTGCGAGCTTCCCGCCGCATATGTAGAGGAACATTGGCACGGGGAGGATATGTGCGTTTGACCCGCCAACGTACCGATAAAGAGGCAAGGACAGCGCGTTTGCCGCTGCCTTTGCCACGGCCCATGATGCTGCAACCATAGCGTTACCTCCAAGTTTTGACTTGTTTTCTGTACCATCATGGCGGATCATCTTGTAGTCGATTTCTCTCTGTTCTCTTACGTCCATGCCCTTGAGCATGGGCGCGATTGCCTCGTTTACTATCTTGACAGCTTTCTGAACGCCCAAGCCCCCGTATCTTCTGCTGCCGTCTCTTATTTCAAAAGCCTCATAGGTTCCCCTTGAACGGCCGGCAGGAGTGTCTGCTCGTCCTAGCACGCCACCTTGGGTTATGACATCGACCTCTACTGTCGGGTTTCCTCTGCTGTCGAGCACCTCTCTGCCTTTGACTTCCCTTATGTTGAAATCGTTCAACTTTAGGTGGCCTCTCTTGAGTGAATCGTGCACTAGCAATTAGCTGTTCCTTTAAGGTTTCCGCCGCTTCTTGAGGCTGATTTCCTCAGAAATATTTCCGGCTTAGTCGGGAAATTAGGTAGGACCGACAACCAACAGTCTTAGGTCCATCACATTTGTTCCAGTGGATCCCGTGAATATTGCGTCGTCAAGCTGCCTGAATACGTAGGATGAGTTATGTCTCGTGAGGTTTTGGAATAGATCAATCTTCTTTTCCCTTGCCCTTTCTAGGGTATGGCCATCAACAATGCCTCCGGCTATGTCTGTGGGCCCGTCTGTGCCGTCGGTGCCGATGGACGCTATCACTATTCTTCTGCTACCGTCTATCCTTAGTGAGGCAGCTAGAGCAAACTCCTGATTTCGGCCTCCCTCGCCGGGCTCGCCTGTGATGGTAACGGTTGTCTCTCCGCCCACAACTAGAACGCAGGGAGGATTGAGCGGTCTACCGTTCTTCTCGGCTTCCTTTGCTATGCCGGCCAAGGCAATACCGACCTCTCTGCTCTCCCCTTCCATGACCGTCGATAGGATCATGGAGTTGTATCCCAACTGTTCGGCTCTCTTTCTCGCAGCTTCGCAAACGTTTTCGCTGCTGGCCAGTATCAAGTTGTGAACCTTCACACCCTCACGTTCAAAGTCCTTGATCTTGGGCGTTTCTTCTTTCGGATCTGCCTTTTCCAGATGCTTCCTTACTGAATCAGGGAGCTTTTCCCACAGGGCGTATTTGTTCAAGACGCTTATGGCGTCAGAGAAAGTTGTTGTGTCTGCGACCGTTGGACCCCAAGGAAGTCCTGCAACCTCATCCACGACTACTAAGCTGATTACTTCGGCTGGATGTATGTGCAGGGCGAGTCGTCCACCCATTACTTTTGAGATGTGTTTTCTAACCGCGTTTATTTCTTGTATCTCGGCTCCGCACATGAGGAGTAGGTCAGTCACTTTCTTCACGTCTTCTAGACTTATGCCTTCGGCCGGTAAGGTCATGAGCGCCGAACAGCCACCCGTTATGCAAGCGAAAAAAAGGTCCTCTCTCTTTGCGTTCTTCGCTATTTCGATGATCTTATTGGATGCTTTGACCCCGTTTTCATCTGGGACTGGATGACCGGCTTCTATCACATGTACTTTGCTAAGCTTCCGGCCTTGGCCTCTCTTTTCGACAACAAGTCCCTTCTTGATTCTGTCTCCTAGAATGTGTTCCAATGCCTCCGCTATGGACGAGGATCCTTTTCCTCCTCCGACAATGTATATATCCCCGATCTTTGAGAGGTCGTAGGTGAGCGAAGCAACTCTCAAGACATTTCCTTGAAGGGTAACCAGGGCTTTCACTGCTTCATAGGAGTCTATTGCCTTTAGGGCGTGCTCAATCACGTCCAAAGCGATCTTTCTCCCCTCAACGGTGCCGTGAGAGAGCAGCGCGCTCCTGTTCTTTATGATGGACACATCGGCCTGCTCCCGCGTTCTCTCTGAAATAGGCGCAAATGGATCCTTGTGAACTTAAGGTAATACCATTACTGGGATCAGTTGTTCTTCGAGAAGTGGTGCAATGCGATCAGGAGGTGACAAGATGCAGCTTCTATCTCGTTTTGTCATGTGTTGTGCGACTGCAGATGCGGTGCGCATGACGCTTCGAAAGCACGCGCCGAATGCTACGACGAGAATACCTCTCTCGAGCTTCTGTCCGTGTTGTGAGTGTGTGGCTAGAGAAGAAATCTGCTCGCAACTCCTCTCCTACCCAAGTGAAACCTTAACGCATCCGGATTCGCAACTCCGACTTGCTAGTTAGTAGCCGTCTTCACGTACTCCAGCGTTGCGGGGATCTTCGTAGAAATCTTCTCAGCTCGGCGCATCTTCCCAGGCTCAACAAGCGGTGTCTTTCCAATGCATGCAAACAGATTCTTTTGCGCGGACCTTGTGCGGTCCCACCGAGCAGTCATATCTTAAGACCAATGAGACGATGCTCCAGCTTGATTCATCAGTCTTCTTGTCGCTAATTGGCGACAAGACATGGTTGTGCTGCCTTGTGTCGTGACGGTGGCGAGAATGATCTTCGGGATGCTCCGACGAGCCCAAAAGCGCTGAACACTCGTTGCTCTGGTGAACTGTTCTTGGGCTGGGATATCTCAGCAAGAGGGCAGCTTCCTTGCCTGCGTTGATGACGGGGGAAGCCTGTTTCGTGCCACACCTATGAAGGCTCTACACGCTACATCCAAGACTATGCGAGTTCTTTGGAGGATCTAGGCACAAGCAACTGTGACTAGGTCAGCGTTCTTTCGGTCTTACGATTCCAGTTGTCCCACGGGCCAAGAATTCTCACTTCGAGTCTTCAAAATGACAAGAAATAAAGCGAGGTCTACTCCTACTGAACATTCAATCGCGCTCGGTTCGGGTTTCGTATCGACATTCGAGTGGTGAGGATTTGACGATGTGTAGATCCTTTTTTGCAGCACCTGTCTTGTTTTCGCTCGTGTTGATAATGGTGCCCTCGCTAACCGTCGCTGTCGTTCCCGATCTGGTGACACATGGTCTTGAAGGAGCGACTGCTGCGCTGACGGAATGGACCGTTCCGACTCCGAACAGCCTGCCGACTGGCCTAGCATTGGACCCGTCGGGGGAATGCTGTTGGTTCGTTGAATCACATGGCAACAAGATAGTCCATCTTGACCCGACGACTAACGCATTCCGGGAATGGGCGATCCCGACCCCAGACTCAAAGCCTGCGAGCGTGGCGTTGACAACAATCTCAGGAACACTAGCCATCTTTGGCACCGAGTCTGCCAAGGACAAAGTGTTCCTCTTCTTGCCCGAAACAGGGGGCTTCAGAGAATACACGTTGCCTTCGGATTGGAGTCCGCAGCGCATTTCAATTGAAGCCGAGCAGGCGCAGGTCAAGGCATGGTTTAACAAGGTTAAGGGGAATTCAGTGGGCGAGATAGTCTATGACCCCAGCTCGAAGACCGCTAGGTTGTATGAGCTCGCGCTTCCACCGGCGTCGGGTGGCGCGGTAAGAGGTGTGTATGCAGGCTCTGGAGTCATTTGGTTCGCCGGCACCCGTGCGATTCTCAGATGGGATGTGAGCGCAAAACAGTTCACCTCATGGTCTATTCCGTATCATACCTCAGCTGAAACCGTCTTCGTCACTGTCGACGCTCTAGGCGCAGTCTGGTATGCTTCGACCAGCGTTGGGACAAGCAGTTATGTTGGCGTGCTGCGAAGTGACAATACGTTCACCGAATGGCAGGTCCCGACGATCGGCGCTGATGTCCGTGCCGTCAGCATCAATCCTGTGACGCAGAACCCTTGGGTTGCGGAATACGGGGCGGACAAGATCGCAAAGCTTGACCCCTCCGTTGGCGGAACAGTCACAACTTCTCGGCCGGCAACCGCCAAATCCGATCTCACTACAGCAGCAGTCTTCACCCATGTAGCGGGTCCGGTGCTTCCGTCGACTGTCAATGTTGCGCCAGTGGCAAGCATTCCGGGGATATCGAGCAGCGGCCAGTTCACGGAGTGGATGCTGGCAGCTGGAAGCGGGTCACAGGAAATAGTAGTCGACGCATCAGGCGCTGTGTGGGTTCTCGAATCTTCGACCAACAAGGTCGCGAGACTCTCACTGGCCTCAGACTTCCTCGTGGAGTGTGATCCATCATCACTGATCATGATGCAAAATGCCAATGCAACAAGCACATGTACGGTGGCCTCAATCGATGGCTTTGCCTCAGCCGTTGAGCTTACAGGCTCGTGGATGGGAAGTCAGCCGGGCAATGTTGTCTTCACGCTACCAACTCCTGTGACACCTCCTCCAGGCAGGGGAGTGTCATCCAGCTTGATCACATCGGCCGGTCCTACAGCTTCGACCGGCACTTTCAACTTGCAGATAACCGGAACTAGCGGCTCACTGACCCACAGGGCAAATCTAACTGTCACGATTGCTGCAGGGACAGCTGACTTTGCCATAACGCCCTCCCCTTCATATCTATCTATTGTTCCGGGCGGATCCGCGACTTCGACCATTACGGTCCAATCACTTGGAGTGTTCTTTTCGGCTGTGTACCTATCGAGTCCGGATGTGCCGCAAGGTATGACGGTAGTGTTCGGAACTAATCCGGTCACGCCGCCGATCGGGGCAACATCATCATCAGTCGCCACAATCGCCCTGTCGGGCGCACGGACAGGAGCCCACGTTATCACTGTCACAGGAACGAGCGGCCCGCTGACTCACAGCACAACAATCACAGTCGAAGTCCCGGGAGCCGGCGGTCCATGTCTAATTGCCACAGCTGCATACGGATCCGAACTATCCGACGAAGTTCAGTTCCTAAGGAACTTCCGAGACAAATCAGTGCTGAGAACAAGTACAGGATCGAGCTTCATGACGGTCTTCAACGCTTGGTACTACTCCTTCAGTCCTGGTGTTGCCCAATTCATATGGGAACATCCTGCAGTGAGAACAGTCGTGAAATTCACTCTGTATCCACTGATCCGAATCCTGAAAATCGGGGCTGTGGTATTCTCTCTCTTTCCAACCAGCCTTGAGGCAGGCGCGGTCACGTCAGGGCTTGTGATAAGCTCGCTTATCGGCACGGTCTACGCGCCTCCCTCACTCGCCGCCTTTCTTGCCTGTTCCTCAAGAGCTCGCCGAATTGCGAAGAAGCTTCAACTGCCGGCCATGGCTCTCCTCTCGGGAATCCTTGCAGCCTTGAGTTTCATCACTGTTCTCGGAGGGCCCGCGATTCTGTTGATGGCGTCGACTTCAGGTGTCGTGCTTCTCAGTCTGGCAACGTCAGCTTTGTTTGTCTCACGTGGTCTCCTGTACGTGGCGCAATGGCTCCAACACAGCTGGGCATCCGGTCTGCATTTGTATGAAAGGCATTGAGAGCGAATATGCTAAGGTTTACGCCCAGACTTCACAGAGGCTGGCGTGCGCGCACCAAAGTACCATGCGATGTATATAGTGGTTCACCGCCCGCTTCCCTTTTCTTGTATCACTACTAGCACTTCCACCGTGAGCGACAGGCCGAGGGCAAGGAGCGAGCACCAGACGCCGTCTTCGTGTTGGGAACGACAACGGAACTGCTCGTCGGCAATCCTCTAGGAACCTATTAGGAGTCTCGTCACCAGCACTCAGATGGCCTGCAGAGTAAGCCTTTTTACATTTTAGAGCAATACTGTCCCAGCGATGTTGCGTTGCCAAAGAAGAAAAAGAAGGCCAAGAAGAAAGCCGGAAAAGCCGCTCCCGCTTGGTAGCCGCAAATCAAATCAAGCCACAGCTGAAGGCCACAATTATCCACCCAAGCTGCGAACGCACTTTAGGAGTGAACGTAACTGCAAGGGGCAATAGTGTTAGGTGTCCATGTTCGGGAATCGACGGTGACATGAACCGAGTGCATCTCCGATCCAAGTAATCTTCCAAATCATGTTTCCAACAGCGACCGTGGCGTCGAGATCTAAGCTTTCCGAGGCGGCAGAGTATCCGTCAGCCATAACCTTCTAACGTTGCACCGTGCCTATCGAAGATGCTGAGCTATTCACGGTTAGGAGTTGAGATAGACGATCCAGTCATCAGCGGTGGAGATACGCCCATTCAAGCAAATAGACCTTGATGGCGGCGTGGTGATAGAAGGCTTTCCGAGCGTCGGACTGGTGACAACGATAGCTGCCACGTATCTGATCTCCAGTCTTAGTCTCGATCAAATAGCAGCAATCGATTCGCCGTGGTTTCCGCCGGTCTCTATGATCTACGCGGAGAAGCCAAAGTTTCCAGGAAGGATCTATGCAAGTGCCCATCACAAGATCGCTGTCTTCCTATCCGAGTTTACGCCCGCACCATACCTGGACAGATTCATCGCGAGGGCGATTCTGGAGTGGGCCAGAGAGCAGAAATGCTCTCTTGTGGTGAGCCCTTGCGGAGTTCCGACGCTCGAGGAGCGGGCGTCAACGGAGAAATTGCTGGTGCATGGTGTTGGAACCACGGAGCGGGCAAGGCAGATGTTGAGGGAAGCCGGGATACACGTGCTCGAATTCGGTGTGGTTCCAGGGATTTCCGGAGCGCTCCTGAACGAAGGCAGATGGAACAACTTTGACCTTATCGCGCTCTTAGTGGAGGCCTATCAAGGAATTCCTGATGCCAAGGCTGCCGGGGCCGTGGTTGAGGCCATCGATGAGCTTCTTCCGCAGATCAAGCTTAATGTATCCCCCTTGTATCGCGAGGCCGAACGAATCGAAAGCAGACTTAAGGCCTTCAGAGAACAGGCAAAACCTGTTGAATCTCCAAGGCCTCCCGCGGTCTACGGCTGAAAGCAGAAGGGGAAAGGATCAGCAAGGGCGGTCAGGTAGTCAGAGAGAGCTGGAGAACGCGACAATCGCGCCTGCTCGGCTCGACACCTGTCTTGCTTCTCTTACCAGTACTCGTTAACCTATGTGTGAGCGATTGTGTCAGAAAACAGTCTGATTCGTCTACTATGGCCGATCAGAACCTTAAGGATCGGAAGCGCGATTATCGTTGTCAAGCTGACCGCCATCACACTCACCAGGTAGGCTTGCGGATCGATGAAGCCGCTGGCTAGGCCGATGCCTGCTATTATCAATCCTACCTCTCCTCTGGGTATCATTCCAACACCCACAGTGAGCGCCTCCCGAGCGGAAAACTTGCTCAACAGCAGAGCTCCTCCGCAGCCAACGACTTTTCCAAGGATCGCTAGGGCTGTTATCATAAGTCCTGGCACGAGACTGATGACAAATGCCTTGGGATCTATGAGCATGCCTATCGAAACGAAGAATATGGGCACAAAGAAGAGAAAGATCGGCTGCACGTTCTTGAGAACTTCAGGAGCCCTGATGATGTTCGAGAGAGCAAGGCCCACGGCGAAGGCACCTATTGCAGTCGACAGGCCCAGTTGATATGATCCAAATGAACCCGCGAAACCAAGAGCCAAGACAACTAGCGTCAGAGACTCCGTCTCAATCCTCATCTTGTCGAGAAATCTTGTGATCACGTACATTCCCAACATGATTATGATGGCCCAGAAACCTGCAGCTTTCGCGAGCACGGAAGCGAGATTGATGGAACTGAAGTCTCCAGCCAAAACGCTTACAGTGAACGACAGAAGCACAATCGCCACCACATCGTCTACCACGCCTGCACCAAGAATGGTCATTCCTTCCTTGGTTTTCAGATGGTCTAGCTCGCTGAGCATTCGCGCCGTGATGCCGATGCTTGTCGCGGTCAGGACTGTTCCCATGAAAAGCGCCTCGTCTGGCCTAAACCCGAGATAGATCGATCCGTAATATCCAAGAACTAGTGGAAGGAGAGCTCCGAGAACACCGGCCATGAAGGAGGGGACTAAGTACTTTCTCAGCATGGCCATATCCGCTTCAAGGCCGATGTAGAACAGAAGGACGATTGCGCCAACTTCCGCAAATGTGACCAACGTATCAGAGTATTCGACGAAGCCCAAAGCGAACGGCCCTATGGCCATTCCAACAGCGAGCTCCCCCAAAGCTGCAGGATATCTGAACCTTCTAGCTAGAGAGCCTCCGATGAATGCGGCGACTAGTAGAACCACCAAATCACGAACGAAAGCATGTGCAATCACGACACATCAACAGCCTTATCTTAGTTTGATGCAGATCTGATCCTTGGCGAGTTTGCAGATCTTTCTGATGCCCCGTTTTCCTTTCCCGTAAGTCACTGTCACGATGTCTAAGTTCTGAAGCTCCTGAATATCGACGCTCACCGTCGGCTCAGTAAGATTCAACTTTTCCGCCAAAGTCGAGATGTCCAGCTCCCGCTTAGATAGCAGTGACAGTATTCTCAGGCAGGTTTCGTTCGCCAGAGCCATAGCCACAGGTCGCACCTGATCCCCCGATAGCTCGAGCTTTTCGCCGGACATTGCCTCTCGTCGTGATGGTTGCTTCTGTGGCTCTATAAGCATTTGTGCTGGTCGAATCTTATTGTCATTGGTCAATGCCTATAGATATTCGCGCTTATTGAGTACAGATGGCTAACCTTGCGGGGACTGTGGTCATGCTGTGTGCAACGCCAAGTTTCAATTCGAGCTTTAAGCTCGCGTAAGTCGCATACGTAAGGCTACCCAAAACTATAGTTAGTTAACCCCTCGATGGTATCCTAATGAGATGAAAGAAGCCTGAGGCCTAGTACTTGGTCTTCGAAGCCACCCCGCTGTTCTTCAGCAGCATAGTGTCGGCAGGCTTAGCGCTCAGTATCGCATACCTGATGCTCAGATCGTTCAGAGTGGTGCGGAGGGATTACCTCCTAGGATTTCCGATCGGTTTCAGTTTCCTAGCGCTTTCCTACGTGTTCCTCGCTGTGTCTATAGCGGTTCCTCCCGTGAGTGATGTCGCTCGTTGGTTTGATCTATTCTCCACCACCTATGGGTTCGCATTCATAGCGGGAACCTATTTCCTTAGGCGGAGGGGGGCAATCGAACCGCTCTCTCGCTGGCTCTTCTCTCTCGCGATTCTGGCCATTCTTGTTGTTGTTTTGGTTGAGGTTGTGCCGCCGTTTGGCGCTCTTCCCGCGTACGGGGTGGCTGCTCAGGTTTTCCTAATCGTGAACCTAGGCTTGCTGGGATACATCATTTTCAGTCTGAACCAGGCCCTGAAACAGTCCCCACATGAGGTTAACTTCCTAGTCCAGACAGGCTTCATTCTTCTTGCCTTCGGGCAATACAGCTTCTTGCTTTGGACATTGGACCATGGATTCTGGTCCTTTGCACTAGCAAACTTGTTCCGACTCGCCGGTCTTGTCGCACTTTTGATTGAGGCCGCGACCGCTGGTACCGGACTTCATCACGGATGATCATGATTGTGCCCTACAAAAGAGCAAAAGAGACCCCGTCCTCGCTATCGTCCAAAGATCTTCTACGATATCCTCTGCTCGATAATTAAGCAAGAGGAATCTGCCGGGGTCGCCAAGATTACCAGGGTTCAGAATGAGGTGAATCTTCCCTCAGACCGTTTCCGGGCACACCTTGAGGATATGGAGACGCTGGGACTCGTAGAACACAGAGAAGGCCTCACCATCACGGAGAAAGGCAGGAGCTTTGTATCTGAGTATGAGAAAGTCGCCGAGGTCTTAAGACGTTTCGGCCTGGACTAACGTGCGCGCAGCCGTTGGACGACTATGAACATGATAATACTAGCTAGGCCTACAGCGACCACAGGGACGTATTCGTGGAGTATCCGCACAATGGGCTCTGTAGCAACCGAGAATAGTGCAATCAAGTCGATGCCACGAAGTAGAAGGATTGTAACCGCGATGACCGAGCTCATGAATAGAAAGTTGAAGGTCGAGCTCTGAACTACTCTTGGGAGCGGTTTGTTGCTCGACCAATCAAGAATTCGAGCGAGCAAATAGCACACGAGACCTGTTACAACCGCCATGATGCTCAGCGACACATATACAGGAATGTCGTTTGCCATAATCGACGAGAACGTGTCGACGAGCTTACCTTCAAGCAGCGTTCTCATGGGATATGCAAACTCGCGCGAACGATGAGTAGTACCGGAAAGACTCTGCGATAATCGTTCAGGTAAGCGGAATACCTACGCAGAGTACGTACGTCGATTACGTACGCACTTAGATGATACGCCAGCAATTGCTGCGAGAACAATGATGCAGATTGCTAGTGAGCAGCTAATCGCACTCTTGATCTTCGTGCTAACTTACGTTCTGCTTGCAACAGAGTATCGAGAGGCAACAATAGCCACCATGACTGGAGTTGCAGCATTATGGGCGTTCGGAGTCCTCACGCCTAAAGAGATGATCTCCTACGTTGATTTGAGCGCGATCGGACTGCTCTTCGGCATGATGATCATTGTCGGAGCATTGAGAGAAGCGCGGTTCTTCCGTTGGGTTGGGGTCTATGTTGCAAACGTGTGCCGTTGCAGACCCATGCATCTCCTAGTGGCCCTTACGCTCATGACAGCTGGCCTTTCTGCGCTTCTCGACAACGTGACGACCGTTCTCTTCATGGTAACCGTGACGATCGATATAGCGGAGATGGTGAAGTTGGATCCTAGGCCCTATATTCTGAGCGAGATAGTTGCATCGAACATAGGTGGAATAGCCACGTTAATCGGCGACCCGCCTAACATAATGATCGCAACCGCAACAGGGCTCTCATTCCTAGACTTCTTGGTTAACATGGGCCCGATCTCGCTGATTGCACTGACTGTATCCTTGCTGTACTTTTGGAAGAAATCTATGAGAAACATGAAGAAGGCGGAGGCCCGACAGTTGGGGCTGGAAGCAGTGACGATTGCAGGCCTGGAGGCGAAGCTCGACCTCCGTCTCTTGTTGACAGGTCTTGTGACGCTTGTCGTTGCCGTTGTGTTATTCTCCTTGCAGGACGTTATCGGAATCTATCCAACTGTGGTTGCTCTCGCGGCTGCGGTCGTCCTACTCTTCGTAGGAGGACCGAAGATGCCGGAGATACTGAATGATGTCGAGTGGAGCACTTTGATCTTCTTCGCATCGCTTTTCGTTATTGTGGGCGGCCTGGAGAAGACTGGCTGGATGAATCTCGTTGCGCAGACGATGTCCCCGCTCGTAAGCGGAAATAGAGCGCTGGGACTGACCGCCGTGCTCTGGGTTTTCAGCTTCGTCTCGGCAATCCTGAACAACATTCCATTGGCGGCCGCCTTTATTCCTGTGTTGAGAGGCTTGGAAAGTGTTTCCGGATTGAATGTTTCTCCTTTCTGGTGGGCACTCGCGGCTGGAACTGGGCTCGGCGGAAACGGAACTATCATAGGCACTTCGTCAAATGTGATCGCAATAGGTCTCGCTCGAGCAAGGGGAGTGAGAATCACGTTCTTCGAGTTCGCGAAGATCGGGATGGTTATCTTGATTCTCACGACCTTGGTGGCGAATTTGATTTTTCTTCTGAAGTTGTGGCTCTGACGATGCTTATAGATGACCATCCCGCAGAATCGTATGCCCTCAAAGTTGGTAGATGAGATCGACTTGTACCTGGCCATGAGCTTGGGACTCGTGGTCATCGCGTCGATGCTCTACGTGCTCGTGAAGCTTCTAGGCTGGTCAAAGAAGAAGGCGCTGCCACGCAGTGGAGAGCCGCTATTCAATGCGATGTCGGTCAGTCTCGTGGCGTTGATCGGCATGGTGATGCCGCTCGAAATCGAATTGATTGAGGTCTGGAATAGGTTCAAGAATTCCGCCTTGATGGTGATTGGCGAAATTGATCTGCTTGTTCTGACCTGCGTCGGGATGGTGGCAATAGTGATTCTCGCGTTTGCTCTAACTCGCTACTCTTGGGCTGGTGTGTCTCGGCGATAGAGCAGTTCTCCTCACCCGCCTTTTCCTCGAAACGATGGCTGAATACACACCTCCTTTAGCTGGTGGCGACGTTACACACTTTCTCACTGCGATTGCGATCGAGCGAGCTTGGCTACTACCCGTGTCTATAACGCTGGGAGGACTCGCAAGTGGACTGATAGTCACGAAGCTGGCGCCAAAAGTCAAACGTGTTGGAACCGATGCCGCGATTGGGTTTTTCCTTCGAGGAAAAGCCTTCATTCGCCAGACATGTACTCTGAGTGGGAAAACCAGGCGGGGAATGATTTGACAATACACGAGTTTGAGGGACGTATTCCATCGGTCGCGCCAACGGCGTATGTTGATGAAGATGCGACTGTTGTGGGCGACGTCGGGATCGGCGCTCAATGCTACATCGGCGCGGGCGCGAGAATCAGAGGAGACTATGGATCCATCAGAATCGGTGAAAGGACAAGCGTACAAGAGAACTGCATTCTGCATGCACGCATCGGTGAGAAAGTCGAGGTCGGAAGCCATGTCCAAATCGGGCATGGAGCCATACTTCACAACTGTACCGTCAAGGACTATGCCGTCATAGGTGTTGGTGCGATCGTGAGCGACTACGCAACGGTCGGGATCTGGAGTATCGTGGGTGAAGGCTCCGTCGTGACAAGCGGAACTCTGATCCCCGACGGGAAAGTTGCGGTGGGTGTTCCGGCCAAAACAGTCCGAGATGTATCAGAGGCCGATAAACTAGTCTGGAGCAAGTACAAGGATGTCTACGCTGAGTTGGCGATGCGATATCCGAAAGGTCTGAGACGAATTCGATAGACGCTGAACTTCACGCTCCACGCCGTTTGGGGACTTGAAACCTCGCAATACTTGCGGGGAGTTGCTACGCTATGCCTGCAATGCTCCGAACGACTCAGGTCTTGGTTAATCTAGCCTATCGATAACTGAATTCTCGCGTTACCTTCATTTGCGGCGCCGACGCTGGCGATCACCCATGACCAAGGCCATTACGGCTTTCTGTGCGTGCAGTCTGTCTTCAGCCTCTTCGAAGTACAAGGAATAGTCCCTGTTGTCGATGACCTCGTCGGTGACTTCTTGGCCGCGGTCAGCCGGCCCACAGTGCATGTACTTGCCTTTGTTCGTTAGATCCATCAGCTCTTGGGTGCAGATCCAGTCCTTGTATTTGTCCTGATAGGCAGTCGCGCCCGATCTGTCTGGCGAACTGCTGTGTGGAGGGAAGAAGTTCTTTGGGGACCAGGCTTTGGGATACACGATATCAGCTCCTTCGAAGGCCGCTCTCATGTCATTCACGACACTGAATTGTCCTCCGTATCTGTCCGCGTTGGCCCTCGCTGCTTCGAGCACCACATCTTCCAGCTCGAAGCCTCTCGGGTGCGCGAGTACAACATTCATCCCTAGCTGTGTTGCGATCAGGATCTCGCTTTGCGGAACGGCCAGCGGTTTTAGTCCTCCTGAGTAGGCGTAGGACACCACGAGTTTCTTTCCTTTCAGCTTCGGGTAGGTGTGCCTCATTGCTTGCGCGTCTGCCAGCGCTTGGAATGGATGATACATGTCGTCTTCCATGTTCAGAACGGGAATGGTTGCGTGTCTAGCGAATTCCTGAACGACCTTGTGGCCTCTTCCTATGATCCATTTTGCCGCGTCGCCGTAGATTCTGATCGCGATGGCGTCCCCGTACCTGCTCAGCACTCTGCTGACATCCGAGATAGCCTCGGTCTGGTAGGCGACCATGTCCTCCGGGAGCGCTGGCGTGTAAACGTCCTGTGGGCTCAGAAAATGCGCGTGGCCCCCAAGCTGGTACATTCCGGCCTCAAACGAGTTTCGTGTTCTCAGCGACCTATTGTAGAAAAGCATGAACAGGGTCTTTCCAGGCAGGTATTGATGCCTCCTATGAGAGCGGAACTTGTTCCTCAAATCGTCCGCCGCATCTAGCACAAGTTTGATCTGTTCTTGTGAAAAGTCGTTTGTGTCTAGGAAATGTCTTCCTTTCCACAGGCCTACAAAAGAATCCAATCTCAATTCCACTTCGTTTTCGAGACTGTCAGTTTGCGGTTCTACTTATGAATAACTACGTCTTCCATGCTGTGAGCAGAGCGGCTACTCGACTAGACCGCGGTTCAGGAGGCGTTCGCGCCCCCATATGGAGAAGTCCGCCGGAGGCTGGACGATTTCAGCATCAGGTTTTCGTTGAAGTCTTGCAACATTGTTAGGGCAGCCAGTAGCGCAGAGGCCGCAGCCTATGCAC
>Ga0209314_10000782_pt1 | contig 14492 bp, 12 predicted proteins | sample I19B2metaG_FD_184146 | JGI IMG/M metagenome (GOLD analysis project Ga0209314, IMG submission 184146) | Lake sediment bacterial and archeal communities from Gulf of Boni, Indonesia to study Microbial Dark Matter (Phase II) - ​I19B2 metaG... | ecosystem: Environmental > Aquatic > Freshwater >...
GAAATAGATCAGCGAACGGTCATACTGCTCCTCCAAAAAGAGAAGGTCGAACCAGGAGATGACGTGATGGATCTGCTCGAAAAGGGCCTCGGCTTCCTCGTCAAACTTGAGGTGAGGGTGAAGGCAACGGAAGAGGCTAAAGTCCCTCATCCGCCTTAACGCAGAGGTGGGATTCTCCTCTTCAAGGATGAGGATCAGTTCCGAGAGAACCCGACCTCCTGAGAGGCGTTCCATAAAACCCGTCTTCACCGCATTCTTCATCAGGTTCTGGGTGTGTTTTGCGATTTGAAACCCCAATCTCTGTTCGAAACGGATGGCTCGAAAGACCCGGGTGGGATCCTCCACGAAAGAAAGGTTGTGGAGGACCCGGATGATCTTCTCTTTAATATCTCTCACCCCTCCGAAAAAATCGATCAACTCCCCAAAGGCCTTGGGATTGAGCTGGATGGCCAAGGTGTTGATGGTGAAATCCCTCCGGTAGAGGTCCATTCTAATCGAACTTCTCTCCACGGTCGGCAGGGCAGCCGGAGAGTCGTAGACCTCCAGCCGAGCCGTCGCCACATCGACCTTCACTCCGTCCGGGAAGAGAATGATTGCCGTCCCGAATTTCTTGTGGGTTCGAATCCGGCAAGAAAACTTCTTTTCAAACTCCTCAGCAAGCCGGATGCCATCCCCTTCGACGGCGATATCGACGTCGAAGTTCTCGACCCTCATCAAGAGATCTCGCACAAACCCACCGATCGCATAGACGGAATACCCGAGTTCGTCCCCTACCCTACCAAACTCCATGAGCAGGTTATGGAGCCGATCGGGGAATCGCTCTTTCATCAATTTCGCGATGACCTTTTTTCGAGCATAGAGAGGCTGGCCATCAAGCACAGTGGCCGCCTTGACCGATTTCATCATCTCCTCCTGAAGGACCCTCATGACGTCTTCATCGGAAATCGTACCGACCAATCGATCCTTTTCAATCACAGGAAGAAGATTCTGATTCTGACCGATGATCAATTCCTGGACATGAGAGAATGGCATTTCAGGAGAGACCACTGAGAATTCGGTTGACATATATTCTTTCACAGGAGAGTCTCTTAGCCCATGATGGACCGCCCTCTCCACGACCTGCTTGGAAATCAAACCGATCACTTTTCCGTCAAAAACGACCGGCAGCATGTTCAGGTTATATCGTCGAAGTATCTCCCCTGCTTCCTCCAGGGTCTGTTCAGGTGAAAAGGTCTTCACTGGATAGATCATCACATCCCTTGCTGCCTTTCTGGGCCTGACCATTTCTTTCAGCGTCCTTGTCAACCGATCGTGGGCCTCCATCAGGGTCATCCCTTTCACGGTGGCGGAGGCAGCAGTCGGATGTCCCCCGCCTCCGAATTCGCTCGCCACCTCCGCTACGTTGACCTCTTCGAGACGGCTTCTCGCAATCAGGTAGATCCTGTCCTCCATGCGCACAAGGACGAAGAGGACATCCAGGTTTTCCATATCCTTCAGCTTATGGACGAGGATTGCGATGTCTCCGATATAGCGGTCCAGGGAGGCTTGAGCGATCACCACATCCATCCCGTGAATCGTATACCGGGTGGCCGATTGAATCAGATCATTAAGGAGAAATACCTGTTCTGCGGTAAGTTCCTTGGTAATGACGTTGGAGAGGATATTGAGATTGGCACCTTTACGGAGCAGATATCCAGCCGCCTTAAAGTCTTCCTCCTTGGTCGAGGGATAGGTGAGGTTGCCCGTATCCTCGTAAATGCCGAGCATCATCACGGTGGCTTCATCCGGCGTGATCGCCATCCCTCTTTCTTGGAGGATATTCAGAAGAAGGGTCACGGTTGCCCCCACCTCAGAGATGACTTCTAAGGAACCATGCAGGTCATCTGAGGAAGGCGGGTGATGGTCATAGATGTGAATTTCGAACCCTGGTTTGGAGACGATTTCTGAGAACTTTCCAATGCGACTGATTTGACGGGTGTCCACCAAAATCAGTCGGTCCACCTCCCGGAGATCAATATTTCTTATCCGCTCCACTTCAAGGACGTAGAGGGTGGAATGGATAAAGAAGTCCCGAAGGCTTCTCTCCTGGGAACCAGGGAAGACTAAGACCGCATTGGGATAGAGTTTCTTAGCGGCCAACATCGACGCCAAGGAATCGAAGTCTGCATTCGTGTGAGTGGTGATGACGTCCATAATAAATCAATTTAGAGTTATGAATTATCAATTATGAATCGACAAAATTCCATTTTTAATTCTAAACTCTAAACTCATAATTCTTACCCCTCAACTCTTAATTGTTATCCTCTCGGGTGATACCGCTGATGAATCTTCTTTAATCTTTCCCCTGTGACATGGGTGTATATCTCAGTGGTGGAGATATCCGCATGGCCGAGCATCATCTGGATAGAGCGCAGGTCAGCACCCCTCTCCAAAAGATGGCTTGCGAAAGAGTGACGGAGAAGATGGGGGGTGATTCTTTTTCGAATGCCCGCTCTCCGACCATAAGTCTTGATATTCCTCCAGAAACGTTGACGGCTCATCCCCTTTCCAGAGCGGTTGACAAAAAGAAAAGGACCCTCCTTCCCTTTGGCAAACCTTTCTCGAGCGGTCTTTAGGTAGAGCGTCACCCATTTCATCGCTTCGCTTCCAAGGGGCACGATCCTCTCCTTGGAGCCTTTTCCGGAGACGAGGACGTATCCACCTTCCAAATGGATCTGATTGATTGGAAGTCGGGTCAGCTCAGATACCCTCATCCCTGTGGCATAGAGTAACTCCAGCATGGCCCGATCTCTGATCCCGATAGGCGTTTTGGAATCGGGTTGTTCAAGCAGCTGTTCCACCTCTTTCAAAGTCAGGATCTCAGGTAATGTTTTGGCTATCTTCGGAGATTCTAATTCTTCGGCGGGATTAACCTCCAAAATCCCCTCCCCCAGCAAAAACCGAAAGAAGGTGCGAATGGCAACCAAATTCCTCACGACCGTCTTGGTCGAAAGTCCTTGTCTTTTTAAAACAAGGAGGAATGCCCTGATATCGAATTTACCCACGCTCGAAATCTCCTGAATTCCTTTCTTCCTCAGATAGCCTAAGAATCGGTTCAGGCCATAGCTGTAAGCATCGATCGTGTTTCTGGAAAGACCCTTCTCAACAATGAGGTAATGAAGAAATCGGTCTAACAGCTCTTCCATTCACATTTCCCAAGAAAACCAAATAAAAAGCAGAGGAAGGGCACCTCTGCTTTTTTGACAAATCTCATCTTGACCCATTCGACGGCGCCATGCCCCGTCCTTTAGGGCGGGGACGAAAGCGCCGCTCAGGGTCAACCCTGAGCAAGCCCCAGCTTTCAGGCTGGGAAGTCGAAGGGTTGACTCCAATCCTCCTCATATTCCCGTGTGGCCAAATCCTCCCTCTTGCCTTGGAGTGGAAGGGAGTTCTTCGACCTCCTCGAAGAGGGCTCGGAAAACTCGTGAGATCACCATCTGCGCAATCCGATCTCCGTGACGGACCGTAAAGGGAACCTCGCCAAAATTGATGAGGAGGACAGAGACCTCCCCACGATAGTCGGAATCGATGGTGCCTGGCCCATTGACCACACCGATCCCGTGCCGAATGGCTAACCCGCTCCGAGGTCGGATCTGGCCTTCAAACCCCTCAGGGATCGCCACGGAGATCCCGGTAGGGATCAGCTTCCTCTCTCCCGGTCCTAAAGTAACTTCCCCTTCGAGAAAGGCAAAGAGATCCATACCGGAGGAACCTTTGGTCATGTATTGAGGGACGGGAGTGGGTCGATCCTTTCTCAAACGTTTGATACGAATTCTCACCTCTTCCATCGATCCAACGTCAAGTTGAAGCTCACACCTCAGATAGGAGGTTCCGATTGAAACCATCCCCGTCCACAGGTCCAAGAACAGTAAGACAGAAGAACCGTTCGTCAAAGATATCATTCGCCAGACCCCGAACGACCTCTTCCTTCACCTCATCGAGGCCTTGAAGAACCCGTTCAACAGGAAAGTAGGCGTTAAAATAGATCTCATTCTTCGCCAACCGAGTCATCAGGTTGTCAGAACTTTCGAGACTGAGCAGAAGGTTCCCTTTCAACTGCTCTTTGGCGATCTCCAGTTCCCCATTCTTAAAGGGCTCCTTCTTAAGACGATGGAACTCCTTGAGGATGAGCCGAATGGCCTCTTGAAAAGAAGTTTCGTTTGTTCCCGCATAGACGACGACCAGGCCAGCATCGATATAAGCGGGGAGATACGAGTAAACCGAATAGGCCAAACCCCGATTCTCCCGGATCTCTTGGAAGAGCCTCGAACTCATTCCGCCCCCCAAAATGCAGTTTAGGACGTAAGAGGCAAATCGCAGAGAATGGCCATATTGGAGCCCTTTCGTTCCAAGGCAAAAGTGGACCTGTTCCAAGTCCCGCTTCCAAATATTGGTCGTGGAAATCGAATCGGGTCTCAGCCTCTCTCTCGCCCTGTCCGATTTTGGAATCTGACCGAACGTGGCTTCGATCTCATCCACGACCTTCTGATGATCAAGGTTTCCTGCAGCACAGATGATGATTCGGTTAGGTTGATAGTACTCCTTAAAATATTGGCAGATCTGATCTCGATGGAATGATTGAACGAGCTCCGAGGTTCCGAAAATTGGGAAACCTAATGGATGGTCGCCCCAACAGGCACGGTTGAAAAGATCGTGGATATAATCATCAGGAGTATCCTCCACCATCTTAATCTCCTGAAGGATCACCATCCTCTCCTTCTCCACGTCCTTGAGATTCATGAGGGAGTTGAGGAAGATATCGGACAGAAGATCGATGGCCAACGGTAGATTCTTGTCGATCACTTTGGCGTAAAAGCAGGTGTATTCTCTGCCCGTAAAGGCATTCAAGCTCCCACCGACAGAATCGATCTCTCTGGCAATATCGAAGGCCGTTCTTCTCTCGGTCCCTTTGAAAAGGAGGTGTTCAATGAAATGGGAGATCCCACTTTCATGGGGCTGCTCATCTCTGGATCCAGTGGTGACCCATACCCCGATCGAGACAGATTTAAGATAAGGAATGGCTTCCGTGATCACCTTGATGCCGTTGTTGAGAACGGTCTTTTGATACCCCTGGCCTGAGATGATCCACGAGGGATCCAATGCGTTAGGGTGTTTTCCTACGTTTCCGGCCAAATGCTTCCCTCCTCTTCATTCTGGGTGCTGCTTCATCTCCTTCAAGGCTGCCTTTCGGCTCAAACGGATACGGCCCTGGGGATCGATATCGATCACCTTAACCAGCACCTCATCGCCCTCCTTTAGAATATCCGAGACCTCCCTGACACGGGTCTCCGCCAGTTGGGAGATATGGATCAGGCCGTCGGTGCCTGGGAAGAGTTCAACAATGGCGCCAAACCCCAAAATCCTTTTCGTCTTTCCCATATAGAGACCGCCCACCTCCACTTCTTGAGTGAGCCTCTTGATGATATAGATGGCTTTTTCGATGGCATCATAATTCGGAGAAGCCAACTTCACGAGCCCCGAGTCCTCCACATCGACCTTTACCCCTGTCTGATCGATGATGCTTCGGATATTCTTTCCACCTGGACCAATGACATCACGGATCTTCTCTTGTCTGACTTGAAGGGTCACAATCCTCGGAGCATGCCGGGGGAGGTCTTTGCGGGGCTCAGAAATCGTCTCTCTCATTTTCTCCAGGATATAGAGCCGACCCTCTCGGGCTTGATCGAGTACCCTTCCCATGATCTCTTTAGAGATGCCCCCGATCTTAATATCCATCTGAATGGCGGTGACCCCTTCGGCAGTACCCGCTACTTTGAAATCCATGTCCCCAATGTGGTCCTCATCTCCAAGGATATCGGAAAGGACAGCGAACGCTTCGTCCTCACGGATCAACCCCATTGCAATTCCAGCCACCGGTGCCTTGACGGGGACACCTGCATCCATGAGGGAGAGGCTGGCGCCACAGACCGTTGCCATCGAGGATGATCCATTCGATTCCAGTACCTCTGAAACAACGCGAATAGTGTATGGAAATTTCTCGTTGGAAGGAAGGACAGGCAGAATGGCCCTCTCAGCCAAAGCACCGTGTCCGATCTCCCGTCTTCCCGGTGCCCTTAAAGGTGAGACCTCTCCGACACAGAAGGGAGGAAAGTTGTAGTGAAGCATAAAAGACTTATAGGTTTCCCCGCTCAGGGAGTCGATCTTCTGCTCATCTTCAGAGGTACCAAGCGTCACCACTGCAAGGACCTGAGTCTCTCCTCTTGTGAAGAGGGCAGAACCATGGGTTCTCGGAAGAATGCCCACTTCGCATGAAATGGGACGGATCTCTGAAAGACCCCTTCCATCGATCCTCTTCTTCTCCTCTAAAATCAACCTCCTGACCAGTCTGCGATTGGTCTCCTCGAGGGCGATCCTTACCATCCTCTGAGAGTTTTCATCTCCGGCTCCGTACTCTTGGAACGTCCACTGCAAAATCTCATCGAGACGCTCCCGTCTCTTCGTCTTCTCCTTGATATAGAAGGCCTCCCTAAGTTTCTCTACAGCAAGGGTCTGGACCTTCTCGTAAAGGGACTCCTCCGGCTTTTGGAGATCGAACTCCGTCTTCTCTATTCCAGAGACCGACATCAGTCTTTTTTGAAGATCGATCACCGGTTTCAGGGACTGATGACCAAAGAGAATTGCCTCTAAAATCTCCTCTTCCTTCACCTCCCTCGCACTCCCCTCAACCATGATGATCGCATCCTCACTGCCCGCTACCACAAGATCGATATCACTCAGATCGAGTTCATCAAGGGTGGGATTGAGCACATACTCCCCATCAATCCGGCCCACTTTGGCTCCGGCAATAGGCCCATCGAAGGGGATATCGGAGAGGCAGAGCGAAGCAGAAGCCCCGATCATCCCTAAAATGGAAGGGTCATTCTCCTGGTCGGCTGAAAGGACGGTGGCGATGATTTGAGTCTCGTTCTGAATGCCTTTTGAGAGGAGGGGTCGGACGGGCCGGTCAATAAATCGGGAGATCAGAGTCTCCCGATCACTGGGCCTTCCTTCTCTTTTAAAAAAGCCCCCCGGGATTTTTCCAGCCGCATAGGTCATTTCTAAATAATTCACGGTGAGGGGGATGAAATCCAGCCCCTCCCTTTTCTTGTCTGAGATCACAACAGTGACTAACACTACCGTATCCCCATACTGAACCAGTACGGACCCGTTTGCCTGTTTGGCCACCTTCCCTGTCTCAATGGAGAACGGCCTTCCGCCAAAATCGATTTGTAACTTCTGATTCATACGACTTCATTCACTCCTTTTGTTTTTTACCCCGTTAGAAAGCCCCATGTGAGCCCTCCCGTTAGAAGGACGAAGGTCTTCCAACGGGGTTTAGATTTCGTGAAGCTATTTTCGAAGGCCTAACTTGTCAATGACCATCCGATATTGACTCACATTATGTTCTCGAAGGTAATTGAGAAGCCTTCGCCTCTGGCCCACTAATTTGAGCAGCCCCCTACGGGAGTGATGATCCCGTTTATGGGCTTTAAAATGGTCCGTGAGATACCGTATCCGTTCGCTAAGGAGCGCAATCTGGACCTCCGGGGAACCTGTATCCTTCTCGTGGACCTTAAACTGCTCGATAATCTCCTTCTTTTTCTCCTCAACCAGTGCCATGAAATTCCTCCTTCAAACCTCTTTCGATATTCAATGGGGTATGGGTTTCTCTTCGTGGAATACTCTCAGCGGACGAAAGGCGACCAACTCTGGGTGGCCTCTCTCGATCTCTGAGGCCTTGACCTCCGATCTCAAAATCGCAACCAGACCTTCCCCTGGAGAAGTGATCTTGAGCCATTGTCCTTTTTCAAAAGGGGGTAGGGTTTGATGGGCAAGATCTTTGATCACCATCTCTCGACCAAACCGAAGCTTCTTCACTAACTGAGCATCCCCAATAATCTCGGGCAAACCAGATAAGGCTTCCTTCAGGGAAATCAACCATGGCTTAAGATCCTCAGCTTCGGAAAGGTCTTTCAATCTTTCCCACGGGACCGCTCGTTCGAGAGTGAACGGACCGCTACGGACGCGTCTGAGAGAGAGGAGATGAGCGCCACATCCGATCTTTCTTCCGATATCCTTTGCCAATGTGCGAATGTAAGTCCCTTTTGAGCAAGAAACCTTGAAACGAACCAAAGGAAGATCAATCTCCTGAATTTGCAGATCGAAAATTTCTACAGTCCTTTCTTTTCGTTCCACTTCCGTCCCTTTCCTCGCCAGTCGGTAAAGGCGCTTTCCACGAACCTTAAGCGCCGAGAACATCGGAGGGATTTGCTGAATTTTCCCAAGAAACGTTTGGAAAACGGCATGAATCTCCTCAGGCCTTATGCCTTCCCATGGCTTTTGAAGAGTGACTTCACCAGTCCGGTCATCCGTTGTAGTCTCCTCTCCCAATTTCAGGATTGCCTCATATTGTTTCGGTCCCTCCTCCAGAAACGGAACTAATTTCGTTCCCTCATGGATGACAATTGGCAAGACGCCTGTGGCAAAGGGATCGAGCGTTCCAATGTGTCCCGCCTTTTTCACACGAAGTCGGTGCTTTATCTCCTTCACAACGTCGAGGGAAGTCAAGCCTTCGGGTTTATCCACGATGAGCAAACCATCAATCCCCATCCCTCTCCCCTTCCCTTTTTAATTGACGAATCACCTCTCCAATATGAACGGCGTATTCAATCGAAGGATCGAATCGAAAGATGATTTCAGGGGTGTATCTCAATCGAATCCGCCTACCCAACTCCCTTCGGACATATCCCCTGGCGCTCGTCAGGCCTTCCATCGACCTCTCCCTCTCTTGCGCGCCTCCTGCCACACTGAAATAGACTCTGGCTGAACGACAGTCTTCAGAAACCGCAACCCTTGTGATCGTGACGAAGCCGATGCGAGGATCTTTGATGGACTTCAGGAGCATTTCTGAGATCTCCTTGTGGATCAAATCGGCTACTTTTTCCGAACGTTTCCCTTCCATCTCTCTCTTCTGATGACCCCTACACCGTGAGGATCTCGATCTCTGTTCCCAACATCTCGACAAGATTCATCTTTTCAATGAAGTCGATCACTTTGTCCAAATTAGAGTTGACATGTCTGCGATCATTGCCCAGCACGCAGATACCAATCTGTGTTCTTTGCCAAAGGTCATTATCTCCAACCTCTGAGATGGCGACGTTAAACCGATGTCTCACCCGATCGATCATTTTTCGAAGCACGTGTCGCTTTCCCTTCAGGGAGTGATTCTCTGGGATCCGGAGGTCGAGTTGACAAATTCCAATGACCATCTCTTTACCCTGAACAATGAACCGTAAACGATGAACGATGAACGAACAGACCGTTTATTGTATATCGTTCATTGTACCGCTTTAGGCTAACCGAGGTCGGACCTCTTCGATTTCATAAGACTCGATGATATCTCCAAGCTTGACATCGTTAAAATCTTCGATTTTGATCCCGCACTCGAGGCCTTGGGCACAGTCCTTCGCATCCTCCTTAAATCTTTTGAGAGAGGAGATTCGACCATCATAAATGACCACGTTATCCCTGAGGAGTCTCGCATGAGAACCCTTTACAACTTTCCCATCCACAACCAAACCGCCTGCGACCTGTCCCACTTTATGAATATTGAAGAGGGCGATCACCTCGACCCTCCCCAGGAGGTGTTCCTTGTAGGTTGGCTCCAATAATCCTTCTAAAGCCTTCTTGATGTCGTCCACAGCATCGTAGATGATGGAGTAGGTGCGAATATCGACCCGCTCCTGCTCTGCCAAGGTTTGAGCCTTCGGCCCCGGTCTCACATTGAAACCGATGATAATCGCGTTGGAAGCGGAGGCCAAGTTCACATCGGTTTCTGTAATGCCACCGACTCCGTCATGAAGGATATTCACCTTGACGACATCCGTGGCCAGTTTTCTCAAGGCCTCCTTGACCGCCTCAATGGATCCCTGCACATCGGCCTTGATGATCACATTGAGTTCCTTGACCTCTCCTTTCTTGATCCTCTCATAAAGATCTTCCAAGGAGACCTTGCTTAACTTGGAGAGCTCCTTCTCTCTTATCTTCTCTTGCCGGTATAGGCCAATCTGTTTGGCCATCCTCTCTTCAGAGACGACAATGAAGGTTTCTCCAGCCTCAGGCACATCAGTGAAACCTACGACTTCCACGGGGCTGGAGGGACGGGCCTCCTCAATTTTTAGCCCCCTGTCGTTCAGCATTGCCCTCACCCTCCCGTATTGAGAGCCGGCGATGAAGGCATCTCCTGCCTTTAGCGTCCCCTCCTGAACGAGAATGGTTGCTACCGGTCCTCTCCCCTTGTCCAATTTAGCTTCGACGATGATCCCTCGAGCCGATTTATCCGGATTGGCCTTCAATTCCAAAACCTCTGCCTGAAGGAGGATCAGCTCTAACAGCTCTTTGATCCCAGACTTCTGCTTGGCCGATACCTCGGCAAAAAGGGTATTTCCTCCCCACTGCTCCGGGATGAGACCATAATCCGCCAGATCTTTCTTCACCTTCTCTTGATTCGCATTCGATTTGTCGATCTTGTTGATCGCCACCACCATTGGAACCTTCGCTGCTCGGGCATGATCGATCGCCTCTTTGGTCTGAGGCATCACCCCGTCATCTGCAGCCACCACTAAGACGACCACATCCGTCACCTGAGCTCCTCTGGCCCTCATGGCGGTAAAAGCCTCATGGCCAGGAGTGTCAATAAAGACCACATGGCCGTTTTCCAACTGCACATCGTAGGCGCCGATATGTTGAGTGATCCCACCTGCTTCCCCTTCTGCGACGTTGGTCTTTCGGATGGCATCCAAAAGCAGGGTCTTCCCATGATCCACATGGCCCATAATGGTGACGACCGGCGGCCTGGGTTTCAGCTGTTCAGGGAGATCCTCTTTCCTTTCCAGCAGATCCCGACGCTCCAACGAGACTTTCTCCACCTCGTAGCTAAACTCACTGGCCACCAAGGAGGCCACATCGGCATCGATGAACTGATTGATATTGACGAAGACGCCCATCTCCATCAGTTTTTTAATCAAGTCTCCTGCCTTGATCCCCATCCTTTTTGCAAGATCCGCGACAGAAATCACCTCGGCGATTCGAATAATTCTCTTAATCGGTTTGGGAACGGTGATTTCCGTCTTCTTAGGGATTTTCAACACGATCTTCTTCCTTATCGGTTTGAACGCTCTGGCACCGATTTCTAACTCTTTCTCTGGCAGCCCCTCTAATTCCTCCTTCTCCACCACCAGCATCCTTTCTTCAATGATTCTCCGCTTCTTCCCGAACGCCTTCTTCTTTCCAGGGAGGCCAAATATCTTCTCTTTTTCCGTCACTTCCTCCCCGAGTGCGAACTTAGCCTCAACCTTCTTGGGAGCGATCTCTTCTGGCTCCTCAGCCTCTTTCTTCACTTCCGGTCTCTTCTGAACTTCCACGCCGATGACGTGAGGTCTCCTCACCCCCTCGGGAGGTTTCGGGGAGATAGGTTCCTTCGCTTCTGCTTTTACTTCGATGGGGACGACAGGGATGATCGTGGGTTCAGTGATTTCTTCGGTCTTTTTCCGTCCTCTGGCCACCTTTATTTGAGGCTTTGCTTCCTTCTTGACGGCCTTTTTCTCAGCCGCTTCTTCATAAGGCTTCACCTCTGCTTCTCTTTTTTCCTCTGCTAGCTTCAGGACCTTCTCTTCTATGATGACAGGTTGGACAATTACGGGTGGAGGAGGTATAGGCTCTGGTTTAATCTCTAAAGTTCTCGTCCGTCTTCGGATGACGGTGGGGTTGACTCGTTTTTCGACGACTTCCTTCTCGGAATCTCTTTCGATGATCTTTTCATCAGAGGGGGTCACGGCTGTTTCATGGTCAGTCGCTTTCTTATCCTTTACTTTTACCCCCATCCGTTTCAATTTCTGAAGCAGCTTATCATCCTCCATCCCGACTTCCCGGGCGATATCGAGGACTTTAATCTTCGTCATTCCCTTCCCTCCCTTATTGCAACCCTTCCACAAAATGATCCAAGAGACCCGTCGATTGCAAAGGATCGATCCATTTATGCCTCTTCTGTGCCATTCGAAGACACAGGATATCTGGACAGAGATAGAAACCCCTTCCGTGGAGATCCTTCTTCCCACGGACGAACAGAATCTGTTCAGCAACATTTACGAACCGAAGCATCTCCTCTTTCTTCCTCTTCTTCCGACAACCAATGCACGTACGGATTGGGACATGTCCTCTTTCACCCATTTCCCCTTCCCTCGACGTAGCGTTGGGCAGATCGGATCAATTTCTCAGCTCTCTTGCTGCCGATGCCTGGAAGTTCGGAAAGCTTTTCTACAGTCGTTTTCAAAATATCTTGTACCCTCTTGAATCCGTTGGCTTCCAATATCTTGGCGGTCTTCTCTCCCACCCCTTCAATCCGGTCTAAGGGATCGAGACCAGGATCTGTTGGGCCAGGGGCAGCTTCCTCCCGAACCTCCGGGCCTTCTTCCTTTCGAACCAGTTGCAGGGCAACGTCGACAATCTCTGACGCCTTCTCCTTCTCGATCTCCAAAATCTTTGCCAATTCTTCAGGGTCAACCTCTGCAACTTCTTTCACCGATCGGAATCCCTCGTTATAAAGGATACGGCTGTGGACGTCCCCGATATGGGGCAGGACTTTGAATCCCTCGAGGATCTCATTGGAGATCTTCTCCATCTTCGATTCGCTCTTGATATCGATCTTCCAACCGGTCAGTTTGGAGGCCAATCGGACGTTCTGGCCTTTCTTCCCGATGGCTAAGGAGAGCTGATCGTCTGCAACCACCATCTCCATATGACGATTCTCCTCATCGATATAAACCCGGGAAATTTTTGCCGGTGCCAGAGCGTTACAGACATATTTGGCTTGATCCTGGGACCAAGGGATGATGTCAATCCTTTCCCCTCGAAGCTCCTGGACAACATTCTGGACACGAGAACCTTTCATCCCAACACATGCTCCCACTGGATCAACGTCCCGGTTCGAGCTAAAAACAGAGATTTTTGCTCTCTCCCCCGGTTCCCTGGCGGCGCTGATAATTTTGATCACCCCTTCAGAGATTTCTGGAACCTCCATCTCGAAGAGTTTGATCAAGAACCCTGGGTGGGTCCTCGAAAGGAAAATTTGTGGTCCCTTCGAATTCTTCTGCACATCAAGAATATAAGCTCGGATTCGTTCTCCTTGCCGGTACACCTCCCCAGGGATCTGCTCCTTTGAAGGCAGGATGGCCTCTGCCCGACCAATGGTGACATAGAGATTCCCCTTCTCCATTCGCTGAACGGCCCCGCTGACCAGATCTCCTTTCCGGTCCTTAAATTCATTGAAGACATTCTCACGTTCAGCATCTCGGACTTTCTGGATGATGACCTGTTTTGCTGTTTGGGCTCCGATGCGGCCAAAATCGGTATTCAGCTTGACCCCAAGGCTATCCCCGATCTGGGCCTCACTATCTAGTTCTCTTGCCTCTTTAAGGACGATCTCAGCCGATGGATTGACGACCTCTTCCACAACCTGTTTGAATTGAAACAACTCGATTTCGCCAGCCTCTTCGTTATAGCGGACTTCAATGTCCCCTTGATGGCCATATTTCTTTCTCGAAGCAGTGAGCACCGCCTGTTCCAACGCTTCAATGATCACCTTGCGGTCGATGCCTTTGTCCTTTCCTACCTGCTCAATCACATAATTGAGATTGGATGGCATAATTGATCTCTTCCTTTCTTCAGAAAGAAGCCCTCCGGCCTCCGAGACAGGACTGAGCTTCTTCGAAAAATGGCTCTCTGATATGGTTCGCCCCTATTCCATCTCTAAATTTGCCTTCGCGACGTTGGACAGGGGGACTTGCACAATCCCTCCTTCCATCTCAATTTCAATGCGGTTGTCAAAAACCCCCAAAAGTCTTCCCTTAAACTGCCGTCGGTTCTCTATCGGATCGATGGTCTTCACTTTGATCAAGCGGTTGCGATATTTCGCAAAGTCCTTCTCGTCTTTCAGAGGACGGGTGAGACCTGGGGATGAAACCTCGAAGGTGTAAGGATTTGAAATAAAATCTTCGACATCCAGACTCCTTCCCACCTCCCGGCTGATGCGGGTGCAGTCCTCAAGCGTGACCCCGCCTTCTTTGTCAATGGTGAGGCGAAGGACCCATCCCCTCGATTCTCTCCGGTACTCAATCTCCACCAAATCCATTCCTTCACTTGAGAGAATGCGATCGGCGATGGTACGCACACGATCAACGATCTCCTTCGACATTTTCCCTCTCTGGCGTGAAAACGAAGCCTCTAAAAAAAAAGCGGGCAGGCAGCCCGCTTTTTCAGCAGACCTAAGTTTTCAAAATATATATACTACAATTTATTTCGAAATGCAAGATAAATTTTTTATAGGAAGTCCTCCCGTTCCTTTTGGTCCCATATGGAATTAAAGGCAGTACCCGCCAGGAGGGATTCTCAATATC
>Ga0209314_10000785_pt1 | contig 14481 bp, 9 predicted proteins | sample I19B2metaG_FD_184146 | JGI IMG/M metagenome (GOLD analysis project Ga0209314, IMG submission 184146) | Lake sediment bacterial and archeal communities from Gulf of Boni, Indonesia to study Microbial Dark Matter (Phase II) - ​I19B2 metaG... | ecosystem: Environmental > Aquatic > Freshwater > Lake...
CGTCCTCGGCGTCGTGGGTGAGCTTCTCCAGCTCAGCGCTGGAGTCCTCGGGGCGCGTGAGCGAGACCAGTTCCACCTTGTCAAACTGGTGCATCCGCACCAGGCCGCGGGTGTCGCGCCCCGCCGCGCCCGCCTCCGAGCGGAAGCAGGCCGAGTAGGCGCAGTAGCGCAGGGGCAGGTCGGCGGCGCCCAAAATCTCGTCCCGGTGCAGGTTGACCAGGGCCGTCTCCCCCGTGGGGATCAGGTAGTAGGGCTGGTCCCGCAGGGCAAAGACGTCTTCCTTGAATTTGGGGAACTGGGCCGCGGTCAGCATGCTGGCGTCGCTCACCATCAGCGGGACCCAGTGTTCCGTATAGCCGTGGTCACCTACGTGCAGGTCGAGCATGAAGTTCATCAGGGCCCGCAGCAGCCGCGCGCCGGCGCCGCGCAGGAAGACGAAGCGTGCACCGGTGACCTTGGCGGCCCGCTCGAAGTCGAGGATGCCCAGGCGGGCGCCGATGTCCCAGTGGGGCTTGGGTTCGAACCCAAACTCACGGGGCTGGCCCCAGCGGCGGATCTCCACGTTGCTGCTCTCGTCGGCCCCCACGGGCACGTCCGGGTCGGGGATGTTGGGAACGGTCAGCATCAGGGCGTCCAGCTCCGACGAGACGTCCCGCACCTCGTCGTCCAGGGCCTTGATGCGGTCGCCCACCTGGCGCATTTCGGCGATGACCTGGGTCGCATCCTGGCCGGACTTCTTCAGGCGGCCGACCTCCTCCGAGACGGCGTTGCGCCGGGCCTTGAGCTGCTCCACCTCGGTGAGCAGGGCGCGGCGCTGTTCATCCAGACTGAGGAGGCGGTCCAGGTCCACCTCCATGTTCTTCTTGATCATGGCCTCCCGCACCACGTCGGGATTTTGCCGGATGAATTTCAAGTCTAACATGGAATTCCGTCCTCTCTGGTTTGGCGCTGGCTGCAAAATGGCGGCGGGGGTTACCCCTGGGCCGCGGCCAACTGCTTCAGGTGCACGTCGAAGGGTGGGTTGGCGATGCCCTTCTCGGTGATGATGGCGGTGACGTACCGCCAGGGGGTCACATCGAAGGCGGGGTTGGCCACGCGCACGCCCTCGGGGGCCCAGCGGATGCCTCCGTAGCCCTTCACCTCGTCGGCGTGCCGCTCCTCGATGACGATCTGTTCGCCGGAGGCGAGCCGCAGGTCCAGGGTGGAGATGGGAGCGGCCACGTAGAACGGGATGCCGTGCTCGCGGCAGAGCACCGCCACGGTGTAGGTGCCGATCTTATTGGCCACATCGCCGTTGGCGGCGACCCGGTCGGCCCCGACGATGGCCGCCTGGATGCGGCCCAGGCGCATGAAGTGACCGGCCATGTTGTCGGTGATGAGGGTGGCGTCCCAACCCGCCTGGACGGCTTCCCAGGCGGTTAGGCGGGCGCCCTGCAGCACCGGGCGCGTCTCGTCTATGTAGACCCGCAGCCGCTTGCCGGACTCGTGGGCGGCGCGGATGACGCCCAGCGCCGTGCCGTAGTCCACGGTGGCCAGGGCGCCGGCGTTGCAGTGGGTCAGGACGCCGTCGCCGTCCCGAAGAAGAGTCTGCCCCAACTGCCCGATGCGGCGGTTGACGTCCACGTCCTCGTCGGCCATCCGGCCGGCCTCTTCCCGCAGGACCATGGCCACCTGCTGGGCTGACGCCCCGCTGGTCCGCTGTTCGCGGGCCCGGGCCATCATCCGGTCCAGGGCCCAGAACAGGTTGACCGCCGTCGGGCGGGTGGAACGCAGCAATTGGTGGGCCTGGTCCAACCCGTCCCAGAACAGGTCGGTGGGCGGGCCGGTCGATTGCTCTGGTCGGGTCAGGGCTTCGGCGGCCAGGACCAGCCCGAAGGCGGCCGCCACACCGATGGCCGGAGCGCCGCGCACGGTCAGGTCACGGATCGCCTGAGCCACCTGCTCCGCGGTGTTGAGTTCCAGCATCTCCAGCCGGCCCGGCAGGACCTTCTGGTTGACCATGCGGACGACGTCGCCCGTCAGCTCCACGGACCTCATGACCAGACCGCCTCGCGGCCGCAGCCGCAGGTGCGCTCCACCTCCGGCGGCAGGTTCTCGATGACCTTGTAGAGGAGCTGCTTGACCCGGTCCACGTTGCTGTTGAAGACCCGAAGGACCTCTTCGTGGCTGACCGGCTTGACGTCAGGGCTGCCCTCCAGGCCGGCGTCGAAATCGGTGATGAGGGCGATGTTCAGAAAGCACATGCCCAATTCGCGGGCCAGGGGAACCTCCGGGTACTGGGTCATGCCGATGGCGTGCCAGCCCATGGAGGAGAACCAGCGGCTCTCGGCCCGGGTGGAGAAGCGGGGGCCCTGGATGACCACCATGGTGCCGCCGTCGTGGGCGGTGATGCCCAGTCCCCTGGCCTGTTCCAGGGCGACCTGCCGCATGGTGGGGCAGTAGGGGTCGGCGAAGGTCAGGTGGCGCACGGTGGGACCCTGGATGAAGGTGTCCTGGCGGGAGTGGGTGCGGTCCACCAGCTGATCGCTGATGACGAAGTCGCCGGGCTTGATGTTGGGCTGCAGGCTGCCCGCGGCGCAGGGGCCGATGATGCGGCTGACACCCAGCTTCTTCATGGCCCAAGCGTTGGCCCGGTAGTTGATCAGGTGGGGCGGGTAGCGGTGGTCGCGCCCGTGCCGGGGCAGGAAGGCCACCTTCCTCCCGCCGATGGTGACGAGGGTGATCTTGTCGCTGGGCGCCCCGTAGGGGGTCTCCACGGCAATCTCCTCCGCCCCGTCGGCGAACGAGTAAAACCCGGAGCCGCCAAAAACGCCGATCTCTGCTTGGTGTTCCACAGGGCTTCCTCCTTGGTCTCCGTCCAACTCGCTCTTCAGGCGGGCCCCCTTAGAGTGCCACCTGCCGTACCTCCCCCATGCCGTCCAACTGGGAGAGCCTGGCGAGCAGGGCATCGGGAACGAAGTCATCCACCTGCAGGACCATGACCGCCTCGCCACGGGGGCCGGCACGGCCCACCTGCATGGCGGCGATGTTGATGTCGTGCTGGCCCAGCAGGGTTCCTACCCGGCCAATCATGCCCGGCCGGTCCTGATGCCGGGTTACCAGCATGTAGCGGCTGGGGGTGAACTCCACCTCCAGGTCGTTGATGGCCAGGATGCGCGGGCCACCGGCGGAGAGGTAGCCGGAGATGGAGCCGCGCTGCCTGCCGTTCTGCACCCGCACCGTCAGGCGGTGGGGGTGATCGGGGCACTGCTGAATGCGGTGCTCCTCCACCCGAATGCCGCGCCGTCCCGCCACCACCCGGGCGTTGATCTGGTTGACCGGCTCTCCCAGAATCGGGGCCAGGAGCCCCTTCAAAACGAAGTTGGTCAGGGGGCTGGTGGCGAGGCCGGCCAGGTCGCCCTCGTACAGGACCTCCACGCGCTCGATCGGCCCCGGCTGGGCCTGGGCGTAGGTGCGCGCCAGGGTTTCGGCCAGGGGGATGTAGGGCAGAAGAGCCTCCGCCTCCAGGGGCGACAGGCTGGGCCAGTTGACCGCGGTGGCCACCGGGCGGCCGGACAGGGCGTCCAGTACGGCCTCCGCCACCAACACGCCGTTGGCCTCCAGGGCCTCCTGGGTGGAGCCGGCGAGGTGTGGCGTGACCACCAGGTTGGGCAACTCGAAAAGCGGGTGACGGGTGACCGGCTCCTCGGTGAAGACGTCCAGCGCGGCTCCGGCCAGCCGCCCCGCCTGAAGCGCCTCGTACAGGGCCGTCTCGTCCACCAGGCCGCCGCGGGCGCAGTTGATGAGGCGGGCGCCGGGCTTCATGCGGGCCAGGCGGTCGCGGCCAAGCAGACCCACGGTATCCGGCGTCTTCGCCACGTGCAGGCTGACAAAGTCCGCGTTGGCCAGCACCTCGTCCAGAGAAGCGAGGCGGATCCCCAGAAACTCAGCCCGTGAGGGCGCAACGTAGGGGTCGTGGGCCAGAACCGTCATGCCGAAGGCCCTGGCTCTCAGGGCCACCTCCGCGCCGATCCGGCCCAGGCCGACCAGCCCCAGGGTCTTGCCCTTGAGCTCCACCCCGGTGAAGCGGCCGCGCCGCCAGTTGCCGCCGCGCAGATCGCGGTCCGCCTGGGGCACCTGCCTGGCCAGGGCCAGCAACATGGCCAGCGTGTGTTCGGCGGCGGCCACGGTGTTGCCCGTCGGCACGTTGACCACCAGCACGCCCCGCTCCGTCGCCGCCTCGACGTCGATATTGTCCACGCCGACGCCGGCGCGGCCAACTACCTTGAGGCGCGGTGCATGCTCCAGGACCTCGCGGGTCACCCGCGTTTCGCTGCGGGTCACCAGCCCATCCATTTCGCCAACCAGGGCAAGGAGGTCCTGCCTGTCCAGCCCGGTGCGCACCACCACCTCGGCTCCCCCCTGCCGCAGCCGCTCCACGCCGGCCTCGGAGACGGGGTCGGCCACCAACACCCGAAACGTCGTTGCAGCCGCCATCATGCCTTCCTCCCCCTCTCCTCGTTCAGGACACGTACCGCCGCCGCCACGGCCTGGTCTGGTCCGGCGGCTCCCGCCCGCCCCTGTGCCGTCAGGGCGTCACCTACCGCCGCCAGGGCCACCAGGACATCGGCGGGTCCCACGTGGCCGAGGTGGCCGATGCGGAAGATGCTATCGGCCAGGTCGCCCTGCCCGCCGGCAAGGGTTACGCCGCTGACCACGCGGGCATGCCGGCGCAATTCCTTCAGGTCGATGCTCGTGGGACTCACCACCGCCGTGACCGTGGCCGAGGCGTGGCGGGCGTCGGCCAGCAGGTCAAGGCCCAGGGCCTGAATGCCGGCGCGGGTCATCCGGCCCAGGAGGGCGTGGCGGCGAAAGCCCTCTTCCAGGCCCTCTTCCCGAATCATCGCCAGGGACTCCCGCAGGCCGTACAGCAGGGAGAGAGCGGGAGTGTAGGGCGTCTGGGCCTTGGCAGCTCCCTTGCGGTAAGACCGCAGGTCAAAGTAGAAGCGGGGGGCCCGGGCCGTGTCCGCTGCCCGCCAGGCCCGCTGACTCAAGGCCAGTACGGCGAGGCCCGGCGGGCACATCAACGCCTTCTGCGAACCGGTCACGACCACGTCCAGGCCCAGGCGGTCGAAGGGCAGGTCGATGGCCCCCAGGGAGCTGACGGCGTCCACCAGCAGGAGGGCTCCGTGGCGGCTCACCATCGGCGCTATGGCCTCAACCGGGTTGGTCACGCCTGTGGAGGTCTCGTTGTGGGTGGCGAGCACGGCCCGGAAGCGCTCGGCGGCCGGCCGCTCCAGGTCCTGTTCGAGCCAGGCCCGCAAGGCCTCCAGGTCGACGGCCCGGCCGGCAGGTGCTGCCAGTACCTCCACCTGGGCGCCGAAGGCCCTGGCGATGGCGGCGAAGCGCTCACCGAAGGCGCCGGTCACCAGGGCCAGCACCCGGTCGCCGGGGGACAGCGTGTTGACCACCGCCGCTTCCAGGCCCCCCGTGCCGGCGGCCGGCAGCACCACCGGCTCTTCCTCCGTCTGGAACACGTACTGGAGGCCCGCCGTCACCTCGCGGAACAGGCCCGCGAACTCCTCGCCTCGGTGGTTGATCATGGGCCGGGACATCGCAGACAGCACTCTCTCCGGAACTGGTGTGGGACCCGGCAGCATCAGGTGTGACTTCATCGGCCTCCTCCTCTCCCTTCTGGGCCACTCGGCCGCGGGGCTCCGTTGGCGGGACCCGCTCGTCGGCGCCCCTTCCATGGCCTCCCCCGGAGCCGTCCAACACAAAAGCCCCCGTCCGCCCCGGCCATACGGCCGGATGGCGGGGACGAGGGCTTTCGCCTCCGTGTTGCCACCCCGCTTGACCGCCGCCGCTCCAACCGGTGACTCGAGAAAACAAAAACCTCCCGTCCTCTAGGGACGGGAGGTGTTCCCGCGTTGCCACCCTGGTTGGCCGTCCGGCAGACGGCCCGCTCTCGCCGCGATAACGGGCGGAACCCGGCTTCCTCATCGGAAGGGTCTCAGGAGTGGAAAGGGCCGTCCCGACGCCGGTTTGCACCAACCACCGGCTCTCTTGGCTCGGGTCCGCCCGTAGCTCCGTCATGGACGTATCTGATGCTCGGACTATAGCACACCGGCCCGCCCCTTGGCAAGATCACGCTCTTCTTTGGCCTGGCGCACCATGTCCAGGAAGTAGCGGTGCACCCGGAGGTCGGCCGTTAATTCAGGGTGAAAGGCGGTGGCCAGGAAGCGACCTTCGCGCGCCATGACAATCTTGTCGCCGTAGACCGCCAGGGCCTCGCAGGGACTCTGGACCGATTCGATATAGGGAGCGCGGATGAACACGGCGGGGAAGGGCTCTTCGCCCAAAGCCGGCACGGCCAGGCCGGTTTCGAAGCTCTCCCTCTGCCGCCCGAAGGCGTTGCGCTGCGCCCGCATGTCCATGAGGCCCAGCCGGTACTGCTGGGAGCCGGCGACGTCCTTAGCCAGGAGGATCATGCCGGCGCAGGTGCCATAGACCGGCCGCCCCTCCTCAGCGAAGCGGCGTAGGGCCGGGTCCAGGCCGAACTCCTGAATGAGCTGGCCGATGGCCGTGCTCTCGCCCCCGGGCAGGATCAGCCCGTCCAGGCCCTCCATCTGCTCCGGGCGCCGCACCTCCACCGCCTCAGCACCCAGGGTTCGGATGGCCCGGGCATGCTCGCGGAAGGCCCCCTGCATGGCCACAACGCCAATGCGCAGCGGGGCCTCGTTCCATGCCTCTGCCATGCCTACCACCCGCGCTCCTGCATGCGCCCGGGCTGGGTGATCGTGGAGATCTCCACGCCAGGCATGGCCTCGCCCAGGTTCTCCGAGATTTCTGCCAGGATCTTCGGGTCGTTGTAGTGGGTGACGGCGCGGACGATCGCCCGGGCGCGCGCCTCTGGGTTGCCGGACTTGAAGATGCCGGAGCCCACGAAGACGCCGTCGCAGCCCAACTGCATCATGAGGGCCGCATCGGCCGGGGTGGCGATGCCGCCGGCGGCGAAGTTGACCACGGGCAGCCGGCCCAGGCGGCGGACCTCGGCGACCAGTTCGACCGGGGCGCCCAGGTCCTTGGCGATGGCCACGAGTTCTTCATCCGAGGCCGCCGAGACCCGGCGGATGTCCTCGTTCATCTGGCGCATGTGCCGCACGGCCTCCACCACGTTGCCCGTCCCGGGCTCGCCCTTGGTGCGGATCATGGCAGCGCCCTCGGCCAGGCGGCGTAGGGCCTCGCCCAGGTTGCGGGCGCCGCAGACGAAGGGGACCTTGAAGCTGTGCTTGTTGATGTGGTACTTGTCGTCGGCCGGGGTCAGCACCTCGGACTCGTCGATATAGTCGGCGCCAAGAGCCTCCAGTACCTGGGCTTCAACAAAGTGCCCGATGCGGGCCTTGGCCATGACGGGGATCGTAACCGCCCCCATGATGGCCTTGATGATGGTCGGGTCCGCCATGCGGGCCACGCCGCCGGCGGCTCGGATGTCCGCGGGCACCCTCTCCAAAGCCATGACGGCGCAAGCGCCGGCTCGCTCCGCAATCTTTGCCTGCTCCGGGGTGGTGACGTCCATGATGACGCCGCCCTTCAGCATCTCAGCCAGTCCGGTCTTGACCCGCAGGGTTCCCTGCTGAGCTTCCATAAGACACCTCTCCTTGCTTTCCTGAGTTGTGGGTTTATCGAAGAAACTGGAGTCTAGAGCACGGTGGGGCCGGCCCGGCGCGAACCGGCGGGGCCGTCTCCTCGTGAGGAGGCGCCCTGGTCCGGCCCCAGCCCCAGCGAGGCCAGGGCCTCGCCCAGCCGGGCTACGGCCGTCTCAATCTCAGCCGGCGGATGGGCTGCGAAGTTCAATCGGGCCAGACCGCGGTCCAGCCTGTCCGGGGCGAAGCCGGCGCCGATGCCGAAGGCCACGCCGCGCTCCACCGCCGCAACGAAAGCGGCCACGGCGGTGACGTCTGGGGGAAACCGGAGCCACAGGAAGGGCCCGGCTTCGGGCTCCCACCACTCGACCTCCGGCGGGAGGTGACGCCGCAGGGCATTCATCATGGCCTCGCGCCGCTGACCCGATACTTCGCGGGTGCGGCGCATTTGCGCCTCCAGGTCGCCGCTGTCCAGATAAACGTCGACAGCCCGCTGGATGAGGGTCGAGGTGTGAAGGTCGGCCGTCTGCTTGGCCTCCGCCAGGTCGTCCAGCCAGGCGCCGCCCGCAACCACGTAGCCGACCCGGAGGCCGGGAGCCAGCGTCTTCGAGAAGCTGCCAAGGTGGATGACGTGATCCGATTCGTCAAGAGCCCTGAGAGGCGGCTCCGGCCGGCCTGCATAGCGGAGTTCGCGGAAGGAATCGTCCTCGACCACGGTGAACCCGTGCTGTCGCGCCAGGTCCAGGACCCGGCGGCGGCGGTCGGCCGGAAGCTGCCGGGCCGCCGGCCCCTGACAGGCGGGCACCAGGTAGAGAAGGCGCGGGCGAAGCTTCCGGGCGAGGCCATCGAGGGCCTCCGGCAGGATTCCCTCGTCGTCCGCCGGGACCCCCACGGGCCGGGCCCCCGCCGCCTCGAAGGCGTCCAGAGCGCCGGCGTAAGTCGGCTGATCCAGCAAGACCACATCGCCCTGCCGCAGCAGGACCCTGGCGACCAGGGCGGCGCCCTGCTGGGTTCCTGAGGTGATCAGAACCTCGGCCGGGTGCACCACCGCTCCCAGTCTGTCCAGATAGGCGGCAATGCGTTCGCGCAGGGGCCAGTAGCCCTCGGGCGAATCGTACTGCAGGGCGGCTGCTCCCTGACGCTTCAGCACGGTGTCGAGTGCCCGCCGGAGACGTTCCACGGGGAACGTATCCAGAGCCGGAATGCCGCTGGCCAGGGAGATGAGGCCGGGCCGGTCCATCATGCGAACCAGTCGCCGCAGCTCTTCCCTACTGACAGGGCGGTGCCCGGCCGCCTGGCTTGCCGGCGTGGGGTCCTCGGCCGTCTGGGAGGATGCGCCCCCTGCAGGCCGGCCCTGAACGAAGGTGCCCTTGCCGACATGGCTGGCGACCCGGCCCCGCGCCTCCAGGTCCTGGTACGCCGCTATGACGGTGCTGCGCGTGACGTCGAGCTGGTCGGCCAGGTCGCGGGTGGGGGGCAACCGGTCCCCGGGGGCCAGACGTCCTAGCCGCACCTGCTCAATGATGGCCTGAGCAATCTGTTGATAGAGGGGAATGGCCCCGCTGCGGTCCACGTGCAGGTCCACGGCGTCCCTCCTTTCGGCAGCCCCAGGTTAGCATACCAATAGGGTCCATTCAAGGGAGCCAAATTGGTAGGGAACGTATGCTCGATGGTTCAAGCGGCGCTTCAGTGCACATATTGACCGAAACCCAGGCCGTCGTTGACACGCCGTGGCTCGTCCCGCTATAGTGCTAGATAGGTGTTAAATTGCGGATACGGTGTAAGGGGAGTAGCTGCCGGCCTTCTGGCCGGTTGGCAGTGCCGTCAGGTCGGCGAAAGCCCGGTGCTGCCAGCTCGCAAGTCTGAGCAAGCAAGACCTTCACTTCAGGTGAGGGTCTTTCTTTTTTGCAGCCCATGGCCCGCTGCCCGTGGCCCATGGCTCGCCGCCCGGCCCGAGCCGCTGCAGTAAAAATCCACCGCTGCGCTGGACAACCTATCATGAGGAAGGGGCCGGTGTTATTGACCAGAGACCAGGCAACACCCCAGCTTGACGAGACCCGGTTCAGTTTGGGCGACCGCCTTCAGATCGGCCTGTTTGTGGCCGCAGCGGTGCCCTTCGTCGCCTTGCGCTTCTTGGGAGTGCAGTTCCCGCCCATCTGGACAGCCCTCAGCCTGGGCCTGGCCATCGTGGGCGCGGCTTACTTCCTGGCCTGGGCTACGGAGTCGCTGCAGACCGTTGTCTCCCAGGCCTTCGCCCTGGCGGTTCTGGCCCTGATTCAGGTGTTGCCTGAGTACTCGTTCGAGATGGTGCTGGCCTGGGAGCAGAAACTGCATTACGCAGCCGCCACCATGACAGGCGCCAACCGGCTGCTCCTGGGCATCGGTTGGCCTCTGGTGTTCTTCGTGGCCTATTTTTCGGCGCGCCGGCGTAAGAAGCCGTTCTCCTACGTGCAGCTGGACGTCCACCAGGCTGTGGAGATCGTCTTCCTCCTGATCGCCGCCGCCTACTCCCTGGTCATCGTGGCCAAGGCCTCCCTCACCCTCTGGGACGGTGCTGTTCTGATCGGTATTTACGTCGCCTACGTGATTGTGGCCCTGCGCCTTCCTCCCCAGGCAGAGGCGCAGGAAGCGGAGGCTCCCGGGCCGGGGGGGAAGATCGCCAAGATGCGCGGTGCGCGCAAGGCGGTCTGGGTTTTCGGCTTGCTGGCCTTCGGCGCCGTGGTCATCCTCTTTGGCGCCGAACCCTTCATCAGCAGCCTGGAGAAACTGGCTGAGGCTCTGGGCATTTCCAAGTATCTCTTCCTCCAGTACTTTGCCCCGTTTCTTTCCGAGTTCCCGGAGAGCATCACGGCCTTCATCTGGGCCGGCACCATTACCCTGGCGGCCATGGGCCTGGCCAACCTGGTGTCGTCCAAGCTCAATCAGTGGACCCTGCTGATTGCCACGATTCCCGTCACGTACAGCCTCAGCGTGAGGCATCTGGCCGCCATCCCCCTGGACACGCAGCAGGTCCACGAGATCCTACTCACTGCGGCTCAGACGCTCTACGGAGTCTCCTTCCTGCTGGACCTGCGTTTCCGCATGCGTAACGCCCTGATTCTGGTCACGCTCTTCCTGGTGCAGTTCTTCGTTCCCGGGTCACGGGTCGTCGTGGCCATCATCTTCTTCGTCCTGGCCGCCTATGAGTTCTGGATTCAGCGGCATGAGCTCGTGGTTTTCTCGGCCTTCCGACGGGCACTGACGGCCGGCGCACGCCCTGCAGACTCGCCCCTGGGCCAGCTGGCGGCGGCTCGCAGCAGGGAGAATGACGCAGACCAGCCTCGCTCGAAGACCTGATAGCAGCAACAAGGAAAGGGCCGGCCCGCTGTGGGAGCCGGCCCTCCTGCTTTAGGGGGTTCTCGGAAAGGGAGCATCACCAGCGGCAGGTCATTTACTCGGCCGACTCCGGCTGCTCTATGCTCTCCGCCCCCTCCTCGCCTTCATCGGCAGCGTCCTTGGGCGGGACCAGGGCCAGGGCCACTACCTTGTCGCCCTCGTCCAACCGCATGACGGTCACGCCCTGGGTGTCGCGGCCCTGCTGGCTGACCTCGCGCACGGTGGTGCGAATCAGCACCCCATTGGCCGAAATGAGGATCAGTTCATCGTCCTCGCGCACGCTCTTGATGCCCACCAGGTTGCCGTTGCGGCGCGTCAGGTTCATGGTGCGGACACCCTTGCCGCCGCGCCCGGTCAGGCGGTAGTCCTTGACCGGCGTGCGCTTGCCGAAGCCCTGGTCCGTCACCACCAGAAGGTCGGCGGTGTCGTCGGCCACGTCCATGCCGATGACCACGTCGTCACGGTCCAGGTTCATACCGCGCACCCCGTGGGCCGAGCGGCCCATGGACCGAACGTCTTCTTCCTTGAAGCGGATGGCCTGCCCGCGGGCGGAGACCAGAATGATCTCGCTGTTGCCGTCGGTGCGGCGGACGCCCACCAGCTCGTCCTGCTCCTCCAGGCCGATGGCGATGAGGCCGCCGGCGCGGATGTTGCCGTACTCGGCAATGCGGGTCTTCTTCACCGTGCCGGCCTGGGTGGCGAAGAACAGGTAGTGTTCGTCGTCCACCTCCCGGACGGGAATGACGGCCTGGATCTTCTCGCCGGGCAAGATCTGCAGCAGGTTGACGATGGCCGTGCCCTTTGCCGTGCGCCCGGCCTCCGGGACCTGATGCACCTTGAGCTTGTAAACTTTGCCCCGGTTGGTGAAGACCAGGATGGCGTGGTGAGTGGTGGCGACGAAAATGTGCTCGACGAAGTCCTCTTCCTTCGTGCCCATGCCGGTGACGCCGCGGCCACCACGCCGCTGGCTGCGGTAGGTGTCCAGGGGCAGCCGCTTGATGTAACCGGCGTGGGTCAGGGTAACGACCATGTCCTCTTCCGGAATGAGGTCCTCAAGGGCGAACTCCTCCGCCTCCGAGGCGGTGATCTTGGTGCGTCGGTCGTCCCCGTACTTGTCGCGGACGTCGCTCAGTTCCTTCTTGATCACCGTCATGAGCATGCGCTCGTTGGACAGGAGGGCCTTCAAGTAGTCGATGGTCTTGAGCAGTTCGGCATACTCCTGCTCGATCTTGTCGCGTTCCAGGCCGGTCAGGCGGCCCAGGCGCATGTCAACGATGGCCTTGGCCTGCACTTCGGAGAGACCGAACTTGGCCATCAAGCCCTGGCGGGCGTCCTCCTCCGTGCGGGAGGCGCGGATCAGGTTGATAACCTCGTCGATATGGTCCAGAGCGATGCGGAGGCCCTCCAGGATGTGGGCCCGCTCCTCGGCCTTGCGCAGGTCGTAGCGGCTGCGCCGGGTGACGACTTCCTTCTGGTGCTGCAAGTAGTAGTACAGCATCTCCCGCAGGTCCAGCACCCGCGGAACCGAGTCCACCAGGGACAGCATAATGGCCCCGAAGGTGGTCTGCATGGGGGTGAACTTGTAGAGCTGGTTCAGCACCACGTTGGGATTAACGTCGCGGCGCAGTTCCACGACAATCCTCATGCCGTGGCGGTCCGTCTCGTCACGCAGATCGGTGATCCCGTCAATCTTCTTGTCCCGCACCAGGTCGGCAATCTGCTCTATCAGCCTGGCCTTATTGACCTGGTAGGGGATCTCGGTGATGATGATACGGTTCTTGCCGTTGTTCATGGGCTCGATGGTGGCCACGGCCCGCATGGTAATCGAACCGCGCCCCGTGAGATAAGCGTCGCGAATTCCCTCGCGACCCATGATCAGCGCCCCGGTGGGGAAGTCCGGCCCCTTGATGACCTGCATCAGGTCCTTCACGTCTACCGCCGGGTTATCGATCATCATCAGGACCCCGTCGATGACCTCACGCAGGTTGTGGGGTGGGATTTTGGTGGCCATGCCGACGGCGATGCCTTCCGAGCCGTTCACCAGCAGGTTGGGGATTCGGGACGGCAGAACCTGAGGCTCCTCGTCTGTGTTATCAAAGTTAGGGGTGAAGTCGACGGTTTCCTTGTCGATGTCGGCCAGCATCTCCAAGGCCAGCTTGGAGAGGCGGGCCTCGGTGTAGCGCATGGCCGCCGGCGGGTCGCCGTCCATGGAGCCGAAGTTGCCGTGGCCATCCACGAGCGGGTAGCGAATAGCAAAATCCTGGGCCATGCGGACCATGGCGTCATAGACCGCCTGGTCGCCGTGCGGGTGGAAATTGCCCAGCACCTCGCCGACGGTCTTGGCCGATTTGCGGTAGGCCTTGTCGGAGGTGTTGCCGGCGTCGTACATGTCGTACAGGATACGCCGGTGCACGGGTTTCAGGCCGTCGCGGACATCGGGCAGAGCGCGCGAGACAATCACCGACATGGCGTAGTCGATGTAGCTCTTGCGCATCTCCCGTTCCAGGTCGATGGGCAGGGTCTTGCTCTGAGGGCTGTTCTGGTCGTCCAAGGGAGGTCCTCCTGACGGCGCAGCGGGTCAGCCGAAACGGCTCCCGGCGCCCTATCTGGCTAACGGGCGGCGGTGTCTAGGTGTCCAGGGTCGCTTCCTTGGCGTGAGCCTGAATGAACTCACGCCTCGGTTCCACCTTGTCGCCCATGAGGATGGTGAAGATCTCATCCGCCGCGGCGCCGTCGTCCAATGTGACCTGGAGCAAGGTGCGCATGGCGGGGTTCATGGTGGTGTCAAAGAGCTGCTCCGCGTTCATCTCGCCCAGGCCTTTGTAGCGCTGGATGCTGGGCTTCGGTGAGTGGCCCATGTCGGCCAGAATGCGGTCCCGCTCGCCGTCGGAATAGGCATAGCGGCTGGTCTTGCCCTGACTGACCTTATACAGCGGGGGCTGGGCAATGTAGACATAGCCGTTCTGGATGAGCGGCCGCATGTAGCGGTAGAAGAAGGTGAGCAGCAGGGTACGGATGTGGGACCCGTCCACGTCGGCATCGGTCATCAGCACGATTTTGTGGTAGCGGGCCTTGGCTATGTCGAAGTCGTCGCCAATGCCCGTCCCCAGTGCGGTGATGATGGTGCGGACTTCCTCGTGGCCGAGGATGCGGTCCAGGCGGGCCTTCTCCACATTAATGATCTTGCCCCGAAGGGGCAGGATGGCCTGGACGCGGCGGTCGCGTCCCTGTTTGGCGGAGCCGCCGGCCGAGTCGCCCTCCACCAGGAAGAGCTCAGACTCGGCGGGGTCGCGAGAGCTGCAGTCCGTCAGCTTGCCCGGCAGCGAGGTGATTTCCAGGGCGTTCTTCCGCCGCGTAAGCTCACGGGCCTTGCGGGCCGCCTCGCGGGCCCGCGCCGCCATGATGGACTTCTCCACGATGCGCTTGGCAGTGGATGGGTTCTCCTCCAGAAACATGGCCAGCTTCTCCGCCACCACGCCGG
>Ga0209314_10000788_pt1 | contig 14471 bp, 17 predicted proteins | sample I19B2metaG_FD_184146 | JGI IMG/M metagenome (GOLD analysis project Ga0209314, IMG submission 184146) | Lake sediment bacterial and archeal communities from Gulf of Boni, Indonesia to study Microbial Dark Matter (Phase II) - ​I19B2 metaG... | ecosystem: Environmental > Aquatic > Freshwater >...
AAATTGCACCACGTAAGCCTTACATCGTGGTTGAACGGTCTGGATTCCTTCTTAACTTGCAAGTGTTAGCGCGCCCGCTAGAGATTAGGAGGGTTTGAGTTTGGGGCTAAAACTTGATCCACACACAGAACCAGACGTTTTTCCTGAGGCTTGGCATGGTTCCAGAAATGCTTTTTGAAACTAGGAAAATGTATGTGTTAATTTTCTTTGGTTGGTGGTATAATCAAAAGATTAAGACGTACATTTCAACAAGACATACATTACGGCTAGAAAGTAAATTCCAAAACTATAGGGTTAGGTGGTTCAAAACGACCAAGTCTTTAGGTTCCAGAGGTTTTCGCGTTTTGAACGCAGTCATGCAGGTCGGGAAAAACTAAAGCTTGACGACCACATGAGTTTTTGCCAAACTGGGAAAAAGGAAGCCTAAGGTTTGGCTTCGTTTTTTCATTTGCAATGAGGTTTTCAAGATTCGGGTCGTGGCAGAGCGATTCTGTGTCTCTTCTTTAATGCCACTACCACGACTACTATAGCGGCGATGACCGCGACGAGGATTAGCCAGACGAATGTTAGGTCGGGTGCAGGTTCGCCGATTTTTGTCAAGTACAGTGTTTTGGTTGGGCTGTTGGTTTTGAAGTCGAATGTCATGTTCATTGGGAAGTACCCTTGTTTGTTCACGCTGAATGTGTAGTTGCCTTCAGGGGCATCGAGGAAGGTTACGTATCCGGTGCTGTTTGTTGTGTCGGTTAGGAGGTTTGGCATGCCTGATGGTTGTGACAAGGCGGAGACAAGGGCGTTGTTTACTGGCTGTCCTGTGTCGTCTTTGACGCATATTTGCATGGTGCCGAAGGTGCCAACGATGACTTGTGTGATTCCGGTGCTGGTTGTGTAGTCAGTCTTCGAAACCGTGGCTGTGATGGTTACGTTTGTTTTTGCAATTAAATTTGGCGCCGTGAACATCGTGGTGTAGTAGCCGTTTCCCAGTGGTTTTACTGCTGAGAAGGTTCCTCCGGCGCTTGAGGTGAATTTGACTGTTGCGCCTAAGATTGCGTTTCCTACGGGGTCTGCTACGTATGCTGTTATGTTTGTTTGTTTGCCTGAGACTACGGTGGCTGGATCTGAGGTTACTGTTACAGTTAATGAGGATTGGTCGATTAGGTATGTTCTCATTTGTCCTTGGCCTGTAGCGTATCCAGATGCCTGGGCTGTGATTGAGACTGGGCTTGCAATGTATGTGGATGTGAATGTTGCTGTGGCGTATGTTTTTCCGTATGGAATTGTCAGTGTCGTGGGGACTGTTCCAATAGTGGGGTCTGAGCTGAATAATGAGACTGTTACGTCACCGTTTGGGTCCAGCGCAGGTTTTCCACTGGCATCTTGGAGCTGGACCTGGATTGCATTGTACGCTTGGGCGTCGGCTGGGAGTGCTGATGGGTTGCAGTAGACGGCTAGTTTGGTTGGGATTGGTCCGATTGTAGTTATGGTTCCGGTGTCTGTTGCCAGGTTCGTTGCCGCTGCTGTTATGGTCGTGACGCCTGCTTTATATGTTGCCAAGAATGTTGCTGTGGCGTACACCTGACCGGAGGGAATCTCGAGGGTGGGTTGTACCTTACCGACGTTTTCGCTTGATGAAGTCAGTTGGATTGTTATGGCCGTTTTGGGTTGCTTCGTGATTGCTCCTGTGCCGTTTAAGAGTTGGATGACAATCTGTGAGTGTGCGGTGTTATCTGCTAGGGTTTTTGGCGGCGCGACGTATATTCGAAGGGTTTTGGGCTGAGTTGCTAACGGTTTTTGTGTGGTAATATCGGCTGTTGCTGAGCTGTAGCCTGAGGTCATGGCTGTGATGGTTGCTGACCCGATGGCCTTACTGATTACGCTTGACAGCGTGTATGTTTCGCCGCCGCTGATAAAGGCAGAGGCTGGCACTGAGGCTACTGTGCTGTCTGACGAGGTTAGGATTACTGTGATCCCTTCCAGTGGTGCCTTCGCGGGATTGCCGCTTGCATCTTGAAGTTGGATTACTAGGGCGTCGTACTGGACGCCGTCTGCGGGCAGCACGGCTGGAAAGCCGTATATGGCTATTTTGGAGGGGACTGGTGCTACTGTGACCAGGTTTGTTTGGACTGTTCCGTAGCCCGATGCCGTAGCTGCTATTGTTGTGGTTCCTGGTGTGAAAGTGCTATAAAATTTGGCTACTGCGAATGTTGATCCTTCGATTATGGTAACTGTAGGGTCCACATCGCCTACGCTGGTTAGTGATGATGATAGGCTAATCGTTGTGTCTTCGGTTGCTCTAGCGGGTCTGGAATTGGAATCTTGTAGCTGCACAAATATGCATTCGTAAACGTTGTTGTCGGCGGGTACGCTGGTTGGCCCGGCATAAATTTTGAGCTTAGCAGGCTCCATGGCAACCGCAAGGTTGCTTGGGCTAATTATGGTAATTGAGCTCGCGAGTGTGAGAATAAACAATATTCCAATAATGGTTTTTTTTGACATGTGCCTTTCATCCTGTGATGAATTCTTTACTACCAAACTTGACATATTCCTTGGTTGGGAATATATATTATATATTAACTCTTAATACGCCGTACTGGCTAATAAACATACCGGATTGCAGCTTCAGGAAAAAGGCTGGCTGTATTCCTTCAACTACTCAAAGAGACAGGAATGCGCTGCGGAGAGGCTGCCAAGCTGAAATGGGTTGACGTAGACTTCGAACGTAGAACAGTCAGTGTAAGGGCAGAGAAAGGAAGCGATCCCAGAATCCTTCCAATCTCAGATAAAAGTCGCAGAAATGCTAAAGAGCGAGCCAAAGGAATCCGAGCGAGTATTACCTGCAACATTGAATGCTATATCATCAAACTTCTATTTACAGCGGAAGGCCATTGCAAGAAAACTTGGAAACCCAAGGTTGCTTGGTATACGCTTCCATCACCTCCGGCATTGGAAAGGGACAACGGGAAATCACAAGACAAAAGACCCTTATCATGTAAAGCGAGTTCTTGGCCACCGGCGCATGGATTCCACAATGTTATACATCAATGTCGAGCAAGCCATCTTCCAAAATGCGTCCACGGAAGAGTTTCACGTCAAAGTTGCACAGGCAGCTGAAGAAATCAAAGTGCTAATTGAAGTGGGCTTCGAATATGTCCTTCAAAAGGAAGGATTGGCATACTTCCGAAAACGAAAATAACGCTGCGAAATTAACCTATAAAACGAAATAATAAGTCATAAATCGTAATATAGGTTAAATCTTTTAAAGGAATTCAACTATAATCAAAATGAAAATGAGTGAGTTGGTGATGGAAATGCCGAAAAATGAAGAAGAGGAGAAGGTGAAGCGCATTCTAACAGATCCGAAGTTGGCAGCTGTTAAGGCGATGCTTGAGAAAGATCATGCGATTGATTGTATTTTGCTGTTACATATTCAGCGTGGAAAGTGGAAAGAGGCCAAAGAGTTTATGCGAAATAATAGCTTAACTCTTAGTGATGGGACTTTCAGGGCTAGGATGATTGAGATTGAGGATTTGGGCTTGGCCAAGAGCGAACGCATAGATCCGTTGAAGAAGTATTATTTGAAGACTGAGTTAGGCGAGAAAGTCGCGAAACTTCTGCTTGACGTATTCGACAAGTTAGGCGCTTAGGCCCCAAGCATTATTTGCGCTCTGGTGTTGTACAGTTTCTTTTTCAATGTTTCCTTAGGTGTTAAGCCGTTTGTTTTTTTTGATTTGGTGTAGTTGTGTTTTACAAATGAGTAATATGGTGTATTAAGTCGTAAGATTTAAATCCAGTATCTCCACTAAGATACTCGTTGAATCCCAAAAGGAGGGATGAAAAAAGAATGAAAATCTTCAGAAGCAAGAAAGCCCTAAGCCCCGTAGTCGCATCAATCATACTCATCGCCGTCACAGTCGCAGTCAGCATCGCCGTAGCAGCATGGATGGGAGCCTTAACAGTCGGATTCATGGGATCGTCATCTGTAACAATCACTGACGTGCATTTTACCGATACCAATGCCGAATTGGATCTGAAAAACACTGGAACAAAAACAGTGACCATAGTGTCAGTAAGAGTAAATGGTGACCGTCAAGACTTACCCACACCACTAACAATAGATTCAGGCCTAACAGATACCCAAGACGTAGACGTGACATGGGTTCCTGGAGATCCATACAAGTTTGACCTATATGACGCAAGCGGTCAAGTCATCGGCTCATACCAAGCGAATGCTCCGGCATAAATTCCCCCATTCATAGCTTAAGAACATCAAGGGGTAGGGTGAGTTTAACCGCTCTCAACTTCCCTTTCTCTTAGTTTCCTCTTTGGAGGTGCAAAATAAAAAATGGTAGTTGAAATGAAGGAGTACGGTTCGGCCGAAGAGATAGCTGAAACCCTGGAAAAGAAAATATCTGATACAAAGAGCACGTTGGGCGAGTATTTACGCCGGCTGGATGAGATCAGAGCTTTGGCTGAGAAGTCGAAGAAAATCCGTGAAGTCGTCATGAAGTTAGCAGGCAAAAAAACTTCAACTGAAAGCCTCGGCGAAATCACTATAGGCAGCCTAAACATAATACTGGACGCCAACCCATTCCATGAACTAACAGCCATAGAATCCGTTGTGAGAAGCCACCAAGAAAGACTATTGGTTTTGCAGAAAGCTCGCGAAGCACTGAAATGGCTCGATCAACTTGGCGACACTGAAGGCCTAAAATATCTGGTGGTAGAAAACGACGAAGTTCCAGACCAAATACTCTTCAAAATATCCTAAGCTGCCAACTTCTTTGAACAATCAATGCAGGAGCGAAAAAGGCGGAAATGGCCAGCGAAGTATACTCCTTCGCCTTAAGGAACACTCTGAATGAAATTCGGAACGTTTGTTCAGATGTATCCAGCATTTTTATTTTTAGGACGGACAGGAAAATTATAATCGGAGATGAGGGTACTTCTGAAAAGGCAATTATGCGTGTTTTAGACGCTTTTGATGGTGTTCTAGAGAGGGCTACCACAGCAGGCGGTCTTGAATCTGTCACCATAAAATACAACAATGGCAGAGTTAATGTCTCCTGCGTGAATAATTATTACTTGGTAACGGTTTTGTCTAAACAAGCAGATGAGAAATACGTTAGCATCACAACTCGCGTTCTGGTTCCAACGGTTCTTAAACTGCTAGAGAAGATTCACCCTGCTCTACCAGAGAGTAACGCGTCCACACCTGAGACGAAAGAACTTGAACCTGACTTTTCCACAACTGAGGAGCTTCAAGAGCGCGAGGACAAGTCTGTTACAGAAACCTTGAAGAAGGAGACTGAAAATACTGGGGAGACGGAGGTTAAGGTTGAACCTGTACTTCAAGAACCTCCAGCGAACCAGTTTCTCGTTGAAAACCTGAGTGGTTTGTTTGTTCCATCGGACACCGTGCGGATTGACAGTAACGTGATAGCCCAGTGGAAAGAGCTTTGCAGTGATAAATCAATTGAGGAGGTTGAAGTAGAGACTTTTAACGGGAAGGCAACACAATGCAAGTTTAAACCAATAAAAGATTTGAAATATGAGGGACAAGGTGTAGTCCAGATACCTGAGAAGATACAAGTTGCGTTGGAAATTAAGAAAGGCGACCTTGTCAAGGTTAAACCTATAGTCAAGTGATGGAGGATGTGCTATGGCTAGAAAGAAAAAAAGGGCTCAGGTGACTGAAACCATGCCTATAGATGAACCCGATGCTGTTGATGAGACGGCGCCCGCGGAAAACCTAAAGGCAAGTCTTGAGGAGATAAACGAGTACGACGGTGTTATAGGCTATATTTTGAGAAATTCTACTTCTGCAACGATAGACCTTAAAGATCCAGCAAAGTTAATAGACTACGCCATCCTATCTTCCTCAGCATTTGATTTGAGTAGCGAGTTTTCAGAACTCTTTGACTTGGGCGAAATCGAAAATATCGTTGTTGAAGGCAAAAACATCAAAGTCCTTTCTCTAAATTTTAGCGGAAACAAGATTAGCGTTTTCATGGAGAAGAACGCTGACTGTGAAAAAGTTTTAGAGAGGCTCCACCCAGTTTAGTACCGAATTGTCAGCCTCTATTATATTTGTATTTTATTATTCTAAATTTAAAGTAATATCTTAGTAATGTTTGCTTGAAACTGCTAATCCAATGAACGCTAAGTTTCACAAGATCTTGTTTAGACTTGTACCACAAATCTTCTAGCTTCTTCATTAATCTTTATGTTCTTGTTTTCTTGATCTGTTTTTATAAAATTGTATGCTCTTAGGAAATCCGTAATTTGTTGAATCTGTATTTCGTTTAGTTCAATTTTTTGTTGAATTTCCTCTAGCTTGTGCCACTGTCCATCGCCGAGCATCTCCAAAATTTCCGTGATTTTAGACATTGTCAAGGGGTCCTCCAAACGATGTTATCTGGTTATAATTTGGAGTTTAAATGCTTTATGTGGTTATTTTTCAGAAGTTTCTTCTAGAAGATTTCACGCTATTAGCTAATTGAGGTTTCAATTTTACCCGGGCTTTAATGCTTACTTCTTATCGTTTAGAGTTAGTTACGAAAATGTTATATGTTTCCCGGGAGAACGGCTCGATAGGGTGCAAAAGAGCGGAGAGCCATGAAAGTAGATACGTTTCTGGTTGAACGTTTCATGGATGCCTACGAGAATGATGTGGAGCTTAATCTGGCTGAGACTTGTGTTGATCCGTTTACCTTGGGTGAATTTTTGTCTCTTACGGGGCGCGAGGCTTTCTTTGAAGAGCTCAAGGGAGTGCAGCTCACGTATGGCTCCATCGAAGGTTCTCTTAATCTTAGACGGGAACTTGCGAATTTATATGAGACTGTGACGCCGGAGAACATTCTTGTTGCTGGTGGTGCCATAGGCGCTAACTTCCTTGTTTTTTACAGTTTTGTTGAGCCTCAGGACACGGTTATATCGATTTTTCCTGCTTATCAGCAACTGTATAGTGTAGCTAAATCTCTAGGTGCCAACGTTAAGCTGTTGTCTCTGCGTGAAGATAATAAGTGGTTGCCTGATGTGGATAAGTTAGCTGAACTCGTTGATGACAGAACAAAACTCATTGTGATAAACAATCCGCACAATCCAACGGGCAGCCTCATTGATACAGATCTTCTGAAGAAAATCTGTTCCATTGCCGAAGAGGCAGGTGCTTATCTGCTTTGTGACGAGTCATATAGAGGTCTTTACGTTGACCAGAAAGATTTTGTTCCTTCCGCAGTCGATTTAAGCAAGAATGCAATAGTGACTGGGTCCTTCTCTAAAGCGTTTTCACTCACAGGGCTGCGTCTGGGATGGATTGCCAGTAATACGAAAATCATTGAAGAATGCAGACGCCACAGAGACTACACAACAATCAGCAACGGCATGATTGACGATTCGCTTGCAGCCCTAGCCGTGAAGCATGCAGATCGCATATACGCGCGGAGCCTCAAAATCATCCGCACTAACCATCAAATCCTTTCGCGCTATATCGAAAACGAACCGCTGATCAGCTGGATCCCTTCCAGAGCAGGAAGCATTGCTTTTCTACGGTACAATCTTGAACTATCCTCAGAAGATCTTTGCGTACGCCTCATTAAGGATAAGGGAACGTTCCTTGTTCCCGGCTCATGTTTCGGAATGGAAGGATTTTTGAGGATTGGCTATGGATGCAAAACTGAGGTTCTAGAGGCGGGCCTATCCAGGTTCAAGGACTTTCTGAACTCTTACCACTAATATGGCGGTTTGATAAAAGCAGCAGGACCATAACACTCAAAACTTATAAGTGCGTTCAGGCTTTTTCCACTAGAGGAATCAGCGGAGCTTTCTGAAATGTCAAAGTTTGACGGGTCAACTTTGGCTGTCGTCGAGGTTATGAGCGGGCCAATGGATGGGATGGTCGTCGAGATTAGAAAACGCGTTGCGAATATTGGAAGGCTTGAAAAATATAGCGCATGTTTGAAATGTGGATACAAGTTTCTCGATGAGCCTAGGTGTCCTAACTGCAGGTCTTCCGAGATTAGAGTCGAGGAGAACGATATAGTTCTTCCTCTTGATAGATATGCATCTCGAACGCATGCTAACATAACTTTTGAAGGTGGAAGGTTTTGGCTTCAGGATAGAGGCAGCATGAATGGGACATGGTTAGTTAAGGGAGAATCTTTGACGCGAATAACTGGGAAAGAAACTTTGAATGATAGAGATATGTTTTTGATAGGCCGCACATACCTGCGGTTCGGCGCAAAGGGCACTTCATAGCGACTTCAACACGCAAGACATGAGAGCTCAAGGGTAGTCGGCTGGAAGGGAGAAGAAGCAGCTGAATCGCAGAATTTGTCTCATATCAAGGCACTCAGATGAACAGATGGCAAATTTAAATACAAGATTCTGCCATCTTTTTTGTGAGTTGAAATGAAAGGGGAAAAAGATATAGGTACTTCGGGTACCATCACGCAACCATCAATCAAGAAAGATTATCCTAAGATAGTTGTGGAAAAAGGAGAAATGTATTTTCAAGATAGACACACAGGCGAAATGAGGAAAGTCAAGGAGTACGTTATCGGAAAAGCGCGTGATCAGGCAAATCCCGTTACAATTGGAAGAGAACATCCGGGCACGATTGGGAGAAGAGACATACTTCTATCTAGGAGATATGACTGTGCATCCCGCGAACACTGTGAAATATTCTTTGATAGAAATGAGAACGCTTATTTTCTGACTGACTACAGCTTGAATGGTACACTTGTTAATGGCGACAGGGTAGGAGGAAATCGAGTTCGGGAAACACGAAGATTAGAGCATAAAGATCTCATTAAGATCCCTGCCATCGGAGAAAGTATCGAGATTAGGTTCCTCACGGAAGAGCTGCCAGGCTGGAAGGAGTGGGTGGAGGGCAAAGAATTGGCCGAGAAGCCTTTGGCACGACCTCCATCACGGGGAATACCGGCACCGTCAGACGAGGAAGAGAAATTCTGTATGTTCTGTGGCGCAGAAATGGTCAAAGGAGCATTATACTGTCCAAAATGTGGCAAAAAACAATAGAGTTCAACTCTGCCGGCTGCTGGATCGAGCGCAAACCTTTTGCATAAGAAGCTTCAATGTGTGACTATAAGAGGGAAATACATGCCAGATGAGGCGGAAGAGAGACTGCTCAAGCCCATAATAAACGCCTGCTACCCCGGAACGCTGACGGCTCTAAGCTTGGCCGTTCTGCAGGTGACTGGAAGGGAAAATTTGATCTTGAGACTTACGCTTTCATTTAACGCACTTCTGTTCCTTTTCAGCACTTTCTTCATCTTTTTCTATACCATTTATTCTTGGAAGAGGTGGCTTTGGACTTGCACAGCTATAACTTTTCTTTTGGGACTGTTTGGCTCACTCGTTGCAGTGATCATGTTGGTTCTATTTTAACATCATCCTCTGACTCCTTCGGGGATAATTCAGTTTCATTCACAATCGGCGGTCGATCTCAGCGGCCCTTTTAAAGCACTTCATAACTTTGCATACTTCGCGAGATCTCAGTTCCAAACCTTTCTTATGCCATTAGCGCGTGCGATGAACCAGCTACTTCAACTAGATCCAAGACATGACCGCAGATTCTTTCGGCTCAAACCCAGGGTCTGAAGGCTTGACAATTATACGACGCCCTCATTATAAATCTCGTCAAGAGCTTGCTCTGGAATTTACATCAAGTCAGCGCGCGCTATCTAACGTTCTTTCCAGTCACTAAGTGTAGAATTATACGATAGCGCACTCAGTTCACAGTCTTGCTGGTCCTGTTTTTGCACGTTTTCTAAGGAGGCCCTTCCATTGTTCCTCCTGTGTACCCGCCTGGAAACCGTCTTAAAGCTTCGTTTTCAGCGTCTATGACGCGCATTCCTCCAAACCTTGCCTTGATTTCATCGTCGTATTTATCGGCGGTAAGTGCTATGGCGGCTATGCCCACCATGAGCTCCTCCTGATCTAGCTTCTCTCCAAGCAAGGAATGCTGGCAGAGGACCATTTTCTGATCTTCCACAACGATAAACTTTCCGAAGATGACGTTCTTGTTAAGATCCATGAGGTATTTTATGAGGTCATTGTTCACGTTCACGTCGATGTTGACAAAGGCAAGGAGGTTAACGATGGTCTTGTCAGAGCCCGGTAAAGCCACAGGCTGGATTATCAATCTAGTTGAGCCATGCCGAAGAGAATAGCTTCCATCTCGCGTTACTTCGTACCTGCCCAAAGCTGCTCTCAAATACTCTCCGATCTTTGACCTTAGATTCTCGACAGCTGCTGATTGTCCACTCATTTTTCTCCCTCAGCTCAATCTAACGAAACAAACAGATAAGTTTTGTCCATAAATAAAAGCGCGCGCTACTGCTAGCATGAATTGTCTTACGAGCTGATTCCATCAAGACATCCCTATTGCTTCAGGGTTAATCGATTTTTTAGGTTCATCTCGACATTTCTGGTCTTCCTAATCCTGAATAACTCCCTTAGTAACCATCTCTCGGCATTTTCAAGTGTCTTCGCTTGATTACTAGCTCATGTGCCCTTTCAGGTTTGCTTGATTTTTTTGGGTTCGATTAATTCATCGATGATGCCGTATTCCTTTGCTTCTTGGGGGCCCATAAAGAAGTCTCTGTCGGTGTCCTTCTCAATCTTCTCGATTTTCTGTCCAGTGTGAAAGGCCAGGATCTTGTTTAATTCATCCCTCAGTCTAAGCATTTCCTCCGCGTGAATCTTCACGTCCGAAGCTTGTCCTGGGGGCAAGTCCCCAAGTGGTTGATGGATCAAGATCCTTGAATGGGGAAGGGCGAATCTCTTGCTTTTCTGGCCCGCTGCGAGCAATACGGCGGCCATGCTGGCTGCTTGCCCCATGCATATCGTTGAAATGGGAGGCTTGACATGCTGCATCGTGTCGTAGATAGCTAGGCCTGCGGTTACGCTTCCTCCGGGACTATTAATGTACATGTATATTTCGGAGTCCTTGTCTTCAACTTCTAAATAGAGCAGTTCAGCGATGATCAAGTTGGCCAGGTCATCCATGATAGGTTGACCGACAATGACTATCCTGTCTTTAAGCAGTCTTGAGAAAATGTCGAGAGCTCTTTCTCCTAAACGGGTGCTTTCCGTAACGAACGGTACTACCGACATTTTTTCACCTCATTAACATTATACTAATCCATAACTCTTTTCCGCTTTACGGTAAATTCGAGTTGGCCCTTTTCTTCAGACACAAGAACCGCGTCTCCCTCTTGTATTTCCTCGGCCAACAGTTTCTTTGAAAGGGGCTCTGAAATATATTCCTCAATTGCTCGTCTCAGTGGCCTAGCACCGTAATTCGGATCGCAGCTTCCTATCAGGCGATCGATCACTCCATCTGTTACGTCCAATACGACGTTCTTTTCAGCTAGCGCCTTTTTCACGTTGCTCAACAATAGTTGGAATATTCTTTTAAGGTCATCCTTGGATAAGGGATTAAAAACAAGGATCTTGTCGATCCTGTTCAAGAATTCAGGCCTAAAGAACTCCTCCAACGCTCCTCTCCAAGCTTTTGAGCTAGCTTCTGTGCCAGTGAATCCCATCTGTCCCTGACGTTTGAGGTCCATTCCCAAATTCGATGTCATTATGATAATTGTGTTGGTGAAATCGCAAGGGCGATCCTCTTGATCTGTTAGCCTCCCTTCATCGAACACTTGGAGGAATAGGTCATGAACATCTGGGTGTGCCTTTTCTATTTCATCTAAAAGTATAATTGAAAACGGTTTTTGTCGAACCATGTTTGTCAGCCTGCCTCCTTCCTCGTACGCTATATGTCCCCTCGGAGAACCTATAAGATTGTAGATGGATGCCCTTTCTTTGTATTCTGACATGTCCAACGTGATCATCATGTTTTCGTCATGGAACAAAAATTCTGCCAACGCTTTTGCCAACTCGGTCTTGCCAACCCCCGTGGGTCCAAGAAAAAGGAAGATGCCAATGGGCCTGTTCTTTGGAGTTAGCCCAGCCTTCCCCAACTGTATTCTTTCGCACACTTCCTTCACGCAGTGATCCTGACCTATGATTCTTTGCTTTATGATTTCTTCCATTCTGACAAATCTGTCTTTTTCTTCCTTCACGAGTTCCCTAACTGGGACACCAGTCCTTTCGGAGACAATGACAGCTATGTCTTCGCGGTCCACCTTGAGAGTTGTAGGTAGCTTTTCCTGGAGCAAACCGCGGGAAGATTGGGCTTGAGGCCCGAATGTTTCGCGTGAGCATGCCTCGTCGATCAAGTCAATTGCCTTGTCGGGTAAATTTCTGTCCGTCATGTATCTCACAGAAAGCTCAACGGCTGCTTTGATTGCGTCATCCGTTATGGTTACTCCATGGTACTTTTCGTATGTTGCGCGAATTCTGCTAAGAATTTCCATCGTTTGACTAGGAGTTGGCTCTAGCACTCTGATGAGTTCAAAACGTCTTTCTAAAGCAGAGTCCTTCTTTATGTATTGCAGGTACTCCTTGTAGGTCGTTGCGCCGATGCAGCGTAGCTCTCCCCTAGCCAGCATGGGTTTCATTATGTTGGCAGCATCCATCGCTCCCCCCTCAGCCGCTCCTGCGTGCAAAATGGTGTGAATCTCGTCGATGAAAACTATCAGGTTGTCCTTAGACTTGATCTCATTCAATATTCCAGTTAGTCGTTCCTCAAATTGACCTCGATACATTGTTCCAGCGACTAGGGATGGCATGAGGAGCTCGATTACCCTTTTATCTCTTAGTCTGCTCGGAGCCTCTCCGGAAGTTATTTTGTATGCAAGGCCCTCAACGACGGCAGTTTTCCCCACGCCCGCCTCTCCTACAATAAGTGGATTGTTCTTCTTCTTTTTCATCAAAATTCGTGCCATCATACTCATTTCGCTTTCTCTTCCGATCACTGGCTCTATTTTGCCTTCTGTGGCAAGCTGGGTTAAGTCGCGCCCGTACATGTTCAGCAAAGGGGTATTCGGGTCGCCTTTGACCCCTCTTTGCTCTGCCGTTATGCTGATTGCCAAAGTCTTCATTTGATCCAAGTTCACGTTCATGTATCTCAGAATTCTGATGGGTACGCTTTCTCCTTCTGATATCATCGCAAGAAGCAGATCTATTTCACCGATAAGTTCCGCCCCTCTTTTTTTTGCTTCAGTTAGCGCCAACTCAGTTATTTTGGTCATTCTGGGAGTCAACGTTAACTTATCCGATTCTAGGCGTGCCTCCATTCCTATGTATTCTTTTATTCTTCTTTCAGCATCTCTCTTATCGACCCCAATGTTCTCCAATACAGAACTAGTTAGGCCTCTCTCAAGCGTGAGCATCCCGAGAAAAACATGTTCAGCACCTATGTAAAAATGGTTCAGATTTTGAGCTTCCCTAAGGGCACTTTCAATTATTTTCTTTCCATCTTCAGAGAAGAAACGGAGAAAACGCTCGGACATATTCTTACCCTGTGGGCCACGCGAATAGAGATATCCGTCTTTAAATATATTTTTTACTCAATGGTGCTGAGCGCAGTGCCCTTTTATAATGTTCTCTATGTGGCTATCAAAATTTTGGATTTCTTCCTGCTCTCTACTTTCTAATGTTGTCAACGCAAAAACTGGCAACTTAGGTTGATTGAGGCAAAAATTGTCGCACGGAATGCTGAAACATGCGCTCTTTCGGGTTATTTAGTTATTTGTGTGCTATAGAAATTCAACATCTTTTAAGGTTCTTTCATGAATTCTATGAATTCATCCAGAGCTCGTTCCTGCAGTGTGTAGTTTGTTCTTCTCTCTGCGCCAATCGTTGAATGAGTTTTCAGCCCGTAGTCGTGACCCGGGTAGACCTCGATATTGTCATCGAGCTTCATCAATTTGTGAAAAAGGCTGTGGTACATATCCCTAGGGCTTCCACCTGGAAGATCTGTCCTGCCACATTCTCCTACAAAGAGAGTGTCACCAGTGAGTAACTTGCTATTAACTAGCAGAGAGATGCTATCTGGGGAGTGCCCCGGAGTGTGAATTACCTTGATTATGATTTCTCCCAATTTCAGGAGATGTCCGTCGATCACTTCGATATCCTTGTCGACCTTGGCCAATTTGTGGGCAACAATCTTTGAGTCGAATTTTGATCTGATGTATTCGTTGCCTGCGGTATGATCACCGTGATGGTGCGTGTTGATGATGTACTTTGCTTTCAATTTCTGTTCTTTTAAGATCCGACTTATCTCATCCGAGTTGAAGCCAGAATCTACTATGGCGGTTTCCTTTGTTGCTTCGTCTGCGATGATGTACGAGAAGTTATCGCCGTGATGTTTAATTTGCTTGAAGAGCATAGTTTGCCCCTTCAGTCTTGGTTGCGGATGAAATGGTCGATTGGAAGATGTTGTATTTTAATGCCTAGATTGGCTAGGAAGTTCAGATCCTCAATGCAGCCTATACTTGCGTCTATGTTGCGATGTACCGGGTGGAACCACATGTTTTGTGGCACTAGGT
>Ga0209314_10000792_pt1 | contig 14449 bp, 11 predicted proteins | sample I19B2metaG_FD_184146 | JGI IMG/M metagenome (GOLD analysis project Ga0209314, IMG submission 184146) | Lake sediment bacterial and archeal communities from Gulf of Boni, Indonesia to study Microbial Dark Matter (Phase II) - ​I19B2 metaG... | ecosystem: Environmental > Aquatic > Freshwater >...
CAGATGGCTGAGCTTCTGCCCGATAAGCCTGCATCCCACCCGATCTGACTCGGTTGAAACCGCGTAGACCGACCTGGTCAGAAGATCGAAGGACTCATCCGGGAAAAGATCCTGATCTTCTCTGGCCAACACTATGTTGACGGTCGGCCTTTCCAAGATTATCGGGATCAGTGACCTTTCGACGCGTCTTCCAACGATCTCTTCAATGGAGCCTGAATATTCGGATGATGCGAGTTCGAGCCCTCGAATGAGGATTCGACTTTCAACTTGCCCGAGCTTCGATTTGGAGTAGGATGAGCGGCTTCCTAGGCATATTGGAGTTTCAAATCCGCCAATGATTGAGAGATATGATCTGCAACCTTTCCTTGGTGTGATGAATCTGATCCTGTCTCCACGCCTTACTCTGACCGCTTCCCATTGTGGCATATCGCCCTCGTTGAGTTTTGGAGAGAGGTCTGCGCCTGTCGTTGCAACTACTGTGTCTTCTGTCGCTTCGAGCGTTGTTCCACCAAGCGTCACTTCCAAGCAAGCAGAGTTCTCGTGATTCCCGACCAAGAGGTTGGCGACCCGCAACGAGTAGCGATCCATACCTCCTGAAATTGGTATACCGTATCTGCGGAGACCGGGTCTGCCTAGATCTTGAATGCTTGCAAATATTCCGGGCTCCAAGATTCTAAGGGCCGTCATCACGTCTTCACCCTGTCTTGGTTTGTTCGACAGAAGTCCCATTGAGGCGGCCAAAATCCTCGGAAGATATGGATATGAACTCCACAAGGTCGCCAGTTTTGAATGGGGTTGGTGGAGATTTCGCGGTGTCAAGAAGTCTGATTGGTGTTCTGCCTATGATCTTCCATCCTCCGGGGCTCTCGATGCCATATATCCCTGTTTGTTCCTTAGCGAGGCCGACAGAGCCGGCGGGAACTCTTGCCCGTGGTTTCTTCAATCTTGGAACCCGAATTGGAGTTGGCACCTCTCCCAAGTATAGGAACCCCGGCATGAATCCGAGCATGTATACTCTGTATCGGGCTGTGGTGTGGAGCTTGACGACCTCTTCAGGTGTGAGGTTGGTCTCCTTTGCCACCTCCTGCAAGTCTGGTCCATGGGCATTCGAGTAGAGGACGGGTATCCTATAGAGGTCTCTTACGATAGAGGCTGCAGGCCTCTTGCGAGTTTGACTGACGTTGATCCATTCTTCCACTTCTTGAGGTTCGATTGCCACAGGGTCGTAGTATACACCTATTGAGGAGTATGCTGGCGAGATCTCGACGATCCCGCGGGGCCTGCTCTCGTTCATTGCCGTTGATATTTCCAGCACTATGTCATTGATGGTGGGGCTGAGCTCGTCGCTCAACTTCAGAATGATGCAGGAGTCTCCTGCATGGATTAGCTTCATCAAATTCGCCCTATCGGATCGGATGCATTTCCTCTAATGTGAACCCCACTTCTAGGAGGGCCTGTTTGACGCCTTGTGCAATTTCTGGGGCGCCCGGTGAATCGCTGTGTATGCATATTGTCTCCACTTCTCCTATCTCCAGCTCGGTTCCATCAACTGCCTTGAGGCGCCCTGTTTCGAGGAGCCCTACGACGCGGGAAGCCGCGATTTCCGGGTTTCTCAAGATCGCTCCTTCAGTTCCACGAGGGGCTAGCTCACCTGCGGCGGTGTATCCACGGTCGGCAAAGGCTTCTCGGGTTATTCTGACCTCGGTCTCGGCGAGGGTCTGCGCTGCCTTCGACCCTGCCTGAACAACGATGATCATTTGCTGATCGAGCCGCCGTACCGGTTCGGCTATTTCCATCATTAGCCGTGGATCCTTCATCGCGTTGTTGTAAAGAGCGCCGTGCAACTTCATGTGTCTTACCACGTGCTCCTCCAGTCTTGCCAATGCCTTCAGAGCGCCCAGCTGATAGATCACATAATTGGCTATTTCTGCGGGCTGGAAGTCAATTGTTCTCCTTCCGAATCCTTGGAGATCCGGATAGCTTGGATGACCGCCAACCGCGACTTTGTGCTGTTTGGCCAGTCTGATTGTTCTTAGCATCGTGTTCGGATCGCCTGCGTGGGCTCCACAGGCTATGTTGCTTGATGTTATGTGTTCTATCATCTGATCGTCGCTACCATACCGGTAAACGCCGAAGCTCTCGCCCATGTCGCTATTCAGATCGATTGATCTCATCGCGCCATCTGTCTCCATGGATTGAAAGATGACATAATGGATATCGGATGGCTAGATATTGTTTGTTTTGCCGAGCTAGTGGGCTATCAAAGGTTGAGATGTCTGGCGCCGAGCGACGTGTCTTTCGACGCTCATTTCAGACATGTCTTGTTCACAACTCTTTTTCCTCAGACTCTCGTATCTCATAGCTGGGAGAACTTCTGATGGAGAAAGTTGCCATCGTCAAGGGTCAGAGTCGGCCTAATGAGAGCGATGTAATTGCGATGGTTCGTCGCGCTGTCGGCCTTGTAGGAGGGGTCGAATCTGTCGTTAGGCCAGGCGACAGAGTCGTTCTCAAGCCCAACATAGTCACAGATAAGGCGACTGTGGGCGCAACAACCGACCCTCGCGTGGTTAAGGCTCTCATCATCATGGCGCATGAGGCCAACGCAAGAGAAGTGCTGGTTGCTGAAGGAGCTGGCTACGGCTCTCCGACCCTAGAAGCCTTCGAGAGGAGCGGGATCAAGGGCGTAGCGGAGAGCCTCGGTGCCAAGATCATTGACGTCGACACCGATGACAGGGTTGAAGTGACAGTCCCCGATCCTCTCATAGTCGATAGAATCCTAGTTTCTAGGGCTTTCTCGGAAAGCGACGTCAGGATCAACGTACCGATTATGAAGACGCACGACCAGATGACAGTCACTCTAGGCATGAAGAATATGAAGGGCGTCGTGCCAAAGCCTGAGAAGAGGCGATTTCACAGAGTAGGGCTGGCAAAGGCGATTGTTGACCTGAACCGAGCAGTACATACGAATCTAACCGTGGTGGATGGCATAATTGCGATGGAGGGGCTGGGGCCCGGCCTCGGAGATCCGGTTGAGATGGATGTCATCATGGCTGGCAAGGACGTTGCAGCCGTCGATACGATCGGAATCATGGCAATGGGTTTCGATCCCGATGAGATACCGTATTTGAAGCTAGCCAGAGAGGTAGGATTTGGAACCACTGATCGAGATAAAATAGAGGTTGTTGGCGAACCTCTGGAGAAGATCGCCAAGAAGTTCAAACCGCCGCCGATGGATCTTGTCCCTACCAAAGGCGTGAAGGTCATAGAGAAGGGCGCATGCAGCGCTTGTAGGGGAACCATTCGAAGCGTCTTCAACGATCTCCAGAGGTTGGGAACCAAGGACAAGATTCAGGACCTCACGATCGCTGTGGGGCCTTTGGTAGAACTGTCGGAAAGGCCGGGAGGGAGGCCTCTGATTATGGGGACATGCTTAACGAAGTACAGAAACCTCGGCCGGTTTGTTGTTGGATGTCCGCCAAACAATGATCATATGATTGAAGCGATCCATGAACTCTGTTCGATAGATAGACCAGAATAGTCGGGCTACTGATCACGTCAAGCCAAGATATTACGCTGAAGAGGCTAACCACTCGGACACTCACAATATCACCGATTTTGCAGCCTTTCCAAACTCACACCTTTTCTAGAAGTCGGCTGTCTTAGATAGCTAAAACAGCCCCAGTAGGAATAGAGTTGAGTATCAGAAAACTGTCTGTGGTTGACATCAATCTCTGCGTTGGCTGTCAGAGCTGTATGTTTGCGTGCGCTCGAAGGTTTGGAGAGGCAGGGCTGGGCAAGTCAGCCATAAATGTCAGATCCGCAGGCGGTATCGAACGTGGATTCATAGTCGTGGTATGCCGAGCCTGCCCTGACCCGCCTTGTGCCAAGGTCTGTCCAGCCGACGCCCTTGAACCCAGATCGGGTGGAGGAGTCATCCTGAGCCCGAGAAGATGTATCGGTTGCCAGCTTTGTGTGGATGCCTGCACTATACAGGCGATCCTTTGGGACGAAGAGATGAATAAGCCGCTGATCTGCGTGCATTGCGGCATGTGCGTCGACTTCTGCCCCTACTCTGTCATCAAACTTGAGACGACGGAGGTTGGTCAATCTTGATCAAAGGTGATCCCCTCAGCAGAGTCCTATTCGTCGACCTGTCACTTCGAAGGTTTTGGATTGAAGAGCGACAAGACCTTTTCGAGGAGCGCCTTGGAGGAGCAGGCGCAGCCATAGAACTCCTGCAAGAGGAGTGCAAACGTGGCGTTGACCCTCTCGGCCCTAGAAACCCCATAGTCTTCGCCGTTGGACCCCTGAACGGCGTATTTCCGTTGGCTTCCAAGACCGTGGCGATGTTCAAGTCACCTTTGACTGGGAATCTTGGTGAAAGCCATGCTGGTGGGCGAAGCGCGGTCGCCATCAGATTGGCAGGTTACGGAGCCATCGTAATCAAAGGAGCCAGTGACACGCCCGTCTACCTCGCCATCCAAGATGATCGGGTGAACTTCAGGGACGCCTCAGTTCTCTGGGGGATGCAGAGCAGCTACACGGTTGGTCGGGTCATCAGAGAGCGCGAATCTGGAGGCGGAATCAGAACGATAATGCGAATTGGGGGCGCGGGTGAGAAACTGGTCTCATACGCTTCTGTTGTGACAGAGACCTACAGGCACTTTGGCAGACTCGGCCTCGGGGCGGTTTTCGGCAGCAAGAAGTTGAAGGCCGTGATGATTCAAGGGAAGCGAGCTGTAAAGGTTGGCGACCCGAAGCTCTGTAGAGAGACCTACAGGGAACTGTACGATGCTATCACCGAGTCCCCCGCCATGAAGAAGTATCATGATCTGGGCACACCGATGAACGTCAATGGGCTTAATGAGTTGAAGGCTCTGCCGACTCAAAACCTGAAGAGAGCGTATTTCAAAGCGGCTCACAGCATCTCGGGAGAGGTATTCGCTGAGGGATTTCTGGGACGCAGAGTGGCATGCGCCCACTGTCCGGTAGCCTGTATCCACTTGGCTGCGCTTAGGTTGCCATACGAGGATGAGCCCTACTTTTACAAGACTCTAATGATCTCTTACGACTATGAACTCATCTATGCGTTGGGCTCTCTTCTTGAAGTGGATTCCGCCGAAGGCGTTCTTAGACTAGTCGAAGCGGTGGAAACCTTCGGGTTGGATGCGATGAGCTCGGGAGTCGCACTCGCTTGGGCAACTGAGGCGCAAGAGCGAGGACTGATAACTGAGAAAGAGACTGCGGGGCTGAAGCTGAGGTGGTCGGACTTTGACACCTACATCAAGGCGGTGGAACTCATCGTTGAGCAGCCGAATGACTTCTACAGAGCACTTGCCCGCGGGGTTGGGTATGCTTCATCGATCTACGGAGGCCAGGATTTCGCTCTAGCTTTCGGTGGAAATGAGATGTCTGGCTACCATACTGGCCCGGCTGCTCACATTGGCCACTTGACTGGGGCGAGACATAGTCATCTCGATGGCGCGGGCTACAGTATTGATGAGAGGGCGGCGACATCAGGTAAGTCTCCGACGGCTGTGGAGATTGCTGATAGACTGCTTGAAGAGGAGCGGTGGCGGCAGATCCTCTCGAGTTTGGTCGTCTGTTTCTTTGCCCGCGGCATATACAAGCCTCAGGTCGTTGCGAAAGCGCTGAGAGTCATGGGTTATGAGTTGACGTCTGAGGATTTGATGAGGAAAGGCGCAGAGATCCTCAAGTCAAAGCACGAGTATAAGGCTTCGGAAGGGTTTGACTTCAGCAGACTCAAACTACCCAGACGAATCTTAGAGACGCCGACGCCTCTGGGCTATCTGACTGAAGACCTGATCAAAGATGGCATAAGAGCGTATGCGGGCAAGATTATGTTGTCACAGTGATTCTTGAAGCGGATTCAAGTGTACCTGCACATTCGCATCTGCCGAAGCCTCAGCCTTAGATGTGGGCTTCAACCTCGAGTAAGAAAGTCGTAAGCTGAGAGCAGGTGCGTTCTTACGACATGAAGGAACTCTTCGACTTCCACGTACTCATCAACAGTCCCCATCCCCCTCGCTGTCGGGCCATAGTAGTATGCCGGAACTCCGCGCGATCGCCATAGACGGAGGTCAGAACCACCGAGGCTTACGATAGGGCGAGGATCGAGGCCCCGAAGCGTCTTCACGTTCTCGCGTATGTACGCAGCCATCTCACCCTGCGGGTCGCTCCAGTTTGGCGCGCTGTAGTTCTCTTCGTGCACGCTGGCTTCTGCGTAGCGCGAGACTATCTCTTCGATCTTCGGCATGACTGTTGAGCGATCCAGGCCTGGAGGAAGGCGGATATCTACTTCTGCTTCACACTCTCGCGGTATCATGTTGATCTTCAGTCCGCCATGAATCGAGCCGATGTTGACCGTGACTTTCTTCATGACATCGGCACCACCTAGGCCCAGTGCCATTTCGGCTGCATCGTGTCCTTCCTCTAGAGCCGATCGGACGTTCTCTGGTAGGTGCCAAGGTATACTCGAGAGTGTCTCGAGTTCAGATATCAAATGTGCCGCGATCTTGATTGCGTTCCTGCTGAGATGCGTGTAGGCTCCGTGAGCTCCCATGGTGTGCACACGCAACCGCAGCCAAAGCAAGCCCTTTTCACCGAACCGAAGTGTGTATGGGCTGCTCGGTTCACCGTTTATGCAACAGTCGCCGATCGCCTCAGGATAGTGTTCTACTAAGTATTGTGAGCCCCAAGGCCCAAAGCTCTCCTCATCTGCGACGGCTGTGAGCGTGAGACTTCCCCTCAGCTTCTTCTGGATTCGATTCAGATAGGCGAATGTGAAGATAGAAGCTGCTGTGCCGCATTTCATGTCGCAGGCGCCACGTCCGTAGATTCTACCTTCGGCGACCTCTCCGCCCCACGGATCATATGTCCAGCCCGCTCCGTCGCCGACTGGGAAGACATCCATATGTCCATTTAAGACCAAGCGGCGGCCTTGCGAACCGCCCTCGAAACTTCCGAGGATATTCGGCATCTCCTCGCGCGGAGCTACGATCTTGTAGGGCAGCCCAAAATCGTCGAGGAATCGCGATACGTACGCTGCAGTCTCTCGGGTGTCACCTGGAGGATTTGGACTTTTGGCCCTGATGAAGCCGCTGAGAAAAGCGATCAATCTGTCACGATCCTCTTCCACCCACTGCAGCAGCTGCTTCTTGTCTTCGTGCATTCCTGTGTTCTCCACCCTTTTCGGAGGCAACCTTTGCGCCTTATGGAGCGGTTATACAGATTTAATACATGTTCCCGCAGAGTCTTCGAAGGCCGGTGAAGCCGGTCTTAGTTAAGATTAGGTGAATTTGATGAGGACGGAACAGCTTGTCGAATCGATGGAAGAGGATGGTATTGATCTCTTCCTTGTATCCAGACCGACTAGCATTTACTACTTCACGGGAACCTCAGCCGCTGAAATACTTGTGGTGTCAAAGGAAGGCGAGCCTTTGCTGCTGTGCCCGAGCTACAATGTTCCCAAGGCGGCGGAACAAGCTTCGCAATGCAGAGTCTGTCTATTCTCGGAGGGCGGTCTCGTTCGCGAGATCATGGATAGGACCGGCGTAGAACATCTTAGGATAGGATACGACGACCTGCCTTTGAGCACCTATTTGGCACTAAGAAACGGACTAGAAGGCGCTGATTTCAAGGAGGCGTCTCAGCTCGTCTGGGCCATGAGAAGCGTGAAGGACGTGGACGAGCAGCGGCTCATCAGACGAGCCGCGGAGATCTCAGATGCTGGCATGGAGGCCGCCAAGGAATGCCTTGTGGATGGAATCAGGGAGAATGAGGTCGCGGCTGAGGCGATGCATGCCATGCTAAAGGAGGGGGCAGAGTGGAGTGCATTCAATATGACGGTGGCGTCAGGCCCAAGGTCGGCTTACCCCGTAGGCAGGGTGACCGATAGAGAGATCAGACGAGGCGAGTTTGTTATGATAGATATGGGTGCCCTGTACCACGCCTACACCTCCGACATTACTAGGAGCTTCATCATTGGAGAACCAGCCGAGGAGCAGAAGAGGATTTACGAGAGTGTTCTCGAAGCAAGCAAGGTTGTGTTCGACCATTTCAGAGCGGGCAACAAAACCAATGATGTGGACGGCGTCGCCCGACGTTCCATCACCAACAATGGCTATGGACGCTACTTCGTCCATTCGCTCGGCCATGGCATTGGCCTCGACAACCATGAGCACCCGAGGCTCAGTCAGGACAGTACTGACATTCTCCAAATTGGTAACGTGGTTTCGTGCGAACCCGGAATATACCTGCCGAGGCTTGGAGGCGTTAGGATCGAGGACACGATACTTGTGACGAGGAGCGACCCAGAAAGGCTGACCAAATTTCCGAAGGAACTTGACGCCATGACGGCCTGACCCGTATTTATTCATCGCAAAGCGTCCTGCAAAGGTCACAAGAAAGCCGAAGCTGTCATTTGGCGGGCCCGCCGGGAATCGAACCCGGGACCCCTACCCAACATCTTTTCAGATGTTTCCGGGTGGCTTCGGATCTCCAGTCGCCCTAAAAGCATCACCTAGATACTTTATCCGGTGCTTTGGGCTGCTCAACTAAGGGGTTGAGCTATACCTGGCTAAGCTACGGGCCCGTCGCCAGCTCACATCGAGAGATTCGAAGGCTAATAAATCTTGTCAACGCCGTCCTTGGATGTACTTCGTTCGCTCAACATAAGGAGGAGCGACCACCGCTGGAGCTGATAAAGGCTTAAATAAACACCATCTCTTCAAGCTAGAGACGCCTTGGCTGCCCTGATAGTATAGTCCGGTTTAGCACCTACTCCGGTGCTCCGAGAGTATCACCGGCTGTCGCCCGGTGGACGCGGGTTCAAATCCCGCTCAGGGCGCCACAGTAACGAGGCTTGTTGGTCGCTAGGAGTTCTAGCCTTCCTCTCCAGCCACATTCTGGACATTCGTGCTTCCTTAGGAGCATGTTCGTGTGACTGAGTGGGTTCTGCCCGGAATAGATGAAGCGTACCATTGGAGACTTATGAACTCCTTTGAGACTACGACCTTAAGCTTTTCATTCAAAGATTGTAGAGATCTGTTGAGCGGTTGAGCTGCTGTGAAAGTCTACTCTGAGATCCTGAGGTTCTCAACCAGAGGCGAGATGGATATCGTCGACTTCACCGAGAAGGCACTCGCCGTCTTGCGGCGATCCGGGGTCTCTAATGGTCTGCTGCACCTTTACACACCTCACACGACAGGAATCATCGCAATAAACGAGAACGACGCCTCTCTGCTCAGAGACATTCGAAGAACTCTCGAACGACTTGTGCCGAAGAAAGACCCTTATGAACATCCTGAAAACGCGCATAGTCACGTAAGGTCACTTCTGCTATCTCACGAACAGACTGTCCCAGTTGTTGATGGTAAGGCTTCTCTCGGAACGTGGCAGTCGATGCTCTTCATTGAGGCCGATACTTCCGCAAGGCAGAGAAGCGTGGTCGTGCAGATCATAGGAGAATAATCGACGGTGAGAGGCGCCCCTTACTCTTTGATTTCGGCGTCTTCTATGCCACTGCTGGTGATCCTGAACATCGCCTCTGCATCAGACGGGAGATACGGGCTGTCGGCGATTCTCGCGACTCGCGTATTCTGCTTCGACTTCCTCAAAAATATCCTGTGAGTAGTCGCGTGCGCCAATACGTGGCCGCCGGATGGCTTGTTCGGGTCGCCGAAGAAGGTGTCCGGATTGGCTATTACTTGATTAGTCACAACTGCTGCAAGATTGTAGGTTTCAGCGAGCCTCAATAGCCTATGGACATGGCTGTTCAGCTTCTGCTGCCTCTCGGAGAGGGTTCCTCTTCCGATGTATTCTCCGCGGAAGTGGCTTACGACACTGTCGACGACCACAAGCTTCACATTCTTCTCACGGATGACCTTGGCAGCCTTCTCGACCATCAGCATCTGGTGGTCGCTATTGTAGGCTCTCGCATAGATCACGTTATCGAGTACCAAGGCAGGATCTAGCCCCATATTCTGCGCAATCTGGTAGAGCCTTTCTGGCGAGAAGGTGCCCTCGGTATCGATGTAGAGAGCTCTGCCTCCTAGCCCACCATTCTCCGGCAGCTGTTGTACTTGGGCACAGAGCACCATACAAATCTGCGTTTTCCCTGTGCCGAACTCGCCCACAATCTCAGTGATCGCCTGAGTCTCGAAGCCTCCAGCCAGTATGGCATTGAGGTTCTTGCTGGGGGTCAGGATTCTCCTTACTCCCTTTCTCCTCTGCATCAGCTCGTTTGCAGTCAGAAAGTCAATGTGCAAAAGTTCCCGAGCTTTCATGGTTATCGCGATGGCCTTCTCTTCCGAGACTCCAGTCCTCTCCTGCAACTCTTTGACAGGAGATGCGGCGAGATCCTCCAGAGTCTCTATCCCAGCGTCTCGAAGCCTCTTCGCAGTTACTGCTCCCACACCTTCGAGATCTTCAAGCGACTGGCCTTCTGACATGCTCTCCAACCCTCAAGCATGATCCTCATCGCAGATCCGTGACCAGCATTCCCAACAGAGGGCCTCTCTCTCAAGGCCAGTAAGGATGTAAAGATGAACGTGGCCGCTTCCGCACCTCGAACATTCATCCGTGATGTGCGATCTCTCAAAGCTCATATGACGACTCAAGTGAACGACCCTCGGAAAAAACGGATGGTTCTCGATATTTAAATGAGGCGACTCCCACCGTCTTGGAGGGGGAGATCTGTGAAAGTGCTCTTCAACTTGGCTTCTGGAGTCTCCATATGTCGGAGAGTCGTGGAGCGATTTCCTGGTGAAAACTCTTGAACTTGATCCGCTCGTAGTCGCTCTTCACGGGTCCTGTTCCGACATGAACTAGTCTTCCAAGGAGCATTATCCCGCCTCCCTCCGGGATCTCTGGACCAGATTTCAGGTTAATTTGAACATATGCTCCATAGGCTATGTGAGTTTTGGACTTCCTGAAGACCATGATGTTCTCCTTCAGAGATGCCGTCTTCTCGAAGATGCCCCAGGACCTCTCGACCATACATTTTCTGAGAAGGTCATAGTCTCCGTTTCTTGCGATGCTCGTAATCTGTCTTAAGAAGCGCGACTTCTCAACCGGCTTCCTGTAGTGTAGAAGAGATTCGACTAGTGAACCTACAGAGTCGAGCATATTGCTCATCGACCAATCAACGATCTCCTGTGGGCCTCTTGCCGCGGCTATCTCCTTCTTCAGATCGTTGAGGAGGAGCTTCTCCAAACGGGGTGGACGGCGGAGGGGGATCTTCTTGGATCTGGGCAATTGGCGCACTGTTAACCAGCCATAGATTGACGGAGTATATGACGCTTCGCAGAAAAAAGATGACCGAGACAAAAAAGCAGAGAAATAGTTCGGGGCTCGTGTGAGCCTCTTCACTGTACGCTGGCCTGCTTACTTCTTCTTCTCTACTTTCTTCTCTTTCTTCTTAGCTTGGCACATTGAAGAGGCACACCTCCGCTCTGAGTTTCAGCATATTCGTGGGAAGAGCGTATTTAACGTTATTACAAAAGTGGTTGAGAAGACCGCGAGTGTGTGAGAGCCGTTGAGATTACGCGCTAAGTGAAAGTGCTCATCGGAAGATAGGTGGTCCCAGCGGACGGAAACCCCTGGCCTCTATCACCAGAGACCATTTTGAACCGTCGACACTCCGGTCACTGTACGTCTGATAGACTGGATGGCATCCACGACCTCGTAGACACCTACAGCGTCTCCCGACCATACATCGGCATGGCCGACGGAAGCTCTACCAGACTGAGCTACGCTGGGACCGCAGAAAAAGACCAACCAACCCTCTAATAAGCTTTGCACGAAATCTCCGTTCTTCTGCGACTACGGAACGATTCAAAGCAGGACGCATGTGTCATTGAAACCCCAGTGCAGTCCATTATACACGTTACGGCGCCATTCGATGAGAGGATCGGTGTCTTTCTCTTGCGTTCTTGGTGGTCTTGGCGTCATCAGATCTTCTTATCTCTTCGAGATAGTTGGCGGGCCCGCCGGGAATCGAACCCGGGATCTCCGGCTCCGAAGGCATACACCCCATTATGGGTCAGCGCCATATCCTAGCTAGGCCACGGGCCCACAGACAACAATAGCGGCAGAAGTAAAAGGATTTGCGAAGCTGAGAGGCGAAGTCGTCCGCCCGACAAATCGATTCCGCAAGCTGTCAAAGTCCTTTGTCATCGAGCGACTTCGCGCACAAAATGATCTGCGAAAGTTATATCTACTCACGCAGCAAAAGGCGTCGAGCGTACGATGTTAAAATAGCTATCTCGATGTCAATCGGGTGTGCGGCATGAGCTCGGGCGAGACTCATCTACAAGATCTGAAGTTCAGACTGATGACCGTGGATTTGCTGAAGACGGCCAAGAAGAGGTATACGTATCGTGAGCTCATGCAGAAGACCGACCTACCAGTCACTGTGCTGAGTCGATATGTCAAGGGCCACGTTCTGCCGAGCGGGAAGAGGGCTAAGGGAATCTGGGATGCGTTGGAGAAGCTCATCGGACTCGAGGAGGAGCTCAGAAACAGGGTCTCATTTGACGACACAGGTTACTTTGACAACACTGCGATGATAGGCGATACGGGAATACTTCAGCAGGCCGCTCTTTACGCATTGACACGCTTTGCCGGTAAGAGAGTGACAAAGGTCCTTACGGCAGCGGTTGATGGTGTGCCCTTGGCGACGAGTGTTGCAGCATCACTAGGCGTAGACCTAGTCATAGCCAAGAAGGGCAAGGAGGTCGGGGTCAAGGAGTTTGTTGAAGAGATGTACATACCCGACGACTCGGGCTTCATGGTCTCGCTCTACGTCCCCAAGGGATCGATGAAGAGGGGAGACAGCGTTTTGATCGTGGACGACGTGATTCGGAGCGGTGACACCCAGGTTGCAATGATGAATCTGGTGACCAGAGCGAAAGCCGAGATCGTTGGAATTTATGCGCTTGTCGGCATAGGGGATGAGTGGAGGAGGAAGCTGCCGCCTTATCCCAACGTATCCACGGAAGTGGTTCTGAACCTGAAGCCTAGGTAGAAGTCAAACGGCAGATTAGGCGAGTATTCTCCTTATCGACCGTTCGAACGGGGGGTAGAGTATTCCCTTTTCCGTAACTATCGCTGTCACGTAGGCAGCTGGAGTCACGTCAAATGCTGGGTTAAGCACTGCAACCCCTTCGGGAGCTATCTTCTTCCCCTCTATCTCAAGCATTTCTCTGGCGTCCCTCTCTTCGATTGGAACCATCTCCCCTGACGGTGTCGATGTGTCAATGCTAGATGTGGGAGCTACGGAGTAGAACGGGACGCCAAAAGCCTTAGCTACGAAAGCGATGGTGCTTGTTCCGATCTTATTACATACGTCACCGTTCGCAGCTATGCGATCAGCGCCTACGAAGACCTTCTTTGCCAGTCTTCTCGACAGGATGTGACCGACCATCCCATCCGTGATCAGAGTCACCGGAATCCCGTCGTGTTTCAGCTCATAGGCCGTCAACCTAGCCCCTTGCAATAGCGGTCTGGTCTCAGTCGCGATGACTTTGAATCTCTTTCCCATTCTCCATGCCGCTCTCAGCGCACCGTGGGCCGTACCATAGCCAGCTGTGGCTAATGTACCGGTATTGCAGTGGACAAGGATGGTGTCGCCGTCTTCGATGAGCTCAGCGCCGATTTTCCCCATCTTGAAGTTGGTTGAAACATCTTCCTCCAGCATCTGGACGGCCAAGCCGATCACAGCATTGCGCATCTCGTTCGTTGAACTCGAGGTTCTTGCGCGATCGAGTATCTGGTCGAGGGCCCAAGAGAGGTTGACTGCCGTGGGGCGGGTCTGTCGGATGACTTGGGCGGCTCCCTCGATCTCTCTCAAGAGAGCGTCTCTTTCGGAGGTTCTGGAACTGGATGCGACGAGTGCAAGTCCGAGTGCCGATACCACGCCTATTAGGGGTGCACCTCTGACCTTCATCGACTTTATGGCTTCAGCTACCTCTTGCACGTTTCGAAGTTGGACATATTCTAGCTTTGACGGGAGTTTGGTCTGGTCGATTATCCTTATGCTTCCGTCCAACCATTCGACGGATCTCAACTCAGCAAATTCAGAGCTCGGAGAGTCCATGTTCAACGACATCCGCAAGTCTTTCTAGCGCGACTTCCACGTCCTTGCTCAACATCTCATCAAATCCAACGGTCTTCGGCTGAACCCCGAGAAGTGCAACCTTACATCCGATTGTACTCGCGAAGTACTCTGACAGGACGTTCAAGGGAATCGCATGTGTAGAAATAGGAATGCCACCTATCTTATCGGGAGTTATGAATCGAATCTGCCCTGGAGCGAGATCCATCTGCGCTGCATCGATCATCAGGAGGTGAGTCGGCCTGAACCTCTTGATCGGCCCGGTAAAGCTCTCGGGGACGGTGCCGCAGTCATAGAGCCTAACCTTCTTTC
>Ga0209314_10000793_pt1 | contig 14422 bp, 15 predicted proteins | sample I19B2metaG_FD_184146 | JGI IMG/M metagenome (GOLD analysis project Ga0209314, IMG submission 184146) | Lake sediment bacterial and archeal communities from Gulf of Boni, Indonesia to study Microbial Dark Matter (Phase II) - ​I19B2 metaG... | ecosystem: Environmental > Aquatic > Freshwater >...
GTTGAGCATGCGCGAGGCGCCATTCAGAAGACATTCGAAAGCAAGGACTACCAGCAGAAACGAGAAGCCATCGTCAGAGGCTATGAGAAGAGACGACAAGATCTCTTGACAGACTTGGCGGAAAAGGCGAGAAGAGATGGATTTCTCTTTCAGATAACGCCTATCGGGCCTGTATTCATTCCTGTCATGCAAGGCAAGCCTCTTACAGACGAGGAGTTTCTCAGCCTCACTCCGAGAGTGAGAGAGGAGCTGGTTAAGAAAAGAGAGTCGCTTGAATCTCGCTTCAAAGATGCTGTGGGAGACATTCGAGAACTTGAGAGAAAGCTCAGCGAAGAGTTGTCCAAAGCTGACAAAGACATCGCTCTCTATGCAATCGGGTCAATGGTAAACGAGCTGATTGAGAAATACAAGCATTTCCCTGAGGTCGTGTCGTATCTGAAGGATCTCCAAGAGGACATGGTGGAAAACCGAGAGCAATTCGTGGCAAAACCAGCTCAACAGAGCGGAATGCCTAGCCTGGCCCCATGGGTCAGAGAGCTTCCGCTAAGAAAATACGAGGTGAATGTCATCGCAGACTCATCAAGTCTAAAAGGTGCACCCGTCGTGCTGGAACTCAACCCAACATACACCAACCTTTTCGGAAGAATTGAGAAAGAAGCAGTCTTTGGCGCACTGACAACAGACTTCACACTCATCATTCAAGGATCCCTCCACAAGGCGAATGGAGGATTTCTCGTGATACCAGTAGAAGAGCTGTTCAGAAATCCGTTCTCTTGGGATGGATTGAAGAGAGCGATGAAGAATGGGCAGATAGTAATCGAGGATCCAGCTGAGCGATATGGCTTTCTGACAACGAAAACACTATCGCCTGAGCCGATTCCCATGGACATGAAAGTTGTCCTGATTGGTGACCCACGCTCTTTCCAGCTGCTCTATGCATATGACCCAGAGTTCAGTGAACTCTTCAAGGTCAAAGCCGACTTCGACATTACAATGGATAGGACGCCGGAGAATATCGAGAGCTACGTGTCCTTTGTGTGCACAATCTGCGAGCGCGAGAAGCTAAAGCATCTGGACGGTTCTGGGGTTGCTAAGATGGTTGAATACAGTTCAAGACTCGCTGAGGATCAGAAGAAACTGTCGACTAGATTTGGCTCAGTAGCCGATCTGATTCGCGAAGCGAGCTTTTACGCAACTCAAGATGGTTCGAAATATGTGAAAGCTCAACATGTTAAGAAGGCTATGGACGAGAAGGTATACCGATCGAATCTAATTCAAGAGAAGATACAGGAATACATAGAACGAAACGTATTCCTGATTGATACAGTGGGTGAAGTCGTCGGTCAAGTGAACGGGCTATCTGTTATCAACATCGGGGATTATGAATTCGGCCGGCCTTCTCGATTAACCGCAAGCGTTGGTATAGGAAGAGAAGGAGTCATCGACCTCGAGAGGGAGGTTAAGCTTGGGGGCCCGATACACAGCAAAGGAGTCTTGATTCTGAGTGGATATCTGGCTGAGAAGTACTCTCAAGACAAGCCGTTGACACTGTCCTGTAGGCTTGTCTTCGAACAGAGTTATGAGGGAGTGGAAGGAGACAGCGCGTCAAGTACGGAGCTCTACGTAATTCTTTCAAGACTGGCAGAGGTTCCGATAAAGCAAAATCTAGCGGTCACGGGTTCAGTCAACCAGAAGGGAGAAGTGCAGGCTATCGGAGGGGTCAACGAAAAAATAGAGGGTTTCTTTGAGGTTTGCAAGGCCAAAGGAACCATAGACGGCCAAGGCGTAATGATCCCTGCAAGCAACGTTCAGAATCTGATGTTGAAAGAGGAGGTCGTGGACGCAGTTTCCAAAGGCAAGTTCCACATATACCCGATAAAGACAATCGATGAGGGAATAGAAGTTCTAACAGGCGTCAAGGCAGGCAAGCGACTACCGGACGGGGCATATGAAGCGGGGTCGGTCAATCATCGAGTCGACAAGAAGCTGAAAGAAATGGCGGAGAAGCTGAAAGAGTTCGCCGTGCCGGAAGAAGAGGAGAAAAAGAAGTCAGAAGAGGCACAGTAGTCTCCTTCCTACCCTTCCCACATCACAACGTTCTCGTACTCTTTTTCTATCTTATTCTTGTGACCCAGCTCCTCCTCTGCTAGTCTACTGAACATTTCCCCTGCTGCCGTGCCAGACAGTCTCTTGCTCAGTTCAAGATAGTACTCATGTGTTTCCTTTTCGCGTTTTCCAGCGAAAATCAAAATCTCTTGGTAATTTGCATCCTCGGTAAGCCGTACATCTTCCACCTGATCTAGGATTTGGAGATCGATTACTGGCTTTTCCTTCGAACCAAGCTGCTCTATTGCGCCAGTGTCCCTTATCTTTTCCAGCTTGGCTCTGTGCTGAAGTTCATCATTGGCAAGGTTTCTGAGAAGTATCTTGCTTCCTGGTGAAGTCACCTTGTCTAGGGCAGATGTGTAGAGCGAGTGTGACTGTTGTTCCATTAGTATGGCCCTTTCGACGGCATTCTTCAATGTCCAGCCTTTTTCACTGGTCATCTGATTCCCTTCTCAGCCTACCTCGGTTGTCAGGCACTTAAGGTTGATGGCTTCTTCGGACCACCGCTAGCATTCCTGGATGTGTGGAAAACTTGAAGTGGCCGATGATGATAATGATCGTGAGCGAGGTGGCGCTTTGTCTAGGATCAGGATAGATAGGAAGAGCTGTAACGCCTGTGGGATTTGTGTCCAAGTCTGTCCGGGAGAAGTGCTTACTCTGCTAAATGGAGCTGCGCACGCTAAGGACGAAGAGTCATGCCTGGGCTTCAGAGCCACGCAATCATGCTCAAGTTGCGAAGGAGAGGTTTGCACTGGGTGTGTCGCTTGCGTGAGAAACTGCCCGACTGGAGCCATTCTGATACAGTAGGCTACTTACCTTTCTTCTTGCGGTAGTCTTCTATCGCGCTGTGAAGCGCGTCTGCAGCAAGGTTTGAGCAGTGCATCTTGATCGGAGGTAATCCTCCTAGTTCGTCAGCTACATCAGCTCTGGTGATCTTCTCCGCTTCCTCCAATCTCTTACCCCTGGCTAACTCGGTAACCATGCTACTAGTCGCCACGGCAGCTCCACACCCAAAAGTCTTGAACTTGATGTCCGCGATTTTGTCATCTTTGACTTTGATGTATATTGTCATCATATCTCCGCAGACTGGATTTCCAACAGTTCCGACACCGTCTGGATCCTGAATCTCGCCGACATTCCTAGGATTTCTGAAGTGATCCATGACCTTCTCGCTATACAAGATTCACACCTGCAACTCCTTGGGAGTAAGAGGCGACATTCTTCTAAGTCTTCTGACTACTTCGGGAAGAAGCTCTAGTATTCGGTTCACTTCCTCTTCGGTGTTCCACTTGCCCATGCTGAAAAGCAGTGAGCCGTGTGCCTCCTCGTGGCGGAGTCCGATCGCTCTAAGCACATGAGACGGTTCCAGAGTCTTGGAGGAGCATGCAGATCCCGATGAAACCGCTATCCCCTCCATGTCTAGGCTCAGCACAAGAGATTCTCCCTCGATGTAACTGAATCTCACACTCAGGTTGTTTGGTAGTCGAGCCGTTGGATGGCCGTTGAGATAAGAATGAGGGATGTTGTCGAGGACACCTTTTCTTAACTTGTCTCTTATCTCTGTCAACCTTGTTGATTCCTGTTCCATTTCCTGAGCTGCAATCTCCGCTGCCTTGCCCATTCCCACAATGCCTGGCACGTTCTCGGTCCCGGACCGCAGTCCTCTCTCTTGCCCTCCACCTAAGATGATGGGTCTCAGTTGAGTTCCTTGCCTTATGTAGAGGGCTCCGACGCCCTTGGGGCCGTAGATATCGTTCGAGGAGAGCGATAGCAGGTCTATGTTCTCCCTTTCCACGTTGATGGGGAGCTTTCCGACTGCTGCGACAGCGTCCACATGAAACAGTGCGCCGTGATCATGCGCGATCCTGCCGATTTCAGCTATCGGTTCCATGGTTCCTATCTCGCCGTTCGCATACATGATTGAAACCAGATTTGTGTCGTTGGAGATTGAGTCCTCAATTGTCGCTGTGTCTATCATGCCTTGGCTGTCGACTGGGATGTGCTTCACATTGAACCCAAGTTTGGTTAGGTACTTGCAGATGTTCAGGATGGATATGTGTTCGATGGCGGAAGTTACGATTTTGTTTCGCTTTTCCTTGCTCCTCGTCGCGGCTCCAATAAGCGCTAGGTTGTTGCTTTCCGTTCCGCCTGAGGTGAAGATTACATCCTCTTTCCTAGTCGCTCCAATCAATGAAGCAACTTTTGATCTGGCATCTTCGACTGCTGTTTTTGCCTCTTGGCCAAGGCTGTGAGTCGAGGATGGATTTCCGAAGGCTGTTCCGAAGTACGGTGTCATAGCCTCTATTACCCGGGGATCCACAGGCGATCCGGCCTGGTAATCCATATAGATGCGCTTCATTGCTTTCACTTCTTGGCCTTGCGTATCGATACGCGGAGGTGATCAGGTTCCTTTCTTATCTCCACTATCTCGTGGCCGGTTCTCTTTGCCCACGAGCGGAAATCCTCCTCTGCGGCCGGATCGTCGGTTAGTACCACCAAGACCTCTCCCTCAGCCATCCTGTCAATTTCCTCTCTTGTCTTGAACACTGGGACCGGGCAGAAGAGGCCAATGCAGTCTAGGATTCTGTCAGCTTTCTGGTCGGTCAACTGAGTCGCCAGTTGTCCTTCATGTAAGCTTAGAGTGAAAAACCTGTCGTTGAGCAGAACTAGGATCTGAACACAAAGATCGTCTACGTCTTCAGTTCCTTAAGCTTTGCAGGGAGGTACTTGTCGACTATGTATGTCAAGCCATATCGACTAAAGGCTTCTTGTTCCGCCTTCTTCCTTATTTTCAGGAAAGTTTCAATCTCTTTCTTCCACAATTTCCCTTCGTACCGTGGGTCCTTTCTCAGTTCGTATAGCCTTTTGATGTCGAGATCCGTTAGCCTGTCGCTGGGCAGATCATATTCCACTATGTCGCTTGCCCAGACTCCCCCCCATTTAGCGTCAGGCGTATTGAGCTCCTTGATGTGTGCAGCATTGGCCGAACCGGAAATTATCACCATGGCAATGTGCATGCCCCATGGGTCTCCATCTGTGAGAATAAGTACTGGTAGCTTGAGTTCTTGGTTCAGTCTTCTGATAAGGCTCCTAGTGGCCCTTGGAGCCTGGCCCGCGGTTTGGACGAGAATTGCCTTGTGTTTTGCGTGAACCTTCTCCTCGACAAACCTGGTGAAAAGTGCGCCTTTCTCTATTGCGATAATTCTATCTGCATTGCATTCAACAAACTCAGCATTGGTCAGAGCCGGGCCTATCATCATTCCATCCGGGTGGCTTGCAAGGTTCAGTCTTCTTCCTTCGTAGCCTGGAACCGTGTATTCAATTGTGAGATCTCCGAAGATAGCCGATCTCTCCTCTGGGAACACGTTGAAATCTTCTCTAGCAGAGCCAAGGACGGTCTCAAGATCAGTGATGATGTTATCGCTCTCTGCTTGATCTATGAAGTTCATCTCGTATGCTTGGGCAGAGTAGAAAACGTCTCTCAGTGTGCTTGTTCTACTCTGACCGGCGAGCTCACCAGCGAAAGATGCTGTCCAGACAAGTTGAGTGAACGGTCTTATGTGCCTGACATTTCTGGCGCTTCGCTTTACCTGTGTATCTCCCAGAACGTACTGTCTTGTTTCAGGATCATAGATGATGTTCTGAATGGATCTGCTAGGCATGTTTATTGAGGGAAATTCCTTGCTGTCTATCTGGCCGCAGACAGATGACCCTAGCGTCTTCAGACTCCCTAGTATCTTTTCTTTCCTCTGTCTGACCAGGCTCTTAACGGTCTTCTTCGCTTTCTCCTTCCGCACCATATCTCATTACGCTCCTTAGCAGTGGTTTTGTGTCTGGAACTGTCTTTCTCCCGGCGAGTTTGGCGGAGAAAGATGCAATCTTCGGCAGATACTTCTCAAACACATCAAGTCTCTTTTTCTCTCTCTCCAGATGCTGTTTCTTTGAGAGGAAAATTGACAGCCTTCTTGCAGCCTCCCTTACCGCATTCAGTATCTCTCGTTCGACATCTGGTCTGTCAGCAATGAATTCCTTGCCGACGGTTTTGTAGGGGATCTTTGTCGAACATATGTGTACGAATACGGCGATGGGGGCATCGGGGGGAACCTTGTAGTGTCTCCAATCAACCAGTGAGTTTACTACCTTCCAAGAAACATCGCTGGATTCGTCGAAAAGAAGTGGGATCTTGTTTGCGAATCTGTACAGGGATACCGTACCTGAGTTTTGGATTTGGCCTCCGTACGCGATTCCGACCTCTACGATAAATGGAAAACCAGAGTATGCTGCTGGTCTCCGTTGGTACACGGTCACAAATTCTGGTCTATACTCCTTCTTTATTCCTGCTTCAAGGAGCTCCTCTCCGAGAGGGCTTAGGCAGCTGGCGTCTGGTGCCAGGAAGTCATTGAATGTCTTCATCAAATTCACGAGTCTAACGATTTCATCTGGTTCGAGTTTTTTCGGGTTCTTTCTGTAGTTGACTCCCGCATTATCCAAGAATCTTCTTGCGATTGTATCTCCTACCCGATGGAAATGTGTCTTCATGAAGTCTTTCATTCTTCGAGTTGTAGTTGTCTCTATGATCCTCTTCAGTGCTTCTACATCCACTCCATGTGGGTGAAGGGTGGTTTCCTTTGGAGGTCTCGGCATCTTCGTAGTGGCTCTGACGAATCGGTACAAGCGTCCCTTCGGGTCCACGAATGTCAGATTGGCGTACGGTGCAACTATCGCGGTCTGCTTCATGTAGTCAAGAATCTTGGACATGGCTCGAGTGTAGTCTGCCTCTGTTTGCAGTTCAATGACTGTGCCATGCCACTTGTTGGGGTTTGGATGTCGTTTGCGTTTCAGCACGATCGGCTTGTTGTGCTGAATATCCATCGAGAGCTCGTACTCATGTATCTTTCCACGCCCTGTACCCGATATAATTCTAACCGGCCTGTGTGTGGTAATCTGCCCGTACAGGATAGCCATTTTCCCTCCGAGGCCAAATGTTCCTCTGGTCTGCCTAAGTCTGTACTTTGATCCGAACAGGACCTGTCCGAATGCCAGAGGTATCATGTCCGACGGAACGCCACACCCATTGTCTTGAACTCTCACGAAATACGTCCCTGGGCCTTCTCCGGACTCTGATATCTGAGAAACCCGAATGTATACGTCTGGCGCAAAGCTGTAGGTTTCGCAGGAATCCAGAGAGTTCTCAACGAGTTCTCTTATTGTTGAGTAGATAGCTCTAGAGGGGTTTGTGAAGCCAGCAATGTCCCGATTTCTGTAGAAGAAGTCTGCGGGGCTTATTTCTTGGAAGAGCTCCGTCATACCGCCTTTCCTTCAGATATTTCCGATCTTGCCTATCATCATTTATGTGATCAAAGTGAATGACGAGTGGGCGTCAAATTCCAAGCTTTCTCATCACTCAAGTTGCTTTGGATTGATCTCCAGAGGTTGATTCTGCATCGCAGACATGGTGCGGAGCTGGATCATGAACATTTTTCTGCCTGACAACTGAGCCTATGGTCGCGGCACCGGCTTCTCCCATAGCTCGAGGGTCTGCCTTCTCTTTTCTTCCCATCGCCTATCTCGCAGAAATCTGTAAACGGTTGCGTGTTGTTTCCCTTTGAGGAGCATTTCCACCGCTTCTCTGGCAGTGGCCACTCTCTCATATGCGCCCAGTATGCCGATCGTGTCACCGAAGATCGAGAGACTAGCTCTGGTCATTTCTTCGATTATTCTTCTAGTCTTTCCGGCCTGCCCTATGATTCTCCCTTTGACCCTTCTCATATCACTCTCATTCTTTCCATACAGATCCCTCAGATCAATGAGCTCCAAAGCCATGTCCTCGTCGAAGAGAAGACAGGCCTTTTCCGGGGAAAAGCCTCGGCCGATGGCTACTGCGATTTCCTTTGCTCTTAAGAGAGAAGCAGGGTCCGTGTTTTCGTTCCGAGACGAGATCTCTACTATGCCTGTTTCGCCAGAGACTGTTAGGCAGACGCCTAGGTTCTTTTCGATTCTCTTCTTCACATCTCCTTCGCGTCCAATGAGCACACCGACTCTCTCTATCGGGATCGTGCATGTGATCCTAGACTGCATCTTTGCCAATCACCCAGGCACAAAGGTGATCTATCGATTTCACCTGTACGGAATGTTTCGCAAAAAAGCTATTCAGGTTGGAGAGATCGCGTCGCAGGAATGTGTCCGCCAATGGGTGATTCAATGATACTGCCTGCGACATGTCGATCATGACCGGCCTGCTCCTCCACATCATCACATTGTATTCGCTCAGATCCGCATGAACAAGTCCAGCTTTGTCATAGAGCAACTTGACTTCCTTCAACAGTCTTTCATACAGCTTCGCTGTCACGTCAGATTCCCGATCTTTCAGAAGCGGTGCTGGCACACCTTTGTCACCTATGAATTGCATCACTAAGACATTGCCTCTGACGAGAATGGGTCTTGGAACACTCACTCCAGCCGAGGATGCAGTCTGCAGGTTCTTGTACTCTTTCTGAGCCCACAGATATATCAGCGAACGCGTGTCTCTTCTGATTCTCTGGAATCTTGGGTCTCCTTCCAGATAGGTCATCCTGCCTTTGCGGAACTCTGCTGTCGATTTCAGAAAGATTTTTACTGCAACCTGTTTGCCCTTGGGGTCTTCTCCCAGATAGACCCTTGATTCTTTGCCTGCCTCGATGCAGCCATGAATGTGAGATAGTCGTCCCTGATTCAGAAGTCTGTAGATCAACATCAGTGTTGGTTTGTCGAAAACTTCCTCGAGGGCGTCGAATTCTTCGCTTCGTTTCTCTTTTATTAGTTGTTCGACTTCGTATCTTTTCTCTCTAAGGTGAAGTTTCCTTTCCAGCGCTTCAGTGGCCACTTCCCTTCTTCTTCCTCAGCCTATGTTCAGATATTTGTTGCCCTTCAGCCAGTCAACCTGGCTACCCGTGTATCTCCACAAGATATCTCCCTTGCTGTCGCGTTGAAATTCCCAGGGGTCAACGAGCACCACGTCACCAGCCTTGATCCACACCTTTCTCTTCATTTTCCCTCTGATTCGGCAGGTTCTCTCCTGGCCGTCGGCACACTTGACCATCAGTCTATCATAGCCCAGCATTTGGCTGACAATTCCCAAAACCTGGCCTTGCGCAGGAAGAACTATCTCTCTTAATTCTCCTTCACTGAGTACTTTCTTCTTTCCCATTCTGAAGCGCCTTTTCTGGCGGTCTGTTCCTAATGAAAAGTGAGTGGCTATTAAGTGTATGTTGGAAGAAGCTGTTGCTTCACCTGATTCGGCCGATCTTGATGATCTGAACGTGAGGGACTCCGCCGATCTTCAGTACCGCGTCTGGGTCCACAAGTCCTCTTCGCACGGCGGCACGGATTACTCTTCCTCCGACTAGATTTCCTATGTCCGCCGACTCAAGGGCCTGCATTGTCTCATCTAGGCTGCACAGCTCGCCTCCGTAGAAGCTCGGTGCCACCTCGAGTTTCTTTCCTCCTTCTCGGAAGGTTCTGCCTAGCGTGTTCTCGTCACAGGCGGCGACCATCACGCACTTTTGGTCCTTGAAGATCTTGAGATATGCTTGCTGCAAGAAGTTTCCGCTTCTATGTCAGAATTGAGGATCTTGCTCCACATGCCTCGCAGTCCAAGAAAAGAAATCTATCTTCCTTGACTATCTTCGTGTCAGGTCTACTGCAGATGGGGCAGGTCACATAGCGGCCAATATATATGTTGAGTAGACGGTTGATCGACTCACTCCCGAATCTTCCCTTGAATATCGCCCTTGATTCTTCAACAGCCGCAGCAGTCGCCAATTCTCTCGTCATGAATTTCAATACGTGGTGTGGGTCTCGATTCAGGTAGTTGCAGATCTCTCTGAAGTTCGCAATCCAAGTTCTTGTCTTTGTGCTTGATATCTGTGGCACCGGCAACTCAAATCGTTCTCCAGTGCCCTTCTTCTTCGGAATCTTTTCCAACGCTCTGTCGAGCAGCTTCTGGTATTCTTGGCTCATCGCATTGAGACCCTGCCTAGTCAAAAGTCGCAGGAACTATTAAACGCCTTTCAAGAAAAGGGTACAATGGCCTGCACGAGGGCTGTACTGATTAGCGCATGTTAGCGCGCGCTCATAGAAAGGTTAATGAAGAGATCGGGTATTGTTAGGGGAAGCGTTGCGGAGGGATATGCTCTCAAATCTTCCTCAAGTGAGCAAGCAGGGTCGGATTTGTCACCTAACAGCCTTGTTGTTACTTGCGCGCTCCCCTACGCTGACGGAGATATACACATCGGTGGCGTGACCTCCACCTATCTGCCCGCAGACATCTTCGTAAGGTATCAGAGACTACTCGGCAATAATGTCGTCTTCACATGTGCCAGCGATGATTACGGAACACCTATACTGATAGCAGCTGAGAATCAGGGAAAGAAACCGGAAGAATTTGTTTCCTACTGGAACGAGAGATTTCAGCAGGATTTCCTTGGCCTCGGAATCAAGTTCGACATATTTGATCAGACAAGCTCGGCAGAGAATCAGAAGCTGACACAGCACTTTTTCACCAAACTTAATGAAAAAGGGTTCATCTCAAAGAGAGAGGTTCTAGAATCATATTGTCCGAAATGTCTAAAGTTTCTACCTGACAGGTATGTAAAAGGAAGATGCCCTTATTGTGGCGCAACAGAGCAATACTCCGACGGCTGCGAAAAATGCGGTAGGGTTCTCGAACGACACCAAGTATTGGAACCTCATTGCTCCGTCTGTGGATCCAAACCGGAAACCAAGTCAAGTGAACATTTCATTTTCCGACTGTCCCACTTCTCAAATCAACTTGAGAAATGGTTGAGAGAAAACGTGAATCTCCAACCATCTGTCAAGAACTACGTCACAAGTTGGATCAAGGAGGGGCTGAGAGATTGGGACATAACGCGGGACATCACTTGGGGTGTCCCAATTCCACTTCCGGAAGCAAAAGGCAAGGTGCTCTACGGATGGTTCGACAATCACATCTGCTATATTTCCGCAACTAAGAAGTACATCGAGCGTGAGGGTCGCGACGGAAAGAAGTTCTGGAATACCGCAAGAATCTACCACTTCATCGGAAAAGACATCGTGTACCATCACTACCTCTTCCTACCTGCAATGCGTCTTGGGGTCGAGGAGTACGCTCTACCCCACTTCATTCCAACAAGGGGGCATCTCCTCCTTCAAGGAGAGAAGTTCTCCAAAAGTAGAGGTTGGGGCGTTGGCCTCAGAGACTTCTTGAAAGACTTTCCAGCAGACTATCTCAGGTTCTATCTCACCTCCATAACGCCATACAGCGAGACCGACGTCAACTTCGACTGGAAAGATTTCCAAGCGAAAATCAACAACGAGCTTGTTGCGAACATAGGAAACTTCGTGCACAGAACTCTCACTTTCTTGTGGACAAGGTTCAATGGAAAGGTCCCAGAACACAGCGAGTTCGACGATCATGATCGAGAGTTTGAAAGCGAGATTAAGGATCTGACTGAGCAGGTAGGAAAGGAGCTTGGCCGGATTGAGTCTGATAGGGCGCTTAAGAAGATCTTGGAATTCTCAGACCTCTGCAATCAGTATTTTCAGAGGAAGCAGCCTTGGGCTGATAAAGAGGGTGCTGCCAATTGCCTGCATCTATGCGTGAATGCGATAAGATCTCTTGCCATTCTACTAGAGCCGTTCCTGCCTCACTCAACAGAGACCCTTTGGAATATACTGGGATTGAACGGATCAGTTCATGAACAGAATTGGGTGTCAACCTCTCTTCTAGACATTAACCCCGATCACGTAATCAGGAAGCCAGAGATCCTGTTCAGGAAGATTGAGGACTCGGAAATAGAGAAGCAGTTGACGAAGCTCAAGCCCCCACCCAAAGCTGAGTAGAGATGCTGCTCAAACTCGACCTGCATGTTCATACTAGTCGATCACAGGACGCTTCAACAGATCCTCAAGCTGTTGCAGAAATCGTCAGAAGTCGCGGTTTGGACGGTGTGGCAGTTACAGAGCATGACCTTTTCATGCCACTTGAGTCAGACCGCATCCTTGTCATCCCTGGAATCGAGGTGAGCTCAAAGGAAGGCCATATACTGGGGCTCGGTGGAACCATGCCGGTTCCTAGGGGTCTTGACGTGAAGCGGACAATTGAGCTACTGCACGAGCACGGCTTTCTAGTGGTGATCCCTCATCCGTACGATCGATCAAGCCCAGGGTTAGATCCGTTACGCCTTGGATCCAACATGGACGCCATAGAGACCATAAACTCATCCATGATTCCGTTCTATTCGTGTAAGAAGAAGGCTGAGAATGCTGCAAGAACCTTGGGGCTCCCCATGGTGGCTGGAAGCGATTCCCATATTCCATCAACGATCGGCGACGCCTATACGCTAGTTGACGTTGTTTCGCCTACAGTTGAAGGTGTCTTGGAATCAATTCGATCAGGGAAGACCACTCCCTGCGGTTCGCCTACGAACCTCAGAAACAGGGTTCGAACTCTTCGTGCTACTCTGGCCAAGAGCCTGTCAACCTAGGCCCAACACAGAATTGCGCGCCTCAACATCCTGCAAGACTTGCTGGAAATGAAATCTGATGTTTCCTTTTGCGGGTGCTCTTGTGTCTTGAAGAATACAGGGAAAACAGTTTTCCTGTAGACCTGAGCTTCAACCTCTGAGAGCTTCAAAACCTAGCATTATACCCTGGTTTTCAAGCCTTATTCCATATGCAAATAAGCCGAAACAAACCCGGATTACCGGAGACAGCCCTGAAACTGCCCCATTACCGTTGGTAGGGGAGGGGGGTAGGGGGGGTGGTCCCACCCTGCGTCACCTAGACCATCGCCTTCCCTTGCCTCTGCAGCCACAACGTCTTACCAAGGCTTACAGAAGCATACACAGGCATCATCAGCGCACACGCACCCTCTAGGAAGCACAAACCAGATCCGCTAACACGGCAAGAACAGATTCCACTAGACGAAGAAAAGAAACCATGGCCCACACCCTTGCCCACAAATAAGAAGAAACGAACAGACGCCATCAAGAAACAAGTTTCAGAAGAAGCTGGCGTGCTCCTGTTGCGCTATCCTCCGCCTACTGGAGGCATTATGGCGACAACGCAGCCATCAGTGAGTCTTGCTTCAAGTCCTCCTAGACTGTTGAGGCTTGTTCCATCTACGAGAAATAGTATGTGGGATCTGACTGCTTGCGTGTTCTCTTCTACGACGTACTCTTCGAATCTTGTTCCGTGTTTGTGGATGAGGTGATTCAGAAGTTGTCTGGCTGTCGTGTTGTTCTGCAGCTCAATCTGTTCTTCTCTTACGCCGGTTATCTCTCTCAGTGTGGCGAAGTATCTGACGGTCACTTTCAACTAGACTCCTCTCCATAATGGGTAGGACAGTACATTGTAGCCAATGTGGTTTGTTCAACGATTTCTTTATCAGGCTAATAAGTCTGCACCGCGGCTGGTCTTCACTCGTTTGTCATCGGCTTTTCCATGCAAGGCACATTGTCTTGGGGTGTGAGGCTGCAACGTCATCAATCCTTCTGACGGTGGTGTTGTGAGGGGCTTCCAGTAGAAGCTTCGGTTCTCTGTATGCTTCCTCGGCTATCTTCAGGAGTATCTCAGCATATCTGTCAAGGTCTTCTATGCTCTCTGTCTCTGTTGGCTCTATCATCATGGCCTCGTTAACTATTAGCGGGAAATAGACTGTTGGTGCGTGAACGCCGTAGTCAAGCAGCCTCTTTCCGATGTCCAATGCACGCACTCCAGTGTCTGCTGCGATCTTCTCTGTGCTTATTACGATTTCATGCTTTCTCGCTTTCTTAGAGTCGAAAGGCATCTCGTATCTGCCTGATGAGAGTATTCTCTTTGCGAGGTAGTTTGCGTTCAACACGGAAGTTTCTGCAACTTCTTCGAGCCCCTCTGCTCCCAGCATGAGTATGTATGCATAGGCTCTAAGAAGAACGGAAATGTTGCCGAAGAAGCTTCTCATCTTTCCTATCGATTTTGGCCTATTGTAGTCCAAGTAGTAGTTCTTGCCGTCGAATTCTATCGTGGGTGTCGGAAGGAACTTGGCAAGTTCTTCTGTCACACCTACCGGTCCCGCGCCTGGTCCGCCTCCTCCGTGTGGAGTGCCAAATGTCTTGTGTATGTTTATGTGCGTGACATCGAAACCCATCTCCTTTGGCCTTGTCTTTCCAAGAATGGCGTTAAGGTTTGCACCATCGTAGTAGAGCAATCCGCCAGAGTCGTGGACTATTTCTGCGACTTCGAGAATATTTCTCTCGAATATTCCCAGGGTGTTGGGGTTGGTTATCATCATGCCCGC
>Ga0209314_10000794_pt1 | contig 14410 bp, 13 predicted proteins | sample I19B2metaG_FD_184146 | JGI IMG/M metagenome (GOLD analysis project Ga0209314, IMG submission 184146) | Lake sediment bacterial and archeal communities from Gulf of Boni, Indonesia to study Microbial Dark Matter (Phase II) - ​I19B2 metaG... | ecosystem: Environmental > Aquatic > Freshwater >...
CAACATGGTCTTCGCTGAACCGTTTGATATTCTCGAGGAAAGCTCTGTCCTTGATCAATGTGCGAACCCCTTTGCCGCCTGCAATTACCAACATGTCATAGTCCTGGAAATCGTCGGCGACTCTGTAAGGCTCAACGACCAGGCCGTTTGCGCATCTGATCTTTCGCTTGGGGGCGATAATGTCCACTTCCAGGGCTTCATCTATCAGCAGGCTGCCCTCTTCCTTCATCGCAACGGTTTTCGCAAGGACCTCGTAGACGCCTACGAAATCAAGCTCTTCAACGTCTGGAAAGACGTAGACTGCGATCTTCTTGAGCCTCAAATCGGTACCCTTGCCGCCAATGTGTCTAGCCCTCACGAAGCTCCCTTATTGGGTGTGAGACTGAACGATTGACCATGCTGGGCTGTCTGGAAGACCTTGGAGCTAACGTGACAGATGGGACGCTAGGCCTGTTTGAGATGCTTCGTGGCTTCTTCGACGCTTTGGAATCCATACTTAATCTCAGCGAATTCTTTCCTCAGGGCTGAGACATCCACTTTGACCTCGGAAGGCTCGCGGCGGTTCTTTATCACGTCCAGCATCAAGTCGCAGAGGTGTTTTATGTCGCTTTCCTTGAAGCCTCTTCTGGTCACGTCTTGGAAGCCGATTCTGATGCCTGAGGGGTTCTCGCGGTTGCTCTGGTCATCGTACGGTAGGAGGTTTCTGTTCAGGATTATGTTAGCCGCTTCAAGGTCCTCTGCGACTCTTTTTCCGCCGCCATATTTGCGAACGTCGACGGCCAGCTGATGCGACCTCGTGAAACCCTTAGACTCACCGAGCACCTTCACCCCGTTCTCATTCAGACACTGTCCCGCGGTCTGAGCGTTTGTTACCGTCTGCCTCGCAAGCTCTTCGCCGAAGACCTTCAACTCGAGAGCAGCCATAGCCATGGCGGGCAACCTGCCCAGATGAGTATTCGATGTACTCAAGGGGAAAACGGCATACTGCACGTCCCTGATGGCTTTTTCCATACGACCGTTCTTCAAGTCAGCAAGGATTACGCCTCCCTGCGGGCCTGGAAACGTCTTGTGAGTTGAGGAAGTTATGAAATCCGCTCCTTCCCTAAGTGGGTCTTGGAACATACCTCCTGCTATGAGACCGAAAACGTGAGCAGCGTCATAAACAATGTAGGCGCCTACCTCATCCGCCACATCTCTCAGTTCCTTGACCGGATGGGGAAAGAGGAAGAGGCTTCCACCAAACGTTACGACACCCGGCTTTGCAGCCCTGATTATGCTGGCTGACTTGTCGGGGTCTATGTTCATCTCGTCCATGTCGTAGCCGTGGTCTATGTTCACAAGTCCTAAGACCATGCCTGCCAAACCCGCGTAGTCATGGGAGATGTGCGCCCCACAGCTGAGCGGCGTCACAACCATCTTGTGGTTCTTCGTGGCTATTGAGAGCCCTTTGAAGGTGGCGAGGTTGGCATGGGTGCCGGAGACGAGGCGTACGTCTGCCCAGCTGCACTTGAAGAGTTTCTTCATGAGGTCTGTTGCGCAGTCTTCGATCGCACTCATGTATCTCTGGCCCTGGTAGTACCTTTTCTTGACGTGGCCCGCGAGGTCATTTTCGCCTTCAGCATATCTGCTCTCCAAGTCCATTGACAATCTAAGCATCTGTCTGACCGCGGGAGATTTGAGGCCCTCACTTGCTATGAGGTTTATGCATTCTGTGTCACGGTATTGTTCGTGTTTCTCGCTTACTTCTATGAGCTCTAGAGCCAGCTGCGAGAATTCGTCCATTGCTTTTGCCCGCCCTAAACTAATATTCGCATAGAGAGAATGAACGGGTTAATATCCATTGCGCAGCCTCTAATGAGCCCAGAAACATTTAATAATACTGAACCTTGATTCCCTTAGGATTTGGGAGGGAGGATTTTGGGTAGACTTGATGGGAAAACCGTAGCCATAGTTATCGCCAACGAGTTCGAGGACATAGAGCTCCTCTACCCCATTCTGCGTTTGAGCGAAGAAGGTGCAAAGGTAGTTGTTGTACCAATGGAGATAGGCTTACATCCCAGACCGTCAGCCAAGAAACCTGTCTCAGGTCGTTACGGGACACCGGTCCCAATCGAGGTTATGGCTGAGGGAAAAAGGTACGTATGCTCGAAGATTGGGGACTTGGACCCAAAGAAGATTGACTGTCTTCTTTTTCCAGGAGGCTTCTCTCCAGATGCCTTGAGGCTTGATGAGAGGGTTCTGGCACTCACAAAGAAGATGAACAGCCTTGCCAAGTTCATTGCTGCTATATGCCACGGTCCTCAAGTGCTCATATCCGCCAACTTGGCTAAGGGGAGAAGGGTCACATCCTATGTAGCCGTTAGGGATGACCTCATCAACGCGGGAGCAAAGTTCGTAGATGCACCAGCTATTAGAGACGGAAACATAATAACCGGGCGGGTCCCTGATGACCTTCCAGAATTCTGCCAAGAGATAATCAAAGCCCTAAGCGAGAAAAGCGCCTAGTTCAGGCAGGCCTAGACAGGTCCGAAATGTCTCAGACCTTCGAGGATATATTGGACGGCTATGGAAGCTATCAGAAGCGCCATCACTCTTGATATTACAAGCGAACCAGTCTTCCCCAAGAAGCGGTAGATCGGATCGATGAACCTGAGGATGAACCAGACAAGAGCAAATATGACCAACACTGAGACTGTTGTGACGACTATCCCAGAGCTTTGAAGATTCAGGATTGTGGTAGTTATTGCTCCTGGGCCTACGAGCAGAGGGCAACCGATGGGGACAGCGCCCACGCTTTCAGGCGAAGCATCTTCCTCCCTCAATCCTCCCGTGATCAGAAGCCTCACAGCAATAATTAAAAGCAGGATTCCGCCGGCGATCATGAAGCTATAAAGTGTAATCCCAAAGAGGATGAGTATCCACTGCCCGGCAAGTGCGAACGCCAAGAGGAGAAAGAGACCGGTAAGCGTGGCTGTGCGAAAAACTTTTCTCCTTTCAGCCTTCTGCATATTCTCCGTTAGGCTGATGAAGATCGGTATGTTTCCTAAAGGGTCCACAATGATGAAAAGGGAGATTATGCCCTTCAGCAATTCTGGCAGAAACCACGCCAACAAGAATAGGGCGTTTTCAGGCATGGTGCTAACTCTGTCAGACGTCTTATTTGAGGATATAGCCAGCATGGGAAGTCTTGGGATAAGCAAGACTTAAATATCTAATATTCGACATAATATCGTCTCAAAATATATAGAATACGGAATATCGGAGGGAGAGAACTGTCTCAGACAAGCGAGTCCAAAGAAATTCGGTCGGTTGAAGAGATCAACGCGAAGATAGAACGCGGCGACGCTGTGGTTCTTACGGCAGAGGAGATGATAAAGCTGGCGGAAAGTAGCGGCGTAGAGGTGGCAGCGAAAGAGGTTGATGTTGTCACTTCCGGAACCTTCGGCGCCATGTGTAGCTCAGGCGCCTTCCTAAACTTTGGGCATGCGGACCCGCCGATCAAGATGACCAAGTGTTGGCTGAACGATGTTCCCCTCTATAAGGGGCTTGCCGCCGTTGACGGATATCTAGGCGTCACAGCTTTAAGCGAGACGCGAGGCTTCGAGTATGGAGGCGGACACGTCATCGAAGACCTTGTCACAGGCAAGGAGATCGAGCTGAAAGCCGAATCCTACGGAACCGACTGCTATCCACGGCGACATGTTGAGACGGTCGTAACAATCGACGATCTGAACCAGGCTGTATTGCTGAACCCTAGGAACTGTTATCAGAGGTATGACGCCGCCACAAACAGCACTGACCGCGTCATCTACACATACATGGGCACCCTACTGCCGAACCATGGGAACATCACCTTCTCAGGCGCGGGTCAGCTGAACCCACTGTGCAAGGACTGGAACTACGAGACCATTGGGATCGGCACAAGAATCTTTCTGGGCGGGGGTATAGGCTATGTTATCGGCGAAGGAACCCAGCACAGTCCGAAGAAGGGCTTCGGTACCCTTATGGTCCGAGGCGACCTTAAGCAGATGAAGAGCCCGTATCTTAGAGGCGGCGTTTTCCATAGGTACGGTGTCACCCTTTACGTAGGCGTCGGCATCCCCATACCCCTAGTCAATGAAAGGGTTGCGTCCACAGCGGCTTTAAGAGACGATGAGACATTTGTAGACATACGTGACTACGGGGTGCCGACGAGACCTGATCTGAGGCCGGTCGTAAAGCATGTCTCCTACAAGGAGCTAAGATCAGGAAAGGTCACAATCGGAGAAAAAGATGTGCCTTCCTCTTCCCTTTCAAGCTACAAGGTGGCCAGAGAGATATCTGAGATATTGAAGAAATGGATTCTAGAAGGTAAGTTCCTCCTCACAAAGCCTGTGGAACCTCTCCCGACGCAGAGAGAATTCAGACCTTTGAAGATAAAGAAGAAGGAACTCAGCGTACGCGATGTCATGAGGACAGAGGTTGTAACAGCGAGGCCTGACGACGACGTAAGGGATGTTGCCCGTAAACTTGTCCAAAGGGGTATCGACCATCTGCCCGTAGTGGACGAAGGGAAGAGGTTGATCGGGATCGTGACATCTTGGGATCTGGCACGAGCCATAGCTAACGATAAGCGGAAACTTGCAGGCATCATGACCAAGCGTGTCATAACCGCGCTGGAGAACGAGTCCATCGATGTTGTTGCTAGAAGAATGGCTAAACACAACATCTCAGGAGTGCCAGTCGTCGACGCATCTAGCTCCATAGTAGGTATCATAACAACGGATGACATCTCCAAGAAGTTGATAGAAGGAGGGAGAACCACGGTATGAGGGTAAGGCTCATATACTCCTATCAAGTAGTCGAGAAACCTGTCTTGGCAGAGGTTATATTGAAGACAGGCGTCCCGATCAACATCCTCGAGGCCAAGGTGAACGCCCAAAAAGGCGAACTTGTTGTCTCAATCCCCGCAACTGGCAGAGAACTCGAGAAAATCCTGGCAATGTTCAGACAGGCGGAGGTTGAGATCCAGAAGTTCACGAAGACCCTTCACATAGACCGCGACAGCTGCATATCCTGCGGAGCGTGCATATCGCCCTGCCCAACCAGAGCCTTGAATTTCGGACCGGGGTGGACGCTCGAATTCGACGAAGAGAAATGCGTAGCCTGCAGAACCTGCGTCGACGCCTGCCCAGTCAGGGCTATAACTCTACCTTGATTATGGTGAGACCCGCGGTTGTGGCTAGAGAGCAGCCTCTTCGAGTACAGCTTCGCAGACGGGGAATCTAAGGTCCACCTGAAGAGTGACAGAAAGATGGCTCTCCATGTGGCTATGAGAGAGATTAGACGAAGTAGGCGTGAGCTCATTGAGTACATTCAGAAACATCCAGAGTTTCAGTATGCACTGGAATCGGTGAGAACGCCACGTGGAGCTCCTTATATCGTTCGGGTTATGATCGACGCTTCCACCGCAGCCAGAGTCGGCCCAATGGCTTCTGTCGCCGGCGCCTTGGCAGACCTCGGAATGATAGCTATGCTAAGAAGCGGGGCAAAGACGGCTGTCGTTGAGGATGGTGGCGAAATAGCCGCCTTCACAAACCAGCCTATCATAGTCTCGCTATGGTCAGGTAGCGTTGAGCTTTCAGGCAGAATCGCCTTCCAGATAGTGAGCGAAGACTGCCCTATAGGTATAGCCACAAGTTCAAGTAAGACTGGTCACGCGTTGAGCTTCGGTGAAGCCGACTCAGTCACTGTCGTAGCCTCAAGCGCTTCTTTAGCCGACGCAGCTGCTACTGCGATCTGCAACTCAGTTGTGGGAAGGGATGTTGAGGAGTCCATCCAGCAGGGGCTAAAGAGAGCTGAGACCATAGAAGGCGTTAGAGGCGCCGTCATAATCCGAGAGGGACGAACGGGGCTGTGGGGAATGCTCCCTAAAATCGTCAAGGTGAAATGAGACTTCATTGAAAGATATCGATATATGTTGGTCAGGTTCCTTGTTGAGTTGGGGACTTGAGCGACGTCGTATCTTCTGATCAAAGCGTCAGAGTTGATTAAGAAACGGCCAGAAAGGATATTTTCGACTGAAGAGATTGCTTCTCATCTTAATGTTAGTCCGAAGACCGTCCGATATCGCACAAATGACCTCGCTGACATCGGCTTCATTGAGACTGTCTCTGCCGACGGCAAAGAGTACTACAGAGCTCTACCGGAGTTATTGAAGGCCAACTCTCTTTGGATGAAACCCAAACCAGCTGCAAGCATAAATGGTAACAAGGTTCCTTACAGTAGAAGAATCCCAATCGAACACATAAGAAAATTCTATGATGCGGCCAAAAGACGAGAAAGAAGCGAGGAAGACGAGATTTTCATTAACAAGTTGACTAGAAGACTGCTGAATATAGGAGAACAGACGAGCGTGTACTCCCGGGGAAGTGCAGGAAAATGGCTGAGACTTCTAAACGATCTGCGTGAAGCTACTTCGACCTCAGAGAAGATTGTGGCAATCGACTCAGTGATGAGCTTCATGCATGGCCGAGGCTGGATTGCACCACTGATAGTCAAAGCAAGAAGATTGGACATCCTTGACCTATCAGACTCGATTGCTAAGGATTAGCTCGAACTGAGCATCCGTAAGCTTCCTGCTTCGAAGGGACGCCATTTATGCGAAGGTTGGAAATACAGAATTGAAACTCCCTGTAACACCAGAGAATAGTAGAACAAATGAATATGCACCGACATTCCTAAATGGTTGATGAGAAAAGCTGACAGCAAGATGCTTTGTTCACAATCGCGGAGTCAAATGGCGTTGGATATTTCGGGCGCTTTCGGATAGGAACCCAAGACCTTCACGAAGACTGCTTTGTTTCTCAAGCCTTCTATGGCTTCGGCGCAGCGTTTCTCGCTCCTGTGCCCTTCAAAGTCTAGGTAGAAGTTGTACTCCCACGGTCTCCGCTTTGTCGGTCTAGACTCGATTTTCGTGAGGTTTATGCCTCTTTCTGCGAACTCTCCGAGAACTTGGTAGAGGGCGCCGGGCAGATGCTTCGTTGAGAAGATTACGGATGTTTTGTCGTTGCCAGAGGAGGGTGCATCCGTCTTGGACAGAACGAAGAAGCGTGTAAAATTGTAGGGGTTGTCAGATATGTCCTCAGCCAAGATGTTCATGCCATAGATTTCGGCGGCCCTCTCTCCAGCCACTGCTCCCGCGTCCATTAATTGTTTCTCCTTGATCATCTTGACACTGCCTGCTGTGTCATAGGTTGAGATCAATTCGCAGTTCAGGCTTTCCAAGAAGCCTCTGCACTGGTCCAAGGCTTGAGGATGGGAATAGATGACTTTGATATCGTCGAGGCTGGTTCCGGGGTTCGCTATTAGGCAGTGAGCGATCTTGAGAACGATCTCTCCGCATACCTTGTGGTCATATTTCAGGAAGAGGTCGTAGACTTGGTTGACGCTTCCCTCAATCGAGTTCTCTATGGGGACGACGCCGAACTCTGTCTCGCCATTCTCAACACTTCTGAAGACATCGGAGAACCTTCTGCACGGAACGGGTTGAGACTGAGAACCGAAAAATGAGTAGATGGCGCTTTCGCTGTAGGCTCCCGGCTCTCCCTGGAAAGCAACCTTTGCGTTTGCTTGATCACTTATTGGCAATGACCTTTTGCCTCTAAAGCTCCTGGTGGCATTGGCCTTTCAGCCTAGGCTCATCCCTTTCCGTCTTGTCCCATTAATATTTTTTGGTGGCGGACCAGAGTTCGAGCTACGCTGCATTGCTCATGGGACCAAAGTCGGGACTGGTCGCCGTATTCCGAGAATCGTATTTTTGTAACGAAAAGCTTAAATCCGTATTCTATATGCTTATCTCGGTACAACCGAAGGTGTGGCTATTTGCAGAAGATCCCGGTGGCGATGGCTACTCAGCACGCTGACTCTGCGGCGAAACGTGTAGCCGTGAGAGATGAGGTTGACGAGGCGGTTCTCTGCTTCAGGAAGGATGGCTTCACCTGCGACGAGTATCTTGTGGACTACATGGGCAAACTGACGCCCTACCACCAGATCGGACAGATCGTCAGAAAGATCCGTGAAGAAACCAGTTTCAAACCGGGAGAAGATGTTTTTGTTACGCCGAGGATGGTAAGCTCCTTCGGGGACGAACCCTTCAGGCAGCTGATGACGATAGCGGCCATAACCGAGGGCATCAAGTACTGCCAGGACAACTTCGGCGTGCAGGGGATAACTGAAGTTGTCCAAGCCGCCGTCACAACGACTGAGGAGTTGAGGAATTGTAAGGTAAGGTGCGAAGACCTCCTGAGGCTTGTGGGTAAGCATCTCAAGATGAAGACTGAGGGCATGGAGATCAGGATCATACCGCTTTTCGGCGGGTTGGCTGAACACCTTTCCATGGAACGGGTTCTCTCCCCCTTCATCAAAGAAGTCAGCGTCAAAGGATACACGCGGGTTTTCATCGGCAAATCTGAAGCCGCCCTGCTCTACGGGCATGTAGCTTCCGCCCTCTCCTGCAAAGTAGCAATCGCCGGCTGCGGGAAGGCTGAGGAGAAGCTTGATGTAAAGATACACCCGATTCTTGGCTGCGGCGCTCTGCCCTTTAGGGGGCACATGACTCTGGACAATGCCGACAGCTTCCTGAAGGAGTACCAAGGCGCTCGCACATACACCATTCAGTCTGGTTTGAGGTATGACCATGGAGCCGAGCAGACTAGGGCGTTGATCGAGAAGATGAGAGAGGCTGTCAGCCGTCCGCCCTTGGAATACGAGAAAGATCAACTCAAAGAGATGGAGCGGATGATCTTCATCTGCGCTAGGAATTACCTCCTTGAGCTCTCTGAGATAGCTGAGAAGATCTCGCTCATTGCAGATTACATACCCGACCAGAGGGAAAGGCTTCTGAATGTTGAAGAGGTTGCCTATTACCGGGAGCTCACAAACGTTGAGAGCATTCTTAAGCTGTGCCCAGACAAGGAAGTGAAGAAGAGCATAATGGCCTACGCCTACACAGCGTTCCGCAAGCCTCCGAGATGGGTGAGGTTTGTCGCATCAACCTACACTTGCGGACTGCCGCCTGAGTTCATCGGTCTAGGAACTGCCTTGAAGGAGATAAAGGAGACCATGGGGGAAAAGGCCGTTGGCAGACTTCTAGACGAAATCTATCCTTCCCTGCAGGCTGATGTTAAGTTCGCGTCCGCTTTCTTGGACAGAAGCCTTGACAGCAACATTCTGCTAACGCCTAGATTATTGAAGAGCATCGAGGATCTGGACGGCTTCGTTGAGTTAGAGGAGTCTGATGGAAGATACCTTATACTCAGCAGACTGGCCTCAGCCTACATCAAAGACATGCTCAGAGGAAAAGCATCGAAGGGCAAGAGGTTGGCTATTCTGATCGAGAAGGGAGAGGTCGCTGAGTACCTCAACGGTGCGACCAGAGAGAACCTGAGCAAGATGATCCTCGATTTGGGGAGGATTAGGAAGTCCCTCGCTTGATCTGAAAGGGGTGAGTGCGAGATGGGCAGTTATTGTATAACCAGATTTCCGGGCAGGATAAACTATTATTCGCCTAAGTATCCAATGCGAATTTCCGAGGATGCAAGGGACGAGCTTGTCGAGTACTGCAAGAGGTTTGTGAGGTACGTTGACAACGCTTATTTCAACGGTTTGAACGTGAGGCTTTATACGAACATAGACCACGTCTACGATTTTTGGCGGGACAACTGGTGGTCATACTCGCATAACATCACGCCTCACGGTCAGGTCTACACGATCGACGACGGCGGCAAAATCAAGATAAGGGACTACTACGACGGGCCTATGCAGAATCCCGACATAAACGCCGGTGGGCTATACAGTACCGAGACCAAGACGGCGATCATACTGAACCAGGACTATTATGGGCATACGAAGCCTTCAGGTCTGGGGATTGCGGCTGACATATTTGAGGATCAGTTTGACATCCTCTCTGTTCACGGTGCCTCGGGAGCGATTGACGGCAAAGGCTACTTGCTGATCGCTCCGACCAACACTGGGAAGACGACTCATTCCTATGGTCCGGCGATACACCATGCGGGCGGCGAGTTCCACCAGGACGACTGGATCTTCGTCGAGTTTGAAGGCGGCAAAGCCATCGGAAAGGCTTCTGAGAGACAGTTCTATATGAGAACCAACTCCATCGAGAATTTTCCTTGGTTGGAACCGATTTTCAGGACGCATAAGCTTGAGAACGTGAAGCCTGATGATCCATTGGAGAAGCTTCTGCCACCGGACCCGAGAGTCATGATTGATCCGAGAGAGATTCTGAGTCCCGAAAAGGTTGTGAACGAGATCAGGATCAACAAATGCTTCCTGCTCCAGAGAGACCCAACTGACAATGTGGTCGCCCGGTCTCTGGAACCAGACGAGGCGGTGGACATTCTGAGAAAGGCGCCTGAACAGTTCTACAACAACTACTTGACCATCTACACGGACCGGAAGATACGGAAACGAGCAGAATTGTTCAGAAGGCTTTTCGAGATAGCTGAACCCTACTTGATAAACATAGTCGCAAAGGTTGAGACAGTTAGAAACATCATCATAAGAATAACAAAGAGTTAAAGCCTGTCCTTTCTTGACTGGACTCTCATTTCTATTGTAGTGCCCGGCATGATTTGTGCGCCATTGCCCATGTTCTGGCAGCAATACTTAAGTTGGACGAGAGCCAACGGATAGGTAGGAAGATGAGACCTCTTAGGGTTGCGCTTTTTTCAATTGCTTTCTTCACGTTCTTTGTTAGTTACATTGCTTTTCTGATGTTGCGGACACTGGCCTCCGCAGAACCTGATGCTTTGATCTGGTACTTAACCGAGTATTCGCCTAGCCAATTGATAGCGCTATTTCTGGCGACCATTGGGCGCAGTCCGATGATGATTCTTAGCTTTTTATCTATGCTCGGCCTTGCTTTGCTCTTCGGCTTCGTGACTGAGACTGTTATTCAGGCTGTTGCTCTTGTTTTCTTGAAGTGGCGAAGGGAAAAGGTTTCCACGAGATAGTTTCTCGAAACAGATATGACTTGCTGCAAACAGTTTGCCCACAAATTCCATGCCTTTTGTCTTTTCTAGCGGTTCATGCAGGGGCATAGATTCGATGTCGATCTGGGTTGCCGGCCTAGAGAGTTCCTTGGCTCCTAACCTAGGCTTTTCTGCTGGAAATCTGTAGAATGATGGCTACGGCTATTGCCATTGTTCCCAGCCAGAACGCTAGGTCTATGAGAAGGGTTTGGAGGTTGACCAGCCAGATGTCTGCAGGTCCGGCTATTGTATTCAAGGTATGAGTCGCCCAGACGAGGGGGAAGCCGTAGTTTACATGGACAAAGTCAGGCCAATTGTACGTGATACCCCATGTGATAGCCAAAATTGTCAGAACTGCCCAGATCGCCATGAATGATACGGTTAACGCGTTGGAAGCCATCTTACTTCTGGACTTCATGTTCTCACTATGTAATATGGAAGCTCACGCAATGATTTATTTCTAGAGTTTGGAACAGAAAGAATCGTACTGACTCCTTTTGTCTGACGGGAAAATCCCTTTGTCTGACAAAAAAAGAGAGCTCCGACGCCTCTGCCACTCATAGGTGAATCCCAATCGTCACTGATCAGAGTAATCTCAGCAGCTTGCCAACTCATTCCCATTCGATTGTTGCAGGAGGCTTGTGAGTAACGTCGTATACCACTCTGGTCACGGCTGGCAATTCGTTGGTTATCCGCGTTGAGATCCTTTCCAGAGCTTCATAGGGAACCTTGGCGAAGCTGGCAGTCATCGCTTCACGGCTTTCAACAAGCCTCACCGCCACAACATACCCATAGGCTCTAGAGTCGCCCTTGACGCCGGTACTCCTTGTGTCGGTCAAAACTGCAAAATACTGCCACAACTCGTCTTTGAGCCCGCTCTTCTCAACTTCCTCAGAAACTATTCTGTCCGCCCTTCTGACCAGCTCAACCCTTTCAGGCGTCACCTCCCCGACTACGCGTACGGCTAGACCTGGACCCGGGAAAGGCTGCCTCCACGCAATATCGTCCGGCAGTCCCAATGTCTTGGCTAGTTTTCTGACCTCGTCTTTGTAGAGATCTTTCAATGGTTCGATGACCGCCTTGAACTCGATCTTTATCGGAAGCCCCGCCACATTATGGTGGGTCTTAATCTTGTCAGAATGTTTCCTGAACCCAGACTCAATCCTGTCAGGATAGATGGTTCCCTGTATGAGGTATTCGGCGCCGACTCTTCTCGCCTCTTCCTCGAAGACCCTGATGAACTCTCTGCCGATGATTCGCCTCTTCTCCTCGGGGTCTGTTATTCCTTTCATCTTCTCGCAGAATCGCATCCTCGCGTCGACTACAACGACTCTTATGCCCAGATTCCCAAAGGTCTCCTTAACGAACTCGGGTTCCCCATCACGCATGAAGCCGTGATCCACGAAGACAGCGGTCAGATTCGCTCCCAACGCCTTCGCCGCTATCACAGCTGCCGTGCTCGAGTCTATTCCCCCGCTTAAAGCGATAATGGCTTTTCCATTGCCAACCTTCTCACCCATCTCGCGAATCTGCTCCTCTATGAATGAGGATGGCTTCCAGTTTGGCTGACATCTGCACACCTCGAACACAAAGTTCCTGAGCATCTCCCCCCCGTGTTCAGTGTGCACAACCTCGGGATGCCACTGCAGACCGAAGATTGCCTTCTCTTTGTGGCGGTAAGCTGCGACTGGACAGTTCTCACTATGCGCTAGGATTTCGAAACCTTCGGGAAGGCTCTGGACGGTATCGCCGTGGCTCATCCAAACCTTCTCGGTACGCCCCAGACCCTTCAAGATGTCCACGGGTTTGTCTATGGTTACAAGGGTCGTGCCGTACTCCTGCTTCGTCCCCCGTTCGACCCTTCCGCCTAGAAGATAGGCCATAAGCTGGTGGCCATAACACAGACCGAGTATAGGAAGGCCTAAGTCAAGGATTTTTGGATCGACCTTCGGTGAGCCTCTCTCGTAGACGCTGGAAGGTCCGCCTGAAAGGATCAACCCTCTGATGTTGAAGCGATTGCCCAATTCCCCGATTTCTTTGGGCGGAATCTCGAAGGAGACGACCTCAGAATACACATTGAGCTCTCTAACCCTTCTTGCTATGAGGTGGCAGTATTGTCCGCCGAAGTCAAGAACCAGAAGTGTGTCAAGCTTTCCAGTCATGGATATTTTCATCCCTTCATCTCTTCTCTCGTCCTAAACCTTGGCTGTCGCTTGAGGCAACTGTAATCACCCGTGGTACAGGAAAGACACAGCTGACGGTCAGGTAGACCTATGCCTTTGCTCAAAGTTTCAACATTACTATAGCCTAGGAAGGAGACGCCGATTTGTTCTCCAACCCTCCGATTGATCTCGTCTAGGTCCCTCGTGTCCTTGCAGATTCTGTACGCGAGGAGTTCCTCCTGAGTCGGGAAGTCTATGCCGGCGTAACAGGGGTACATGATGGGCGGGAACGTGAGGAGCAGGGAGACCTCTTTTGCAGCTCGCAGTTTTCTGCCAACGATTATCTGGGAGCTTGTTCCCCTGACTATGCTGTCGTCTATGAGTACTATCTTTTTCCCCTCAACCACTTCCCTTATCGCGGTGATGTTTGAAACCACATCCTCCCGCTTCTCAGGCTCAATAAAGCTTCTCCAGCTGCCCTTTCTCCTGTAACGATCCTTCATCAAGCCCTCTTCAAAAGGTATTCCCGACTTCTCAGAATAGCCCAAAGCCGCAGGCCTCGCAGAGTCAGGCACGGGCACAATAATGTCTCCCTTGAGCGGATACTTGTCGGCTAAGAGTCGCCCAATACTCTTCCTCGCAGAGTATACGCTGATCCCCTCTATGCGGGAACTTGGGTGAGCGAAATAGGTGTACTCGAAGGGACAGTGGGCATGCCGTTCCTGAGCAGAAAACTTCTCTTCCTCAAGCCCTCCTTCACTTACTCTTATCACCTCGCCGGGCTGGATGTCCCTTACGAAACGGGCGCCAAGAGCGTTCAAGGCGCAGCTTTCCGACGCCATAACATAGGATTCAGTCTCCTCGTGCCATCCGAGACAAAAGGGCCTGAACCCTTTCTCATCTCTCGCGCCGACAAGTTCGCCCTTGGCTGTCAGGATAACCGTGGAAAAGGAACCGTTCAGATAGGGGTTCAAGGCTTTAAAGGCTTCAGCCCAGCTCTTCCATTTCTTAAGATTCTTGAGGAGTCCAACACCCATAAGCTCGGTGTCTGTTACTCCATGCGGAGAAGAATAACCTTTTTCCTTCAGGCCTTCAACGAGCAGCTCCCTTTCAAGCGTTCCGTTGTGTGCTATGCGGAAACTGTGCTCACTTCCCGACCTACCAATGTCCAAGGGATGGGCATTTTGGATCGTGGATATGGCTGTCGTTGAATATCTT
>Ga0209314_10000795_pt1 | contig 14394 bp, 16 predicted proteins | sample I19B2metaG_FD_184146 | JGI IMG/M metagenome (GOLD analysis project Ga0209314, IMG submission 184146) | Lake sediment bacterial and archeal communities from Gulf of Boni, Indonesia to study Microbial Dark Matter (Phase II) - ​I19B2 metaG... | ecosystem: Environmental > Aquatic > Freshwater >...
CGTTCGACTGAGCTCACGCCGAAGTCCAGCATCTTTCTTCAAGAAGGATTCCAGACAAGCTGGAATGACAGATAATGTGGTCTTAGTTATGAACTTCTTACCCATTCTATTCATAAATGTTTTGATCAACCAGAGCAGATGCAGTATCGGAGCGGCTTACAGAGTGTTCACCGCCCCGAGGCGGCTGACACTCTGTACCTCGGAGGTCTGCAGAAGCGGACCGAGAATGAGCGACGATGCTGCATCTGCTCTGCTCCTTCACGAATAGTGAATAATCTGGGCTTAGTAACTCCCGAAATCAAACCGCCCATAGCAAGAAACGGTAATGTCATAACAAGTCCGACCAAAAGCCCCCTTGATTTCTCATTTAATAAGACAATTATCAAAAGCAAAAGAGCTATAATATAAAGCATGAAAATTTCCCATAGCAGATTAATGCCTGAGGTTTATAAATATTGTTCCACGTGGAACAATTTAAAAAATACTTACTCCGTAACCTCTTTAAGCCACTTCAGGTAGTCTTCGGAGCCTTGAATTATTGGGAGAGCGATTATCTCAGGAACCGTGTAACTATGCAATTCTTTTACCTTTTTCATGAGGGGATCAAAGAGGGTCCTCTGAGTCTTTGCAACCATGAGAACTTCCTTCTCATCCTCGATTTTCCCTTGCCAGCTATAGATAGAACGGATGTCTTTAATTATGTTTACACAACCTGCGAGCCTGCTCTCTACAAGTGCTTTGGCTATTTTGGCAGCTTCATCCTCATCTGAAGCGGTTACGAAGACAACGATCTCATCCATGATATCCCCTCTTCTCATCTCATAATAGAGATAATCAGATTCGTATAGAAGGACAGGGTGGTCTCTAACGCCTGCTAATCAACGACCTTATAGACAAGATCGTGTTCTCTAACCTCGCCGTTTACCTTCAATCCTATGCTCTGGCCGCGTTCTGCTTTTTGAACATTCTGGTGCTCTATCTGCATAGACTCAACCTTTTGAGTAAGATCAGTATGGTGTCCACTGATATGTATCGAATCTCCGGCCTGCAGGGGCTCTGAAAGTTCCACAACTGCCACCCCTATCTTCTTATAAACATGAGAAATGGTACCAATCTTTACTTCCATGGGATTAATATTACCAGAATTAAAGAAATATGCAAGTCCTTTTTATCCTGCGATAGCATCTCCAAATCCGTGGGGGCAGGATATAATATCTGAGCGGTTTCTTTTGCCGATAGTCCTTATGCCTATTTTTAAATAATAAAGAGGCAAAAGCCTCGGAGGGCGATACGATGGGTTCGCCAAAGGCGGAGAACGAAAATACTATATTTGGCAGATATGTAAAAAATCATGAAGAATGGTTAGATAAGGCAAGCAGACTTTGAACGCAGGCTAACGCCTGCGTCTACAAGCTAATTCCTTCGCTGGGTAGAAAAGCTTCTCCTCAGAATCAATTCAAAAAAACCTGTAAAAACAGTAGATTGCTTCACCTTGGGCTCGCAATGTCAGGTTGAAGTAATCAATTAACTCTTCTTTGCTAACTTTATATAGTATTCAATCTCGAGCAGCCTTCTTTTGATATCAACGCCAGCTGAAAAGCCTCCAATGGATCCATCAGACTCGATAATACGATGGCATGGAAGGATAATGGGTATCGGATTCCTGCTGAGAGCCTGGCCAACCGCCCTACAGGCTGCTGGCTTCCCAACCTTTTCAGCAAGCCACTTATACGTCCTCGTCTCTCCATAGGGGACCTCTTTCAGGGCAAGCCAGACCTGCCTGTCGAATTCTGTACCCTTCGCAAATCCTATCTTCTGCGTGAATTCCTCTCTGCCATCTTCAAAATATTCCTTAAGCTCTTTCTTTATCAAAGGAGGTGCTTCTCCCTTTCGGATTATCTCGTTAGGCTTTTTAAATGCAATCTCTCTCAGGATTCTGCCGGTAAACATGAGGTAGAGCGTCCCTATAGGGCTTTCAAAAGTATCATAGAAAGACTCGGCAACCCTCTTGACTGTCCTTTTATTCTTTCTGGACATACAGTTAGTTCATTTTTTAATTGATTCAAGGAAGGGTTATCTAATACTTGTTGATTTTCCCCTTTTCAGGAAAAATCCTGAAGAAAGTTATTTTATTGCCCGCTAAATCTCAAACCTGCATAAAAACAGCAGGATGCACTATTCAAGTCATTTATAAAGGCTCTTTCTATTCCGTCCTCGAATAACACCCGCACAAGACACAGCCCACCTGGAAGATCCGAATGCTTCTCTTCGATGACTTCACCGTCGCCCCATGCACTGTAACGCATATGCCTTACGATATCACCTACCCGAAGGTAAAGTCTTTGTTTCATTCGCTAACCTTCATTTCCAGCCGTCAGCCTCCACTGCAAATAGAGCCTCCACAGTGGCTTATCTTACATAGTAACCGTAAATAGTATAAACGAAATGGCCCTCTATTGTATAGGCTTCCATACCCCATTCATCAGGCAGAGGCCAGAACGGTTCAGCATCCTTAAGTGCCCTCAAAGCAGCATCATCAAGATCTCTGTATCCTGACGTCCTGACAAGTTCAACAGCTCCCAACTTGCCATTTTTCTTAATCGTAAATCTTATAATGAGGTCTCCATAGATTCCTTTTTCTGCTGCATTACGGGGATAAATCCAGATATTTTCTATCCTCTCCTTCAGCCTTCTCAAGTATGCCAAATACCGCATTTCCCTAACGTCAAAAGAAAAGCTCCTCTCTTCCTTCTCTTCTTTTTTAATCTCTCTCTTTGCCATATCGCCAATGATACCTCTATCAAAGAGTTTCTCTCTTGTAGAAGGCATCGGCAACGCAGGCTTCCGTGTGGTCCCCTGCATTTCTGGACTGCTAATGTTTGATCCACCCTCTACCCCCTGGCTCGGAGATGCAGAAGGTGATAGGGGCTGAGGAGAGGTTATCCCTGATCCAGGGACAGGTTGTGTGCCTTTCTTAATCTCAGGTGCGGGCATAGAAGTCCTCGGCTGGGTAGTCCTGGGTTGGACAGCCATAGGTCTGACAGGCGGGGCAGATCTCACCTGAGGGATAGCAGAAATAGGCGGGGCAGAGGGAAGAAGTTCTTCAGGTGATATGAGTCTCGCAAAAAATTCCTCCCCCCTTTTACCCTTAACAGGAGAAACAATTAAAAGGGCCGCGATGAAGATGGTGATATGCAATACTATGGAATAGGCAAAAAATCTCTTGATAGTTAACATAAGAATTTACTGAAGAGCTTTATATAGCTCTGTATGCCTTCTCTGCTACTGTCCTTTCTCAGCCAGAGCCTCATAGATGCTTCCTGAACCTCAGGCCTTCTGTGTAAAGCAACAAGCTTTCCTAAAGTGACATCGGTCTTGAAGAAATATCTTCTGAGCTTGTCCATAAGGGAAAATCTCCTCTGAAACCTCGACTTCCACATCCTCTTATAATCAGCCGCCTTCCCTTGTATTATCGCCCTTGCAGCGAACTCTCCAGCCTTCATTGCGTAATAGATGCCTTCGTAACTCAAGGGCGTCACCTGACCTGCCGAATCCCCTGTAAAGATAATATTATTTTTATTATATAAATCCCCTTCCCACATTGGTATTTTATATATCCTCTTTGCCCCTTCCTGAATTATTCCTCTTTTTTCCCGAAATACCTTAAATAAGTCAAGCACTTTCCCTGGTTCAGAACTCCCCGTACCTGCAGAAATCCCCTCTGCCGCAGGAAAAACCCATGAATAAAAGCCAGGTGCATGGGACGACCCAAACCAAAACTCACAAAAATCTGCATTTACTCCTTTGATCTTCTCAGACAATGTAAAAAAAGACTTGGATGGTTTTATCCCGAGAGCAGCCCTAACCCTCGAGTTCACACCATCTGCAGCAATAATATATTCTGCAACTATATCTTTCTTTATACCTTTAATATTAGCTTGGACTCTGTATTCCTTCCCGGTTTTTGTAAGCCTTGTAAACTCTCCTTCTATCACCTGTGCACCCTTTTCCTCAGCTTCACTCCTCAGTGCTCTGTCAAATTCCCATCTTTCAACGATAGCAAGACTTCCCCCTTTTAACTCTATGTCCAGTTTTTCGCCAATAGGCGAGACTATCCTAATACATTTAACTTCTCTTTTAACCACTCTTTTGGGAATGCCAAATTCATCAAAGGCACTTAGGGGGACTCCTCCTCCACAGGGTTTTGCAAATGAGAAGTTCCGTTCAAGCAGGATGACCTCTAACTTCCATTCTGCAAGAGACCTTGCTGCAATAGCACCTGCAGGGCCTCCACCTACTACAAGAACTTTAGCGCTGAGATTCATTCTATTATGAAGAGAAAAGGATCAGCACCTTTGTCTGAATCAAGGAAAAAAGGGAACGGGAGATCCGGTAGATCGAGAACTCCTTCTTTCACCGGTCTCCAACTCCCCCTTCATTTTTCTAAATTCGGAACCCTGGCGGGAATGGACAGTGTATCTTTGCCTTCTTTACAGAGGTAACACCATTACCATTGTTAAGGAAACAGGCTGATATTTTGAAGAAGAAATCACTAACAGAGCCTGAGATTGTCCCATCTCTATTTTCGCCCCATGGCATGGTCTTTTCGTTATTGTTTATCGCAACTATCAGGTATACATGACCAGGGAGCATCTCTTTAATATCTTCGGGACTCGGTATAGGAAGGCCCTTTGTGAGGCCGAACTGTGTATGGGAATGGAAATCGCCTATTATCTGTAACTTATCGAACCTCGCAAGTATTGGTCCTATCTTCTTATGGTTCTTCCTATTATAAACAACTCCTTTATGCCTCCTGTTGGCATTTTGGACAGTAAATGCGTGTTCTACTATGAACCGGTCTTCAAGTTTATACCCGAGGAGGAAGCCAAGACATTCCTTCTTGTATACCTCTGCCGAGCTCAGGAGGAGGTCAATAAAGGCATTCTCTGAAATGTACACACGCAATAGCTTATTTCTCCTTATACATTGGCAGCCTCACAGCAAGGACGGGGCATGGCGCATATCTTACAACTTGGGATGCGGTGCTCCCAAAGAGTATCCTTCCCATACCCTTTCTACCATGTGTACCCATGATTATAAGGTCTATCTTGTTAGCCTTGGCATATTTCACTATCTCAGTGTGGGGAACACCCTTCAACACACTGCGTTCTACGCCCTTGAAGCTTCTCATCTCCTCGAGACCAAATCTGCTGAGTTCTTTCTCGGCGCTCTTTTCAATGTCCTTATACATCTCGTCCATTGATGCATGTGGAACATACCAACCTGCTGCCTTTCCTATGTCGTAAAGAACATGAACAAGATAAAGCTTGGCTCCATAACGCTTAGCCATATCAACGGCATAATCCAAAGCTTGTGATGAGCCCTCAGAAAAATCTGTCGGGAAAAGAATCCTCTTAATCTCCATTATCCTACCTCCCTTAGATATTTTGCCGCCTTTTCAGGCGATGTAGTCAGGATAAATAATCCTGAACCCAATTCAAACCCAGTCCTCCTTATGATCCTTGGAATTATTTCAAGATGCCAGTGATAATCATCCCCGAGTGTGTGCCAGTGGTTTCTTCTTGGTACCCTGTTTGGGGCAGTATGCAGAAAATAGCCAAATGGCGGTTCTCCTTTAAACACAGCTCTTATTTTTTTTAATATACTCATGAGTATAAAACCCATATCCTCGATCTCCTCATGAGAGATCTCTTGAAAGTCACAGCTATGCTTTTTCGGGATTATCCACGACTCAAAAGGGAACGAAGATGCATAGGGACAGAAACAGAGGAAGTTTTTTGATTCGAGGATTATCCTATCTCCCACCTTCAGTTCTTCCCTAATAATATCGCAAAATATGCATCTCTCTTTATAATCATAATACTGTTTTGCATTCTCGAGTTCGTCTTTGATTCTCTTGGGGATTACAGGTATCGCCACTAAAGACGATACTGGATGAAAGGATGTCCCCCAAGCATCAAACATAGAGTTTTTGGATATGAGTATATATCTCAATCTCAAATCCTTACCAAGGTCTGCGATGCGTTCTTTGTAAAGCTTTATTACCCTTATCATCTGCTCAGGTCCCATATCTTCAGGCTTCACACTATGTTCAGGACATTCGATGAGTATCTCATTGGCACCAATGCTATTCATCCTATCATAAAGCCCGACCCCTCTTCTATCCAGATTCCCTTCTACCTTAAAGAGAGGATTAAAACTCGGAATTGCCCTTACCCACCATCCCGGGGTATTGGGCAGTGTCCCTTGCTTTCTAATAGATGTTATCTCGTGCAGGGTCTCAGTTTCCCTGCCGGAACAGAGAACACAGGTCTCTTCAGCAGAGCCCTTATCCGTAGGGAGATGGTACTCTGATGGCTCCTTAGATTCTGACAGGACTTCTATCCACCTACCGAGCAAGATATCTCTCCTTAGTTCATGCACCCTTGTTCCTCATAAATATTATCTTTAAACCCTCAAGTGTAAGATTGGGACTCAGAATGTGCTTCCTCATAAGGAACCTTGAAACCATACCTCCATAACCACCTGTTACAACAACTTTCAGCCCAAAGCCAATCTCCTTTTCTATCTCCTGGAGAAGCCTTTCTGTAGCACCTGCGGTACCATAAAAAAGGCCAGACTGAATGCAACCAAATGTATCAGTGCCGAGGGCCGATTCAGGAGGACTAAGAGTAACCTCAGACAATTTCGAGGTGCCTTTAGCAAGGGATTCATTCATCAGTCCGACCCCTGGCATTATTGCGCCTCCGATATAATTCGCATTCTTTCCGACAACGCTGATTGTCGTAGCAGTGCCAAAATCAACAACTGCCACCAGACCTTTACAAAGCTCGTAAGCAGCTACAGCATTCGCTATCCTGTCTGAACCTATTTCTTCTGGTTTAGGAATATCAAATACGAGCCCCGACTTGATTTCGGGACCTGCTATTAAAAGGTCTTCTGGCATTAAACGCTTACAAGCTTCTGCCAGAACCTCGGTATGGCTTTTGACCACAGAAGATATTATAACTCCTAAAGCAGTTCTTTCAACAGAAATTTCTGGTAAAAAGTCTCTCATTAATGAGACATATTTTTCCGGGGTCTTCAGGGGATGAGTCTCAAGTTTTTGCACAAGAAGGCCCTGATCTGTAAAAAAACCTATACTTATCAAGGAGTTACCTATGTCTAAGGCAATCAGCATCTACCTCAAAATGGTCAGATCTCCGTCCCTTATCACCCTCAATGTCCCTGATGGAAGCCTCAAAATTAACATCCCCTCATCGTCTATAGACTCAGCTAAGCCTGTTAATGTTTCTTTGCCTAGAATTATCTTAACCTCTCTGCCGAGCGTTGATGTTAGTTGCTCCCACTGAGATAGGAGTTCCCGCCTTCTTTTCTCTTTAAGGATCTTGTACCAGTGGTTTATTTCATCCAAGATTTCTGTAACTATCTCTGTCCTCGAATGGAGCTTGCCTATCTCCATTTTTACTGATGTTGCCACTTCTTTTATGGCATTGGGCAAGACATCGGAATCCATATTTACATTGATGCCTATACCTGTAATAACATATTCTATCTTCTTGCGGGTTGTTCTCATCTCTGTGAGAATTCCCCCCAACTTCTTATTCGATACTAGCAAATCATTCGGCCATTTTATTGTGACATTAAGGCCTGTAACCCTCCTTATTGCAACTGTACAACCAATAGCAGCCATTATCGTTAGCAACGTCGCATCCTTAGGCTCTATATCTGGCCTCAAAAGAATGCTTATATAAATGTTTACCCCGGGAGGTGATACCCAGTGCCTGCCGAGCCTACCTTTACCCTTATTCTGACAATCAGCAATGACAACTGCACCCTCTTCTTCGCCCTTTTCTGCAAGCTCTGCAGCGATTGTGTTTGTAGAATCAACTGTCTCATAGAAGAAAATCTTTCTCCCTATAGAGCCTTTAACCTTTGCTTTAATAGCCTCTACCAAAAGTTCACCAGATTTTAAGAATTCAAGAGCGTCTGGATTTTGGGAATGATTGACATTCATAAAACTAAAATATTTTCTTAAAAAGCTTGGCTATTGTTCTTGCGCCAGCCATGCTTAGGCACTGTGTCAGTTCTTAGTATTTATGTTAGAAACTGTAACTAATCCCAGACATTGACACTATTCTTCTTTTAGAATCACTACTTCAACCTTCCCTTTCAAGCCGTCAGCAAATTTCTTCGCATCATTCTCTGAGCCAACAATCGAGCCGTAGTGCATCGGAATCGCAACTTTTGGTTTTATATCAAGGGCCGCCTTGATAGCCTCATCAGCTGTCATCACATATGTGCCTGAGACAGGAAGAAGTGCTATATCAGCCTTAAATTTTTTCATCTCAGGGATATAATCCGTATCTCCAGCTATATAGATCCGATGTCCTTGTACAGTAAAAATATATCCAACCCAACCCTTATCTTTTGTGTGGAACTGTTTGTTCGTGTTATAGGCAGGCACAGCTTCAATATCGATTCCCTCAATATTAAGCTTATCACCTGCTTTAACAACCTTTGTTTTCCCTGATAGCTTTGCTGTACAATCCGAAGTCGCAACAATTACCGTATTTGGCCCTTGAATCTTTTTTACATCCTCAGGAGAACAGTGGTCAAAATGCTCATGGGTAATCAGGATAATGTCTGCTGTGTCCTTCTTTTTAATCTTGAATGGGTCTGTATATATGACCTTTTCTCCAACAACTTTAAATGTATCATGTCCAAGCCAGTGGATATTCTTTAGCATTGCTTCAACCCCCTTTCTCTCTGCCAGAACAGGATTCGGCAGAAGTGCTATTATAATTGCGATAATAATAAACACCACGCCTTTTTCCTCCTATCTTTTAAAGATTATAGCACAACTTCATGCCCGTAATTTCTTATCTTGCGATAGGTGAAAAGGCGTCATTTAGGTTATAATAATTTACTTCTATTCCCACCAAAAACTATGGGGAAAGTAATAACAATAGTAAATCAGAAAGGTGGTGTCGGAAAAACCACAACAGCTATCAATCTTGCTGCATCCCTTGCCCTCGCTGAAAAAGACATACTCCTCATCGATACAGATCCCCAAGGAAACTCAACATCCGGGCTCGGCATTGCGAGGGATAACCTCGAGAAAAGTCTCTATGATGTTTATACAGGCAAATGTGAGATTACAGAAACCTTGAAAACAACACCCGTAGAACATCTTAACATTTTACCCTCTACAATAGACCTTCTGGGCGCAGAGGTTGAGCTTGTGGGAAAAGAAGGGCGGGAAAGAATTCTGTATAAAGCAATGCGTTCGATCAAGGAACAATATCGTTTTATCTTTATAGACTGCCCTCCTTCCCTCGGGCTTTTAACATTAAATGCCCTCGTTGCTGCTGACTCCGTTATAATACCGGTGCAGTGCGAGTATTACGCACTTGAGGGCCTCAGTCTTTTACTGAGGACACTCCGCAAAGTGAGGAGTTCCTTTAATCCTGAGCTTGAAATTGAGGGAATAGTGCTTACCATGTTTGATGCAAGGAATAATTTATCCCATGAGGTTGCTGAAGAGATCAGAAAACATTTCAGGAATAAAGTTTATAACACTACAATACCGAGGAATGTCACGCTCGGAGAAGCACCAAGTTTCGGAAAACCAGCACTGTTGTATGATATACACTCAAGGGGAGCACAGAGTTATCTATCCCTGGCAAAGGAGATATTGAATGAAAACGGCCTTAGGCAAGGGGCTTGAAGCCTTAATACCAGAAAAAGGTGAAGAGGTAATATATCTTGATATTGACCGCGTCTTCCCCGGCGAGCAACAGCCGAGAAAGGCCTTCAGGGATGATTCACTCAAAGAACTTGCAGCTTCCATAAAAGAAAAAGGTGTACTACAGCCTGTGATTGTTTCACGCGTGGGAGATGGCACCTTCAGGCTTGTCACAGGTGAGCGCAGATGGAGGGCTGCAGCACTGGCAGGACTGAAAAAGATGCCTGCCCTCATAAGGGATGTTGCCTCAAAAGATTCTCTCGAGATAGCATTGATTGAGAATATCCAGAGGGAGGACCTCAATCCCATTGAGACTGCAGAGGCCTTTAGAAGATTGGTAACAGATTTTAATTTAACGCAGGAAGAACTTTCTGATAAAGTCGGAAAAGACAGAGCAACAATCGCCAATTACCTCAGGCTCTTAAAACTTCCTGAAGAGATAAAATCCCTCATCTACAATGGGTCTCTCAGCATGGGACATGCAAAAACTCTTCTTACTATAGAGGGAAGAGCTAACCAGATAGAGGCAGCAAGGAAGATCATCAAAGGGGGTCTTAGCGTCAGAGAGGCAGAGGCACTAACCAAAAAGGTCACCAAGCCCAAGAAGGCAAAGGTAATCAGAGACCCTCAGATTTCATCCCTTGAGGGGAAGTTAATCAGGAGCCTCGGGACTAAGGTCAGGATACTCCACAAAGGTAAAAAGGGGAAAATAGAGATAGAATATTATTCCCTCGATGAACTCGACAGGCTCTTAGAGATTCTGATGGGATGAAGGAGAAAACACAAGGAGGTTTTCCATGAAGAAAATGTTAGTCATTCAACTAATCGTTCTTCTTTTGATTGCTACAGGTTTGTATGGAAAGATAAATGCTGAAGAGACCAAAAAAGAAGAACCCTTTTTCAACTCAAGCCTGCATTATACTACCGGAGGAATGGCTTACTGGTATGACAAAGCAAACGGTGGGTTAGAAACCATTACAGGGATCCCTTATTTAAAACTCCCTTGTTATCACTGCCACGTATCCTCATGTGATACATGTCATAAAACCAAGCTGAATGATAAGTTTGCGTACTCAGCAGAAGTTGCTCGTAACCAAAAGATTTGCCTTGAATGCCACTCACGAGAAGCTTCCATGCAAAAAATTGACCAGGCTGCGCATCAAGAGGACGTTCATTTGGCTAAAGGAATGCAGTGCATACAGTGTCACACTGCAAAGGAAATACATGGTGATGGCATTGAATACAAATCCATGAAACAAATAGGTGCTATGGATGCCAACTGTGAGAAATGCCACGGATCCATCAAGCCAACTGTCTCTCACAAAGTCCATCGAGAAAAACTGGACTGTAAAGCCTGCCATGTGAGACATGTTGTCAGCTGCTATAACTGCCATTTTGAGACACTCGTAAAAGAGGGTAAAAAGGTTGCTATTCCAGTTTCAGGTTGGGTTTTTCTGATGAACTACAATGGCAAGGTAACGTCAGCAAACACGCAGACCTTTGTAGTATCTGATAACAAGACATTCCTTATGTTCGCTCCGCAGAACAGCCACTCGATTATGAAGGAAGGAAAGAAGTGTGGAGAGTGCCATGCGACAGAGATCGTACGAAAAGTCCAGGAAGGAAAACTGAGTCTGACCTGGCTTGAAAATGGAAACGTGAAAAATGTAAAGGGCGTTATACCTGTTGTAAATGGGGTAATATATGACGCTGTCTATCAAGACTATAAAGATGGAAAGTGGATACCGATTGAGAATCCTCCTTCACCTGTAGTGCACTATGCCGGCTTTGGCGAACCCCTTTCAAAAGAGCAATTGAAAAAGCTATCGATACCTATGGGAAGGAAATAGAAAAAAGTTAGAGATAGGTTATTGAAAGATTCTGGACAATGCCAGAATGACAGCTAAAAAAACGGGACCCAGTAGCAATCTACAAAGCATATGAGTTTAATTTTTTTCTGTTGGGTAAACGATAACTTCTGTATTTCTTACCGGTTTTCTTTTAACGAGATAGCCGTACCATTTGATCGTCGAATCTACTACTACAACAACAGCAAGAATTAGCATAGCCCCCATCAAGAAGGCGTTAATCCTGAACGCAAAAGGATCAGGAGAGGTTGGAGCCTTAGAAGTAAAATCCAGGATGAGTTCCAGAGAAGCTGAAAAGGTAATTGAAGCCATGAAAAGCATGGGGAGTAATGTCACCCATAGGTATTTAGCCTTGCCCATTTTTATTATTAAGGTTGTCCCGATACAGAGTGCAAGCATTCCGAGAAGTTGATTGGCAGTTCCAAACATTGGCCAGATAGTTGAGATGGAACCTGTAAAGATAAAATATCCCCATGCAAAGACAACAATAAAGCTTGCCACAATATTTCCGGAAAGAGACCTGAGATCGCCAAGAGGTTTGTATATATAACCTCCAAGCTCCTGGACTACATAACGGGCAACCCTTGTTCCTGCATCAATCGTAGTAAGGATAAAAAGAGCTTCAAACAAAAGAGCAAACTGATACCAGTAAGCTATGAGATGTTTGAGAAACGGAATAGAAGAAAATATATACGCCATGCCAACTGCTAAAGATACAGCCCCACCTGGCCTTCCTGCCAGGTCAACTCCGACCGTAGATGATAGCTCCCTTATCTCATGAACAGGAAATCCTAAAGAAGCAAGCTCTGAGAAGGATAACTTTGTATTAATGGCAAAGTAATCCCCTGGGATCAAGACTCCTGCTGCAATTAATGCCATTATTGCCACAAATCCCTCCACGAGCATGGCTCCATATCCTATGGGTCTTGCATACCTTTCCCTCTCTATCATCTTAGGGGTCGTCCCTGAAGAGATGAGAGAATGAAATCCTGATATCGCACCACAGGCTATGGTTATAAAGACAAAAGGGAAAAGGGTTCCAGGTATTATGGGTCCTCCACCGTGAATGAATCGCGTGAGGGGAGGCATATTGAGATCAGGCGCAACTGATAAAACGCCGAGGGCAAGGAGGAATATGACCCCTATCTTCATAAAAGAAGAGAGATAATCCCTCGGCGCAAGGAGCATCCACACAGGAAGAACAGAGGCTATAAATCCATAGGCACCAAGAAGGATGGATAAGGCATTCCTGTCCAGATTGAATAAGGGGGAGAGGGGTGATGAAGGAATAGCCTTCCCAACTATTACCGTCAGAAAAAGCAGGAAAAACCCAAGGAAAGAAATTCCGGCAATTCGGGCTGGTTTAATAGATTTCATATAGATACCCATGAAGAGGGCAATGGGGATGGTCATCCCTATGATAAATGTCCCCCATGGATTGTAGAAGAGGGAGTTTATAACGGCAAGACCTAATCCTGCGATAGCAACAATCAGGATAAAGAGTATTGCTATGAGGGCCGCTCCTCCTGTTATCGGGCCTACTTCTTCCTTTGCAATCTGGGCAAGGGATTTACCGTCCCTCCTCATGGAGGCAGTAAGAATTATGAAATCATGGGCACCGCCCGCAAGAGCCGCCCCGACAAGAATCCACAGGAATCCCGGTAGATAACCGAACTGGGATGCCAAAACAGGACCTATGAGTGGACCTGCCCCTGCTATGGCAGCAAAATGATGGCCAAAGAGGACCCATTTGTTCGTTGGATAAAAATTCTTTCCATCATTTAAGCGATAAGCGGGAGTTAGCCTCATGTCATTGAGCGTGACGACCTTTGCAGCGAGGAAGGCTCCATAAAATCTATAGGCAAGAATATAGAAACATGCAGCCGCAGTAATTAACCAGATAGCGTTTATCTTTTCCTGGGGATTAAAAATTCCTGTAACAATGCCGAAGGATAGGGAGAAGAGGAGAGCCAGAAAAATCCATAGGAGGATTGATAATTTTTTCATAAGTAGTTAAGAACCCTGCGCCAAGAGCGCAGGCCGTAAAAACCAAATTTAAAATAACTGCTTATTTTAAGCTCTTCAGTTCTTCAGCACTTCAGAGGTTAAGCGCTTCCGCGCTCTTTGCTCTCTCAGTCTTCTCGTAACCTCTTTAGCCCCTTCTGTCTTATCATCTTTATCATCTCTTCTGACGCGAGGCTTTTGAGAAACTCTGTCCTCCTTTTTTTGTCGCGGATTTCATTCATCGCCTTTTTCCGGATTTTTTCTAATAATCTCAGATAATCGGCAAATCCAGGACCATAGAGTTTTTCGAGTTCCTTGCGAATCGACTTCGAAAGGGCTGGGCTGATGCCGCTCGTTGAGATGGCGATGGTTAAATGACCTCGTTGTATAACAGAGGGAACTATGAAATTACATAAAGAGGGAGAGTCAACAACATTCACAAGACAGAGGGCTTCTTCAGAAACTTTTTTGTTGATCTCCTGAGAATCTGTCGCTGCAATCACGAGTAAAGCCTTTTTGCTATCACTTTTCCTGTATTGTCTCGGGATATGTTTTATCCTGCCTTTCAGCTTCTCTTTCTCAATCCTCCTGGTAATATCAGGGCTTATAACTGTTATATTTGCACCAGCCTTAAGGAGTGCAAGTATCTTTCTTTCTGCAACCTTTCCACCTCCGATGACGACTGCTTCTTTGCCTTTAAGGTTCAGAAATGCAGGATAATAGGCGTGATTTCCCCCCTCTCCCTTCCTTCCC
>Ga0209314_10000796_pt1 | contig 14376 bp, 12 predicted proteins | sample I19B2metaG_FD_184146 | JGI IMG/M metagenome (GOLD analysis project Ga0209314, IMG submission 184146) | Lake sediment bacterial and archeal communities from Gulf of Boni, Indonesia to study Microbial Dark Matter (Phase II) - ​I19B2 metaG... | ecosystem: Environmental > Aquatic > Freshwater >...
CGATGCTGTGTGGAAGACTTATGCAGTCTATCTCCTTCTTCGCTGGAGCGGTCATTGTGAGCTGAGCTGGGCCTCTTTTCCAGCCTGGAATCACATAGGACTCGTAGCAAGCGTTCGCGATACCATAGCTCTTCAGCCGCTCAACCATGAACTTGACCGACTCCAAGTCTCCCGGGGTTCCGGGGAATCTGCTCCCATAGACATCGCATAGAACTTTCAAGTTGTCCAAAGGCTCAGATGAGGTGTAGATCTCGGATACGATCTTCTTGTCGACATCGATGAACGGATTCTTCAAGTCAGACACCGAACTAACTAGATCTGAGATGTGGATATAAGAGCTTGGAGGATTGTGTCGACGCGGTCTCCATATCATACTTTGGCCCACGCCAACTCGCATATCATGTAACGCTTTTATTGACTGAGAAATCACTCATGAGTTGAGGTCTAGATTCTTGAAGCGTGTTAGGGCGCGTGATCTTGGTATTCAGATTGGAGAGATGGAGACAGGAAGCTACAATGCCATTACAGACGTCAAGGGTGTAGGAGTAGGCCATTCCACAATCATCAAAGGCGAAGGCCCTCTAATCCGCGGGAAAGGACCAATCAGAACAGGCGTCACCGCGATCACTCCTCATGACAGAGATACCTACCGGGAAAGAGTGAAGGCAAGTGTGCACGTGTTCAATGGCTATGGAAAATCACTGGGACTGGATCAAATCAGACAGGCTGGCGTATTGGAGACGCCGATTCTGTCGACCGATACATGGAACGTCTGGAGGGTTGCAGACGCATGTTTCGACTACATGTTTGAGATATACGATGTGAAACCGATCTCAATCAATCCTGTGGTAGGAGAAACCCAAGGAAGCTTCCTTAACGATTCCTGGGGCCGTCACGTCGGCAGAAAGGAGGTCTATGAGGCTTTGAACAAGGCCAGAAGCCCTGAGGGAAAGAGAGAGGTTGAGGAGGGAAATGTCGGAGGCGGAACACCGATGTCTGGCTACGAATTCAAAGGAGGCATCGGCACGGCCTCAAGGAAGACCGACTTCTTCACGTTAGGAGTCCTCGTCCAGCTCAACTTTGGTCAACGCAGGGATCTGATGATAGACGGTGTGCCCATGGGAAGAGAACTAGCAGAATACGGCATGGGTGCGACCAGGCAAGAAGCCCCCTCCAGAGAGGGCTCCTGCATGGTCTACATAGCCACAGACCTAGAGCTTAGCTGCCGTCAGCTCGGGAAGGTTGCGAGAAGAGCAATGCTCGGCTTAGCCAGAACCGGCTCACACGGAGGAGACACGAGCGGAGACTATATCATCGCCTTCACCACAGGCGAGAGAAGTATAGAAGACCTCCACATGCACAACTTCAGAGAGATGAAGAAGAAGAACCCTGAGCTTACGATCGAGCAAATGCCCACGACCCAAGAGTCATGGCTGAACTACGTCTACCGAGCCTGTATTGAAGCCACCGAGGAATCAATCATCAACGCCCTGTTCAAAGCCGAGACAATGACGGGAAGAGATGGAAACACTCGATATGGAATCCCGCTGGACAGGGTGAAAGAGATATTGAAGAAATACGGGAGACTCAATGGATGAAGAACAGGACAGACCAACCCTGAGGCATTCTAATCAATCTGTTGGAGGGAACAATAATCTCCCTCTATTGGGCTCAGAAAAGAGAGACAGTCTCCAGAAGGGGCATGGTCACCTCTAACAATCATCATGGATCGGAGGCCGGGGTACGAATACTGAAGAAGGGCGGTAATGCCGTCGACGCAGCAGTGGCGTCGGCATTCACCGATGCAGTGGCGCAATGCCAAAGAAACGGAGGAATCGGCGGCGGAGGATATGCGGTCATCTACAACATCGACGAAGATCGTTCGGCTTCTGTCTACTTTCACATGAGAAGCTCTGAAAATGCAACTTCAGACATGTTTGAGATAGATACCCAACGGGGTTACGTTGGAGGATACGGATTCGCGGCAACGAAGAATGATGAGAACACAGTAGGCTACAGATCGATCTGTGTTCCCGGCTTCGTTCCAGGTTTGTCGGAAATCTTGGAGAGATGGGGAACTATGAGACTGGGAGAGATCCTAAGACCAGCAATAGAATTGGCTCAGGACGGGTTCTGTGTTGAACCGACAATTGTGGATGCGATAAGCTCGAAAGCCCGAATGCTGGCGAGGTTCCCAGCCTCCGCAGAGATCTATCTGATAGATCACTATTTCACCCCCCAGATTGGCGACAGAATCGTTTGCAAAGATCTAGCTAAGACAATGACGCAGCTTGCTGAAAATGGAACAGAGTCATTCTACAGTGGCAAACTCGTGAAGACAATCACAGCGAACGTTCAGGAAAACGGCGGCATACTGACCCAAGAGGATTTCGTGAAATACAAACCTATCATCTTCAATCAGCGCAGAACCACATATCGGAGCTATGAGGCCCACTTCGGATCCTACGCCGGAGGAACCACCTGCGTTGAAATGATGAACATCTTGGAGGGCTTTGATCTGGCGAGATATGGCCAGAACTCTGTCCAATCTCTGCACCTTATCGCTGAAACTATGAGACTGGCTTATGCAGACAGGCAGACCTTGATGGGCGGCGACTTTGACCAAGTTCCCGTTGGCAGACTGGAATCCAAGAAATACGCAGGAGGACTTCGAAGGAAGATTCATAGAGAGAAGGCCATGGAAGACATTGGAACAGTCAACCCAAGTCGCATCGACGAATCCACGGCACACATATCCACAGTGGACAAGAAAGGTAACATGGTCGCGCTGACCTACACCAACGAGAATACTTTCGGATCCGGTGTCACAATCCCTGGTACAGGGATACTGATGAACAACATGATGGCATCATTCAACCCCTTGCCCAGAAGAGCAAACTCCATAGGGCCAGCCAAGAACGCACTCAGCAACATGACGCCAACCATTCTTGTTAGAGACGGTGAATCATTCATGACCATCGGGGCGGCAGGAAGCAGAAAGATAGAGACAACCACTCTTCAAGTGATATTGAACGTGGTCGACTACGGGATGGGCATACAGAAGGCTATAGATTCGCCACGCATCAGAAGGGAGATGGATAAACCTGTTTATCTCGAATCCATGATGCCATCATCGCTTGTGAGAGGCTTACGGGACAAGGGCCATGAAGTTGTGGTTGAGGATACCCGTTTCGCGACGCTGAATGGCATAGTTCGAGAATCAAAGACTAGAAAGCTTCATGGCGGTGTTGATCGATTCCTCGTGAGCCAATGGCAGGCAAAGGCCTCGGGGTGGTAGCCTCCAGCTCTAGCTGGCCACTTTTCGATTTTGAGCCGATGGAGATTGAGCACGGCGCATGTGTGGCTAGTCTTTCATGGTTATCGGGTTAGAGCTTTCCGGGACATTCTTGTGTTCGAATACGCTTAGGTCGGCCGGGCATTGGCCTGGTGCGTCGCGCGCGACAGCCAGACATGCTTGCGATTCACATGACACAAGATAAGACCACTATCGACCCACAAACGGTTCAGATTTTGAAGACGGATTGTGGAAACAGAAGTGGTGTATGGCAAAAGACTAGATTGTGTATGTCTGGAATTGGTTCTTGCATGGGTTTCCTTTGCATACGTGTATAGTCTTCTTCGCAGGTTGGGCTATTACGCAGGCGACGGTACTGATTGTTTTCTTTGGAGGTTGCAGGTGAGCGCATATCGAGTCAGGCGTGTTCGCGTGATCAGAAAGCATCTTCTTCGCGTCCTCAATACCCATCTTGTCTCCCGTTTTGTCCCACTCCTGCAGGAGTTGCTTGATGCGGGTGAGCCTCGTCGCTGAATTAAATACTCGGTCTCCGTGTCTGCCCTCATACTTCAGCATGTCTGGGTGTAGAAAGTGGTTTGTGTGGAAGAAGTAGCCTCGGTTCGGAACACTATCATAAGGCTCTAGGATGCCTAGATCGTCAGGACAGAATTCTACAAGCGCAGCTCGACCTGAATTATCAGTCATTATGACAGTGTTTGACTTGCTTCTCCTTGCCCTTCCTATACAACCCACAGCATCCTGCACAGTGTCCTGCTCCAAGCACAGTCGGCCTACCCAATCTGTGGAAACTCCGAAATGCCTGTCCAAGACGCTTGTTAGAGCATTTCCTACCCGAGTCATTCCTGCAGAGTTTATCCCGTGGGGGTAGAGGTTTCCTGCGCGACAGAACGCAAGGATCTCCGGTCCGTTGTCTGGAACTGTGTGAAGAATGATTCCGCGATCGATGGTTCGACTTGACACGTCGTTGTCTATGTTCTGTGTAGCAATCATAGTCTCCTCTTGGGTTCGTTCAGGGAAGACGACAAAGGTCGTGCAGCCTTCGTATGTCTTGGGGTGGGTGCTGTTCAGGTAATAGATCTCCTCTCGCGAGATCTTGGCGCCGTCAGCTATCCCGTTCAGTTCCTCTACAAGATGTGGTGCATATGAGGCGGCGAAGCCTATAGATTGCCTGGCGTATGCAAGAGCTTTCTCCTTTGGTGTACCGTTCTGCTGAAGGTTTCGGAGCGATATGGCGAGGTGATCCTTGATCAGCTGCGCACATTTCTCGCCGTGTTGACATCCCATTTCGTAGTTGGAGCCCTGAACCTCTATAAGTGGGAAAGCGTCTATTCCGTCACCTTTCTCTGTAGGTCTCTGCATGAGTTTTCAATCTCTTCACATCATAACATACGTCCTCTACGCTGAGGATCTAGGCTTCTTCTTTGATGAGAGATCGCGCATGACGGAGATCGCCACAATGCCGAACGCGGTCAGGACCAGTATCCACGCAGGCCATTCGAACAAGGTCTGGAATCTTCCGATGACCAATGAGAGTCTTCCCATGAAGCTTTGCCCAAAAGCTGCGCCGAAACTGGCCATCAGAATGTATTTTCCGTATGTTGTCAGAACTCTGATAGGTCCTTTCGGTTCCCTTGAGAAATAGAAGAACATTAAGGCCCCTAGCACTCCGAAGACGATGATAATGTTGTTGAAGCTTCCGTAGAGATCCTTTGCCGTGAAGAGGGGAAGTATTGTCATTCTTATCTGTTCTGTGAAGCGGCTCTTGAAGTCAGCTGCAACAATAACCCCTGTTCCGACACCTATTATTGCCGCCATGGGGATGCGATAGATCCAAGAATACCTCTTCGAGAAGTAGAAGTAGAGAGGCAGACTGAAAAGAAAAGGAAGAAGCCAGACCGTCTCTCCTTTTGTAACAGGGATCCAAACATTGTCGTACACGTATTTAGCGGAGAGAACCGCTCCGTAACCGGTTCCAGCACCGACATACATGTACTCTGCAATTCTGAAGGCACGGTTCTCTCGGTAGAGGATGCTGAAGGCCATCAAAGTTAATCCGGCTGAGATCAGAATGCTAACAGATTCGGAAATCATGCTTCCTTCCTCCTAAACCTACCAACAAGATACCCAGCGTTTCCTGCGATCACCAATCCTATTATCAGAAGATGCGCTGCTGATTGAGCGTCCATTCCGCCGAGGGCACTGCCTGGCCGCTTGACGAGTAGTTCGTACTCAGCTGCTCCTCTCAGGCCGGTCAGATAGCCCTTGATCTTGGCAGGGTAGAAGGCCATTATGCGCGGCACTATTGTTGAGGTCACACCTGATGCTATGGGGACTCCGTGAGGATCTCCAAACTGCCTTACGTACGGTTCCATCCAATCCCCACTATACACTATCATCAACTTGAAGTCCTTTGGACTGGAGACCTCTTGCAGTATCTGCATGTCTTTCGTGTCTCTGCCATAGAAATCCTTCTCGACCATTCGTGGATTTGTCGCAAAGACTTTCATCGCGGCTTCTCCTCCAGCAATGTATCCGAGATTCACGAAGCTCTTCCCATACAATTCATGTTCTCTTGATGCTCCGAATACATCCCTGAATGCATTGTCTGCGAACATGGGGCCTGTTACGGAGAATCCTAATGCGACTATCTTGAGATTTCTGCTCTTCAGGTGCGCGGTGACTGCCACTGCCTGAGGATACACTTCCGGCGAGACTGATGCAGAGATCTCATACACGCAAGCGACCAAGCTACCTGAAGGCAGACCCTCAACGTACTTGTAGAAGCTTGAGGTGCCAGTGCTGATTCCGAGCGGCAAACCTATTGGGATGAGCAGGGGAAGTCCTAGACAAATCGCCAGAAGCAGGAATATCACCCTGTTATCGATCTTCGAAAGCCTTTCACTCAAGTTATCTTTCTTGGCCAATATCTTTCCCCCTTATTCACCGCTTGCCAAGTAGCCCTTCTCATGACCAGTTATCATTCGAATGGTTAGAGATAACATTCCGATTGCTATGCCCATAATCAGGGCCCGCACGCCTGCCGTGTTCGGTACGTCCATAATCCACTGAGAGAGCGATGGGGTGGCCGACCATAGGACCTCGCCTACCGGCGCCTGCCCAAGCATCACGACTACACCAGCAAGAAGCAAGACGAATGCTTCTTCTGATCTTGCTCTGAATGCGCGGTATGCGGCCGACGCCATATAGAACCCGGACAATGCAAACATTGTCGAGTCCAGAGGTACTATGATAGTATTGAACATGTATGCGTAGTTTGGATGCCCTGATCCCAAGATTGCTCCAACGATCACAAACGCTGCAAATGCTATGAGAGTAATTGCACTCTCCAAACGGTTCGTCTTCCTGACTGTAATTCTATCTACATTCAATTTGATCAGACGGATAACGCCTATTCCAACTGCACACGCAGTCATTATCAATATCGCTTTCGTGAGATCACGAACAAGGGGGTTCAGTAGAGGATCCTTCACAAAGTAGTCGGCCACCATCAATACGAGGATGATCGTGGTTATTGCCAACGGTAGCTTAATTTTCATGATTTCAACCCTTCTAGAGTTTCAGGATGTCTGCCACCCAAGTTACGCCAAGTGTCGCAAGAATAGTGCCAATGCCAATCAAGACGACCCCAACCAGTCTAGCCCAGTCTTGGCCAGCAACTGCTCCGAGTTGGAGAGGGTCTTTCGACAGATAGGCGCCAGCAGCGTACACCTCCTCTGAGATGAGGGTATAGTCACATGCTGCCACAAAGAACGGTAGCTGTATCGTGTTGGCGGTTCCACCGATCTGAACGGCTCCTGCCATGTAGCCTGCTTCGGCGATTATCATGGCTTCACCCATGAAGTGCCCAATCATCACGTTCGCCGCCACTTTCTCACGATTGAGGATTCCTATTACTCCTGTAGCATATGCGAACTGCCTCTGTGAGATGAAACGGATCATGTCTGGTTTGAACGCATCTGGCCTTCCTGCAGCAAGATACGCCTGCTTGACGACATCTGCGACTACCGGTTCAACTTCTGGCGACATGAAAGTGACTATCAGTGGAGTATTGTACTGCGCGATTTTCTTCGCTACATACCCGAGAACGCTTATGCCAGCGATCGTTACCATGGCGTCATATCCGTAGAAGTCTCCTGTGCCAGTGCTGTAGTGAACAGGACGACCCATCTCAGTGGCGCGGCCAATCGCCTCATCGATCGCATCAACCGCAGGGATCTTCCTTATCTTTGGAACCCGTCCTTTCCTCGCCGCATAAAGCATGATAATCATCAGAATCGAACAGGCCGCAAGAAGAACAAGACACGACAACGTGCCCTTGGCAATCTCCAACAGATCATCACCGACACACACTGTGAATAATTGATATATAAGACCGCATGGCGTCTGCTGCATGAACGCAATAATGCGGAGCTTTTTTCAGTCAGGGCATGTGGCCTCCAGTAGCTACGCATACGATCTTCTCTGAAGACATGGGAAAACCAGCGTGTTTCATTCGACGTGCGTCCGGATGAATCGTCTATATCTATCAGAGCCGCTTCGACGAAGAGTATGCAATCGCTCCTGCTGTTTCATCCCACACCGTCCAGTGAATCGTCAATAGTCTTAAATCGCCCTTGAATCAACGGGTTAGAAAAATGCTAGGGCATGGATCAGGGAGCTGGGGCATCTAGTGAGAGGAGCAGCGCGGGCGGGATTCTTTGTTGCAGGGATCTGTGCAATAGCCACGGCGTACTGGTTGGTTATGCGATTTGTTGACAACCCGGAGATCCTGTCTCTGCCTTACTACACCTTCAGGACTCTTGTGCGGATATCTTTGACTTTGGGAATATCTGTGGCTTGGGGTGTTCCGTTTGGGATACTGGCCTCAACAAATAAGACTGCTTCTATGATACTCATCCCCATTATCGACCTGCTGCAGTCCATCCCCATTCTTGGCTACTTTCCTGTGATAATACTGTTCTTCATATCGCTCTTTCATGGGGGCGAGATGGGAATTGAACTATCCGCCATTCTGCTACTTTTCACCTCTATGGCGTGGGCGATTTTCTTTGGTGTTATTGGAGCGGTGAAAGGTATTCCTGTGAACATAACGGAGGCTGCACAGGGTTTTGGAGTCACAGGACTCAAGTACACGCGCCATGTAATCCTTCCCGCGATCGTTCCAGCACTGGTATCCGGGTGCACTCTGGCTTGGTGCGACGGCTGGTTCTTCATGATAGCGGCCGAGTACGTGGTCTATCTCGGCGCGACTTATTCTGTTCCGGGGCTTGGGTCCTATTTGGCGAAGGCCGCGTATGTGTACAATGATCTGAACCTGTCTGTTGTTCTTCTGATTCTGATCACTGCCATAGTTCTCTACCTGAACTTCTTGACTTGGCATCCGCTTTTGGAGAAGGCAGCGACGGGCACCTATAAGCCTGTTTTGAGAATTGGCCTTTCTGGTCTTGGGAAGCTCGCGGTAATAACCCCGAGAATTGCACCGAGATGGCTTCGTATAGGAGATAGGGTTCATAGGCCGAAGTCGATAGTCTTGGCTTCCAAATGGCTGAAGAGGTACACTTCTCAGGAAAAGGTGATTGCGCTAATCCTGTCCTTGATCGGGATTTTTGTAGTGATGTATTTTGAAGTGGGAAAGATTCCAAGTGCCGATGTGTTTGAACAGGCTTTCAAAGATCCGGAGTTCCTGAATCTCCCCATGTATGTAGCCTTGACCATGGGAAGACTTACGGTTGCATATGTCATCTCTCTGGGGGTGGCGCTGGGAATGGGCGTCTTGGCTGCGGAACACAAGAGGTTTGCAGCGGTATTCTATCCCATCTACGATATTGGGCAAGCGGTTCCAATATTGGCCCTGTTTCCCATATTCTTCGTCTACTTCAGTCGGCTCTTCGGTGGAAGGATCGGCCTTGAGACTACAGCTATTCTCGTACTCGTGCTCGATATGATATGGTACATGTTTCTCAATGTTGTCGGAGCGGTGAAGAGCATCCCAAGCGAGATTAGGGAGGTGGGTCGCCTACTCGGATTCAAAGGCTTAGGACGCATCATCCACATAGTCATCCCGGCAATTCTACCTGCTATTGTCACAGGAAGCATCTTGTCCTGGGGGACAGGATGGAATACGATAATATTCGCCGAATACATGCCATATGAAATGGAGGTGTATGGAGGGCAACCGCTTGAGCTTCCTGGATTGGGAGCGTACCTAGACAAAACTGGTTACCTTCCGCCTCCGAAAGGCAATCCTGTGCGCCTTCTCTTCCTGCTCGGCGTGGTCGCCACGATCGTGCTTGCAATGGAAGGCCTTGTCTGGAGGAGACTGCTCAAGAAATTCGAGAAATACCGAGTTGAAATCTAGACCATGGGCGTACTTGACATAGAGCATGTCACCAAAGTGTTCGAATCGGAAAATGGCAAAATCCCGGTTCTTGAGGATGTGAGCGTCTCAGTCAAAGAAGATGAGTTTCTATGCCTAGTGGGCCCTTCAGGTTGCGGCAAATCGACCCTTCTCAGAATAGTGGCAGGATTAGAACGCGCCGATTCCGGACAGATCCTCTTCCATGGACAACCCCAATTGGCTCCGACACCAAGAATCACGATGATATTCCAACTGTTCGGCCTGCTGCCGTGGAAGACCTCACTGGAAAATGTGACCGTGGCGCTGGAAGTGCTTGGCGTAAAAGAGGAATCTGCAGAAGAAACAGCCAGATCCTACCTCAGAATGGTTGGATTGGAAGGCTTCGAGAACACCTACCCTCATGACCTGTCAGGCGGGATGAAACAGAGAGTGGGAATCGCCAGGGCGCTGGCTCTCCAACCTGAGGTGTTGCTCATGGATGAACCATTCTCCTCACTGGATGAGCTGACAGCCAAGAATCTCCGATCGCTTGTGATGGACCTTAGAAGACGATCGGAGCTCTCAACAAACACCTTCATCATGGTCAGCCATAACGTCGAAGAGGCAGTATTCATGGCTGACCGAGTGGCCGTGATGTCACCTAGACCTGGAAAGATCATTGGAGATGTCAAAGTCGACATCCCCAGACCAAGATTGAGCTACCTCAGAGACCCGATATATTTCAAGTATGTTGATGAGGTCGTCAGCGTTCTAGAGAGAGGGAAATGAACTGCAATGAACTTGTGGCGCGACATATCTGCAGGAGACAAACCACCAGATATAGTGAACGTGATTGTGGAGGTCATAAGCGCGCGCTAACAGATAGGATGGCTGGTCACGAAGGATAAAAGGGGAAGCCAGTGTAAGGAAGCGATTCATCATCTGCGAGTAACGCCTAGAGGAGAAGGATCGGCCTCACTTCGTTCGGGTTAAGGTACAATGCGGCTGTTGCTATGAACCAGCCTGAAACGTGGACATAATTGTTGACATCTTGGAAGCCGCCGTTCCCATCCTGGTGTTTTAGGAGTTCCCTCAGATAACTCTCTGAGTTTTGCAGATCTTGTTGAGCTAGAGCGGCCAAGGCTAGATAGACCATCTCAGGTCCGATCTTGGTGTAGGCTTGCTCTGGATTGAAGTACTCCTGTCTCAGGGCTGTGTAAATTGCTGATCTTCTTTCAGGCTGTATGAAGTTGAAGCAGGCTGCCCAAGTGTTAGCCATCTTGTCAGGATACCATTTCAGCCATCCGGCTGATGTTGTGCCGCTGCTGGGCTCTCGCGCCCAAGCCAAATGCCCACCGAGCCAGTAATACTGGTTGAGGGCCGCTGCAACCTTTTCTCCAGGCTGCTTAGACTCAAGTAGTCCTAGCCGATTCGCAGAAAACAGGCCAGCGCACACCTCCAAGTTATCCATAAGGTACTGCACTTGGTTGCTGATCTTGGCTATGGTTAGGCCGTCGTTCTTCTGCAGCGTAAGAATCAAGTTTGCGGCTCTTCTGAGATGAGGCTCCATACTTCTCAGGAATGCGTTGGCTTTCTCTTTGTCGAGAAGTTGTGTGACGCTGTAGTGTATGTATGCACCCCACAGGAAGACCCCTGCGTAGGCGTCATGGGAGTCAGCGTCGCCGCTCGATTCCGGAGCCACAATCGTGCCCTTTGTGTAGTCATGTATGGATCCATCAGGATTCATATGAGCCGCATACCACATGTAGAAATTCCCCGTGACTCGCACGTATTCTCCTGCCTTTTCTGAATCACTGTTCCTTGCGATAAGGGCTGCCATATCCAGACCGATGGCGGCATATGTTGCGAAGTAGGGGCATATGCATGCCGGGTCGGCGAGTCTCGGTATCGGCGCCATGTTGATCGCACCCTCAGGTGTAACGCTTCGCATTATGTTCTCGGCTTCTCGAAGGATTGACGTTTCAAGTGTTGATCTGAAGCCGCCGTCTATCATTCTAGCTTGAAGGGACGCGAATAGAATATTCAAAGATCCGATCAACGGTAACAGCAGCCCCGCGAGCAGTACCGCAGCGATGATCTTCCGTGGGTATGTTTGTTTGCGAGACATCGCCCTTCTCGAAAGTCAACAGAGAGCTGGCGATGTGATAGGACCGTGTGTGTCCCTCCATGACATACAGCGTATCCAGCCAAAAGCAACCGCTCATTGATGAGCTGACTTTCTCAGCATAGTTGTCCATGATCCATTGCTTCGTGACTTGGTAGACAGACTGAATTAGGGTGGTGCATGATGAAGATGGAAGTAGAGTTAGGCTTGATCACATGCCTTTGACTTCCCTGGGCAGTTCTGCTTCTGGGATGGCTCCACTCTGCACCTGTGATCGTGAACGCGAGAGAACGGCATTGAAATCAGGGAGATCTGAACACTGTCGCAGGAAGGGGTACAGATTCGATTCATACTCCGCCATACAGATAGAACGGGGAAAAATGAGCTAGAACGGTCCTAGTTGTGGTCCTTTTTGGCCGATAGGGAGCCAAGGACGTAGCTTCACAGTGAACGGCCAGTGAATTGAAGCAAACTTGGGATTGCAGGGCGATAGCTAGCCGTGGGTTCTCATTGGCTCCAGAAATTGTGACGGATGAGTGATTCGAGTGAATGTCTTTCCTCCTTTAGCTTGGGATCTGCCGAGTACCCTATCGGCAGTATCGCTTCAAGCTTGTATGACCTTGGAGGGCTGAAGGCTGATTTGACGTCTTCCGGGTATGATGGCGTGTAGGTTAATGTCGAGAGCGATTTCTCTTCCAACGCGAGTATGAGATATCCTATCGCCAGCCAAGTACTCTCAGTGGCATAAGGCATCTCCTGATTGGAGAATACTGCGAGAAGAATTGGCGCCTCGGTCAGGAACTGTTTTCTTGAGGTGATCTGCTTGGACGTAAACCATTGCTTCAGCTCAGCTTTCGCATTCTTGTGGAATCGCTCTTCTGCGTTTTCACATGCTGTGCGAATTCTCTGTTTGACGGCAGGGTCATTGACTATGAGAAAACGCCAGGGCTGCCTGTTGGCACCTGACGGAGCCTGAACAGCAGCTCTGACGCCATATAGAACATCTTCAAGATTCACGGGTGTGAGGCTGAATATTCGTGCGGTTCTTCTTTTTGTTGCTAACTCGAGAACAGAAGAGATTGCCATTGTTCCCTGCCTTTGAAAGGATTTGGCTTAGCGCGTACTCTTATTGCTTTTTCCGGACGTTCGAACACCAACATTTCAACGATGATGCGTCTCTGAAAACAGTGAAATCCACCTGCGCATACTGCTTAGGCAAGGTTGCGGCTATGCAAAGGAGATTCGATCTTATCATATTTGATCTGGATGGCACGCTGATTGACAATCGGGTCGCAATACGACAGAACCTGAACTATGCTTTGGAGTTGCATGGGTTCCCGCGGCTGAAAGATCAGGAGATTGATGCAATGGTCGGTACACCGTTGGCAGAGATCTTTGAGAAGATTCTGCCAGAGTCAAGCAGACATTTGGCGCCGCAACTGGTTGATGCCTATGTGACACGCTACCTTAGGACCAGCCATATGGGAACAATTGCTCTTGAAGGCGTGATTCCGATCTTGGATCAGCTGCGGAAGGAAGGATTCAAACTGGCGGTTGCGACAACGAAGAGAAATGATACCGTGGCGCCGTTGCTTCAGGAGATAGGTCTGCTTCAGTATTTTGATCTGATCACTGGTCGGAGGGAAGGCATGAGGAACAAGCCCAACCCTGACATGCTACAGTACGTTATGAAGAAGCTAGATGTAACGCCACAAAGAACTGCGATGGTTGGCGACACACCGATAGACATTATGACTGCTAGGAATGCCGGGGTCTATGCCATAGCTGTGACCAGCAGCATCCAACTCGGAATGACCACCTTGGACAGAATTCGTGATGCGAAGCCTGACCTCATAATTGGCTCACTATGGGAACTGCCAGACCATTTGCATTCCAAGTGAGCTCACATTCTCCCGTGGTCTAGCGTGCGCTATTTTCCAACAAGGAACAAGTAAATCAAGACCCGCAAAAAGCTATTAGTGCTCTCCCAAGTATTTCAACTCAGATGATTGGCTACGTTCTGCTATCTCAAGTCTAAGGGGTTCCGGATAATTCTGGCGATCATTTTGATAGTTCTCTCCGTGATCAATGTAACTGTGACCGCAGTTCAGGCTCCAAGTACGTTGTCTGCTGGAATGGTTGTAGGAAGAGTCGAGGGAACCGTTGCCAAGGTGTGCCAGTTGGTAGGTGACTTCGATATGGAGAGGAATCAGCCGACAACTAGCCTGACCTATTCACGGTACGGTGTTGAGGGTACCGATCTTGGCGTGTCTTTCGAGCATGCTGGCAGACTAATCTTCTTGTTCGGAGATACTAGAGGCAGATCCGCATTTCTGCCCACTGGCGCTGTCCCAGGCACGGCCGATAGCTGGGCGTACACAATGGATGAGAACCCGGATGAGTGCCTGAATCTCAAATTCTATACTGGCCAGGCCGGTTCCCAGGGGCTACCACGCTTCCTGCCACCGTTGGTTCCGCGAGTTTCACAAGGCGCGTTTGAGGTTCCGATGGAGGGAATTGACATCAACGGTGTCGCCTACGGATTCTTCACAACTAATCATACAGAACAACACACGA
>Ga0209314_10000798_pt1 | contig 14339 bp, 16 predicted proteins | sample I19B2metaG_FD_184146 | JGI IMG/M metagenome (GOLD analysis project Ga0209314, IMG submission 184146) | Lake sediment bacterial and archeal communities from Gulf of Boni, Indonesia to study Microbial Dark Matter (Phase II) - ​I19B2 metaG... | ecosystem: Environmental > Aquatic > Freshwater >...
AAGTAAACCCCGTTAGAAATCCCAGGGAAGCGTTATTTCTAACGGGGTCAATAATGATCTGGAACCTTTTTTGGGACGGTATGAAGAAAGTTTTCAAGAAGCCTGGGTAAAATCCTTATCAATGGACTGAGATGATGGATGGGTCTTAAATCTTATTGGTTTTTCTATTTATTGTTTTCCCTCATCCTTTATAAGTCTTTTCCCAAAACCTCTCTGCACCAACCAATCCAAAGTAGCTTTAAAAGTCTTTCAGGAGAAAAATAAGTATTGACATCTCTGTCGTCATTTGGCATGCCAAATGACGATGAATTCGTCAAATAAACTTACAAGCCCTTTGGGGCGGGGAATATTCATAATTTAGCAAGACATCTCCAGGCCACATATTGAGATTAAGGACTGGTCTCAAATTTTATTTCGTATTTTTTTTCTTGTTTTCCCTCACTTTTTCTAACTCTTATCCCAAAACCTCTCCATCCCAATGATTCCTAACTTCATGAGAATGAGTTTTTCAATTGGGATCTCAGCCGTTTTGGAAGCTCAGCCCTGGGAGGTAAAGTATTGGTTCTTAGCTGGCAAGATAGCCAAAATGGATGTTATTCCGTTTTACTAAGACTAAAATGGAGTTCATTCCATAAGAAAAATTATCGATCGATTGCTGAAGACTAATCGGGACAGATTCATAATTTTTCTTATTTCTAACCACTTCAAAAGCATCCTATTTTTTCAATGAGATTGCGACGCCTTTCAGGCTGTCAATGGCAGTTTGTGACGAATCGGAGTGTAAACTATTTCATGCTTCCTTTGATTTACATCCTAAGCTTTTCAAATCTTTTTCTTTTCTTCATTCACAAAGAGGAGACAGCCCAAACAGAGTGCAGATACGAAGGCCAAGGACAACCAGGCCAATCTGTAGGAGCCGGAGATATCGACGATATGGCCAAAGGCTATTGGTCCAAGGGCGGATCCGATCATAACCAACATCCCTCCTAACCCCACCGCCTTCCCTGCACCGTGGTGGCCACCAAACTCAGACAACAGGGTAATATAAATACCTCCAAAACCGATTGCTCCTACTCCCAAGAAGAAAAGGATAGGATAGAGCATCCATGAGAGATAAGACCCGAAAAAGCCCAAGATGAGAACCATCAGCAAGGCTGTGGCAGCCATCAACATGAAGATCCCTTTTCGCTTCCCCTGAAAGAGTTGATCGCTGAGAACGCCTGTGATCGGTCTGGCGATGGCGCCCGCCGCCTGTGTAAAGGCCAAAAGACCTCCTGCAGCGACCACAGCCATGAGAAGGACTTCTCTGAGATAAAGGACGAGATGCGTTATCAGAGCCATCTCGACCCATGTCAAGAACAAGCCGGAGAATGCAAGTAACCAGATCTCTTGACTCTTAAAAATTTCGGAGGTGGGCAGGGCAGCGGAGACCGAAGCACCAATGGGATTAGGCGGATCTCTATAGAGGATACAGGCCAGAACCCCCACAGCCAGGGATATGAACCCAAGGAATAGGAAACAGTAACGCCAACCCAGGGCAAGGGCAATAGAAGGCAGAGTTGCAGCGCTAAGGATTCCTCCTATATTCACGGCGGTCTGTTTGAGTCCCATGGCAGTGGCTCTCTCTCCAGGGCCGAACCACACGATGACACCTTGAGTGGTTGATGGAAAGAGAAAACCACAACCCATTCCCGTTAAAGATGTGAGGATGAGCAACCCTATGTAAGAACTGATAAAAAAGACAGAGAGCATAGATACGCCGGCAATCAATGTGCCTACAACTATAGGCCACTTCGCCCCGATCTTGTCAACGACCCATCCAGTGGGAAAGATACTCACCATATATCCCATCGAGGCTGCAGCCATGGTCAATCCCACTTGGGCGCTTGTCAGCCCAAAATTCTCCTTTAGAAAGGGAGCCAAGGGTCCAACGCTTAATCGATGTAAGAAGACGACGATATAGGTGATCCAGAGTACTCCAAGAACTACCCATCGATACCGATCTTTCATTTCAGCCGTATCGACCATTTCCAATTTCTCGAAAGGGATCTCGCTTGCCAATACCCTTAACCCAATCGCCCACTGATGTAAAGAGGAAGAGTGATCATCTAAGAAGGATTCAGAGTCAAAACCAAACGATACATTTTAATGAAGAAGGCTTTGGGGAGGCAACTTCAGCGCTTGATTTTGTAAAATGGCTTGGCCCTCTCATTTAAATTATCCCTGAATGCGAGTTTGATCGGTCCCCGCCATTGAATCTTGAAATCATGGTGCATAATATTTATATTCTTTTTGAAGAATAGTATATGTTTTTTATTCCATTTGGAATTTCAAAGTCTTAAGCCCGCAATTAAACAGGTCGGTCATCCCTTTATGTATATGAAAGATATTCTTTTCTACCCGTCAAATCATTTCACCGGCAGACGGAATTTTAAAAAAACTAAACAATTTCAACTAATTAGCTATTTCATATCTGCTTGGCATGGCGAATGCATTCCCTAAGGTTGAAAGCCAAAGAAAGGAGGAACTAAAAATGGAAAAGATGCTAAGAGGATTAAAAGTTGGGTTGACGGTTGGGTTAATTACCTTAGTGGGTTCCCCAGCATTCGCAAGAGGGATCAGTCTGAAAGAAGCTGGGACTGCACTCTGGATCTTCATCATCATTGGGTCCATCATTGTCCTTCTTCAATTGATTCCGGCGGCAATTCTCTTCTTCAGCTTCATTGGTACTGCCACTACAACGGTCCTCAAGAAAGAGAAGAAGGTCGAAGAGGAAGTGGTACTTCCAGGTGCTGAGCCCGTGCCCGTCAAGAAATGACGAAATATTGCGAGGGGGGATCAAAATGAAGAACCTGAGCACATCAACATATTTCGGCCTGTTCATTCTAACCTGTATCCTTGCAGCCATGGTTTCAATTGCGGTCATGCAAGTGGTTAGGACAGTAGAGGATATTGGCCCAAGGATTTACATTGTTGGAGGAGCTGTCGCCCTCGTTGGAATCCTGATCCCGTTGATGATGGTAATCATGATTAAACATTTACAGAGGGGGAAGGAATAAGGAATAGAGAAATGGGACCCCGGAGAAGGCTGAGTTTCCCATCCGGGCGATAGATTAAGGGGGGTTACCATGAAACCGAAAACCATCTTTATAGCCTATCAGGATGATCTCTGGGCCAGATCGCTCTCCACCTACTTTCACAGCGTTGGATTTCGGGTAGAGATAGCCAGATCCGTGAGCGACATGATCCGAAGGGTTCGAGATAGGAAGATCCAGGTCGTCCTTCTTGACGATGAGATTGAGGGCGTGAAGGCTTGCGACATAGTGCCCATCTTCAAGAAGATCAATCCCAGAATCCAGGTGATCGTGATCTCCTCAGAGGAGTCGATTGGACTGGTGAAGCGTCTTCGGGGCGCAGGAATCTTCTACCAGGCGATGAAACCGGTCGATCTGGAGGAAATAAGGTCAGCGGTCGAGTGTGCCTTTGAGAAGATCGAAAGGGAGAGTGGGAAAGAGGGATTCTTCTCCTTCCTTGTCCCTAAGATGGTTCCGGCATAACCTGATTCTTTTAACCGGCCTTGTTTTGAAGAGTGATCGAAATTTTACAAAATCGATGAGGGTCACTCCGCTGACACATCCTACCAAGATACTCACCGAATAATCATCAGAGATCCCAGAAAACCGAGAAGAGGGATCAAATGGGTCAACTTCAGTTTGGTAAGCTGAAGGGCTATATCGTCACGGTAGCCCCTTGCAGCAAGGGCTAAGGTGACCTCCTCCGCTTGCGAGAATGAGCGCCGAAGGATTGGGAGGGCCAGAAATTTGGCTCTTCGAAAAGGATTTTTCTTCCTATCCCCTGACCTTGCCTTATGGGCCAGGCGTACCTCTTCAGCCTGATCCAGGATGAGCGAAAAGAAGCGGAGAGTTAAGGAGACCATAAGGCCGATCCTGCGTCCGGGAAGAAATGGGAGAGGTTTAAGAAACCAGATGATGGCATCTCGAACTTCCTTTGGCCGAGTCACAGCCGTAAAAAGGACTGCGTAACTGATCATCAGTCCGAGGCGCCAAAAGGTGAGACTTCCAAGAAGGAGGCCGTGCTTGCTTACTGGAAGCGATTGGAATGGGAGCAGGGTAGGGCCTGGAGTGAAAAAGATCTGAAAGAGAAAGAGAATAAAGAGGAGGATTGCCCAAGTCCGAAGATCACGAAGAAATCGAATCAGAGGCAATCTCGAAAGGATTAGAAGACAAAGGAGAATACCTGAGTCAAGGAGAAGCCATGGGATTTTCGATTGGAGAAGGGTTGCGGTCATCATTAGGAGGCCGAGAAACTTACATCGGGCATCCCATTGATGGAGGAGAGAACTTCCTGGAAAGTAGTGAAGGACTATTCGTTGAGCCATGAAATCTTTTCCCTTCCAAAAAGGGCATAGCAGGGAGGTCGAATTCCATAGCGAGAGAATTCCGTCATAAGTTCCTCGGGTTTGCCAACAGCCTTGAGTTCGCCGTTGTGAATAATGACGGTCCTATTCACATGAGCGATCACCTTTTCTACATCATGTGTAGTTACTATTAGCGTGTGTCCTTCGTGATGGAGGTGGACCATATGCTTTAAGGCTTCCTGAATGCCGGGATAATCGAGATGAGAGAAGGGCTCGTCGAAGAGAATCACTTGGGGCCTCATGGCGAGTACTCCAGCAATCGAGAGACGTCGCTTCTCTCCTCCTGAAAGCAAGTGGCAGGATTTTCCCGAGATATCTTCGAGCCCCATCACCTGGAGCGCCCAATCCACTCTTCGATTAATTTCTTCTGCAAGAAGTCCAAGATTTTCAGGGCCAAAGGCTATATCTTCCCTAACTGTTTCACCTACAATCTGGCTGTCCGCATCCTGAAAGACCATGCCCACCAGCCGTCTGATCTCCCGAGAAGCATGAGGATCGCTCAGACCGTTGATACGAATTGATCCATTCGTGGGCTTGAGCAGACCACAGATCAGGCGGATAAAGGTGGTTTTGCCGCTCCCATTGGGCCCACAAATGAGAAGAAACTCGCCATCACCGATGCTGAGGTCAATTCCCTTTAAAGCATGAGTTCCGTCTGGGTAATGATGATGGAGGTTTCGAATTTCGATCATAGTTCTTCAAAAAAAGTCATTGGTCTAAGGGTGAGGGTTAAGATGCCGTTCGGCTGAGCTCACGACGAAGCCCGTTTAGTCTATAGGTTAGGTTATTCGTCAAAGAAAAATTTAGCCCTGACCCCTTGACCTAACCCAAACTGGCTTCTTTACCTTAACCCGTAACCATCTGCCGTTTCAAAATAGGCCTTACTGCCCGAGCAAGAACAATGGCCACCGATGCCTTGACCGTATCACCGACGAGAAAGGGCACCATGCCGAGGATAAACGCTTTCGGCCAAGATATCTGAGTGACCGTTTTAAGCCAGGGAACTCCGAGACCATAGATCGTAAGTGAACCAACGATGACAGCGATGATCTCCCAGATAAGATTACCGGGGGATCGCTCTGAAATCACACCCGTTAACCAAGAAGCAAGGAGATAGCCAAAAAGGTAGCCACCTGTTGGACCGAAGAAATGGGCAAATCCTCCTCTGCCTCCAGAAAAAACTGGCATGCCGATGGCTCCCACAAAGAGGTAGAGGGCCATGCTGGCCAATCCCCAGCGACTTCCCAAGAGGAGCCCTGAGAGAAGGACGAAGAGGGTTGAGAGGACAATGGGCACAGGCCCAATGGGCACATGGATATAGGCTCCCACCGCCGTAAGCGCTGCCATAAGGGAAGAGAAAACTACCATTCTTAGCTTTTCAATAGACATCCAGCCTCCTTAAAATTGTTAACCTCTTCGTATCCGAAGGTTAACAAATTGCGCCTCAAATTGTCAATAGTTAGAATGTTGTGTCTTGATGTTGAAAGGCCACAAGGTTACTATAGGTTCATTGAGACGAATAAGAAGCTTGATGGAGCAGAAGAATGTCAGTGAAAGAGGTTTTTCTCCTAGGGGACCCAAGACTCTATGAAATGAGTGTGCGTGTAGAACCGGAGGAGATCACACAGCTTCAAGGGATCATTAGTGATCTCCATGATACGTTGATGGATTTCAGGAAACGATATGGAGCAGGGAAAGCCATTGCAGCTCCGCAGATCGGTGTGATGAAAAGGCTAATTTATATTCATATTGATAAGCCCATCATCTTTATCAATCCTGTTTTGGACGAGAAAAGTGAAGCGATGATGGAATTATGGGATGACTGCATGTGTTTTCCTGATCTCCTCGTCAGGGTAAAAAGGCACAAGAGCTGTCGCGTCAGATATTACAATTTGGATTTTAGAGAGGAAGAGATGTGGTTAGAAGAGGATCTATCCGAGCTTCTCCAACACGAATGCGACCATTTGGATGGAATACTGGCTGTCTCCCGAGCGATCGACGGCCAATCGTTTGGCTTGAGAAGCCAGAGGCATCTTCTCAAAAGAGAATCGGGTTAGAGATGGACTACTATGTTGACTGGAGGCTTAGATGTGTTAAGTTTATTTTAATATGAATCTTAAAGCGCTCATCCTGTTGACGGCCGGACATCTGGTCACGGACATCAATACTGGAGCACTTCCCGCGTTTCTTCCTTTCATCAAAGAATCCCTCAGCCTTTCCTACACGACGACGGCCTCGATTATCCTGATCTTCAATATCACTTCCTCGGTGATCCAACCTGTCTTCGGTTACTTTTCTGACCGCTGGTCTGCAAGGTGGCTCCTTCCAACGGGATGTTTTGTCGCCTCCTTGGGTCTCTCGCTTTTGGGTTTGGGCTCTTCCTACGCATGGATCTTTCTCTTTGCTGCTTTGGGCGGGCTTGGGCAGGGAAGCTACCACCCAGAAGGGTTTAAGACGGTCAGCTTCTTGAGTGATGAGAAGAAGGCCACAGCAATCTCCCTCTTTCTTGTTGGAGGAAGCTTGGGATTATCTGTAGGACCTTTCATGGCGACCCTCTTTTTTAAGTTTCTTGGATTAAAAGGCTCCCTACTATTCCTTCCCCTTGGAATCGCCATGGTCGTCATATTTTTAGCAACCTCCGATTGGAAGGTGAAGATCGATCTTCCGGTCCCCAGGGCAAAACGATCAAAAACCTCTGGTTCCAAACGACAATGGTTTCCCATGAGCTTGCTCTTATCCACTGTGGTTCTCAGGTCGGCGGCACAACTGAGCCTGAAGACCTTCGTACCTTTCTATTTCATCAATATCTTGCAGCGGGACCCATTAGTCGTTGGGAAATATCTCTCCGTCTTCCTCCTTGCCGGAACGATCGGCAGCTTAGCAGGAGGTCCAGCGGCTGATCGGTATGGTTACAAGCGTACCGTTCTCTTTGGCCTGGGCTTAACTTCGGTCTTCCTTTATCTATTCTTTCATACGAACGGGACGGAGTCTCTGATCTTTTTCAGCCTTGCAGGACTGGTGCTTCAGTCCTCCAATCCCATCACGATGGCCATTGGCCAGAGCTATATGCCACAAAACTTGGGAATGGCTTCTGGCCTTATTTTGGGGCTGGCTATGGGTGTTGGAGGGATCGCAACCACGATTTTCGGCTGGGTGGCCGATCACTGGGGCGTACCTTTCACCCTGCAGATCATCTTCATCCTCCCCCTCCTGGGTTCACTTATCTTCCTATTCATTCCCTACCCACCAAAACCTGAAGCAGCCCCCTCAGATTCTACTTTTCCATCCACGAACCGTTCTTGATTCCTCCCTTTTTTCCTGTTATTCAAATCTTATAGGTAATCCAATGGCCCATGATAAGGATTTCTTGATCGAGTTGATCTGTAAACATTGTGAATTCTACAAAGAGTCTGAAAAAGAGTTGGAGTGCGGTGCTTTCAAAATTCTCAAAGGACTTCTTGAGAAAGGTCTGATCACGCCTGAGGAAATCAGGGATGTCCTTCGACCATAGATTCATCCACCTCACCCCTCACTGCGTCTTAAGAAATCTTGAAGAGCCTTACCTCTACGATTTCGAACATGACGATCTCTATGAACTGAGCCGGGAGGCTTTTCAATTTCTTCTGAAATGCTCTCAGGGTGAAAGCCCTCCTATTCGAGAGGAGGATGAGGAATTCATCCAATACTGCCTCTCAGAAAAATTGATCGCCTACTCAGAAATTCCAATGCAGAGAAAAATCTTTCAGAATCCATCTCCCATCCCCTCTTTACGGTATCTTGAACTCCAGATGACCGATCGATGCAATCTCCAATGCCGACACTGCTATCTCGGGGAGAGTCTCCATCAAGATCTTTCCCTGGAACAGGTTAAAAATATATTAAGAGAATTTGAGGAAGTTCAGGGCCTGCGGCTCCTCCTCTCCGGCGGCGAACCTCTGCTTCATCAAAATTTTTGGGAGATCAACGAGATTCTAAGAGATCATCCATTTCGATCTGTCCTTCTCTCAAACGGCACGTTAATTGATAAAGGTGTAGCAAAGAGACTTCGCGTCCACGAAGTCCAGATCAGCCTCGATGGAATGAAGGAGGGCCATGAATCTCTCCGGGGCAAAGGAAATTTTGAAGAGGCCCTTCGGGCCATCGATGATCTTCAGGGGGCTGGCATTGTGGTCTCTATCGCAACGATGATTCATCAGAGAAATCTAAAGGAGTTTGACCAGCTTGCCTCGCTCCTCGAATCAAAGAAAATTAGGGAATGGAATGTGGATGTCCCTTGTATCGAAGGAAGACTGAAAGAGAATAAAGAGTTCTGGGTGTCTCCCTCGGAAGGAGGTCGGTTTCTAAATTATGGTTATGGAGGGGGGTTGCATAGCTCAAAAAATAATGCTACCTGTGGTGCCCATCTTTGTGCTATACTTCCTGATGGAAGGGTTGTGAAGTGCGGACTCTTCAGCCAAGAAGCCGTAGGATCGATCGAGGAAGGCCTCCGAATGTGTTGGGAGCGAATTCCTCGAATCGCCTTAAGCGATTTAAGCTGTAACTGCACCGAGATCGAAGCATGCAGGGGTGGTTGCCGTTATCGAGCAAAAATTCATGGTGGCCCATTTGAGCCAGATCTATTTCAATGCTACGCCCGAGGGGTGTTGAAAGGAGGTGAAGAGGATGACGATCAAGAAGGTCGTTAAGAGGTTCTCCGGAATCTGCAAGTGCAAGGCTTCATGTTGAGGTCTCTATAAGGCTCCCTTCCATGAAGGCAGGGAGCCTATATTGAATGGAAATAGAGATCGAATTGGAAGATGGGTTAGAAGGCCCTTGATCAATCTCTCCCCCTCATTCCCCTTTACAAGGGGGATGAGGGGTTTTCATTTTAGACTGCGATGTATCTCGGTATCGATTTTCTCATCAATCGCCAGCTTCAACCGTATGTCCTGGAGGTCAATGTAGGCCTTCCTGGAGGAGCACAGGAGTATCATTTCACCCATCTCGTCCATTTTGGGAAGCCTTCAGATATCTTCGAAAGGATTGAGGAGACCTCTCAAAGGGTCTACGCCAAACGATTTAGCGATTATCTTCATTCCATTCCCTTTATTGAAAGCCTCAAGCCATTCAAGATATGGATGGATGGAAGAGGCCCCTTTCCAAATACCTTTCACCCCGGTTTGAGACTCGAAGATAAGTGGACTCAATATCTGCTGATCAATCCGATGGCACCCATGCCGGAGACGATCATCTTCGATCCTTCCAATATTGGTGAGGCTGAGGGCTTTCTTAATCGGAAAGGAGAGATTGTCCTTAAGCAGCGATTAGGCAGGGGTGGAAGAGGGCTGCAAGTCATCAAAGACGCAGAGTCGCTCCGGAGGCTCGATCCTTATTCAGGCCATTATCTCCTGCAGGAGTATGTTGAAAGTAAGATCGATGGATATACGTTCTCGATTCGTTCCGTTGCTTTCGGCGGGGAGTTCATCTGCATGTATGCCAATCTCTCCTCCAGATCGGTTTCCAATCACGGAACATTGGCCTTCGTCTCACCTGGTGATCCATTTGGATTAAGTGAGAAAGATTTTAAGACAGAGTCTTTCAATCAGAAATCGTGGGAAGCGGAGATCTGGTTTGGTGAAAATGAACCTCAATACTTGCGACACAATCTCTATGAAGATGAGGTGGCCAAAGCAGTGTTTATCATCCCGGATGGCATCCTCCAAATCATCAAAGAGCTTTCTGTGGAGATAGAGAGGTATTATGAAAGCTTAGATCTCTCGAGCCTTCCTGAGGCCTGTTTCGAAGGGTGAAGAGATCATGATTCCAAAAAAGGACGAAAGAGAAAAAATCATGAGATATGCAACCGAAGATGACCTTCCTCGAATCGTTGCGATCTATAACTCGACCATTCCAACTCGACAATCGACGGCCGACACTGAAGAGGTGTCCGTTGAGTCCAAATTGGAATGGTTCAGAAAGCATACCCGTGAGAAGAGGCCCCTTCTGGTCCACGAGATAGAGAATGAGGTTGTCGCATGGGTGAGTTTCGAATCTTTCTATGGAAGACCAGCGTACCAGCAGACTGCTGAAATCAGCATTTACGTAGCGCCTGAGCACAGGGATAAGGGACTTGGTCGCCAACTCCTGAGGGAGGCGATCGAAATGACATCTGGTCTCGGTATCAAGACGTTGGTCGGCTATATATTTTCACACAACGGGCCAAGCCTCCGACTCTTTCGATCATTCGGATTTGAGGAGTGGGGAAGGCTGCCCCGTATTGCTGAGATGGATGGAAAGGAGTACAGTTTGTCAATACTTGGGAAACGTGTGAATCCGTAAACCCCGTATATTCATGCCCTAAAGGAAAGGGTTTCTTTATATTTAGATTTGAAATTGCCTTCGTCCAAAGTCCGAAGGCTGGGGCTTTCGGAATTATACGGGGTAAAGAAGAAAGGGAGGCTTATGCCTGACTATTCTCTCGTCGACCAGCCACCAGTATTGATGTTCATCTTCTATCCTCGGAAAGATTTCACTCTATGTCCTGAGAATGCCTTTGATCTATTGGCACCGGTTGAGAGTCATGTTTCGGTTCACTGTCGTTTTTACTTAGGGAATGACCAATGGCCATGGATTCTATTTTTTCACGGTAACGGCGAAGTGGTCAGCGATTATGATGAGATCGCTCCCTTTTATCATCAGAGAAGGCTGAATCTGATCGTTGCCGATTACAGGGGTTATGGAAGGAGCGATGGCGTACCAACCCTGACGGATCTCGTTCAAGATGGACATGCCATATTCAGAGAGGTTAAGAAGGAGTTATCGAAAAGAGATCTAAGAGGAGATTTGTGGATCATGGGGAGGTCACTCGGAAGTATCTCTGCAATCGAATTGGCATACCGATATCAAGATGGGATGAAAGGCCTCGTCATTGAAAGTGGGTTTGCCAGTGTGGTCAGGATTATGAACCATCTGGGGATACCCGTTTATGGCACCCATTTGGAAAAGATCGATCAGGATTGCTTGGAGATGATCGAAAAGATCTTCCTCCCATCCCTCGTTATTCATGGTGAAATGGATAGTCTCGTTCCGGTTAAAGAGGCAAAGGATCTGTTCAAACATCTTGGAACCGACAAAAAGGAACTCCTCATTATCCCCTCCGCTACCCATAATGACATCATGCTCGTTGGATTTCGGAAGTATTTCGATGCCCTTCAACGATTTGTTGAGAGGGTTGAGGGAGAAAAATCGGCATAGCTGGGAGAGAAAGAGATGACCAACCAAAGGAATTTCGAAGGCCTCTCAAAATGGGAGTTAGATACACCGTGCCTGGTGATCGACGAAGAGATTCTCGAAAGGAATATACGGACGATGTTGGCCCATGCTGCTTCGTTCGGTAAGAAGCTGCGTCCCCATGCAAAGACTCACAAATGCTCCCGTATCGCCAAGATGCAGATGGAAGCGGGATGCATCGGAATCTGTGTTGCCAAGGTCTCTGAGGCTGAGGTCCTGGTGAAGAGTGGCATTCAGGGTGTCCTGATCACATCCCCCGTGGTTACGGATTATAAGATAGCGAAGCTCATGGACTGCCTGTCTCATGATCCGAAGTTAATGGTCGTTCTCGACAATCCGGCCAATGCCAAGAAACTGAATGAAGCCGCTGAGAGGCGTGGCCTGAAACTGAGTGTTCTTGTCGATCTCGATCCTGGTATGGGGCGTACAGGCGTGGCCTTTAAAGACGGCTTGGCCTTGGGACGATTGATCGATGGCCTTCCATCCTTACGCTTGCAGGGAGTGCAGTGTTATGCAGGCCATGTCCAACACATCCTGTCCTTTGAGGAACGATACCGAACTTCATGGGATTGGATGGGACAAGGTGCAGAGGTGGTGAGGCAATTCCGCAAAAGCGGTCTGCCCTGCGAGATCTTCACCGGAGCTGGAACAGGGACGTATGAAATCGATTGCAGAATACCTGAACTCACCGATTTGCAGGTTGGCTCCTACATCATGATGGATGCTGAATACCTCGGTATCGGATCCTCCCAGAATCCTTTCCGGTTTGAGGGGTTTCCGGCATCGTTGTCTCTCCTCACCACAGTGATCAGTACAAATCACGATCAATTTGTCACGGTCGATGCCGGCTTGAAAGCCCTTTACCATCACGGAGGGACGCCGTACGTCATCCATCCATCTGAGGCAGGATTGAAGTACGAATGGTGGGGAGATGAGCACGGCAGAATCGTGCTACAGAAGCCATCTCCGAAGCTTGAGACTGGGGATGTTCTTGAGCTCGTCGTTTCCCATTGCGATCCAACGGTCAACTTGTTCGGCGAATTATATGTGACAAGAAACGGGATTGTGACAGGGGTTTGGCCAATTGACATGCGGGGGAAGTGCCAGTGACCGGAGAGGCTTTCACCGTGTTAGAGATTTTCAGACCAAGAGCCTTGTAAGGAAACGTTCGCATGGAACGCAACGAGAAGCTGATCGTTGCCCTTACGGGTTGTTCACGTGCCTTCAGCCATGGTTATATGCTGATCTTTCCCGCAGTGCTTCTTCCATTGCAGAGGGCGTTCTTTCTGGCCTCCAGCTTTTCCGGTTGAAATAACCCATTACATCCACGTAAGTGGATTGCAGACCGTTTCCGAATGGCATGTAAGATAGTTTCCTCCTTCCTCTAATTTCCTTCGTTTATACGAAATGGAGAATTGAACGGATCCTCGTTTAAACCTCTTTACAGAAGTAACGAAAAAGGGTATAGAAAACCAAATAAGATACTGGAAGATACGATGAAAGGAAAGTGAGGTGGCCAAGATAACACTTAAAGAGATCAGCGAATTCATGGAAAAGATGGGGATCCCCGGCAGAGACCTTTGGGATCTTCCAAGTTCGACCAAGACGTTTCCTGACGGAGCGCATTATCGGATCGAAATTGCAGGGGTGGAACGTGCCTCCACCATGGAGGTAATGATTGACGAAGCCAACAGAAGAAAGATGATCATCCATCGGGCCATCGCCACCGTGGGAGGAGCTACCTACTGTGATTTTCAAGAGTTAAAAGATATGGCTCAAATGGCAAGAGATCATAAGATAGAGGTGATCGTGACGATCGGACCTCGAAAGGGATGGGATGTGGGATCCAAGGAGAACTCCACCCCTGAAGGGAGCATGCTGGGGTTCAGGTTGAGAGGATCGGACAACATTTCCTATTGGATTGCTGACATGGTGAGAAATATTGAGGCAGGCTTCAGAGGCTTTCTGGTTTATGATGAAGGAGTCCTTTTCATTCTGAATAAGATGAGGGAAGAAGGCTTCATCCCTCGGGAAACGATCTTTAAGTTCTCTGTCTTTGGCGGATATTGCAGTGCAGCAGGAGCAAGAGTGATTGAATCGATGGGTGCAAATACGATGAATCCTTCGTCGGATGTCTCCCTTCCGATTTTAGCTGGCATTCGCAAAGCGGTGAATATCCCTTTGGATGTTTATATCATCATTGTTGATTCCTTTGGAGGGATGTTCAGGGCCTATGAAGCTCCGGAAATTGCACGCGTGGCGTCTCCTTGTTACTTTAAATTCGAGCCCGGAACCTCTGAGGGTGATATCTACAAACCCTGGGTGACAGAAGGGTGGCATCAAGATTTTATTAGGCAGAAGGTCAAGATCGCATCGATCGTCAAGGAAATTATGGAAAGGCATGGACCTCAGTTAAGAATGTCGGAAAAGGGGCCTTCAGATTTAACTCTTCCGGTGTCATGATACAGGATTTAATAACTCAGTAACATTCGGGTTGAAATTTCTTAAGAAGCTGAGTAGCAGAAGGAGGATGTCGATGACACATACCTTGCATCGGAGAACGGATATCGACGGAGAGAAAGAAGATTTTGTAATATTATGCATGGCCGCACAGAAATTTAATGATAAGGGA
>Ga0209314_10000799_pt1 | contig 14331 bp, 9 predicted proteins | sample I19B2metaG_FD_184146 | JGI IMG/M metagenome (GOLD analysis project Ga0209314, IMG submission 184146) | Lake sediment bacterial and archeal communities from Gulf of Boni, Indonesia to study Microbial Dark Matter (Phase II) - ​I19B2 metaG... | ecosystem: Environmental > Aquatic > Freshwater > Lake...
CTCAAGAAGAGCCGGGATGGCAGAGCGGATAATGCGCAGGCCTTGAGAGCCTGTGGACCCTTTGGGTCCGCATGGGTTCAAATCCCATTCCCGGCGCCAGCTTTTTTACAATGTCTTATCAAGAACCGATTATTTCTCAGAATCGGCGCAATCATGGCTGACAAAATTAATTGACTGCTGAAATAAGCGCGCGCTACTTCTATGGAAAAATAAAAAAAGATTGTGGGTCTTTAAGCCTATTGAAGCCCAAAGAGCTTCAGTAAGTTGTAGTTAATTATTAATACGGCGAACAAGGAGGCAATTAGAGACATAACAGTGATCATAGTGTTCAATGAAGGCCCGGCAGTGTCTTTGAACGGATCGCCAACGGTGTCGCCGACCACGGCTGCCTTGTGAGCGTCTGAACCTTTTCCGCCATACTGTCCAGACTCAATCAATTTTTTAGCATTGTCCCAAAGACCACCAGCATTAGCCATTAATAGAGCTAAGAGCAAGCTAGAGAATATTGCGCCCGCAAGGAAGCCTCCGAGCGCCCTTATTCCACCGACGAAACCAATGATCAAAGTTGCAACGATTGCAACAATGCTTGCCGGCATGAGTTCACGTAATGCTCCTACTGTTGCGATGTCAACGCACTTTGCATAATCTGGTTTAACACCGAGCTTTCCCTCTCTAAGGCCTGGAATCTCTCTGAATTGTCTTTTGATTTCGGCTATCATTCTGGTCGCGTTTCTACCGACGCCGAGGATAACCATTGCCGAAAACACTCCAGGAATTGCCACGCCTATTAGCGCGCCGAGCAGAACCATTGGATCCATGATGTCAAAGCTAACAGTGTAGCCAGCCCTTGAAGCTATTTCCTGAAATGCCGCTAGTAATGCAATCACAGTCAATCCTGCTGCACCTATTGCGAATCCTTTGGTTATGGCTTTCGCCGTGTTTCCTGCAGAATCAAGCTCATCTGTTATGGAGATCACTTCTTCGCTGAGCCCAGATTGTTCAGCAATTCCTTTTGAGTTGTCTACGATTGGGCCATACGCATCATTTGAAACCGTTAATCCAACAATTGAAAGCATTCCAAGAGCTGCAAGAGCTATTCCATAGACAGCATAACCCGTACCCAAGGGTTCGCATATTTTGTACGCGACAGCTGCTGCTACAGCTATTCCGATTAAGGGAAAAATAATGCTGCGAAGACCATATGAGAATCCCGTTAAAATGTTCACTGCAGGTCCAGTCTCCGATGCTTCTGCGGTCTTTAGGACTGGCGCTTTATCCTCTGACGTAAAGTAGTCACTTGTCACTCCAATCGTTATTCCAGCTGCAAGGCCTACTATTGATGCCCCCCACAGCTGCCATTGATATCCGAGATACCATGTCGCCAAGCTGGTCAGAAAACCGAAGATTATGCATGTCACATATGTGCCACTGTTCAATGCGGTTCCTGGATTTCCTTTGGCTCCTACTCTCACCGTCAAGGCGCCTATGACAGCAGCCAAAATGCCTAAACCAGCGAACACAAGTGGTATCTGTACGTAAATACCAGTGACACCAAGCCCTACACCGAGAATCATTACGGCGACAATACTTGCAACGTACGAGTCGAACAAGTCTGCTCCCATGCCGGCAACATCACCCACGTTATCTCCGACGTTGTCAGCTATCACCGCAGGGTTCCGTGGGTCGTCCTCTGGAATTCCCAACTCCACCTTGCCTACCAAGTCTGCGCTAATGTCAGCAGTCTTCGTGTAAATGCCCCCACCAGCTTTCGCAAAAAGCGAAAGCGAGCTCGCTCCAAAGCTGTAAGCCAATACTGCTGGAAGCGTTTCATTCATCCCTGTAAGCGCGTAGACTATACTGATTCCGAGCAGTCCTACGCCGACTACGGCCAGCCCCATAACTGCACCTCCACGGAAGCCTATTGGAAAAGCCTTGTTCAATCCACTCTTCGCCGCATTTGCCACTTTCGCGTTCGCTTTTGTGGCAATATTAAGGCCCAAGTAGCCAGCCAAGGCCGAACAGAATGAACCGAAAATATAAGCTATTGGTAACTGAAGGTTTAGCAGGAGATTATGAGGTGTCCATAACGGTTGCGGGAGGAATATGCCGATTAGTATCGCTACAACAGTAACGAACATAGCCAGTATTGTGTATTCCCTTCTTATGAAAGCAGAAGCTCCGTCTTTGATTGCATTGGAAATCTCCTTCATTCTCTCGGTTCCACTATCCTGTTTGTTCACGTAGCCGTAGAAATACAAGCCCACTACCATTGATATTATTGCAGATAATGGAGCTAACAACCATGCCTCAAACATCTCTTCCTTCTCCTGTTTCCATCTAGTTTATTTTTAACAAGCCTTGTAATTAGCTAGATCTTATAAACTTATTTGTTAATCCTTTTGAGAAAAGCATATATCTTCTTACTTACCAACATGATAGGTTTGCATTAAGGAGAAAGATCAAGTTGGCGTCAAAATCATGGTATGCGATGTCTCCCGAAGAAGTTTTGAAGGCATTAAATTCCACAGAAACTGGCTTAAGTCAAGCAGAAGCTCAGAAACGCAATGCTGAATACGGTCCGAATGAGCTGCAAAAGGAAAAGGGCAGATCCCCGATAAAGATGTTCTTTGAACAGTTCACAGACATACTCATCATCATATTGTTGATTGCCACGGCACTCTCCATCGTTATCGGCGAAATCATCGACGCCATCGTTATAATTGCCATAGTCTTGGCGACAGCAATCTTGGGGTTTGTGGAGGAATTCCGCTCCGAGAAAGCCGTGGAAGCTTTGAAGAAAATGACGGCGCCCGCCGCCATAGTTCTGCGGGATGGGAAAGAAGTAAAAATTCCCGCAAGCGAAATTGTTCCTGGAGACATTGTTCTCCTATACACGGGGGATAAGGTTCCTGCTGATGCGCGACTTGTCGAGTCCATTAATCTTAAGATAGACGAAGCTGCATTAACGGGCGAATCATCTCCTGTTAACAAGAATATTAACGTATGCGCTGAAGAAACATCACTTAATGATCGTCGAAATATGGCTTTTACTGGAACCGTTGTCGTTTATGGACGTGGCAAGGCTGTTGTAACATCAACGGGCATGAACACAGAATTCGGAAAAATCGCCAAAATGGTGCAGATGACTGAGGAAGAAGAAACACCGCTTGAAAAGAGAACACAATCCATAGGCAAATGGATCGGCATCTTATGTGTGGCTGTCTGCCTTGGAGTAGGCGCCATAGGCTTTATTGAAGGCCGCAACCCAATTGACATGGTCCTGTGGGGAATCAGCTTAGCCGTTGCAGCTGTGCCGGAAGCGTTGCCAGCAATCGTAACGGGCGCTCTTGCAGTCGGCATGTACCGGATGGCTAAAGTAAACACTATAGTGAGGAAACTTCCCGCCGTGGAAACATTGGGCTGCACCACCGTTATATGCTCAGACAAAACCGGAACGATGACGAAGGGTGAAATGACGGTGCAGAGAATCTACACGAATGACCAAGCCATCAAAGTTTCTGGAGTCGGCTACGAACCTGAAGGCGAATTCCTCATTGAAAACCAGAAGATAGACCCAAAAAGCGGGGAACTTCATACTCTCCTAACCACTGCAACGTTGTGCAACGACGCCAAATTGGAGAAAGACACTGCCACAGAAAGATGGATTATTAAAGGAGACCCCACTGAAGGAGCGCTTGTTGTCGCTGCTGCAAAAGCTGGGCTGTGGAAAGAAGAACTTGAACAGCAGCAGCCGCGTATAGGTGAGATTCCGTTTTCATCAGAAACGAAACGTATGACAACGGTGCACATTGTTCTTGGCAAGAAGAAAATAGCCTACATGAAAGGAGCCCCTGAAATAGTTCTTGATAAATGCGCGAAGATTTTGGCGAATGGCAAGGCTCTAAGGCTGACAGAAACTGACCGAGCAAGAGTCCTTGGAGTAAATGAGGCGATGGCAACACAGGCTCTTAGGAACTTGGGCTTTGCCTACAGAGAGCTGCCCAGCACTGTGGACACTTTTGACGAAAAAATAGAGAGGGACTTCACCTTTGTAGGCATAATGGGCATGATTGACCCACCTCGCGAAGAGGTAAAAGACGCCATATACACCTGCAAGAAAGCTGGGATAAACGTCGTGATGGTAACAGGCGACCACAAGCTCACAGCCCTAGCAGTGGCTAAGGAGCTTAACCTGCTTGCCGAAAATGATGAGCAAGGAAAAGTGTTAACGGGTGAAGAGCTCGAAAAGCTCAGTGATGAACAGTTGGCTGAAATTGTTGACAAAGTTGTGATTTATGCGCGCGTTTCGCCTGAACACAAAATGAGAATCGTTAAGGCTTGGAAAGCCAAAGGTCAAGTCGTAGCAATGACAGGTGACGGCGTTAATGACGCTCCAGCGCTGAAGATGTCTGACATAGGCGTTTCTATGGGCATAACAGGCACCGAAGTAACCAAAGAAGCCTCAGACATGGTTTTGATAGATGACAACTTTGCTTCAATTATAAAGGCAGCCCGCGAAGGACGAGAAATATACGACAACATCAAGAAGTATCTCACCTATCTCATGCGCTGTAACGTGATGGAAATCCTCGTCATGTTCATAGCTGTAGTTTCAGTCCCGTATCTCGCAAGAATATACTCGCCTGGCGCACCCACCGAAGTCATCGGCAGCGCAACGATAGCATTGACCGCAGCACAGCTACTGTGGGTTAACTTGACAACTGACGGTTTGCCAGCGATAGCGTTGGGCATTGACCCAGGCGACCCTGACATTATGGAAAGGAAACCGCGTGATCCAGAAGAAAGCGTCTTCACACGCGACGTTAAGCTGTATTTGTCGGTAGTGCCAATAATTATGACGGTTATGCTGCTGGGAGGGTACTTATATTATCGACCTTGGGAAAGCTTCAGACAGTTAACGGAAGCACGAACGCAGCTCCTCACAGCTATGATCATAATGGAGCTAGCTAATGCCGTATCTGCGCGTTCACTGAAATATCCAGTATGGAAAGTCGGCGTGTTCAAGAACAAGGTCTTGTGGTACGCGATATTATCATCGTTTGTAATGCAGCTCATAGTGCTTTATACACCAGGCATAAACGCAGCCTTTGATGTGACTGCGCCTGAACCGCTCGACTGGGCATTTGCAATATTGTTCACGGCGATAACTTTTGGTTCATTGGAGATAGGCAAGTATATCGCAAGTAGAAGACGAAAGAACACGTAAGACATGAATAGAATAAAAGACAGAACAATATCAATTATTTCAAGCCCCACCAGCGATTGACAAGGGATTTGGGACGTAGCGCACGCTCGTATCTCTTTTGCTCTTAAATGTTTGTTTAAACTTGTTTTTGAGGATAAAAACTGATATATATCGCAAAAATCCAATCAAACCGCCATGAAACAACCACAACCACCGACATATCAAAGATGGTTAATAGTAGTTGCTGCCATACTGATTCAAATGTGTCTCGGCGCAGTCTATGCCTTCAGTGTCTTGGTTCCTCCTTTAGAAAGCGAGTTTGGATGGAAGAGAATAGAGACTTCTCCAGCTTTCACAATCGCTTTGCTTGTATTTGCTTTGTCAATGATACCTGCGGGCAGACTTCAAGATAAGAAGGGACCAAGGCTTGTAGCTACATTTGGAGGGGTTTTGCTTGGTATGGGCATGATTCTTTCGAGCTTCACAGATTCGCTGATATGGTTTTATATTAGCTACGGCTTAGTCGGCGGTCTAGGTATTGGCCTTGCATACGTGACGCCAATCACGACCTGCGTAAAATGGTTTCCCGACAAAAAAGGGTTGATAACAGGCCTGGCTGTCTTTGGGTTTGGAGCTGGTTCAATAATTTTTGCGCCCTTATGGACCTTCCTTATTGGAGCTATGGGTTGGAGGAACACGTTCGTTGCTACCGGAGTACTCTTTGCATTATTGATCATACCATTCGGTCAGTTGTTGAAGAACCCCACTCAAGGCTACATGCCCGCAAAATGGAAGCCACCAGAAAAACTGAAATCTGGAAACGATTTTGGGCCATTCGAAATGCTTGGAACGCTATCGTTCTTCTTAATCTGGGCAAGCTACTGGTTCGGAACAACAGCAGGGTTGATGATGATAGGGCATGCCAAACAAGCCTCAATGGAGCTTGCAACTCTAGGTGAAGTTCAAGCCTCATTGGCTGTTTCTATACTAGGGTTGTTCAATGCGGCGGGAAGAATTATATGGGGCTTTGCTGGAGACAGATTCGGAAGAGAGAAAACTCTGACTCTAATATTTGTAATATGTTCTGGATCTCTCTTTATTGTAGCCTTAATTCACGAGCCAGCATGGATCGTTTTGGGAATGCTTCTTGTGGGATTAAGTTTCGGAGGTTTCCTCGCATTGTATCCCGTATTGACAGCAGACTATTATGGCGTAAAAAGTCTCGGTGTAAACTACGGTATAATATTCACGGCTTATGGTGCAGGCGCAGTATTAGGTCCTATCATGGCAGGATACTTCAAGACCTTTACAAACTCTTATGTGCCTTCCTTTTACATAGCTGGCGCTTTGGCATTTCTTGGCATAATTCTTACGATATTGATGAAAAAATCTACCACGAAGATTAGACAAACGTCGTAAAATGAGAAGGACCTCCTTTTTCTCATTTTCTACCAAAAATGTTTATATTTTCGAAAGAAACTTTCTCCCAAATTCAAGGAAGATTGAAAATGTCAGAACCCAGCTTACCGTTCAAAGAGAAAGTATATCCCGGTAATGAGAAAGTGTCTTCGGGAAAGAAACTGAGAGAAGAGTGGGAAAAGTCAATTAAGAACCCGCAGGAGTTCTGGACTGAAAAAGCAAAAGCTATTGACTGGTTCAAACCTTGGAACAAAGTACTGGACGATTCAAACCCGCCTTTCTACAAGTGGTTTTCAGGTGGCGTTCTTAACGCCTCGTATAATGCATTGGATAGGCATTTGGAAACACCTAGGAAAAACATTCTTGCATATATTTGGGAAGGTGAACTCGGCGAAGTCAGAACCTACACGTACCATCAGCTTTACATGGAAGTAAACAAACTTGCTAAGATTTTCAAGAACTTCGGACTTAAAAAGGGAGATAGAGTAGCTGTTTATTTGCCTATGATTCCTGAATTACCCATTACGTTGCTTGCAACAGCGCGTATAGGCGCAGTTCACACAGTAGTCTTTTCAGGCTTTAGCGCAGAGGCTCTCGCAGACAGAATAAACGATTGTCAAGCAAGGATTCTGGTAACTGCAGACGGAGCTTACAGACGAGGAAAGACTGTCACATTAAAGGATACGGCAGACCGCGCCCTGCAGAGCACGCCAAGCATCGAAAAAGTAATAGTAGTCAAAAGGACTGGACAGAACGTTCAAATAAGGGAGGGACGAGACTACTGGTATCACGAAACTCTCGCCCAATTGGAAGCAAACACGTATGTTCCACCCGAGCCGGTAGAAGCAACGGAGCCACTCTTCATACTCTACACTTCTGGGACAACGGGCAAACCCAAAGGAGTGCAGCATGGCACCGGCGGCTATTTAGTGTGGGGCTACTGGACGCTCAAATGGGGTTTCAACCCGCTCGAAAAAGACGTTTGGTGGTGCACAGCAGATATAGGCTGGATCACTGGGCATACATACAACGTTTACGCGCCACTATCCCTAGGGGTAACATCACTGATTTTTGAAGGAACCCCAGATTATCCAGCGCAAGATCGATGGTGGGGCATTATTGAAAGACACGGCGTAACAATCCTTTACACCACACCCACAGCGATCAGAATGTTTATGAAGTTCGGAGAAGAATGGGTGAAGAAGCATGAACTTACGACCTTGAGACTGCTGGGAACGGTTGGCGAACCGATAAACCCTGAGGCATGGAGATGGTATTACCGCGTAGTCGGAAAAGAGAAACTGGCAATAGTAGACACTTGGTGGCAAACTGAAACAGGTGGGTTCATGATAGCGCCACTGCCAGGGTTGGAGCTTGTACCACTTAAACCTGGTTCAGCGACAAATCCGTTGCCAAGCGTCTACGCAGACGTGTACGATGAGAAAGGTCAACCAACCCCGGCAGGAGTCAAAGGCTTTCTAGTAGTGAAAATGCCTTGGCCGGGCATGCTCGAAACCTTGTGGAAAGACTCTGAAAGATACAAACAAGCTTACTTTGGAAGATGGACAAACATTTATTACACAGGCGACTATGCAGTGAAAGATCCGGAAGGTTATTTCTGGCTTCTCGGAAGGGCCGATGAAGTCCTAAAAGTCGCTGGGCACAGAATAGGCACGGTTGAGCTTGAAAGTGCCTTGGTCTCTCATCCTGCAGTTTCAGAAGCAGCAGTCATGGGTAAAGAAGACGCTGTAAAAGGTGAAGTCCCGGTGGCGTTCGTAGTGCTAAGAAGCGGTTTCTCACCTTCAGAAGAGCTGCAAGCAGACCTTACAAAGCACATCAGAACAACCATCGGCCCAATAGCTACACCAGATGCAATCGTGATTGTCAATAAGTTACCAAAGACACGAAGCGGAAAAATCATGCGAAGGCTCTTGAAAGCAGTACTGGTCGGAGCCACTTTGGGCGACGTTTCAACATTAGAAGACGAGGCTTCAGTCGAAGATATAAAGGCAGCATATGAAGAGCTGAGAAAACAACTAGAAAAGGAGTAGCCCCCAACTCTCCCTATTCTATTTTGCGCGCGCGCCAAAGTTAATCAAATTCTCTTCAACTTTGCAAAAATCGGTTGCTTCAATTTCTCATTACGCTAAGCACGGTTGCCTAAAAGAGAAAACCCATATGCTAGTGGTAATAGGCAGCGGAATTTGAAGCTCCCGTTGGTACATTTGGCACAGCTTTTATGGATAGAATCGTCTAGTTGTCCTCGGAAATGGTATAGAGTCTATTATATTTTCTAAGTTAAGCATCCAAGTTAACAATCTTTCCAGTCCCAACCCGAAACCAACATGAGGTGCAGTGCCATAACGCCGAAGGTCCAAGTACCAATTGTAGTCTTCCTCCTTCATGCCCATCTCTCTGATTCGCTTGATCAGCATTTCTTTATCGTCTTCTCTTGCGCCGCCTGTTGATATTTCGCCTATTCTTGGAACCAGCATGTCTGCTGACATGGCCACTTCCGGGCGGTCTCTGTGAGTCTTGCAGTAGAACGCTTTGATCGCCGTGGGATAATCATATATAAAGAATGGCCTACCAAATTCCTTAGCCAAGGCTTTCTCGTCGTCATAGCCTAAATCATCACCCCAGTTTAGCTTAGAGCCTTTAGCATTTAGCTTCTCAACCGCTTCAGTATAGGTTATCTTTGGAAACGGTGCCTTAATTGAAGCTAACATTGCAATGTCCGCATGTAACTCCTTGAGTTCCCTTGTGCATTCTTCAGCTGTTTTTTGGCAAATATAGGCTACAAGCTCCTCTTCAAAACGCATCAAATCATTCATGTCGGCAAAAGGCCATTCACCTTCGATGTGCCAGTACTCAGTCAGGTGCCTAATCGTTCTGCTCCTTTCAGCACGGAAAGATGGAGCAATACAGTAAACCTTCTCCAAAGAGTATATCATAACCTCAAGATAAAGCTGAGAACTCTGCGTCAAATACATGTCCTGATCAAAATATTTCAAGCCAAAAAGAGTTGAACCACCTTCACAAGCGCTTGTGATGAACATGGGCGGGGAAACCTCGACAAAACCTTGACTTTTAAAAAACTCACGCGCAAATTCTAGGACAGCAGCACGAACTTGCATTATCAAGCTCATCCGTCGACTGCGAAGCCAAAGGTGGCGAATATCCCGTAGGAAATCTTCACTCTTATCCTTGGATATCGGGAAGAGTTCAGCTATCCCTATCACCGAAATTGTCCCCGTAGAAATTTCGTAGCCGCCTGGAGCACGCTTGTCCCTCTGAACTACGCCTTCAAGCGCTAAAGACGATTCAATCGTAAGTTTTTCAGCCTCATTCCAAGCTGAACTGCCTATTTTGACAGTACATTGGATAATGCCAGTTGAGTCACGCAGCACCAAGAAAATTGTCTCCTTCCCTTCCCTTTTACGGTACAGCCATCCTCTAACAGCAACCTTTTTGCCCGTGTGACGCCCATTCAAGATCTCGCTAATAGGGACAAAGGACATGCGCAACGACCGTCCCTCTAAATACTTCTTTCAAACCTAAATGCCTATCTCTTTTAAGCTTTAAACTCACATTAAGTTTAGAAGCGGAATAAGTAATCACAAGGATGCCCTAACGGTATTCAACAAAACAAATGGCAAACACATGTAGACCTTATTCATATGGAATACTTCAACTATGTCACCCATAATTCTTAAATCCCCAGGTTAAGCGCATTATAACCGATTAATGATGCAAAGCCCTGCACAAAGCATCTACAAGCTGAGAGTGCTTAAACTTTCGACAATAGCAATAGCAAGCGTGGTAGTTGTAGAAGCATCCTTGGGGTTGATTGTCGGCAGTTTAGCAATCTTGAGCGACGGTTTTCACGCGCTGCTTGATACAATAACAACTCTTACCCTTTTTGTTGCAACCCGCGCTTCTCTTAAGCCTCCCGATGAGGAGCACATGTATGGACATGAAAAATTTGAGTCAATAGGTGGTTTAGTGGGAGGAATAATTCTTGTAGGGGTTGCGCTACTAATAATTTTTGAAGCCAGCCTAAGGTTGCTGCAAAATGAAGGCATAAATCAGGGATTGGAACTTGTAGGCTTCATTGCAGTGGGTTACACTCTCTGTATAGACCTCTTCAGAGTTGAAACATTCAGAAAAACAGCACACGGTGAAAGTTCAACGCTGAAGGCAGGATTCTTCCACGCCATTGCAGACCTTAGCTCAACAATGATAGCCCTTCTCGGCTTTGGATTGGCAACTCTAGGATTTTACGGCGGAGATTCTCTCGCTTCAATAATCCTGGGCGCTTTTTTGACCTATCTAAGCATCAGACTTGCTTGGAACAGCGTAATGGAGCTTAGCGATGCCGTGTCAAAGGACACGGCAGAAAAAGTTAGAAAAGAAATACTCCGCACAAGAGGGGTGCGAAGGTGTGAAAATCTTCGGATTAGAAAAGCAGGTTCCAAAACTTATGTTGAAGCTGCTTTACAAGTTCCAAATCATATAAGTCTCGAAGAAGCCCATGTTTTGGCCTCAAAAATTGAGGAAAACTTGAAAAAGACAATAGGAAATGTTGATACAACAATTCACATAGAACCATCTGAAAAAGAAACTGGCCTGAAACAACTTGTAGAAAAACTAGGTACGGAAGTAGAGGGTGTGAGAGAAACTCATGATGTTTCAACGATTTTTGCAAGCGGGAAACTTTACATAACATTACATGCCTACGTAGACCCAAGATTGTCAATTCAAGAAGCCCACAGAATTGCAGAAAAAATTGAGAATAGAATGCGTGAAAAAATAAAAGCTGAAAATGTGGCAGTTCACATTGAACCTTACGATGAAGCCCATAGGGGCCTTGATTTAGATGAAGATGAAATGAGAAGAATAATTTATGAAGTAGCAAGCAATGAAAGAGATTTTCGGATAAAGAGAACAGTAACTTACGTTGCTGATAAAAAACGCTATGTAAACGTGGACTGTGGCTTTGCAAAACAGATTTCAATAAAAACGGCCCACAGAATTGCATCGCAGATTGAGAAGAAAATAAAGGAACGACTTCCGGAAACAATAGTCACCGTTCATATGGAGCCAATTTCCACATAAGCAAGAATATAATTTTTGGCAAAAAGAGAGTATAATCAGCTAAGATTGATTTCTTTTATGAGCGCTAGGCTTTCTAGACTGATAAGCTTCACTTTTTCTTCAGAACGGCCTCAAAGACCATACTCGGATCGCTTCATACCAGAATACTGCTGAAACAATTGCTCCGAAGAGAAGAATGAACAAGTTTTCCCGCGTAAAGCCCTGCATCAGAAATGAAATGTAAATCATGTAAAAGGTCGTGGAAAAAACAGCATAAAAGAAAAATCTTGGAAAAAGAAGTTTTCCCAGCTTGACAAAATGCTTAAGCACGCCAATTTTCACTTCGCTAATTAAAAAATAATGACCACCAATATCTTGCTTCTCCACTAAGCCCAACTCTCGTAATTGCTCAAGGTGATGATTTGCGACGCTAGGGCTGCTAAAGTGCAACGCTCGCTGAACTTCTCGAACACTCATTGGGCGACCACTTTTCAAAAGAAACCAATAAACCTTCCAAGCTTTTCCGCGAAGGGCATACTCAAGCTCGGCCTCTTCTTCCATATTCAATGAGTCATACGCCTCTTAATATTATTCTACCAAGAAACATATAAGTCCAATTCCTAGAACAGCGCGCGCGCTGAAAAAAGACACGGCAAGAAAGGTCTTTGGGCTAAAGGAATTTTCTAATTTCTGCCTCAATCTCCTTTTCGGATTTGTCTGCGTTTATAATCTTCCATCTGTCCGTTAAAGCTAGAGAAAGCGCTTTAACTCTAACCTGCCTCAATTTTTCAACGTTTTCAAACATTTCGCGTTTTTTGCGTGCTCTTTGTATTCTTTTGGAGGCCTCTTCCGGACTGACGTCTAAGAAAAACATGAAATTCGATTTCGGCACAGTAAAAGCGAAAAAGTGGTAGGCGATCCTGTGCAACGGAGATGGTAAATAAGCCGTGCCCATTAAGTAGCGCACAAAGATAATGTAATCATATTTTCGCCAAGAATACAAGAGAATTGAACGGATAACATCAATCATATAAAATAAGGCAGAAGCAAAATGGGCACTTTTTCCTTGCGAATACAAAAAATCTTTGGCTTTAACTCCAAAAAAATTATCCCGCGAGGGATGAAAACGTAGACAAACCGTTTTCCCGCGATCATGAAGAACTTTGGACAGGTTTAGAGCTTGAGTGGTTTTTCCAGAGGCGTCCAGTCCGTCGATAGCAATAAAAGTCAATTAATCAGGTGCCTCCGCCTAATGCAAGGAAGGTTAAAGCGCTAAGAGCTGGCACCGTTATATTGTCAAATCCTAATGGCGAAAGCCCCTCGGCTAAAGTCGCGACAAAGGCAACTGCTAACGATGCCAAAAGTTTGTCAAAAACTGAAAATGAGTAAACTGCGGAAAAGAAGATCAAACTGAGTGTGAAACTTGAGAAGCTTGCAAGGAGCATTGCAGCTGACCCCTCCAAACTTTTTGGTGCAAAAACACGGTACTTCCCTTTACCATATCTTTCGCCTATAAAAGAAGCGAAGGCGTCACCGTAGGCCATGGGCAAAATTCCGGCAGCAATCACGTAAGGCTTAGAGGAGAAAAATAACGCCAAAAAAGTGTAAGAAATTGCGTAGAAGACGAGGCCTAACTGGTGGCCTTCCTCCGTTATGTCTGCAAGTCCCTTGACTTTTTCGCAAAGGCCCTTAAACGGGGAATAGGGAGACGCTAGAAACGTTACGAGTATAAATGGCGCCGCAACAAAAAAAGGAAAATTGAGCGGAAAAGAGTTGTAAGTGAAGAATGGGATAATAAAGGGAAGATTTCCAATCATGGCATGCAAAAATTTGCGCGACGCCCTTCGCGAGATATTCAAATGGCCAAGTTTACCTGAAACAAAAATTACAAGCACAATGTAGATGTAGCAGAGAAACATCAAAATGACATTCATCAAAATTTCACTGTTTAACACAGGGGTCACCTAAAAGTGCCAAATACATATGCTAACAGTCCAATGATCAACCATAATAGAACCATATTCTTGATTTTTCTGGCATTCTCTCGAGAGTAGTTTCTGACAAGAAGAAACGAAGAAGCAACAAGGCCCAAATCGGTTACAACCACAAAAGGAATAAACCAAAGAGAAACAAGGCTTAGAGCCCAAGGTATAGGACTCAGCGACACTGCAAAGATATAGAAAAGTGCGGCTGCAACCGCAGCATTTTTCTCTCCATAGCTTACAGCCAGAGTTTTCACATTTTGCGCCTTATCGCCTTTAATGTCCACAATTCCCTTGTTGACTTCTCTTCCGGTGACAGAAAGAAAAGCCATAGAAGCGAAAATCAAGACGTTCAGTCTAACCTCGTTCACGATTGCCATACTTCCATATATGAACGGAATTGCCACGCATGCACTAACAAGAAAATTGCCCGGCAAGCCGCTGCGCTTTCCAATCGTAGTGTAAGCCACAGAGACTGCCCAAGTAATTACAGCCATCAAGGAGCAAAGGATACTCGTAAAATAAGCAGCAGCGAAACCTACGGCTGCTAGAACAAAAGCGAAGGCTAAAGCTTCTCTTGGAGCAATCAAACCGCTTGGAATAGGGCGACTCGGCTCATTTATGGCG
>Ga0209314_10000800_pt1 | contig 14322 bp, 12 predicted proteins | sample I19B2metaG_FD_184146 | JGI IMG/M metagenome (GOLD analysis project Ga0209314, IMG submission 184146) | Lake sediment bacterial and archeal communities from Gulf of Boni, Indonesia to study Microbial Dark Matter (Phase II) - ​I19B2 metaG... | ecosystem: Environmental > Aquatic > Freshwater >...
GGACAGTACGCTATGGTCAAATTCCTCAGCGGCAATGTGAAAGAACGATACTTGAGCGAAGTCGTGATTCCGACATACAGGAAGAGAAGAGACTTGATGGGTGAATGCTTGAAGAGATACCTGCCGGAAGCAAAGACAGTGAAGCCACGGGGCGCATTCTACTTTTTCGTAAACATGAGCGCGTACCTAGCGAAAATGGAGAGAATGGATGAAGAATTCTCGAACCGGGTGCTCTACAGAAAGAATGTGGCTGTAATCCCAGGATCATTCTTCGGTTCCGGCGGACAACAACACATACGGTTAACCTTTGTAAGCGAACCGGAAGAGAGAATAGAGGCAGGCATAAGAGGCATAGGAGAATACGTCTTCAGCTATACATTCTAATGGATAACGCAGTTTGAGAAGAGCAAGAAACGGCTAATCCTTGGCGTCTTCTCTTAATCTATCTTCTTACAGTTGCCTCGCGGCTCCGTGCTTCGGTGATAAGATCTGTCAGCGCAGAGAAAGCTTTGCCGACATCCTCCATCCTTAACACTATTATTGTATCTGTAAAACAACTCATAGTCTCCTCTATGTTCAAATGTCTTCTAGAAACTGGACTGTAGAAGGCTATTGCGCACCCAGGTGTCTTGATGATCTCTTTAGGGCTATGAACGATTATCGCGGCTAAGCCTCTTCTTTCGTCCAGTATGTCATCTTTCGAGAACATCGAAGCTATCTTATGGAAAAGTCTCTGGTCAGCGATCAAAGTCACAGCTGAGGTGCCTTCAAGAACTTGAAGAAACTCACTTGTGAAGTTTGCCAGAAACCTTCTGATGATCTCTAATGTCCTACGTGTTTTCTCAACAGAGATCTTCGCAACATCGGTTCGAAGGTTTATCGTACTTCCTGCGATGACTTTGAGGAGATCACCTTCCTGGGCTCTATAGGAGACGCTGGCTCTTTTAACTGAGGTTATTACACTTTCCAGCTTGACTCTTTTTCCCAACGCAGCCTCAACTTTCGGCTTTAACATTCTAGCTATAGCGCTGTAGTTCCCATATCGATATTGAAGTGCCTCTTGGAGAGAGAGGTTCCTATCTATTAACTCTTGAACGGCTTTCGAGATGCTTTTGACCAAAAACAGTCACCATTAGACCTAGAACGAAAAATCGACCAAAACTCATTTAAAGCTTTCCTGAGGCAGGCCGTCGAAGATGCATGGCTGTAGGAGACAGTTAACTTGGTTAGCAAGGTTGTTCTAGCCTACTCAGGAGGCCTCGATACATCTATCATTATCAGTACCTTCAGCAGAAGTATGGTACTGAAGTCGTTACGGTGACGGTGGACGTAGGTCAAGAGTAGAAAGAAACGCATTTTAAAATCGGAAGTCACGCTACTTAGAATGAGTAAAAGTCTTCGCCTTACAGAAAAGATGTTCGAAAGCGCGAGAGCTAAGCTTATTAACATTTCAAAATGAAACGCTGACTATGGGTTTCGTTTGCGAGCTGAGAAAGAATTTTCTGAATCCGACCTAGAATCCATCAGGATGCTTGTGGAGCCTAGTCGAATCTCATTCGGCGAGTCTGTTCTAGATCTTCATTCGAAAGATGAATCCTTCCACAAAGCTTGTAGACCGCATGTCGTAGTCTGGCCTCTAACCGCCCAAGAAGTCAGCAAGATCTTAGTCTTCGCTAATGAAAGGAAGATCCCAGTTACCCCTTGGGGGGCTGGAACAAGCCTCGAAGGTAATCCGATTCCTGTTGAGGGCGGAATAGTTTTAGACATGCAGCAGATGAATCGAATTATTGAGATACGAGAGAAGGATCTCCAAGCGGTAGTTCAACCAGGTGTGATCTACAAAGACTTGAACAAGTGTCTTGGGGATTACGGGCTCTTCTTTCCACCAGATCCAGGGGCCGCAGCAACAATAGGCGGTATGGTAGCCAATAACGCAAGCGGCATACGGACAGTAAGGTACGGATCTACCAGAGATCTCGTATTAAGGCTAGAGGTGGTTCTTCCAACTGGGGAGATCATTAGAACCGGCTCAAACGCTATGAAATCTTCTGCAGGATATGACCTTACAAGGATCTTCATCGGCTCTGAGGGCACGCTGGGTGTGATTACAGAGATAACAGTGCGTCTATTTGGAGTACTTGAAGGATGCATAGTAGCCGTCGCTGCTTTCAACTCAGTTGGGGAGGCTACAGAGGCTGTCACGCAAATAATGCAGGCAGGATTATCTGTGGCGGGACTAGAGCTACTTGACACTGAAACGATAAGAGCGATAAACGGCGACAAGAAGCTAACTCTTAGCGAGAAGCCAACGCTATTCATAGAATTTCATGGAACAAGTAATGACGCCTTGAAGGTGGAACTTGAATTTGTGAAGGAAATCTGTTCCTACAACAACTGCTTGAATTTCAACGCTGGAATCGATAGGGAAGAAAGAAATAGACTATGGGAGGCTAGACACGATGCGCATGAATCGATTAAACGAGCTAACCCCGGGTTCTCACTACTTATGGTCGATACGGCTGTTCCAATCTCAAAATATTCAGATATGGTTGGATTCGCTCGGAATAAGCTGGAAGAGTACCGATTAAAAGGCTATATCTACGGACATGCCGGTAGTGGGAACTTACACCTCGATATAGTTGGAAACCCTGAGGACAGAGAGCTATGGGAACCTGTTCAAAGGGCTAACGAAGCGATAGTCTACAACGCCATAGCGCTAGGGGGAACCGCCACTGGGGAACACGGCATCGGGATTGGAAAGAGAAAATTCATGCGCCGCGAGCACGGAGAAAGCGTAGAATTAATGAAGAAGATCAAGAAGCTCCTTGATCCAAACGGTATAATGAATCCCGGAAAAATCTTCGAGTAATTATATCTGCAATTGATGCGACAGTAGGTGATCCCGTCTCCTTTAACTCTTTACGACTGCGTCCTTGTCAATTAACTGTAGCGAAATCGACCTTCACAGCTAGACTTCCGGTTGCACGTGAGAAAGCCGCAAACGTTGAGAACCTAGAGTAACGGTTATATGTTCAACCTTGACCTATCTGTGCGGTTCAAGGAGGCTAGGTGAACTAAGAATTTTTCTTCAGTCATAGAAACTTTCTCCCATTCCATATTTTCCTCAACCTAGCCCTTCTTGACTCTTAATCTGAGCGACTTAAGAGAGACAACTGAGCATCAAAAAGGTGGAAGAACGATTCAGTTACCAGATGATTGATTTCAAGTTTGTGAAGCTATTCTTCAGGTCCTCTGCTTTCGCCTCAACGGATAACCATCATCATATCCGGCTTTCTTGAGGACATCAATGCAGCGTCTTTCCTACTTTGTCCTTATCTCTTCGACTGTTCTCCTCACTCCTTCCCAACCTTCGACTGCTTTCCTGTAGACTATTTCAAAAGCCTGTTTGGATGAAACCCGCTCTAATTCCTCTCCTGTGGCTTCCTTCGTCAAGTATCTGGCAGCGTTAAGAACGTCACCATTCAATTTGGAATCTGTAAGATCAGCCAAATGGCAGACTAGAGCCTCAACAGTGTGAGGCCCAACCGGGCCAGCCTCGTACCCATGGTGCGCGCAAACTATGTGAATAACACTCATCGCAAATCCTCTCCGAATCAGTTCGGAAACAATCAAGGTCAGATGGTCGATCTTCTCTGCTAAAGGCGAAGTCCTGTAACTTCCATCCGCTTTCTCTATGTACGTTAAAGGCTTGAACAAATCATGCAGAATTGTTCCGCACAAAACCAGGTCTGAGTCAACCTTCCCGCAATACACTTTTCTAACAACAGCACAAAGGTCAAGAGCGACCTGAGAACTTGCAAGTATATGCTCGAGCAAACCTCCAGAGTAGTTATGGTGCCGTGAAATGCTTGCTGGAGATCGGTCTAAAGGAAGCCCGCTGTAACGCTTATTTCCTACCTTGATAGTCGGGTTGTCAAGAAAATCAGCGACCTTTTCTCGAAGAGATTTATCCTTTATCTTGTTAACTACGACTTTGAGTTTAGGGTTCAACACATGGCCTCCAGCAGAATGGTCTATGCAACCACTTTTGCTTTAACATTAACGTCAACAAATCTAGAACGCCATTCAATAGGTAGGAAAACGCTTTAAATGATTCTGAGGTCTCTTTACCGCATTCATGCCAATGGAGGTCGCGGCATCGCCGTATCCAAAGAGCGCTCTTGCTGCTTGCGCATTATTCCACGCGATTAATGATGCCTCGTTTGCGATAGTTCCTGCTGTTCTTCCGCTTCTAGTGACCGATTTCTCTTTGACCTATTCAGATGTTGGAGTCTTATACGCAGCAATTTTGACGGTGACAGTTCTTCTCCAGCCCCTGATGGGAGATCTGGCTGACAAATTCAACGAGCTTGACCTCCTCGCAATCGGAGGCTTTCTAATCTTCCTGCCGTTCATACTCATGTTCCTTGCTGAATCATACCTACAAATCTTCATCTTCAATCTAGTTTACGCGATCGGCTTCAGTATCTTCCACCCCGCCTCCTACGCAGTTCTGTCTAGGTTGACTTACGACGCCAAGCACCGCACGAAGACCATGGGGCTATCTGGAGCGAGCGGAGATTTCGGAAACTTCATAGCTTTTCTCTCGACAGGGATAGTTACCTCATATCTGGGCTGGAGGGCACCGTTCCTTATCTGGGGGCTGTTCGCACTATCTGGCATATGCATCTACCTTCTGTTCATTCGCTCATTGAGAAGAACGTCATTCTTCACCCTGTACAATAACACGGAGTTGAGCTCGGAGACGGCTCAACCAAAACAAAGTTTCAGCAAGAAGTCAATATTCGTTATAATTCTGATTTGCATTTGCATGGGAGCGGGCTACCGTACATTCATCAACTTCACAACACTATTCTTGACAGACATTGTGAAGATCTCTACCGCTGCATCAGACTCTATATTCTCCTTATTCGTTCTAGCTGGCGCGATAGGGTCGCTCACAAGCTTCTATGTCGCCAAACGTATTGGACTGAAGAAAGCGATAACGTTAGAGTTCGCAATTGCGTCGACTGGCATGTTTCTATTTCCGATGAAGTTCATGAGAAGCATTCCTTTACTGATGATGATCCTTTTGATAAGCGGCTATGTTCTCTACGCCACTTATCCAATTCTCTACAGCATAATAGCTGAAGTTGCAAGTTTCGGTGGCAGAGGCAAATCTTACGGATTTGTGATGAGCATAACATTCATCGGAGGAGTTGCGCAGTCGTACATCGGCGGTCAACTTGCACAGATCACAAAAGATCTATCGGTTGTATATCTTCTAGGCTCAGCCATCGCATTGTTAGCTGTGTTAGTCTCAACAAAGATGCCGTCTGCTTAAGATATCCAGATAGCGCTCGGAAAGTAGGAAAACTAAGGCCGTCTTATCCAGGTACCAGCTTCCTCAGATTGAGCAGGTCTTACACCCGTTATACTCTATAGGCACAGATATGGCTGCTGTAATCTTGCTGGCAGAGCCTATATTCAGAACCTGTGATTCTCGGCTACCGTCGCGATAGATAGTGACTCCTTTACAGCCAAGCTTGTAAGCGAGCATGTATACTTTCCTGACATCTTCAAGCATAGCATCTTTTGGGAAGTTAACCGTTTTAGAAACAGCGTTATCAGTGTACTTCTGGAATGCTGCTTGAATCCTGACATGCCACTCTGGGTATACGTCATGTGCCGTGATGTACGTCTTTTGTACGTCCTCAGGAACCTCTTTCGTGCCCTGAACGGTGCCTCTCTCCGCTATCCGCCTCATAAGGTCCTCGCTATAGAATCCCATTTCATACGCTATCTTCTCGAAGAGCGGATTAACCTCCAATAGCTCAGTATTGTCCATAACATTCCGGACATAACATATGGCGAATAAAGGCTCTATACCGCTAGAGCAATTGGCTATTATGCTCAGGGTACCTGTCGGAGCTACAGTCGTGGTAGTAGCATTGCGTAGCTCAGGCCCGCCGTCGGAAGCGTATTTACTGTCGTAGAAGTTAGGGAATGGGCCGCGCTTCTTAGCCAGTTCAGCTGACGCCTTCTTGGACTCATGCCATATGAACGACATGACTTCCTCGGCTATTTGAATCGCTTTCTCCGAGTTGTAGGGTACGCCTAGCTGAACAAGCATATCTGCAAATCCCATGACGCCCAGTCCAATCTTTCTATTCGCCTTGGTCATCTCTTCAATCTCTTTGAGAGGATACTTGTTGACATCAATTACATTGTCAAGAAAGTGAACTGCGACGTGAACGACTCGTCTAAGCTTTTCATAGTCTATCTTGCCATCTCTCACAATCCGGGAAAGATTGATCGAGCCTAGATTACATGACTCGTAGGCGAGGAGAGGCTGTTCCCCACATGGGTTTGTACTCTCTATCTCGCCCAGCTTGGGCGTAGGGTTGTCGCGATTCAATCTGTCTAAGAAGATAATTCCTGGCTCACCGTTCTTCCAAGCTTGCTTCACTATTAGATCAAAGATCTCTCTGGCTCGAACTTTGCTGACAATAGTTTGAGTACGCGGATTCACCAGCGGATACTCAAGATCGTTCTCAACAGCTTGCATGAAATCCTCCGTCAACCCAACAGAGATATTGAAGTTCGTCAGTTCAGTACTGTCCTCTTTTGCAAGAATGAACTCGCGAATATCAGGATGATCAGCTCGGATGATCGCCATGTTGGCGCCGCGCCGCCTCCCCCCTTGCTTTATGACCTCAGTTGCAGAATCGAAAACCTTCATGAAGGAGATAGGGCCGGAGGCGATTCCTCCAGTTGACTTGACGACATCATTCTTCGGTCGCAACCTTGAAAATGAAAAACCCGTTCCGCCACCGGACTTGTGTATTAGTGCCGTATTCTTTACGGCCTCAAAGATGCTTTGCATCGAATCTTCGACGGGAAGAACGAAGCAAGCGGACAATTGACCTAACTCTGTGCCAGAATTCATTAACGTTGGAGAGTTTGGAAGGAACTCGAGGTTCGTCATGATCTTGTAGAATTCTTCTTCAGTCTTCTTGATATCAGCGTCAGCATCGTACGTCAAATCGGCGAGGGCGATGGCTTGAGAGACTCTGCGAAACATGGCAGTAGGCGTCTCGATGATCTTCCCGCTCTCATCTCTCCTGAGGTATCTTCTCTCCAAGACGGCTATAGCGTTGGGAGACAGTCGTGCATCAAACTCAGTGTCCATCAAAACAGTCTTAGCTTCGCGAATCTCCTTGCGTTTCTGGCGGTAGAGAATGTATGCCTTAGCGGTTCTTGCGTGTCCGTTCTCTATGAGAACTTTCTCTACGGTATCCTGAACTTCTTCGACGCTTGGAATAGTGTGGCCGTCAAACCGCTTCTCCAAGATTGCTACAACTTTGCTGGACAATTCCTCAGCTAACTTTCTATCCTTACCGCCAACGGCTACAGCTGCTTTGAAAATAGCGTTCGTGATTTTTTCTTGATCGAAGTCGACGATCCTTCCGTCTCGTTTTCGAATCTTTGTAATGACTTTTGATGTTGGCATCATCGGCTCTCCTCTTTGCCAAATAGTGAAGCATCGTCTGAGCTACAGACGACGAAGTCCTCTGCGAGTGAATTCAAGTGAGAGTCAAGCTCCTAGCGGAGTGAAAGTAGACTACGACGTAGGATGCGTATTAAGATTTTTAGACAGTTTCATATAAAATGTTGTACTGACGCATTTCCAAACTTATTTGCGCAAGGCAAATTTGAAAGAGGAAACTCCGCTGAGTGGTAATTTTGATTGCGTGGAGTTAAAATTGGTACTGCACTTATCAGTCGACGAAGTATATTCAACCAGTTTGGGATGAGCAACAGTCTCACCGTAGAATCGTACATATCGCCATAGATCGATGATGAAAGGCTTCTGGTCATTTAGATCGCGTACAATCGAAGTTAACTGGATGCGGTTTACTTTGCCTGTCTCATTGCGGGTGGGAAGAGCTGCAAGTTCTGAAAGGAAATAGGATGTCAGCCTTTGAAGTATGCAGTTGAGATCTACCCGAAAGCGTTTGTCACTATTTTGAGAGGAACTCTAAACATACAAGATTTCTATGAAGACCAGACAACCAACTACATCCGCTCCGTCGGGCTCTCCGACGTTATAGCTGGCCCAGCTAAACAGATCGCGCACCGCGAATGGATTCCGATGCATTCCAAAAGAGTGACGGTCTCGCTAGAGTATCTGATTGACAAATTGCTGTCAATTACGTCACCTCTTCGGGCGCCAATTAGAATCATTCTTATACAAATTCAGCCAATCAAAGTGATTTAGCGCGGTCAGACCGTTTATGGGGAGAGTTCCTTTCGAGCGAACATATGGTTGCGGTCTTCGACAAAGTGTTCGAGCGTAAGTTGGAATTGTTTGAATGTACATATGGCTTAGAAAAATTTCTATGAGAGTTTAAGAAAAAATCTTGTCGGAAACAACTTTTTTGGTGAGGCTCAAGCCATGGGAGTAATCGCTCTAGACGCAACAAGTTTTGGCTCGATAACGATCTCAGGCAAGAAGTACGATCACGATGTCTATGTCTTCTGGGATGGGACGGTTGAGCGAAGAGTTGGAGATCACACAGCTCCAGTAAGACAAATGGAATACATCGTCAAGAGGAAACCAGAAATCATAATAATTGGAACTGGGCAGTTCGGGATGATTCACGTACCATCTGAATCTGAGAAGTTGGCGAAGGAGCAGAACATAGAGGTCGTGAAGGCTCGAACACTACAGGCAATCGGGATCTTCAACGAAGCAATGAAACAAGGCAAGCTGGTTTCAGCAATAATTCATGTAACGTGTTGATAATTCTCCTGCTAATGTACAGCATAGGTGATTTAACGTCCACTTAACCTTGCTTGTAGTCATAGCGTTACATTTAGAACCTCTATCAGTCGCGGAAAAACGCAAGGTTTAACATTCAACGTGGTTTACGGACTCAGCGAAGGGCGGAGAAAATGGAGGAGAGGATAGTCACGAACACAAGCCAGATCGCTGACAGCGTCTATTTAGTCGACGTTTACGGCTACGGAATAAGAGGAATGATCTCCCTCTACATTCTAAAAGGTGAGAGAACGGTTGTGCTGGATTCAGGGACTGCCGACTCTACAGACAGGCTTACGACCGCCATGATTTCTCTAGGCATCGACTTCAACTCAGTTCGGTACATAATGGTAAGTCATCGTCATCATGATCATGCAGGAGGAGCAGCCATATTACTCAAGCATTTCCCAAACGCTCAGGTTGGAGTGCACCAATTCGCCAAGAAACATGTGATAGATCCTTCAAAGGTCAATGAAGGGGCAAGGGAGCTATTCGGAAGATTCGCGGTACCTATGGAATCTATCAAAGACGAGGGAAAGATCCTGATCCTTGATGAGAGTAAAACCTTCCAAGTTGGCGACAATCATGAGCTTGAAATAGTATACGCTCCAGGACATACATCGGATCATTTTGCGTTTTACGAAAAGAAGACTGGACTACTGTTTTGCGGCGACGCTGTCGGAACTTTCGGACCTATTTCCAAAACGATTACGCCAACGAGTTTTCCTCCGAGCTTCAAGTATGACAACTATACTGCTTCGATCAGGAAACTGTTGACATATGATGTCAATATCTTGGCCTTCCCTCACTTCGGCGCAGTCATTGGAAGTGGAGCAAAAGCGATTCTGAGAAAAGGTCTAGAGGTCGCTGAGGATTGGAAACGGTTCATAGATAAACTTCGAGAGAAGAACCTGGACGAGTATTCAATTGCCAAAGCTCTCCAAGATTCTTGTGTCGGAGAATTAGAGATATTCCCTACAAGTATCAGAGGAATGATCGGTTCAGCATTGGTGCAGGGCTTCTTAATGGGAGTATGAATCTACTGGGAATCTAGCTGAGAAAGACGCAGATAATCCAAAAATTCCTTGCTACAATAAAAGTGTACAACGGAATAATTGATGCTATTCCTAGAAGTAGACCAAGCTTAACAACTCTAAGAACTAACTCATATCTATTCTTGCCGACAGGATAATGTACAGCCATGAAAGGAATAACAAGGATGATAAGCTTCATGAATACAGCTGCAGCAGGTCCAGCTCCGCTCATGCTGTGGAGGAGAGGAGCGAAGATCTTATTCGTCTCGTATGCGAATGGAACAGTCTTCAGTCCATAAATTGTACTTGCAATGTCGAGGAGATTCAAAATAAAGAGCATGATAAAGGCTGTCCAGAGCGCTAACTGCAAGCTTCGGGGATTTATACTCATTATCATTCTCTTCTCACGATCATAGCGGGCTTGACTCGCTCTACGTATGCAGGCACATATGTCGAGTATAGATCCCACTTTCGTCACCAGCCGAAACTCGCATTAGTTGACTCCGAAGAGCCCTATGGAAGTCTCCCTTTCCCTTTATGAATTTTGTGAAAACGCGTATCGGAACGGTTGGAAAACCTTTAAACTTGGAAACATAGACTGAGAGAGCGGCGGTTCTGATGAGGAAGGTCGAAGTGACGCCGACCGACTATGTAACAGAAACATATGCGATGCTTGACCGTGGAGGGCTTCTGCTGTCGACATCTGGGAAGGATAAAAAACCAAACGTTATGACGATCGGCTGGGGTCTTGTAGGGATACTTTGGTATAAACCTACGTTCGCGGTGGCCGTAAGACCGACAAGATATACGTACAGGCTACTGAAAGAGTCTAATGAATTCACAGTTAACGTTCCAAGTAGAGGCATGGAGAAGATTATCGAATATTGTGGAAACGTATCGGGTAGAGACCACGACAAATTCAGAGAGATGAACCTCACGCCGCTGCAAGGAAGGCGGGTGAAATCTCCAATGGTCTCTGAATGCGTCATACATTATGAATGCAATGTTATCTACAAGACAAAAGTTGAGATAAGCCATCTGCCGAAAGAAATCGTATCAAAGTACTATCCCTCAAAAGACTACCATATACTGTACATTGGAGAAATACTTTCAGCGATCGCTGATAAGGACGCAAAAGAGAAACTTAGTCCACCTAGCCAATAATCATCGGAAAGAATGGTCTAGCAGAAGTGCTGTTCAATCTCTCTTGCTAGCATATTAGGATCCAACCCATCGTACCCAAGTGTTTGAGCAATCTCCACTGCATCGTACTTCTGACCTTTAGACCACAAATCTTTCAGAAAGCGTCCAGCATTAGGTGAATTGAACCATTTCTCGCCAAATCTATCCTTGAGAAAAGCTCTAAGTTGAGTTTCAAGAATCCAAGCTCTAAGATATTGAGCACAATAGAATCCGTCGTCTACATCGGAAAGGTAATGACTTCTTGGGTGAATGAACTTGAGAGCCGCTTCAATCGTCGTCTTATACGCCTCGTCCATTCCTTCCAATGAATCTCTGTGAAGCTTAAGCTCATAGGAGAGCTTTGCACCATACCGTCTTAGGAAAAAGAGTTTGTTCAAGTAGGCGAAATCCAAATACTCTTCCAACCGGTCTATCTGAATATATGTTGCCAGCCAATTCTCGTCATGGACTAGATATTCAAAGAGGAAAGCGAAACTTTCGGTCACGGAGCTATCTCCAAGATACTTGTATTCAATTTCTAGACAGGGATCCACGGAACCAAAGTGTTCAGCATGCCCAGCTTCGTGGAACAGCGTTGTGTAATCATCGTAGCCGCCGATCGGCATAACAACGAGCTTAACATCGTCGGGAACCTTTATTGCAGCGACGAATGCACGGGGGGACTTCTTAGGCCTCTCTACTGTATCCAAGTCAACGTTCTCTTGTTCATCTAGCTTTATTCCAATGCCGTTCAAAGTGCGTTTCAGCGCCGGGACCATCTCTTCCCCCTTGAAGTAACTGTCGAACGCTCTTCCTCTAAATAGATAGGATATGTCATGCTTCTCAGCGACCTCAAGCTCAATCCCTAGTCTTGCCCTAACGAATTCGCGCATCGTCTTCGTGTACAAGCGGTCCGTTCTATCGATGAAATCACGCATAACCTGCTCAAGACTGTACAGGTCTATTCCCTTAATGTCTCGGTAAAGAGCTACGTAATCCTCATAGCCCAACTTTCTAGCTGTCTCATGCAGCTTCCTCATCCGTTCTTGCAAAATGACGTTGATTCTTTCTATCACACTGTTTCTTGCGGCGTATATCTTTCCTCTTAAAGTTCTGTCCGGCTCATTCGCCATTTTGACGGCCGCTAGTCTGAAAGGGATCTCTTCGAAGTCAACTCGCACATTCTCCTGCGCTTCCATCGTCTCAAATTTATCTGTGAGTTCCTTCACAGCCATCTCAAGGTGGTTGCTTGCCAGAAACATCTGGAGATGCCTGAGTCTTCTCTCTTTGTCTCCAGAGGCTCTTTGCATCTCCGCTTTAACGTTTAGAATCAAATCTTCTCTGAATAGATGCCTATATTTCTGATAGATCGAAGAGAGATTCATTTCATCCTTAAGCCCACTCCGGTTTAAGTAAAATTCAATTTCTTTCTCACAATGGAACCGTTCAATTTCCTTTGAGATTGAATCCAAGTCGACCATCAGGTCAGCACCTAGCTTAATCCACAAGCCTCATGCAGGGATTCAAGCTTTTCTTTAAGGAACACAATAGCCATACGAGAGAAGATTCAAGGGTTCCAGATGAAGAAGATAGCTTTCCTGCTGCTCATCTATCTAGGTCTTCACTTATTGATAATTGGTCTTCCTAAAACCTATGTTTTCGACGAATACTGGTATGTACCGTCAGCAAAGAGAATAATTCAAGACGGCGTCAATCTGAGACCTGAACATCCTCCGTTGGCTCAAGTTCTCATAGCGATGGGAATAACTCTATTCGGAGATAACCCGTTGGGATGGCGTATCTTCAGCGTGTTCTTTGGCGTCCTATCGATTCTGGCGTTGTATCTTCTGGTGAAAGAGATCTCTAAAAATGAGTGGACAGCGTTCATGTCAGCCACCTTACTCTCATTTGAGAAGATGTTCTTCACCTTCAGTTCACTCGCCTTGCTAGATGTCTTCTTCATCTTCTTCATGATCTTGAGCTTCCACTTCTTCTTTAAAAACGATTCGACTCGATCCGCGTTAGCGGCAGGGCTTGGAGCGGTATGCAAACTCAACGCAGTTCTTACAGCCCCGATCCTGATTCTCTATCACATTTTCGACCGATTTTCTCCATCAATTAGAACCTGGGTGAAATCTATCCGATGGATGAAGATAGTGATCTGGATAAGCGTTTTCTTAGCGTCGTTCTTAGTTTTCCTATTTCTCTTCGATCAGGTCTACACTGGACCTGATCTACAGATGTTTTCGAACCCTGTCAACCACCTGAAATACATGTTAGAAATCCACAGCTCCAAGTACTGGTCTAGGAGTGATGAACCCGGGCCATGGGCTTGGATTCACTCACCTAGAAACTACTATTACGGAAATCTATCCGTCGCTAGAGTTCCATTCTTAGAAGTCTTCAACCCGTTTGTTACAGGTTTATCGCTGGTCTCCGTTCCCTATGCTATATACAACCTCAAGAGGACGAAGGATCGGCTCTCTCTGTTCGCGCTCATCTGGTTCTCGGTAACGTATTTCGTCTGGTTTCCATCCTACTTCATCTTCTCTCGTCCACTATTCTCATTCTACATACTAGCTACAATCCCGTCGATATGCATCCTTAATACAATCTTCTTCCAGAATGACCGAAGAGTTGCGCAAAGCATAGCGATGATGGCGGCTGCGTACTTCCTGTTCTTCCAATACCCAATTAGAATACTGTTCTGACTCTGAATATAACGTAGGCAAGCTTTTTTCAACGTGGTACACTCAAAGGTAATTTGTGTCTCATGCATGATCGTGAAGAGGATTCAAGACAATCTCGGCCTTGAAGACGGCACAGTTCGTCTTCTAGGAATATGGGATACCACACTAGAGAATAGCGCAGCAATTACTCCTCACCTTCACGAGAATGTCGAAGAAGTTTACTATGTAGTTGAAGGTAAGGGAAAGATGACGATAGGCGACGAAGAGAAAAATGTGGCAGATGGCGATGTGATATATATTCCTCCGAGGAAGATCCATACACTTATTCAGTCTAGCGTGAAGCCTCTTCGATTCATAACCGTGAGCATCGATCTGAGCGAAGCAGCTAGACATGGAGCTGCTCCGACGTACGTTGCGTAGTTCCAAAATATTCTTTTCCTTCGATCTGCTTGAGAGTAATCTAGCGCGTAATTACTCAGGTAACCGTATTCACAGTTACAGAGGGCTGAGAGATGAAGGTAGATGCAGTCTGCCCAGTGGAGAATTTCAGGAGGTTCATGATTTTAAGCACCTGTCAATCCTTCATCCCCGA
>Ga0209314_10000801_pt1 | contig 14317 bp, 13 predicted proteins | sample I19B2metaG_FD_184146 | JGI IMG/M metagenome (GOLD analysis project Ga0209314, IMG submission 184146) | Lake sediment bacterial and archeal communities from Gulf of Boni, Indonesia to study Microbial Dark Matter (Phase II) - ​I19B2 metaG... | ecosystem: Environmental > Aquatic > Freshwater >...
GGTATGATGAGTCCGGACTCTGGACTGCCGGGAATGGCTCCTTCATTAGCAGCCTTATCTGCCTGGCTGGCGGTGAGGATATAGGCACAGCAGTTCCTTCTGCCAATCCTAAAATAGACCCCGAATATGTCATCGGCAGCGACCCTGAGATTATTATCCTAGCTGACGCGCCACCCGGTGCAGAAGCTCCGCAAGCCATACTTCCCTCTGAGCGCCCAGGGTGGGAAAACCTGACAGCGGTAAAGGAGGGCAAGGTTTACCGGCTGACTGAGGAGGAGATCGATAGGATAAGCCGTCCCGGTCCTGGGCTGGTGGATGGCTTGGAGACACTAGCAAGAATCCTTCATCCCGAGCTTTTTGAATGAAAAGCAGACGTCAAATAGCGCTCATCTTAGCCTTTTTGTTGGCGGTATTAGGTGGGGCCATGCTCCTTTCTACTGCCCTGGGGTCGGAGAGCATCCCTTTTTCAAGCACGGTGAAGATGACCCTCAACAAGCTACCGCTGCTTCATTTTGAGCCATCATGGCCACCTGTTTATGAGGACATCGTCTTCCACCTTCGGCTCCCCAGGGTAGTGGGAGGTGCTCTGGTGGGGGCAGCCCTAGCTGCTGCTGGTGTCCTGTTCCAGGGTCTGTTGCGCAATCCCCTGGCCGACCCCTACATCATTGGCACCTCCTCTGGAGCCTTCTTCGGCATCAGTCTAGCCATGATATTCTTGCCCCTGACCTTTTCCTTCTTCGGCTTCGGGATTACCTCCATCACTGCTTTCTGTGGCTCCTTAGGCGCGGTATTTCTGGTTTATAACCTGGCTCGCATAGGTGGCAGGACACCTGTAGTAAGTATGGTTCTGGCTGGATTCGTTGTCGGTGCTTTCCTTACCGCCATAGCTTGGTTTCTGTTGAGTGTCAGCGGCGACTTGCACCAGCGGTTCAACGAGGTTTTCAGCTTCCTTATGGGTGGTATCAGGGTCTCTAACTGGCAGCAGGTAACCATCCTCGCCCCTCTGATTTTAGTTAGCATTGCCTTATCTTTATTCTTTGTTTTCCACCTCAATGCCTTCTCCTTAGGTGAAGAAGGAGCAGCCTATGTAGGAGTTGACGTAGAGCGAGACAAGCTTCTCATCTTAACTCTAGGGGCATTGCTCACTGCCTCTGCCGTGTGCATAGGTGGGCTTATTGGCTTCGTCGGGCTGGTAATCCCTCACGTTACCCGCTTGGCGCTGGGACCAGACCATCGTCTTCTGCTACCAGCCTCAGTTCTAGCCGGAGCATCTTTTCTAGTGCTGGCTGACCTCGCTGCACGTATCGCCATCTCACCTCAGCAGCTTCACTTGGGCATCCTTACTGCCCTCATCGGGGCACCTGTTTTTATCTATCTCCTTAGACGCTATAGGAAGGAGTACGCTTTCTAGTTATGAAGCAGAGGGTTCTTCTAAGCTGGAGCGGTGGCAAAGACAGTGCCTTAGCACTCTATATGCTGCAAAAGCGGGATGACTTCCAAGTAGTGGGGCTGCTCACTACCATAACTGAAGAGTATCATCGCGTCAGCATGCATGGCGTGCGACAGGTCCTGGTGGAAAAACAGGCTGAAGAACTAGGTCTCCCCTTGATGAAGGTACTTATCCCGAGAAATGGCGGTGAGGATGAGTACCGCTCTCGGATGCGACAGGCCATGCTACAGGCTAAAGGCAATGGCATCGAAGGGGTAGCCTTTGGCGATATCTCTCTAGAGGACGTGAGAAAGTACCGTGAGGAGAGACTGGCCGAAGTGAAGATGAAAGCCCTTTTCCCCCTCTGGGGCAGCAAGACTGCCGAAATGGCTGCCTACTTTATTCAAGAGGGTTTCCAAGCCATTGTAAGCTGCGTAGATTCCCGCCGCTTAGCCAAAGAGTCTGCCGGCCGATTAATAGACCAGCGCTTCCTAGAAGAACTGCCTGCCGATGTCGACCCCAGCGGCGAAAATGGAGAATTTCACTCCTTCGCCTTTGGTGGACCACTCTACCAGCGAGCGATTCCCTTTCGGCGGGGAAGGTTAGTACTAAGGGACTCTTTTTACTTCCGTGACCTCTTGCCACATTGACGACTCTGTAAGGTTAAACAGGGAAAGGGCTGATAAGACAAAAGGGAGCTAGAAGAAAGGAATTTTCAAGGTGGCTGCGGTTCAACTGGAACACGTCTCTTTTGCTTATTCTGACGGACTGGTGCTTCAAGATGCCAGCCTCTCTATCAAAGAAGGAGAACTGGTAGGCTTAATCGGGCCCAATGGCTCAGGCAAGACTACCCTTCTTAAGCTTATCAGCGGTGTCCTTTATCCCATTCAAGGGGAAATCCACCTTGATGGTTTGAGCCTGAAGCGATTGAAGCGAAAGAAAGTGGCTCAAAGGGTGGCCGTAGTCCCCCAGCAGTTCCACATGCCCTTTGCTTTCAAGGTTGAGGAGGTAGTAATGCTAGGGCGAACCCCTTTCCTCAGCATGCTTTCCGAGGGAAGGAAAAAGGAACTGGATATAGTCAACCAAGCTATGGAGGTAGTAGGTATCAGGCCACTGGGGCAGAGGTTCTTCAATGAACTGAGCGGTGGAGAGCGGCAAAAGGTGATTTTAGCTATGGCACTGGCTCAACAGCCGAGGCTGCTCCTGCTGGACGAACCTACCGCACATCTGGATATTAGTCATCAAATGGAAATACTGCAACTGGTGAGGCGCCTTAATGAGGAGCAAGGAACCACCATCATCGCTGCCATGCATGACCTTAACCTGGCCTCCCTCTACTTCCGACGCCTCATCATGCTAAAAGAGGGCCGCATCTTTGCTGATGGAACGCCTAAGGAGGTTCTGACCCCCCCTTTAATTCAGGAGGTCTTCTCCGCCTCAGTGCAAGTGCAACCCCACCCCCTAGCCAACGTGCCCCATATAGTTGTCCTTCCTATAGAGAACACCACCAAGCCAAAGTATATATGAAGCGAGACCGTTTAATAGCTCAAAATGTTATTGCGATCCCGATTTATCAGGGGAAGCAATCTCGATTACCGGGACACAATACACCCCACTCAATCCCCTTTGAAATCATTGTCTAGTGGCTTGGTGGTTTTGGCAAGCTGAGGCAGGTTGCACATGGTATGGGTATATTGTTAAGGTGGGGAGGAATAGCCTAGCCAGGCGGATTTGGAGAGGTAAAGAGGAATACAGAGGAGCAAGAGGGTAGCTCAAAGCCATTATGCCAAGGCTAGACGTAAACATCACCTGTGGTGGGTCCCTTATGTTGAGACTCCTTCAGAAATGAAATAGAAGCCATCACCCAACCAACAGAAGCGAAAAGAAAGGCGCTAGGAGCGCTATTGCTGGTTAGGCGTATGACTGGATCCAGCAGAACACGGTCAAGTAATGGCGTTGGCTTCTCATTACACGCAGGGCACGCAAGGCAGAATAGCCAAGATTGCAAGAAGCGGTATAAGAAACAGCCAACTGGGACACTTCTTCATGCTGTCACCTCACGACCATTTAACTCCTAGTCTAGTCATGGCCTCAGTAATTGTCAATAGTCTTCGTCAGAGCGGTGACGCCATCTATAGTGTAGACCGAGGAAGCTGACGCCACAGTTTACCGACTTTGTCACGCCTCAACTCTGGTTGGCCTGTTCCTAGCTCTCGTTCCACGCTTAACCCCTCTCCTGGCAAGATGGAGTTGGTCGGCCTCATGTGCTTATAGCCGAGTCAGATGAGTTCATGAAGAAGCCCATCATAGCTCTGTCCCGTAGCCCTGAGTTCGTTCAGGTGCTTCTTGGTATTGGTCGAAATGCGTATATGTGTGAGGTCCTATCTCGATTACCGGGACATAATACACCCCACTCAATCCCCTTTGAAATCACTATCTAGTGGGTTGGGTGGTGTTGTCACTTTAAAGAAGGTTACACTATTGACTAAACCTTGAATCTGCATCCAAGCTGAGTGTGGTATAATGCAGCAAGGGATTCTTCTACACTAGCCCAGCCAAGCCGATTTGGAGAAGTCCAGGTTTGTTGTATCAGTTTATTCGCTGAGGAGGAAACGCCATGATAGGTGCAAAAGACAAATATGCCCTTGTCACAGGAGCGTCTAGTGGAATTGGATATGAGCTTGCAAAGCTTTTGGCGAAGGAAGGTAAGGATATTGTGGTGGTGGCGAGGAGTCGAGACAGGCTTGATGACCTGAAGAGCGAGATTGAAAACAAGCGTGGAGCGAAGGTGAAGGTGTTGGCCAAAGATTTGTCCAACCGCGAATCACCATTCGAGATATTCACCGAACTCGAAAGAGAGGGTATTTGCATAGATGTGCTTGTCAATAACGCTGGATTCTGTGTTTACGGCAAGTTCTCTGAAACAGAATTGCAGAAAGAGCTTGAAATGATTCAGGTTAACGCTATTTCATTGATACATCTGACCAAATTGTTTCTTCCCGGGATGCTAAAGAATGAGTCAGGTTATATATTGAACGTAGCCTCTTTGTGCGCTTTCTTTACAGTTCCATTGGAGTCTATTTATTGTGGCACGAAGGCTCTTGTCTTACATTTCTCGGAGGCTTTAGCCAACGAATTACAAGGAACTGGTGTTAGAGTTACCTGTCTTTGCCCTGGTCTGGCGAAAACCCTATTCCACAAGCGAGCGAATATGGAAAACACCATTGTGGCAAAACGAAAGATGATGGATGCTGCCACAGTCGCTCAGGCTGGCTTGGAGGCGCTAAGGCAAGGGAAAGGCATCTGCATTCCCGGATTACAGTACAATGCTGCGCCGTTATTAGTGAGAGTTCTACCCAGAAATATAATTACCAGAATCATGAGGTCGCAACATGAGTGTGTATGAAGCATAGAAACCGGGTTCGATGGGGGTGTTTATGCTAGCGCTATTAGGTGCGTTTGGACAAGAGATTGTAGACCTGCGGCGGCAGATGATCATCGAAGAAGTAGTTGTGCAGCGATATTGCACGGTGTACCGTGGCAAGTTCAAAAACAGAGATGCTCTGCTCGTAAAAACCGGGATGGGGAAGGAACGAGCTGAGAACGCAACGGAGTTCATTCTGGAGCGCTATACTGTTACTGCAATAATCTCTCTCGGCTTTGCAGGAGCGCTGACTCCAGAGCTAAGCATTGGCGATGTGGTTGTATGCTCAACAATGCATTGTGCATCTGGATTCGAGAAGGAAAAGGGGGCGGTAGAAGCGTGTGCCGCCGACGCCAATCTGCTTGCCCTTGCCTCATACGTACCTGGAGACGGGACAACCCGCTTCTGTCTTGGCAGCGGTGTCACAGTGACGCAGCTAGATTCCAGTCCTCAAAGAATGCAAGAGTTGAGCCATAACTTCCATGCACAAATTGTAGACATGGAAAGCTACTGGATTGCCAGAATAGCCTCCGCACGACAGATTCCTTTCATAGCCATTCGGTCCATTTCGGACACCATGCAGCATGGCATACAGCCCTTCGACCAGATTCTGACTTCTGATGGCAAATTGCTCTGGAAAAGGGCAGTACTTTGTTTCCTTTTGCATCCTCAGTATCTGATGAATGTGCTCACTCTCCTCAGAAACACGCGGCCTGCAAAGAGGAACCTCACTACTTTTGTCAGTCACCTGGTGACCAAGATTTGAAGCACCGGGAGATGTCTCGGCCAAGCTATGTGTGACAGATACCTAGGCAAAGAGTAATGCCAGCTTGAAGGATAGGGGTTAGGTTCTTTCGATAGCATTTCCCTGACCTCGCCTTTAGGGATTGCGGAGCTTGTTCCGAGCGTAAGCGAGGAATCTCGCCTCGAGTTTGTTTCGGCTATGCCTCGCAATCACTGGCGCTCCCCGCAATGACCCCAAACACTCTCATATGGATCCCTGCCCTAAAGGGCAGGGCCTCTAGTGCCACCTTGTCAAGCTACGTCGGAAACAATATAATTGTCTTGCTTAGCTCTATTAAACCATGAAAAAGGAGTCCTATTGCCCCAACTCCAACCCCTCCTCACCCCACAGGAAATAAAGGACGCCATAGAGAGGCTGGCTCAGGAAATCCAAAGGGACTACCAGGGCAAGAATCCCCTCCTCGTGGGTGTACTTAAGGGCTCCTTTATGTTTATGGCTGACCTGATAAGGAATCTCGATATGCCACTGGAGGTGGAATTTGTGGCCCTCTCCAGTTACGGTCGAGGTAGGAAGGAAAGCTCAGGCAAGGTCGAGGTAGTGCGAGGTCTGCATACCCCCATAAAGGGCAGACATGTTCTGGTTATTGAAGACATCGTGGACACCGGGATAACCCTGAGTTTCCTCCTGAAGTATTTGCAGCTTAAGAAACCAGCCTCCCTCAAGGCATGCGCCCTCTTCGATAAAGCCCGTTGCCGCCAGGTCCCAGTGCCTATTGACTACCTCGGCCTCACTATCCCTGATGCCTTTGTAGTGGGCTATGGCTTGGATTATGATGAACAGTTTCGCCACCTCCCCGGACTATATTTCCTGAAGGAAGGAAGTTGAACCAAAAGGAACTGAAGGAGTTAATCAGGGTGGCCAAGGGGGAAGCCCCGGCAGACCTCCTCCTGACTAATGCCAGAATTATAAACACCTTCACCGCTGAGGTTGAGCCAGCCAATGTAGCTATATGTGGGGGAAGGATTGCTGGAGTAGGCGACTATCACCAGGCCCAGCAGGTAATCGACTTAAAGGGCAAATACCTTGCTCCCGGTCTCATCAATGGACATACCCATGTAGAGAGTTCCCTGCTTCACATTGCTCAGTATGCTAGAGCCGTAGTGCCCCGAGGAACCTCCGCTTTGGTCACCGACCTTCACGAAATAGCTAACGTCTGCGGGCTTAAGGGAGCAAAATATATACTCGGCTGTGCTGAGCGCTTACCTCTAGACCTATTCTTCATGGTGCCGTCCTGTGTGCCAGCTACCCAACTGGAGACTTCAGTTGCTCAAATCACTGCTGACAGTGTCCAGGCTGCTCTCCACTGGAAGAAGACCATCGGCTTAGGCGAGATGATGAATTTCCCTGGTGTCCTAGGCAGCGACCCAGAGGTATTGCTGAAAATATCGCTTTCTAAAGGGAAGGTTATTGATGGACATGCCCCAGGCTTGAGAGGAAAAGAGCTAAATGCCTACCTAGCTACGGGCATTGGCTCTGATCACGAATCTACCCTGCTGGAGGAAGCCAGAGAGAAACTCAACCGTGGAATGTGGCTGATGATACGAGAAGGTTCCTCAGAGAAAAATCTGGCTGCCCTCCTTCCCCTGGTAGGGGACAAAACCTATCACCGCTGTCTCTTTGTGGTGGATGACCGCAGTTGTGTCGACCTCCTTAAGGACGGAGACATTGATGCTGTGGTGAGGAAAGCCATCCAGCTTGGTCTAGAGCCAATTCGGGCTCTCCAAATGGCCACCATTAACCCAGCGCAATATTTCAAACTAGATGGATTAGGGGCAGTAGCCCCAGGTTACCTGGCGAACCTTATAGTAATCGCCGACCTATCTACCCTGGATATTGAGATGGTCTTTTATCAGGGTAAATTAGTGGCTCAGGAAGGCAAGGCTTTGTTCCCTATAGATATGTCTGGAGACAAGGAGCTGAGACATACTATCAATATCAAGCCTTTCAGTCGGGAGGCGCTAAGGATACCGGCTGAAAAGCGTGACCATCCTATTATTGAGATTGTGCCCGGGCAAATAGTTACCAGGAAAAGGAAGGAAAAGGCGACAGTGAAAGAGGGGATTATCCTTCCTGATGTGGAGCGAGATATTCTCAAGCTAGTAGTGATAGAAAGGCATAAAGCTACCGGAAATATTGGCTTAGGTCTAGTGAAAGGCTTTGGTCTAAAGAGAGGGGCAATAGCTTCCTCTATCGCTCACGACTCCCACAATATTGTTGCCGCAGGAACCAATGACAAGGATATATTTGCGGCGGTAAAGGAAATAGAGAGACTACAAGGAGGATTGGTCATCGCTGCTGAAGGGCAAGTCTTATCTGCTTTGCCTCTGCCTATCGCTGGCTTGCTTTCCGATGAGCCTCTAGAGACAGTGGTCGAGAGGCTAGAGAGTTTGGAAGCCATCGCCTCTGATTTAGGTTGCCCCCTCACCTCCCCCTTCAGCACCCTCTCCTTCCTGGCCTTGCCGGTAATTCCTGAGCTAAGATTAACCGACCTCGGTTTGGTGGATGTCGAAACCTTTAAGCTGCTGAAGTAAGCCAGAAATCTTCTCAAACCAAGAATATTACGGTATTATAACTGTAGTCATTGCGACCCCGATTTATCGGGGGAAGCAATCCCAGAGATTGCTTCGTCGCTGATGCTCCTTGCAATGACTGTTTAAGAATGTAGCGCTCCGATTTATCGGAGCTACAAAAAGGTGACCCTAAAGGGTCGCGCTACTCTAGGAGGTGCTATCGTGCCAAAAGAGCGAGAAGGAGCGTTGAGCGTATACCGGGTCTTGGACTTGGCTGATATTAAGGGAACCTATTGTACCAAGCTACTGGCAGACCAGGGTGCTGAGGTTATCAAGGTCGAGAGACCAAAAGGTGGCTGCCCCACCCGGAATATCCCACCCTTTGCCGGTGACGTGCCCCACATTGAAAAAAGCCTCTATTTTCTCTACCGCAATGCCAACAAGTATGGCATAACCCTGGATTTGGAGTTGCCCGATGGCAGGAACCTCTTCAAGAAGTTGGTGAAAACGGCCGATGTCCTGGTGGAGACATATCCACCCGGCTACATGGAGAGTCTAGGGCTTCACTACAAAGTGCTCAAAAAGATAAACCCCAAACTTGTCATGGCCAGCATCACCGAGTTTGGTCAGACCGGTCCCTACAGGGACTGGAAAGGGTCAAGCATTGTCCATTACGCCTTGAGCACCACGATGATCGGCAGTGGCTTCACTGAAGGAGCACCTGTTAACTTGCCAAGCACGCCCTCTTACGACGCAGCTTCTATAATCGCCGCTATTTCCATAATGGTGGCACTTTATCAAAGAGCCACCACAGGCGTGGGGCAGTACTGTGACGTTTCGGTGCATGAATGCTCGCGCATCGGTCTCTACCCCTGGATGGTGACCATCTACTCCTATGGCATGACTCCTGACGGCCCGCCCCCGGCACCTGAGGGGCGCCTGGGAGCTTCCATTTACCCTGTCTATCCTTGCAAAGACGGCTTCGTTCGGGTAGTGGCTATCACGCCCAGGCAATGGGAGGCCCTGGTTCAGGTACTCGGCGAGCCTGAAGTATTGCGCCTGCCCGAATGGCGAGAGTTCATGTACCGCATTGCTAATGCTGCTGACCTTTATGCTCTCATGCTGGAGTTCACCACCAAGTACACTATGGCTGAGCTTTTTGAAGCGGGGCATCGGGAGGGGGTCCCCATCGTTCCTATTTACGATGTAGCTGGCTTCGTCAACAGCCGTCACACCAAAGCCAGGAAATTCTTCGTTAAGCTAGACCATCCCGTGGTGGGCAAGTTCGACTATCCGGAACCCCCCTATAAGTGGACGGAGACATCCTGCCGGATAAGCCGCCCTGCCCCATGCCTTGGCGAACACAATGAGAAAATCTATTGCCAGGAGCTGGGGTTATCAAAAGATGACCTGGCAGCCCTGAGACAGGCTGAGGTCATATAATAAGGAGGTCAAAATGTCAAAGGCTCCACTGGAGGGAATAAGAGTCATAAGCTTCGGTACCGGGGCGGTCATCCCTGACTTCGGCAAGATTCTGGGCGAATTAGGGGCTGATGTCATCAAAATAGAGTCGCGAGACAACCTGGATTTTGTGAGAACCCTCGGGCCCGACATAAACAATATTCACGGATTCAACGAGTCAAATCGCAGCAAGCGAAGCTTCGGGGTGAACCTGAAGACGGATAAGGGGAAGGAACTGGTCAGAAAACTGATCAAGATGGCTGATATCGTGGGAGAGAACTTCCGCGGCGGTGTTATGGAAAGTCTAGGCTTCGACTATGAAAATGTCCGCCAGATCAAGCCTGACATTATCTACATTAGCAGCCAGGGTTTTGGCAGAGGCGGTCCCTACAGTGACTATCAGGCCTATGGCCCTATGCTGGCAGCTGCCTCCGGTTTGCTCTATCTCTGGGCACATCCCGAGGACCCCTACCCTGTAGGTGCCAACGTGCCTCTACCCGACCACATGGCCAGCAAGCAGGCTGTTTTTGCCGTCCTGGCTGCCCTCGACTACCGGCGCCGTACTGGCAAGGGGCAGTTCATCGATATGTCTCAGGTAGAAGTAGCCGCCTCCCTCATTGGTGAATACTATCTGGACTATAGCCTAAACAAACGAGTCCCCAAGGCAGTGGGCAACCGAAACCCCTATGCTGCGCCCCATAACTGCTATCGCTGTAAGGGTGACGACCAGTGGTGCGCCATAAGCGTATTCACCAACGATGAATGGCAGAGGTTCTGCCATGCTATTGGCAACCCTAAATGGACTGAGGACCCCAAGTTCGCCGACACGGTGAGCCGACTGAGGAATGTTGATGAGCTGGATAAACTGGTGGAGAAATGGACGATGGAACATGACCCCACCGAGATAATGACCACTCTGCAGGCTGCCGGCATCGCTGCCGGGATGGCTCAGCGGGCCGCAGATACTATAAATGACCCCCAGGTCAAGCAGACGAAGGCGCTGATAGAAATTGACCATCCCGTAGCCGGCAAACGGCTTTATCCCAACATCCCCTTCAGAATGTCCAACACCACGCTTTCCCCCAGCCGGCCAGCCCCTCTCCTGGGACAGCATACTGAGGAGATATGCCGCCAGTTGCTGCGAATGTCTGCAAAGGAAATACAGAGGCTGAAAGAGGAAAAGGTTCTGGACACCGCCTGATGGTAGGAACGCTGTCAGATAAAGTAGGGTGGGTGGAGCGGAGCGAAACCCACGGCTTCAATTGACTTCATATCGGGTAGGTCGACAAGACCCTTCGGGACTCTTCGAGTTGCCCGACGTCGGGCAACCTACCCACAATTTCGAGAAAGCACGGGGGTCGAGGACAAACACTCCTACATGAGGTTTTTGGACAAAACCTCCTTCCCCTGGCGGGAGGGAGCTAGAGGGAGGGGGATATTTCACCCTCAGCTTCACCCTAGCCCTCTCCCTAAAAACGCAGTGCTCTGATAAATCGGAGCCTAAAGCAGACCTAAAGAGATTACCCGAAAAGATTCGTAGGGGACGAACTCTGTGTCGTCCTCTAGTAGGGGCGGACAGAGACATCCACCCCTACTCAAACAAAGCTGACGCTAAACGCCCTCCTTCGCCTCTGCTTGACACTATCTTGGCTGTTAGCTATGATAGGCTCGGTCATGGAGTGATAAACCATCGTGAGCTATGAGGCGATTGCATATAATAAAAGGGACCAAATCAGCTATATAACCCTTAATCGCCCTGAGGCAGCTAACGCCATCAACATCCAAATGGCGGTGGAGCTGGAGGAGGTCTGCTACCAAATTAACCAGGAAGATACCAAAGTAGTTGTTATCAGCGGTGCTGGGGGAAAAGCCTTTTGCTCCGGGGAAGACTTGAGTCAATTCTCCGGCACTGTCCTTGGTGAATCACCATCTTTAGATGCGCTAAAAGAATTCACCCTGCACTATAATGTGGCGAAGATGGTGGCCGGGATTGAGTGCCCTGTCGTAGCTGCTATTAATGGGGATGCCTTGGGTGCGGGTTTGGCTTTAGCTCTAAGCTGTGACCTGAGGATTGCTTCAGCCCAGGCTCTTTTAGGAGTCCCTGACCTTGCCCGCGGTTATCTCCTGGCCAGTGGCATCACCCAGTGGTTACCCCGAATTGTAGGTAGGGGTAAGGCAATGGAGCTAATCCTTACCGCTGAGCCTATCGATGCCAGCGAGGCGCTTCGAATTGGGTTAGTCCATCGAGTCGTCCCACACCAGGAAGTCATCCCTGAGGCAGAGAAATTGGCCCAGGAGATAGCCTCTAAAGCACCCATTGCCCTCCGATATGCCAAGGAAGCAGTAAACAAAGGATTGGATTTGACCCTAGAGCAAGGGCTGAGGCTGGAAGCTGACCTCTACATGATCCTGCAGACTACCCAAGACCGCCTTGAAGGTGTTAAGGCTTTCCGAGAAAAAAGGCAGCCTTTCTTTAAAGGGGAATAGCAATTTGAAGCTGGATTTGCATACCCATTGCGGCGAGGCAACAGCTCTCTACAGTCCCACCTTGGACATTGTGAAGGAGATTGCAGCCGTAGTGAAAGCCCGAGGATTGGATGGCCTCGCCATTACTGAGCACTATAACAAGGCCTATGGCTATAAAGTGCAGGAAATGGTGGCCCATCATCTGAATGGTGAGATATTGATTATCCCCGGTCGGGAGATTGACCAGGGATTATTGCACGTAGTGGAGCTATACCTGCCTGGTGATATTACCTTCAGGTTTATAGCCCACCCCGGTTATCCCCATATCAGAGACCTTGAGGCTCAAATAGGCGACATTCATGGTATAGAGCTTAGAAATCCCCTGCACGATCATGAAATGGATGAAGGAAGGATAAGAGAATTAGCTGAGAAGTATGACTTGCTCCTGTTAACCAATAGCGATGCTCACTTCCTCGACGATATCGGGAAATATTATAATGAGATTGATATTGAGGAACTATGTGCCCGAGCCAGATAAGGAGTGATTTTCAAACCATCATCTATGAGAAGCAAGATGGCATAGGGTATGTTACCCTCAACCGTCCTCAGGTGTTAAATATCTATAATCTTCAAATGCGAGATGAGTTATGTCAGGTATTGAGCGCTATTTGGGACGACCCTGAAGTGATGGTAGCTATCTTCAGGGGGGCGGGGGAGAGAGCCTTCTGTGCCGGAGCTGACTTGAGCGAGTTCCTCACCGCACCATCCCCAGTAATTGCTCGCAAGGTAAGGTGGGAGCGGGATGTTTGGGGTTTGTTTTTGGGCCTCCCTCAACCCGTGATTGCTGCCCTCCATGGATATGTCCTGGGCTCGGGGATGGAGATGGCACTCTGTTGTGACCTGAGGATTGCTTCAGAGGATGCCCGTTTTGGGCTCCCAGAGGTATCTTTAGGGATTATCCCGGCTGCTGGAGGCACGCAGACACTGCCCCGCACCATAGGTAGAGCTAAATCTTTGGAGATGTTATTCACTAACCGCTGGATTGATGCTGAGGAAGCTTTGGCAGTGGGATTGGTCAACCGAGTGGTGCCCCGTAGCAAGCTCCTTCCTACTGCTGAAGGGATAGCCAGGAAGATAATGTCCCTGGCTCCCATGGCAGTAAGATGTGCCAAGGAGGCGATAAGAAGGGGAGCCAATATGAGCCTGGGAGAGGGGCTAGAGCTAGAGAGGCAGCTGGCTAGCTTAACCCTCTCCACCCAGGATGACTTAGAGGGTGCTAAGGCATTTCTTGAAAGTGTAGACCCACATTTCCAGAATAGGTGATGAACTGTTTAGGAATGTAGTCGCGGGTCTTTAGACCCGCTAAAGCAGATCAAAGATTCTTCGAACCTGAAGGTCTGCACTATATTTATGGATAATAACCGTAGATGAAGGTGCAAAAGTGGAAGAGAAGATAGATAGGCTGGCCGATTTAATCGTCAGCTCAAAAAGGATTATAGTCTTTACCGGGGCAGGGATAAGCACGGAGTCAGGGATCCCCGATTTCCGCAGCCCCGGGGGCATCTGGGAGCAATACGACCCCGCAGAATTCACCTATCAAAGGTTCGTCAGTAGCGCTGAAACTAGAAAGCAGCACTGGCAATTTTACCGCAGTGGCATATTAGGTGGTGAAGCTGTCCAGCCTAATCCAGCTCACTATGCTATTACTGAGCTCTGGAGGATGGGAAAACTGGACTGCCTTATTACCCAGAATGTGGACAATTTGCATCAAAAGGCGGGGGTTCCCGAAGAGAAAGTGATCGAGCTTCATGGTAATATGAGGTGGGTGAAGTGCTTGAGCTGTGGGAAGCGTACCCCTATGGATGAAGTAGTCAGAAGGATGGAAAAGGAGGGCCTTGAGGAACCTCACTGTGAAGGATGCCAAGGCATTCTCAAACCGGAGGGGGTCTTTTTCGGGGAGTCTTTGCCAGAGAAAGCGCTAAGCGGGGCGATTTTTTACTCCAGAAATTGTGACCTTTTCATCGTCATTGGTTCCACCCTCATTGTTACCCCCGCTGCCTACATGCCTAGCTATGCTTTAGAGAGCGGCGCTAGACTGGTTATTATTAACCTCAGCTCCACCCCTCTGGACCGCCAGGCTACCCTGCTCCTTCAAGGCAAGGCAGGAGAGGTGATGTCAAAAGTGGTAGAGAAGGTGAAGGAAAAATTAACCCGTAAGTAAA
>Ga0209314_10000802_pt1 | contig 14313 bp, 10 predicted proteins | sample I19B2metaG_FD_184146 | JGI IMG/M metagenome (GOLD analysis project Ga0209314, IMG submission 184146) | Lake sediment bacterial and archeal communities from Gulf of Boni, Indonesia to study Microbial Dark Matter (Phase II) - ​I19B2 metaG... | ecosystem: Environmental > Aquatic > Freshwater >...
TCTGTGCCACATATGCCAGCTGCCTTTACCTCGACAAGAACCTCGTTCGGACCAGGTTCTGGTTTGGGTATATCCAGTAACTCGATGAATCCGACACCCTTTTTGGTTTTGACGACAGCCTTCATCAGTGCACACCTATGCATAGCTAGAACGGCTTAGAAGATCATTTGTTACCACAGCATCCTGTAGCTCCAGGCTCACCCTTTTGGCTATTCCGCCCCCAATAATGCCGAGGAAAAACTTTACACCTTCGAGTAATATCTTAGACAAGGCTAACTATTCGCCCTGTTTTTCCGTTTCATAACACGTCGCGTTGCTTCAACGATGTCTTTCACTCCCATACCGTAATGGTCCAGTAACTCCTCGTATGCTAAGGACGTTTCAGTAAAAGTATCTGCAATACCTATGCGCTCGAGGACCGTCGGATATTTCTCGCCCAGCACTTCCGCCACCGCACTGCCCAACCCACCAATAGTGGAGTGCTCTTCCGCTGTGACGATGGCACCCGTTTCCACCGCCGCTTTTTCAACCATATAAACGTCCAAAGGTTTGATAGTGTGCATATTCGTCACACGTGCACTTATCCCTTCGTTATGTAGGATTCTTGATGCTTCTAGACAACGAGATACCATTACGCCACTAGCGATGAGGGTTACGTCACTACCGTCGCGGACAATTACGCCCTTTCCTATTTCGACTTTGTGTGATTCATCGAACAACACTGGCGTTTCAGCACGACTGATACGAAGATAAACGGGTCCCTCAAATTCAGCCACAACCGGAACCATCTTCTTCGCTTCAATGGCATCAGCCGCTTCCAAAACAGTCATGTTGGGCAAGGACCGCATGACGGCAATGTCTGACTCGGCATGATGCGTCGGGCCATCCTTAAAATCCGAGAGCCCTGAGTATCCTCCAACTATTTTTACATTAGTCTTACCGTAAGCTACACAAGTTCGTATCTGCTCAACCGTTCGCAAGAAGAGCGCGGCAAAGGTATTTGCAAAAGGTATCATTCCACCCAGCGCGAAGCCCACCGCGACGTCAACCATAGCTTGCTCCGTTATACCCACATTGAAGAATCTGTCGGGAAATCGCTCGGCGAAGAACGAGGTTAACACTGACGATGAAACATCGGCCGCTATGACCACCACGCTAGGATTCACAGCACCATAATCGGCGAGAGCCTCACCATAAGCCTTCCGGATCAATGTTTTGTTCATCATTCAAGCTCTCCTCTCAATTCAGATACGGCTCTAGCATATTGCTCGTCGTTCGGTGCGAGACCGTGCCACTTTGATTGGTTTTCCATGAAGGAGACGCCTTTTCCTTTAGTGGTATGGGCTATGATTACCGTTGGTTTATCATGAACCTCCTTCGCTGCATCCAAGGCCTCCAAGACTTGCCGGATATTGTGGCCATCGATCTCTAATGTAGCAAAATTGAACGCCTTCCATTTGTCCACAAGCGGATCCAAGGGCAAAATTTCATGCACCGGCCCATCTAACTGTACATCGTTATAGTCTACGATCACAGCTAGGTTTGATAGTCTATATTTACTCGCTATCATTGCTCCTTCCCAAAGAACTCCGCACTGACACTCCCCGTCACCCACGAGAACATAAACATGGTAATCAAGACCTTTGAGGCGAGCAGCTGAGCATAATCCAACCGCGACAGGAATTCCGTGTCCTTCCAAGCCTGTAGTCATGTCTACACCTGGCGTCTTCAATCGATCAGGATGTCCCTGGAGACGACCGCCAAGATGCCCCCACGTGTGAAGCTCTTCTATGGGGAAATATCCTCGCCGCGCGAGGGCAGCGTAGAGAAATGCACAAGCATGCCCTTTGCTCAAGATGAAATGATCGCGCTCTGGCCAATCGAAGCGGCTCGGATCAATCTTGAGGTGATGAAAATAGAGGGCGGTGACGATTTCGGCCGCCGACAAAGATCCACCCGGATGCCCCTGACCTCTCTCATGAATGATCTCTAAAGCACTCAGCCGGAGCTCTCGCGCTATCTCATTCAACTGCTTGACCAACTCTTCTGAATGATACATGGACCTGTTCTCCAAACAATAGTTCAGGTGACAAATACTAGTCATATTTGTGTATCTCGAGTGCGATTTAAGTCCTCTGTGGGATCTTGAGGATTCCACGATCTGGTGAACGAGTTCGTGGTCAAGTATGCTTTGGCTAATTATCTGTTGACTTTTCTTCCCCTCAAGAGGATAAGCATATTGGAAAAAGAGATATCTCTAGAGACCTCATGGTCGCCACTCGGAGACATAGTTCTGCATAACGTCCAAATGTATGCCTTGCTTTTCGGACATTGATTTATTGAACAAACAAGTTATATCGACGTATGGTGCTTACACTCAGGTCAACGATTAATAGCATTGACCCATGTTTGCGGAGATATGATTATGTCGCTATTGGAAGAGCCGATAAAAGAAGTGAAGAAGGTTAAGAACTACATCAATGGTGAGTGGGTTGATTCTAAGTCGGACAGGATCTTGGACGTCGTCAATCCGGCCACGATGAAGACAATAGGCAGGGTTCCTATATCAACGCCTGAAGAAGTTAATGAAGCTGTTAGAGCGGCTAAGGAAGCCTTTCCCGCGTGGAGGAGGACGACTCCCCTTGCTAGGGTGAGGCTTCTGTTCAGACTGAAAGAGCTTCTCGAGGAGAACTTCGAGGTTCTGAGTAGAATTGGTGTAATGGAGCATGGAAAAACGATTGATGAATTTCGAGGAGAGGTTAGACGTGGAATAGAGAATGTTGAAGTTGCCACGGGGATTCCAACATTGATGCAGGGATACAACCTCGAAGATTCCGCGAGCGGCATAGATGAGTACGTTATTAGGCAACCAATCGGCGTCTTCGCCTGTATCGCACCCTTCAACTTTCCCTTCATGGTACCCTTATGGTTCATGCCGTACGCCCTTGCAACTGGAAACACGTATGTTGTCAAACCTTCAAGTGAAGTCCCATTGAGCATGGACAAATTTGCTGAACTACTCGAGGAGGCCGGTATCGCGCCAGGTGTGTGCAATTTTGTCCACGGAGGCAGAGACGTTGTAACAGCGTTAATAAAGAATCGCGATGTCAAGGGAATATCTTTTGTGGGATCCACGCCAGTGGGGAGAGACGTCGTATACAAAGAGGCGTGCGCGACGGGAAAGAAGGTTCAGGCTCAATGTGGCGCAAAGAACTTCATGATAGTGATGCCAGATGCAGACCTTGACAATACAGTGACATCTTTGATGACATCGGTCTTCGGAAACACGGGACAACGTTGTTTGTCAGGATCAAATGTGGTAGTGGTCGGAGATGATGATGCGTTCTACGGTCGCTTTAGAGACAAGATCCTTAACGTGTCCTCCAAGATCAGGGTCGGCTATGGACTTGATCAAAGGGTGCAGATGGGTCCAATACGGTCACCAGAAAAGAAGCAGAAAGTCATGAACTACATCGAGAAAGGCGTGAATGAAGGGGCAAAGCTTCTACTTGACGGCAGAAAAGTGAAGATTCTTGGAGACTATCCTGATTCATGCTTTATCGGTCCAACCGTCTTTGAAGATGTTACAGCCGACATGGCTATCGCGCAAGACGAGATCTTTGGGCCTGTCATGACTTTAATGAGAGCGAAGAGCTTGGATGACTCCATTGAGATGATCCATGCCAGTCCTTTCGGCAACTCAGCAGCTATCTATACTTCAAGCGGAAAATGGGCTCGCCAGTTCGCGTATGAGGTACAGTGCGGCAACATAGGTGTCAACATCGGAGTAGTTGCCCCAATGGCTTTCTTCCCGTTTAGTGGAATGAAGGACTCCTTCTTCGGAGACAGGCACGGCCAAGGCAAAGACGCAATAGATTTCTTCACCGAGAGAAAAGTCGTAATTACAAGGTGGTGGTAAGGTGGAGCTAAACACCGCCAGCCTTGTCTACGAATTTGCTCTTAGACTTGAGGAGAAGATCGCTAAGTTTTACGAAGAAATAGCATCGAATGAGAAATACTCAAAGGGTAAGGAGAGATTCCTCTCCTTCGTGAAAGAGGATAGGGGGTGCAAAGATCTAATCCGAAGAGTCTATCAAGGAGTAATCACCGACGCCATTGAAGCTTGCTATGCATTTACTGGCATGGAAGATAGAGACTACGAGGTCAGTACCGCCTTAACCGAAGACATGAGCTACTCCGATGTCATAGGAAAGGCGTTAGAGATTGAGCAAAAGGCTCAGAAATTCTTTGTCGACGCACGCGACCAAGGCGCATCTTTTATGGCCGATCTACCACAAGCATTCAACACCATCGCCAAAAGAAAAGAGAGACGTGTCTATGAACTGCGATCCCTTATGTGAGAAGATAGGTTCCACTCATCTCGTTCAGTTTCTATTGAGGGCCAGCAAAGAAGGTAGCTGAGCGATTACGAACAGTAGCAGGAGAAAAGCCTAGTTAAATACGCTACTGCAGGAGTGGGATCTCGGCTCGAAGAGGGAAAGACCGGTATTGGAATACGACTTAGTTCTCATTCACCCGCCTAGCGTCTATGACTTTAGAAAGCGTACTCTTTTTTTGGGTCCGATCACGAGAACAGTGCCTTATACTCCTGTTTTCATTATGTTTCCAGTAGGCCTTCTTAGCATAGCTGATTTTCTCTATAGACATGGCTACAAAGTCAAAGTCCTGAACTTGGGAGAGAAGATGCTTGCGGAACCGAATCTGGATGTCGAGTCATATCTGAAATCCATTTCAGCCAGAGTCTTTGGCATCGATCTTCACTGGTGCATTCACGCTCAAGGAGCTATGGAAACGGCGAAGTTGTGCAAAGAACAGCATCCTGAATCATTAATAGTACTTGGAGGATTAACAGCCACGGCATTTGACGTCGAGATAGTCTCAAAGTGGCGCTACGTCGACTTCGTTTTAAGGGGTGAAGCGGAGCATCCGATGCTTAGACTTATGCAGGAATTGGATGGGAGTAGGAAACTGTTCAATGCGCCTAACCTCACGTATATTGACGAAGCGGGAGACATTCATGTTAACCCTTACATGAAAGTACCCGAAAGCCTAGACGAGTTTGAATTCACTAGACTTGACCTAGTCGAGCCTTGCGAACATGTTTTGACTACGAGCGTCGGATTCAAGAGTCTAAGACTATGGAATATACCGGTTTGCAGGGGATGCATTTTCAACTGTGCAACATGTGGAGGATCCGCGTACAGCTATGAAAAACTGATGAAGAGAAAGGAGCTCGCGATTAGGAGCCCAGACAAAGTTGTGGAAGACTTTCAGCGACTGGATCAGAGAGGAATAAACTCCGTATTCATGTTCCAAGACATGAGGATGTGTGGGGAAAAATACTGGAAAGAATTGATTGAGAGACTTCACAAGGAGAAATGGACAAACATAGACCACGTTACCATCGAACTCTTCTACCCTCCTGACGATAAATTCCTGAAAGCATTATCAGACTGTAAGCCAGCAGATGAGTTGGGGATGGGAATCTCCCCCGACTCTGGAGATGAGTACGTTCGGAAGCCGCACGGCAGGGCTTACCCAAATAGTGCACTCCTAACAACTGTCGAGTCATCGAAGAAGTATGGGCTCTCACTTGCAGCTTTCTTTATGATAGGTTTGGCTGAAGAAACAAGAGAAAGCTTGAAGAATACTTGGGCGCTATGGGATAAACTGCTCCAAGCGAATGAACCTGGCCGAGTCTCGGTAGGAGTAGGGTTCTGCCCGATGATTGTGCTCGACCCCAGCTCTCCAGCATTTGATAACCCGGACCACTACGGCTATCTCGTGAGGTTCAGAAACCTAGCCGATCACATCGGCGGGATGTCTTCTCCGAGTTGGAAGTACTGGATAAACTATGAGACAAAGAATTTGAAGAGAGAGGATTTGGTGGCGCTGACACTTGAATCGTCAATTCAACTGACAAACCTCTATGAGAAATTTGGAATGTTCACAGACTCTCAAGCGAGTTCAGAGAGAGTGAAAATCGGTCTCGAAAGAATAGTCCTAAAGGAAGTGGATCAAATACTGATGGTAAAGGACGAGAAAGAGAGGGAGAGACGCCTCAAGGAGCTGGATTTGGTCGTTAGGAATCCTTCTCTAGCGTACTCATATCTCTTAACAAGTGATGAGGGCTGGGAGACACTTAAGGAAGAGATGTGAAAGCGAACTAGGAATTGCCGAGAGATTTGAGAATCAAGATAGCATAACATATCTCTCAATCTCATAGCGCTTTCTGAAGCATATTGTGCAAGTCTTAAATACAAACAAGTTGCAATGTCTAAGTGGAAAATGGAGGTATATGACTTTTGAGTGAAACAGAAAGAGTCAGCAGACGAGGCTATCTGAAGTATGTTGGAGGAGCTGTTGTCGTGGTTGCTGCGGGGGCGGCAGCATACGGCGTTTATGAGGCAACAAAGCCGCCAGCCACACTGACACCTACGCCTACGCCGACACCTACGCCCACACCAACCCCGACGCCTACACCAACCCCCGGGAAGCCGCCTTACGAGGGAGTTAAGCTCACGATAATAGGCGATGCTGGTCACAACCTACAGCCCTTGTACTGGTGTAAAGAACCTATCAGGAGTGAGCTTGGGATGGAATACGACATCGTTGGAGTCCCGTTTGCAGAGGTCGTTGAGAAAATAATGACCGATTTCGCTACTGAAACTGGCGCCTACGACGTGGTCATGTTTCCGCCACCAGCAGGAGGAGACTTCTTCGCAGGGGGGTTCATTAGACCGATTGATGAATATGAAGCCAAATGGAGTTTGAACTGGGACGACATTATCCCAACTTTCAGAGAGTTGTACTGCAGTTTAGCAGGCAAGAAGTACGCTATCACGCAAGACGGCGACCATTTCAATCTTTACTATAGAAGTGATGCTTTCGAAGACCCAAAGATGAAGGAGAAATTCAAAGCTCAATTTGGCTACGAATTGAAAGCATCTGGAATTCGCTACGACAAAGAGAATCTTGATATCGCGAAGTTCTTCACCAAAGCCCAAAACCCCGACTCTCCTGTCGATTACGGTACGTCAGAGAATGCTGGGAAAGGCAACAATCAGTGGTGGTTCTTCAGTCGATTCGGCTCTGCGGGAGGCATCTATTTCGACGATGATATGCATCCATTAATAAACAAGGAAGAAGGAGTTCGGGCTCTACAAAGCATGAAGGATGTTATACCGTACTGTCCGCCGGGTGTACTAAAGTTTGGATACGATGAACATAAGGACGCATTTATTCTGGGCGGGTGTTCCTTCCTCGTACAGTGGCCGTGTGTCGGAAAGAAGTCAGAGGACCCTGCTATCTCGAAGGTAGTTGGGAAAGTGAAGTATGAGCTCGATCCGGGATTTGACGTGGGCGGTACGCTAAACCAGCGTGGAAACTTGGCCTGGGGAAGAGTGATGGCGGTTTCGAAATTCTCCAAGAACCCTGAAGCCGCTTATCGCTTCATACACTACTTGTCAGCTGAGAAAACTAGGTGGGCTATCAACTGGGTAGCGGACCCGAGAACAGGTCTTGACCTATTCAGAAAATACCATGCTGACCACCCGGAGCTGTGGCGGCAAAGATGGAAGGAAGATATTGAGACCGCTCCGATAAACTGGCCTACACTGGAGATATATCTAGAAACTGCAGGAAAGAACATTGCAAACGGATTCCCTGAGCTTACCATTCCTGGTACGTTTGAATACTACGATACGTTGAGCATCAATATTTCGAATGTTTTGGCCGGCGAGATGTCTCCGAAGGATGCTCTTGATAGGTCGGCGGCTGAATGGGAGAAGATTACAGATAGAATCGGACGCGACGCACAGAAGAAGATGTGGGCTGATCTTAAAGAAGGCTGGAAGAAGGTAGGTATACTGAAATAGACCTAACCCCCCTTTTTTCTTTTTTTACGAAAGTGGTTGGCAATTGAAAATAGAGGAGAAACGTATTCCTATTCTGTTTCTCTTGCCCTGCGTCGTACTGCTTCTTGCGATAACCATCTTTCCACTTGTATATTCTCTCTCCATCAGCTTGACGAACTATGAGTTGGGGCGACCCATTGAGCTTCGTTTCGTTGGCCTAGAGAATTACTGGACAATCTTCTTCGAGGACTCCAGATTTGTGATTGCGATCATAAACACTTTCATATTTGTTGCATCGACTATAACGATACAATTCTTTTTCGGCCTCGCATTGGCGCTGGTTCTCAATAGATCTTTCAGGGGAAGGAGCTTTGTCGTCGCTGCTGTTCTCTTGCCCATGATGATAGTTCCAGTTGCAACTGGATACATCTGGTGGATGCTATACGACGTATCATATGGACCCTTTAACTACATTCTGGAGGCTGCAAGGCTGACAACTCATGAAGCACCTATAAAATGGCTTGCGGATCCCAGTTTGTCCTTACTAGGTGTGATCATCACAGACTGTTGGCAGTACGCACCCTTCATGATGCTTGTGCTCTTGGCGGGGCTCCAGTCTATTCCAGTGGAACCTTATGAGGCAGCGCAGATAGACGGCGCCGGTCGATGGCAAACATTCAGGCACGTTACGTTTCCTCTACTCAGGTCAGCGATCGCCGTTGCTATCTTGATCAGGACAATCGATGCATTCAAGATTTTCGACTTAGTGTATCTAATGACATACGGCGGTCCAGGGACATCTTCAGAGGTGGCTAGCTTCTACACGTATCTGAACGGCTTCAGGTTCTTCAGGATGGGGTACGCATCCGCGCTCTCATACGTAATCCTATTGATCGTTACACTCTTTACTACGATCTTCCTCAGGTTCTTGAGGCGAGCCGAACGCTAGAATAAAGAGAGGGTTGAATGTGAAGAAAACTGTTTTAAGGAGAAATCTCCTCGAAAACGCTGCTGTGATTATGATCGTCGCAGTGGCGCTTATTTTTTTCATCTTCCCATTTTACTGGTTGGTATCGACTTCGTTCAAAGTGTACTACGAGCAATTTTCCTATCCTCCAACTTTCATTCCGGGACAAGCTGTTCTAACCAACTACCGGATAGGGTTAGTAGACCTTTGGGGGATCAAGGGAATCACGGATAGTTCAATCGTAGCTTCTTTCAACACGTTACTAGTAGTTGCGATCGCAACTCCAGCTGCGTACAGTCTTGCGAGATTCAAATTTAAGCGAAGCGAAAGTTTGGCGACTTGGATTTTGTCTTCACGAATGCTCCCCCCTATTGCAGTCGCAATTCCACTTTTTCTGCTCTGGAGAATGGTCGGGTGGCTCGACACGTACCAAGCCCTTGTCTTTACGTATGCAGCTTTCAATCTTCCGTTTGCTGTTTGGATGATGAAAGGCTTCTTTGAGGACTTGCCCAAGGATATGGAAGAATCAGCAATGGTTGACGGTTGCTCAACGTTCACAGCATTTGTAAGGGTTGCTCTTCCATTAACGACTCCAGCACTTGTTGCAACAGCGCTGTTCTGCTTCATATTCTCATGGAACGAATTCATGTTTGCAGTGGTGCTTACTCGTTGGACGGTCAAGACTCTTCCAGTCGTCATTCCAGGTCTTGTGATGGGTCACTCTATATTGTGGGGGGCTATATGCGCTGTAACACTTATAGGCGTTCTACCTGAGATATTGATCGTTCTTTTCTTACAGAGGTATTTGGTGAGAGGGCTGACGCTCGGAGCGATCAGAGGGGCATAGCAGGCAACGAAGGTACGAAACCTGCTGGCAAAGCGTTTCCTTCGTCTATCTAAGGGCCGGTTAAGCCAACTTCAATCTTTTTTGCAGCGATGAAGTCGTCTACTCTAAGGATCATTATAGCAGTTTCGGCAGCTATCTTTAGAGCGTATTTCTTTACGGAGAGAGGTTCAAGAACGCCGAGTTTTCTCATATCCTCAACTCCTCCGCGTGCAACATCTACACCGCACGAGATTCCACTCGCATCTACATGCGTAGCTCTTAGCGATGTCAATATCTGATTTAAGTCAAGCCCAGCATTCTCCGCTAATGCTTTCGGAATAACCTCAAGCGAACTTGCGAAAGCTCTTATCGACAACTGTTCTCTTGTCGGGAACTTCATTCCGAATTGAAGCAGTCTTCGTCCGATTTCGACCTCGACCGCTCCGCCACCTGGAAGAACCCTATTGTCTTTGAACACTTCTGAAATCACTCGGACGGCGGTTTCAATCGCGCCTTGAGCTTCCTCAAGCACCCTCTCGAATCCCCCGCGAATCAGCACGCTCACAGATCTTGTCTTCCCTCCTGCCTTCACAAAAACCATCTTGCTAATCCCGATCTTCTTTTCTTCAACAAGCTGCGCTTGACCCAGATCGCTTCTCTTGAAATCATTTATATCCATCACGATCTTCCCGCCAGTCGACCTCGCGAGGTTTCTCATCTCCTTTTCGGTCGCTCTCCTGACAACCATTATCCCTTTTCTAGCGAACAGGTGGAGAGCAAGGTCATCCACCTCCTTCTTTTGACAGACAACCACTTTTGCTCCGCACTTCTTTATTCTATTGACGATCGATTCGAAAATTTTTCTGTCTTCACTCAGGAACATCTTGATGTCAGAGGGCGTTCTAATCCTCAGCTCCCGGTTAACCGAAGTCTTCTCAATGGTTATCGGACACCAGATAAGCGCAACCTTCGCTGATCTTAAACGCTTGGGCATACTAGGAAGCACGACAAAATTGTCATCAAGAATAACTCCTTGTATCAATTCGGTATCTAGGAGGCTCTTTCCTCTCTTCTTGACAATATTAGCATGGTCGATATCCACAGGATTTTTCTTCGCCTTCTTATCCGCAATTTGCATTGCCGCGCGAACCGCTATATTCGCAAAATGGTTCTTCGCAACTCCAATAGCTCGACCGTTCATCGAGGTTGCGGCAATATTACGTAGAGTTCCGAGGTCACTCAAATCAACTTTGCTAGACAGTTCGTCTAGAAGTTGCGAAGCTTTGACGGCCGCCTTGCGGTAGCCTGAAATGATAGTTGAAGGATGGACTCCCTCCAGCAAAAGAGACTCAGCTTGTCTAAGCATCTCCCCAATGAGAACAACTGTCGTCGCCGTTCCGTCACCGACTTCGACGGCAGCCATCTTAGCTGCATCAAGCATCATTTTCGCAACTGGATGTTTAAGTCTGAAGCCAGCCGGATCCTTATCTATCTCCTTCAAAATGGCCGCTCCACTAGTTGCTATCTGCAATTCATTCCTCGCGCTGACGAGAATCTTGTTCATTCCGCAAGGTCCGAGCGTCGTTCTAAGGACTTCCGCTATTATCCCCGCCACGGCAATGTTGCTCATCCGCGCGTCAGGCCCGCTGATCCTTCGTGTTCCGTGCTTGAGAAGAGGCAAAGGCCCAAGGCTGATCGGCGTCCTGAACATAGCCATGCTCTAACTCCTACGATGTTTAAGAGAAAAACACGCTTGCCAAATAAATGTTAACGTGCACTCGCCCATATCTCTACGTACATCTGTTCTTTCTATAGCCGCAGAAGGAGCGACATCTTCTGGAGCGCGGATCCCAATAACGGGCCAAATGCAGGCTGTTATGAGGTAAGACTTACGAGCGCGAGTGCAGAAAAACACAAATATGTGGTGGTTTAAGCTTCCACTCGTTTGGGAGTTCGACAAGATTGGCTGCATCTGAGCTAGCAGGCCAGCCTATACTAATCCTGAAAGAAGGGACAAAACGGGCAAGAGGAAGAGAGGCTCTGCACGCTAATATTACCGCGGCGAGAATCATAGTGGAAGCCGTCAAGAGTTCTTTGGGTCCAAAGGGAATGGACAAGATGCTTGTGGACAGTTATGGTGACGTTACAATCACGAATGATGGAGCGACAATTCTGGATGAGATGGATGTGCAACATCCGGCTGCGAAGATGATGGTAGAAATTGCCAAGACACAGGATGATGAGGTTGGCGACGGCACTACCACAGCTGTTATCTTGGCGGGGGAACTGCTTAGCAAAGCAGAAGACTTGATTGAAAAAGGTGTTCACCCAACTATCATCGTAGATGGCTATCGAAGAGCGACAGAGAAGGCGCTGGGTTACTTGCGCAAGATAGCTGTTAAGGTCGACCCGAGGAAGAAGGATTTGCTCAGAAGAGTTGCAACGATATCTATGGCTGGCAAGATATTGGCTGAATACAAAGAATCAATGGCTGATCTTGCGGTGGGAGCAATCCTCCAAGTGGGTGAGAAGATTCCAGGAGGCTATGAAGTAGACATCGATGATGTTAAAGTAGAAAAGAAAGCCGGAGAATCTCTAACGGATACTACATTTGTCAAAGGAATCGTTATCGACAAAGAGGTTGTTCATCCTGGAATGCGGAAGAGAGTAGAAAACGCAAGAATCGCCATACTGAATTGTGCTCTTGAGGTGGAGAAGACAAAAATCGACGCAAAGATCAACATAGAGGATCCTAACCAAATGAAAGCTTTCCTCGATGAAGAGGAGACGACGCTCAAAGAAATGGTTGACAAGATCACGCGAACGGGTGCCAAAGTACTCATATGCGAGAAAGGCATAGATGATGTTGCTCAACATTTTCTAGCGAAGAATGGTATCTTAGCTGTGCGTAGAGTCAAACAGTCAGACTTGGAGAAAATCGCGAAAGCAACTGGTGGAAAGATTGCGACAAATATTCATGATTTAAGATTGAGTGACTTAGGATTTGCCAAGCTTGTAGAGGAGAGAAGGGTCGGCGAGGACAAGATGACTTTCATAGAAGGCTGCAAGAATCCGAAGTCAGTAACTATACTTGTTCGAGGAGGCACTAACAGAATCGTTGAGGAAGCTGAGAGAGCCATACATGACGGTTTGTGCGTGGTGAGGGATGTGGTTCAAGATCCGTGGGTCGTTGCGGGAGGCGGCGCTGCTGAAGCCGAAGTTGCAAGAAGATTGAGGAAATATGCTGAGAAATTTGCGGGAAAAGAGCAGTTAGCTATCGTAGCGTTCGCTGAGGCGTTGGAGTCAATACCTATGATATTGGCTGAAAATGCGGGACTGGAACCTATTGACATAATGGTTCAATTGAGAGCTGAGCATAATAGAAGACATGCGTGGGCGGGCGTCGAACCCTTCGCCGGCGTTGTAGCGGATATGGCAAAACGTAACGTGTACGAACCGCTTGCTGTAAAAGTGCAGGCGTTAAAGTCTGCGAGCGAGGCTGCAGGCATGATTCTTAGAATAGACGATTTGATAGCGGCCTCGAAGACGAAGGAAGAGAAAACGCCTTCAAAGGGGCTGGAAGAAGGTGCGAAAGAAGCAACCAGCGAACTCTAAAGCACCGCACCGCAACTATTGGAAAAATACATATATGTGTTCAACGGCTCTTTGTTATCGATTGAGGTAAAGATTTCGGTGGGATAAAAGAGGATGGTTGAAGTCGTTCTGGATAGTGTTAGCAAGCATTTCGGCGATGTGAAAGCTGTTGATGATGTGAGTCTAACGATTAATGATAAGGAATTTATGACTTTTCTGGGCCCTTCAGGGTCGGGCAAGACGACTGCTCTGCGTCTCATCGCCGGGCTGGAAACTCTTACAAGAGGAAACATAAGGATCGGCGACAGGACGGTGAACGATCTTCCTCCTAAGGATAGAGATATCGCAATGGTATTTCAGAGCTACGCGTTGTACCCTCATATGTCAGTCTTCGACAATATTGCTTTCCCGCTGAAGATCAGAAAGGTCGCAAAGCCGGAGATAGAAAAAACGGTGAAGGAGACTGCTGAGATGCTGGGAATAGGGAAATTCTTGAAGCGGAAGCCTAAGGAGCTTAGCGGAGGGGAGAGACAGAGGGTCGCGTTAGGAAGAGCGATCGTTAGAAAGCCTTTGGTCTTCTTGATGGACGAGCCTCTTTCGAACCTTGATGCAAAATTGAGAGTCTACATGAGGGCTGAACTCATCAGGCTCCAGAAGAAGCTCGCTACGACACTGATCTACGTAACGCATGATCAGGTTGAAGCTATGACGATGTCAGATCGAATAGCGATAATGAATTACGGAAAAATACTTCAGGTCGAGGCGCCGAAAGGGATATACGACAAACCTGTCGACACGTTCGTCGGCGGATTCATAGGAACCCCACCTATGAATTTCATAGACTGCAGTTTCGTCGAGAAGGATGGAACAGCGATCCTCGATGCAGGTACATTCACAGTGGATGTCTCAGAGTTCAAAGACCTAATTAAGGAGAAGGCAACAGGCTCAGAGCTTATTCTTGGGCTGAGGCCAGAGGATATCTCAGTTCAAAAAGAGCGTATGCTCGGTGAGATGATCAAATCAGAGATCTACGTCATCGAACCTCTAGG